>Ga0302325_10019584_pt1 | contig 14226 bp, 10 predicted proteins | sample Palsa_T0_2_FD_201948 | JGI IMG/M metagenome (GOLD analysis project Ga0302325, IMG submission 201948) | Peat permafrost microbial communities from Stordalen Mire near Abisko, Sweden - Palsa_T0_2 | ecosystem: Environmental > Terrestrial > Soil > Palsa > Peat permafrost | place: Sweden: Abisko... | reverse complement strand
TTCCGCAAAACCCTCCCCGGCATTTCAAGCTGGTATGTCAGCGAGGCCACTCTGGAGAGCGACTACATCACGATGTCCACCTCGCCGTCCCCACCGGGGCCCGAGTTCGCGGCAGTCCACCTGCCCGACGGGCAGATCTATCCTTCGCGCGAAGCCGACATGCCGATCGGCCCCTATCTCCTGGAAGCCCGAGGCGGTCACGCAAAGCTCTTCGACATCAAGTCCGGGCGTCTGATTCAGGAGTTCGATACACCGAAGGCCAAATCAAATTAGCGCCGAACCCATACCGCAACGACCGCGAGCGCCGATCGTCAGATTCAAGGTGAAGGCGAAGGACCGCAGCCTTGGTCATCCTTACTTAACCCCTCTTGACCGGGGTCCGGTCTGCTTGTGAATCGTCTCCGACCGGTTCTTCCGGCGATTATCGTCGGCGCCTGCGCAATTCTCGTGACATGGCAGGTTCGGACGTTCGTGCTGGGCGAGGAGGCCGCAAAGCTCGACGCGATCTCGTCCCCTGCCCCGAACGCGATGGGAGATTTCGGTGCTCAAGCTGCAACTGGGGGCGACCCTGGATCTTACGAGCAGGCTTTCTCACCTGCCCAAAATCCGGCAAAGAGCGGCAGCGAGGACCCCGACCCAGATCTGGTCACCCAGATTCGGTCCTTCCAGGAATCTGAGGCCGACCTCTCACCCGGCCAACAAGCCGCCGGCTGGCTGGCGCTGTTCGATGCGGAATCGAAGCGTACCGCGGACGACACCCGGAAACAGTTCGCTGCTTATCGGGCCGTCATGGATGCCATCCCAGCGCCGGATTCGTGGGATGCGTTCACCGAGTTGGTTGAACAGAGGGTCAAGGCCGGCGATCGGTCGCCACAGTCGAGCACCCTCTTGCTGCTGGGGTATGTCCTCGCCGGCGAAATTCCAAAGGAGTACGCCCTGATCCGCAGTCAAGCTTCCGGCGCCGGGCAGGAAGACGTCAAACGGCGCCGCTGGGTTGAGATGTGCACCACCATCGCAAAGTGCAACGATGACCCTCGCGGGATGGCGCTTGCCCTCGAACTCTCTGCGCACGGTTCTCAACTCGACGTGTTACCGCCCCTCGTTCCCGTGTTTGGCGAGACACGTGCAAAACAGATATTGGAACGATTGGTGCCCGAGATCGAAGTTGAAATGGGTGGCTCTGATGAAGTGGAAACAGTCCAACTCGCCGGTCAGGTCGCACTGTCTGAGGTCAAGAGACTCAAGAACCCTCAGTGGCCACTGGCTGCAAAGCTGCTCGACCCGGCCCTGACAAGGGCGCTCATTTCCCGCTTTAGGCCTCCTCGCAAGGAAGACGATGATTGGGATGCGTATCGTGACGTCTTGGCCGGGCTGGAGGTTTCCCGTGTACAGGCTCACGACGAGCGGGCCGTCGCGGCCGAGCTTCTGCTGCACCATGGCGAACCGCTTAGGGCTCTCGCGTCGGAAACGATCTGGGGGCCCGAAACCTCGTCGTTCCTCGACTCACCCTTTGAGCCTTTGGATAGCGACGATAGGAATCTAGCCCTCTACCGATTCTTGTCTGACTTTCTCACCGCCCACCCACACCTGCCACTCTGGTTCGTCTACATGCAGGCTTCCGATCTGACCGGCCACCAGCAGGCCATGTGCGACAAGGTTCTTTCTGCAATGGCGAGACACTCAATTGCACCCCAGGATATTCAGGCGATCGAAGCCAAGCTCTGGCACACCCTGGTCGGGTTGGGCAGAGTTCGTGAGGGCGTCCGGGTACTGCTAGAGTGCCTCCATTCACCCGCTTACCTCAAAGCAAATATTGAGGAAGATGCGGGCTACCTCAGCCTTCACCTGGAGAAGATCGGCGCGTTGATGGGGCGGCCCGAGTGGGTGCGGGAGGGCCGCAAGGGCGCCGAATCCCTGCAGGACGAGAAACTGCCGACCGGAAGAACCAGCCGTGAAATAGCCTCCCGGGCTTTCCTCCTTGACGATGCCCAACTGTGGACCAACGCCGCTGCCGACTATGAGGCTTACCTTAAACTGAACCCAACCGCGCTCAACGCAAAGCTCCGTCTCGCCAGGCTGCTTGAGGTCACCGGCAAACTGGCTCTTTCTGCCAAATACTACGAAGAGGCCTTTTCAGTCATAGCCACTCGGCCGACGGACTCTAATCTGGACATCCCTGAATGGTTTACGGCTCCAACCGCAGTTCGAACCTCCGTGACCGTCTTCAAAGCAGCCGCCAACCGTCTGCCAACAAGGCCGGAACCCCACGTTTGGCTGGCCGAGATCTATCGCGACGCCTCTCGAATCGTGGAGGCGGAAGAGGAGTGCAGGGTTGCGCTCCGGATCGATCCAACATGCAAAGAGGCGGCTGACCAACTTGCGGAGTTGCAACTCAACTACCCCGGCCTGCTCCCGGGGGAGGACGTGCTGTACGATGCCTTCGCTCCCAACGGACCACAAAACCCGACCCCACGAAAAGATCCGCTCGCGGTAAGAGACCTTAAGAGCTACTGGAAAGCAAAGCACGCCGCCGGTTTCTCGACCTTCGACGCCGCAAAAGCAGTCGCCGCAACCGCTGCCCTGCAGCACTTGGCATGGAATCTCGCCACCACCAACTAGAGCGCCCTCAAGCTGAAGGCACGGATCATCCAACGATGCTGTTAGATATAGTTTCCGGAGAACCGATTTGTGCCTTCCCAACCCTTCTGATACAATGGCCTCGTGACCAGCCGTATGCTTTTAGAATCATTAGCCCTTTCGCTTCTGCTCGCAGTGCCAGTCGAGCCGTCGGTTGCTCAACACACTCTCGCCCATGGATTGCCGCCCTTTCACGGCAGCAGCGTGAAGCCACAAGCGATCGAGTTGCCCGAGCTTCAACGCACCTGCCCCTTCCACGTGGCCACCTTATCGCTTCCGCTCTTCAGTCTCATGGATACGAAGACGGCCAAATTGCCCGCCGGCTTTCTGGGGAAGCATTCTCCGCCTGCTCAAGTTGTCTTCCTCGTGTATAGCCACATCGGACACAATGGGGGAGTTCTCAGCCTTTACGAGATAGCCCCGATCAAGGGTATGGATACCGCGAAGCTGATCACCCAGGTGGCAGGCGCACACATCTTTCGGGATGTACCCCATGTTGCTCCTTGGAAAATTCACCCCATGGTCGTCAACGGTACGGTCGTTGGCCCCGGGTGCTCCGTTGCGTATGCCGTCGACGACGCGGTCGCGATGTTTAGGCGCTAGATCAAGACCGCTGAAACAAACTAAGAGGCCTGGAGCAAATTTTGCTCCAGGCCTATTTTTGCGACTCTAGTTGCCCCCGTTTAGTTTTGTGCCCACCTGGGGAGCTCCTGTTTTGAAGCCCGAACCCGGAGGCGCTCCGCCGATGAAGGTCACCCCACCTCCGCCGTTAGCAGCCTTCTTCGAGCTAATGTAACTCGGAGGCGCAGGAGCCGGCGTCGTTGTAGTAGGGGGGGGAGCCCCCCCCGAACAGCCCGCCACGATGAGGATCGAGGCAATCAAGACAACCCCGAGCGATCTCGCTTTCATCCTAGTAGACAAGGTCGTTAACGGTGCCATCAAGGTCCCACAAGTAGTTCGAAGGCGTACTACATTGCGTGCAAATGCCGGCTCCGTAATTGCCCGTGATGCCTAGAATAGTCGCGCCCAAGTTCGAGTTGTTATATGAGGCTGTCGCGTAGTCGGTACCCGCCGCATCTGCGCTCGTGTTTGTGAACTTTGCATGACCGTCTACAAAAACGTTGAGCGCGCCGCCGTACGGCTTGATCGCTCGAACGTTTGAAGTGAATGGGCCAATGTTTGCCGGGTTGTTGCCGGACCAGTTCCCCGTGGACGGGCCTAGTACCGCATCTGTAGGGTCGCCCGAGTACAGAATGCAGTCGATTGGCGCCGGTGCGATCATCGGCCAGGCGCCCGGAGCATTCGCCGCGAAGAAGCCATTGTTCGGGTGGCCATACCAACCCTGACTGGTGGTGAACATGATGGTGCTGGCAACGTGCTGACCGGCCGAATCGGAGCGGGAAACCGAGTGTGAGCAGCTTTCCCAGGGAGATAGGAACAAGTAGTTGTAACCGTACTCGACGTCGTTGTTCTGCGAACCCACCCATGAAGCGGGTCCCGCAATCAGTCCGCCGGTGTCGCCAACCCCCTGATCGACGAAGATCCCAAAGTTCTTGATATAGGGCTCAACCGGGGTGACCCAAGTGGTGTTGATAGTACTGCTCGGGTTGTAGGCCGTCACAGATCCCGTGCTAAAACCCAGGACGAAGTAGTCGTCGTAGTCGTTCTGGTACATGATCTCACCCAGACCGATTTCCTTGACATTGGACAGTGAAGCGGTCTTCTTGGCGGCAAGTTTTGCCTGAGCGAAGACGGGGAACAAAATGGCGGCAAGAATAGCGATGATTGCTATAACGACGAGCAACTCGATGAGCGTGAAAGCTTTGTTCTTCATGGCAAATATAAACCGAGCCGCACATACAGTGACCCGACTTAACACACCATACAACAGATCCGTCTTCTGGTCAAGAACTTTTTTCGATCATGCCGCCATATTGCATTTTTCCAGCACCAGAGCCAACCCTGACGGCGCAGGACGCTCTCCCAGGCTGGCTCCTGGTACACCGGCTACTCCAGGCTCTTCCACTACGGGGAGGTCAATCCCGAAGCCCGCGTCACCGAACCCACAGCGAGTGCTAGACCACGGGAATGAATGGCCGCGTGGGATCCACCGAAACGTCTACCCAACCATGCGAGATCATCGTCTCCAGAGCCTCGATCGCCTTCGCATATGCCTGATGCGGGTTCGGGAACCGCTGCGGATGACTCTGGAAGAATTTCTGAAAACTTTGGGCGGCGGTGACTGCGTCGGGCTGTTCCTGAAGTGTGTTGTATACGAGGAGGTTGCTCTCCACCAGGGGAAGTACCTTGCTGCCGCGCCGGAGGCAGTTCACTTGCTTGATGGCGCCCTCGTTGTAAAAGGCAACCTTCGCTTTCTCGGCGCCTTCCGTGTTGAGGCGATAGACGTTGTATCGGGCAGCCTGCCAATCCGGAATCTCCAGCATTCGCCCGATAACCAAGCGACTGCTTCTAAACCGGCATGAAATCGCGTTCACATCGGTAAACGTATCTTCCGCGAATCCTCCGGTGCCGATCCACTGGAACGCATCCTCCGGGGTGAGCTTTAATCCGGCGTCTTGCGCGATCTCGGCGCAGAAGTCGTTCAAGTCCGTGAACCGTCCGTTCCCGGCATACCAAAACTCGGCGAACTGGATGTGCTGCCGAATATTCGCCCGGTGACTGCGGTTGTACTCGGACTTGAGCCACGAATTGTCGAACCGACCTCGCTCGAGTTCGAGAATGGTGTAGGCAAGCTTCCGTGCCCCGACTTGAGCCAGCGTCATTCCGGCCGAAAGGATTGGGTCTGCAAAGCCGCAAGAATCGCCGACCAGAAACCAGTTGTCTCCCGTAAGCCGTCCCGCCAAATAGCTCCAGTCCCTGGTCGAATAGAACTTCTCCTCCCGGCTGGCATTTTCTAGCAGCTTCGAGACGCGAGGCTCCGCCGCAAGGCCTTCCATGTAAAGCTGCTGAGGCGGCTTTCCGGACGCCTTCAAATGTTCCGCAGGAGTCACCACCCCAATCGAAGTGCGGGTCTTACCGATCGGAATGAACCAAATCCAACCCCAACCTATGCTGAGAATCTGGGCTCGCGTGCCTCCGTTGCCGATCGTCTCCGCCCAGTCGGTATCTCGCCAATAGTGCCAAAGCGCTACGTTTCGCAAGCAGGTTGGAGATTCGACCTCGACATCGAACTGCCTACGGATAAACCCGCTCGCCGAGGCATCAATGTAATACTTGGCCTCCACTTCCTCGGTGGGACCGGAACCGTCGGCAGGGCCGATCGTGACCCCGAGAACGCGATCCCCGTCCTTACGAACCGAAACCGCCCTGACCCCTTCCCGAGCGTCGCAACCCAGGGAACGGGCGTGGTCGAGCAAAATCTTGTCGTAAATGCTCCGGTCGACCTGGAATGCGGTCAGCGCCCGCTGCCCCTCAAACTTGCCGGGTCGGGGGGCGTCCTTGAGATCCTCGTCGAACAAGAAGTTGATTTGCCAAAGATCGTCGGTCTTACCCCAGCGGTAAGTGCTGCCGATCTTAATGGGAAACCCGGCCGCCTCAACCTTTTCCCACACCCCCATCTCGTTGAGAACCAGGCAGACTGCCGTTAGCTGGCTCTCGCCAATGTGGTCGCGGGGAAAGTTCTCGCGCTCGACGACCAGCACGTCCAGCCCCGGCGAATACTTCTTGAGCAGGGACGCGACCGTGCTCCCGGCCGGCCCACCACCAATAACGAGAACGTCGCACTTAATTGCCATGAGTTGCTGACTTTGACCGGTACCAGAAGCCGTGGAAGGCCAAGCCGGGCGGAGGGGACATTGCCATTAATATGCTACAAGAGGGGTCTCCGTTTCACGGGGCCACCTGCCAGAAAACCTGCCCAAATCGCTAAGAGGCGGTAGAAGCGATCTCCGCCATGTCGGTGTTCCAGACCACGCCGCGGCGTCTCCGGTCGATATCAATCAAAGGCTTCGCGGGATCATACGAGCACGCCACCCATCCATCAGTGACCAACGCCTCCAATATTTGAAGGCCAACCGTGAACCACCGGTCCTGAGTGCCCGGATCCGGAGTCTGTTCCCTCACATGAGCTTTGAGTTTCTGCAGTACGGTGAAGAGGTCCGAAGATTGCTCCAGGAAGCGAACGATGGGCACGAACGGTCCGGCCATCGGCAGAACCTTGCCTGCCCGAACATAGCATTTGCTCACCATGACCCGGCCCTCGTGGTAGACCGCCCGATCCTTGACTGCTGCCCCGTCGAGCTTCAGCTTCAGAACGTTGTTGGTGGCGCAATGCGACACCACTTCCTTCCCATTCATCATGCCCGCCATTATTTGGATGGCCCGGAGCTCGAACCCACCAGCCCCGTAGGTGAGTTCCTCATCGATAAACCCACCGCGCGCAATCCAGTCCCAAGCTCCTTCCGGCGTCATCTCCATGCCGATGTCGTCAGCGAGTTTCTGGGTGAACTCTTTGAGCTCCTTGAGCTGCTCGTTCGCCGTGTACCAGTAGTCTCCAAACCGGATGTGGGTGCGTATTCGCTGAGTCTGGCGATGGGTGAACTCCTGTTTGAGCCAGTTGGGATCCAACTCGCCTCGGTCGATCTCAAGGATCGTAAATGCAAGCTGCCGAGCCGAGGTGTGAGCCATCAAGACCCCGGCCGATAGAATCGGATCTGCGAACCCCGCACATTCTCCTACCAAAAACCAGTTTGTCCCCGATTGTCGATCTGCCAAGAACGACCAATCGCGGGTCGTTTGCAGCTTCCCTTCGCTCTGCGCATTCTTGGTTAGCGCGGCGACGATCGGCTCGTTTTGCATCGCTTCCTTGTACAACTCCTCGGGGGTACGGCCGGAAGACTTGAAGTACTCGACCGGAATCACGAGCCCGATGCTGGTGCGCGTCGATCCCAGCGGAATGAACCAGAGCCACCCATAGCCAACGCTCAAGACCTGGATTCTGGTGCCGCCCACTCCGACCTTGACCGCCCAGCCGGTGTTCTGCCAATAGTCGTAGATCGCGATGTTTCGCAGCGTGCTCGGGTAATCGCACTGAACACCCATCGCCCGACGGAGGATGCCACTGTTGCCGGAGGCATCGACATAATGCCGTGCGGTGATCACTTCTCCCGACTCCAGCTCGAAGCCGGTTACCCGGCGCTTATCGGTATGAACCCGTGCGACCTTGGTGTTTTGTCTCACCTCGCAGCCCATCTCGGCCGCATGGTCAAGGAGGATCTGATCGTAAATCGATCGATCGACCTGGAAGGCGGTAGACATTCTCTGGCCGGAGAACTTCGCGGGCCTCGGCTCGTCCCGGAACTCCTCGGCCAGGATGAAGCTGAAGTCCCACAGCTCTGGGTGTTTGCCCCAGCGATAGGTGGCGCCGATCTTGATCGGAAAGTCGGCCGCTTCAACCTTCTCCCAAACTCCCATCTCATCCAGAATTAGATTCAGTGGAGGCAGCAGGCTCTCGCCGATGTGGTCGCGAGGGAAAACCTCCCGCTCGAGAATGAGGACCTTCAAATGGGGTCCGTACTTCATCAACATGGCGCCCGTCGTCGAACCGGCCGGTCCACCGCCTATAATCGCGACATCGTATTCCAAGTGAAATTCTCTCGAGCCGCCCGGTTGAACGGTCAGACCATTCTATGGCACCGCGCGGCAAACAAATCTATTCATTAGAATGGACCAGTCGCCAGATTGCCATTTTTCCGCAACTTCGCCCCTAAACCGGCCCCATCCGAGCCAGCGTAGCCGTGCAGCAGAATAACACCATGACTCAGGACGAGCGATTCGAGGCTGCCGTAGCCGACGCACGCGCAGGCCGGCTCGAGCAGGCGGAAATTCGGTGTCGAGAACTGTTGGACGAAGACCCTCGACACCCGAAAGCAAACCTGATGCTCGGCATTTCCGCGGCTCGCGGTCGCCGAGAAGATGAGGCCATCTCTCGGCTTGGCATCGTGCTCGAAGTAGAGCCCGAAAACGCGGAAGCGCTCAAGTGGATCGCGGGGGCACTCAACCGGCAAAGACGCTTCGACGAGGCCGCTGAGTACGCAACCCGGGCCGTGGCGGTTAGCCCGGACGATTACATTGTCCAACTCGCCTTGGCGCAGGCTTTGGTTGGCATGAGCAAGTTGGAGGAATCGTCCGCCGCATTTGTACGGGCAATCCGGATCGAGCCAAAGCGAGAAGCTGCCTATCGAGGGCTGTACTACAACCTCGCCAGCCTGGGCCGGCCCCAAGAGGCAAGATCAGTTCTGGCAGAGGCGAGCAAGAACGCCCCGTCCCATTGGTGTCACCTGCGCCTTGCCGAGCTAACCCTTCAACACGGCCAGTCGGAGGAGGCGATTCGCTGGGCCCAGCTTGTTCCGGCCGGGACCGAGGAAGCGGAGGCTGCACTCGTAGCTTTGGCGGCCGCCTATGGCAGGGCCCGGATGCCGGACCAAGAACTCGAGACCCTCGACCGCCTGGCCGCCGCCTTTCCGGGCAATCGTTTCCTGCCGATGCTCCGCGCGGGAAGGCTGCAACTGCAGGGCCTCTTCAAAGAAGCGGAGGTGGAGTTTCGTCGCGGACTCGAGGTTGACTCCAAGCTGGGCGAAGCCTATTTCGGAATCGTGTCAGGCCGGCGAGTCGAAGCATCCGATCTTCCGCTCGTCGACCAGATGGTGAACGTCGTCGACGCCGGCGGGCTACGGCCGGACGAAGCAGGCCCGCTTCACTTTGCGCTCGGCAAGGCCAACGAGGACTTGGGGCGCTTCGAGGAGGCGATGAGCCACTACGTCGAGGGTAATCGGCTCGTCCGCGCTTACCGCGTAGGACCGCGCCCGTTTGACCGAGCCGGTCTTGAGCGAACGGTCGATCGGACGATCGACCTGTTCACCAAAGAGTTTCTGGAGTCCCACCGCGATGAACGAATCTATGAACCGACTCCGATTCTGGTTGCCGGCGCGATGCGCTCCGGAACCACCCTCGTCGAACAAATTCTCTCGTCCCATCCGGAGGTCGGCGCAGCCGGCGAGCAAGTCTTCTGGCGCGATGCCGCCCGGGACTGTCTAACTTTCGATCCCTACGACCCCGAAGCCGGCGTCCATCACGACGTGATCCGGAAGAAGGCGTGGGAATACGTGCGCCAGTTGCGAACCCTTGCACCCGGGCGCGCATTCGTCACCGACAAAGACCCGGGGAATCACCGAATATTCGGAATCATCCACCTCGCCCTCCCGGACTCGCCGCTCATTCAGCTTCGGCGCAATCTCACCGATGTGGCACTCTCTATGTTCACGAGCTATTTTCAAACTCAGGAAGAGTACATCTGGGACCGCGCAGACATCGTTTTCGCCCTGAAGCAGCATGTTCGGCTGGAAGAGCACTGGCGCCACGCCCTGCCGGCGGACAAGTTCTTCGAGGTCGACTACCGGGAGCTCGTCACGAACACGGAGCCGATCCTTCGGCGGGTTCTCGAGTTCTGCGGACTGGAGTGGGACGACGCCTGCCTAAGGTCGGAGGAGAACGAGCGGGTTGTAAGGACGCCCAGCTTCTGGCAGGTCCGCCAACCAATCAACCCTCGCTCCGTGGATCGCTGGCGAAAATACGAACCCTGGCTTGGCCCGCTGGCGGAGTTGGTAGCAGAAGTCTGAAGCGCAGCGAGCCAGGGCCCTTAGACCCGTGCGGGGATACGCCACCGAATGATATGGAAACCGCCCATTCCGCGAAATGTTCGACGGGGCCGCACGATTGGGCTCGGCTAACGGCATGAAACCGGGAGTAACATGTTCCTCTCCCAGCGCGGACGGCTGGAACAGGAGGCGCTTTGGATCGAATCACCCGGCTGGACGAAATCGTTGCTCGATACAATCTTAACGAACACCCCTTTTATCAGGACTGGGCGGCAGGAACCCTGCCCACCGAGAAGCTTCAGGCCTATGCAGCCGACTTCGGCCACTTCCTGAAGTTCATCGCCAAGGGCTGGGAAAGAATCGGTCACGGCAACATCGCGGCGGAAGAGCGATATCACGAGACCCTTTGGCAAGACTTTCAGTCCTCCATCGAATCCGGCAGCGAACTCCGCAATCAGGAAACCAGCGACCTCGTCGCCGAATCCGAAAAGTACTTGGCCGACCCCGCGACCGCGTTGGGCGCCCTCTATGCCTACGAGGTCCAGCAACCCAAGACCGCCGCCAGCAAGCTGCTCGGACTCGACCGGCACTACAACGTCTCCCCCGATGGAAAGCGCTACTTCGTCGTCCACGCCGACGACGTCGAAGAGATCAACATCCTCCGAACCGACATCGACAACCTCTCCGAGGAAGAGTTCTCACAGGCTGAAGCAAGCTGCCGGGTGATCTGCGAAAAGCTGTGGAAAGCCCTGGACGGGGCTTACGGTCAGCGCGCGCTTGCCGTTGGCGTCTAGCGAAGCTGGCCCGCCGCATAGACGAACGTGGGTGGCACCCCGGCAGGCCGGGGTGAATTGACAACTTCCTAATTACGGCGCAATCAGAACAAAATAGTCGAGGTTGCGAGATCCCGCTGATCGGAGAATCCGGGCCAAATCGCCACGCGAGACCAAATAGGTCCCAGCAGAAGTCATAGGCCCAATTTCCTGTCCTGGATCGACTGTTGCACAATATCTAACGTCATGCAAACCCTCCAACAAGGTTCGAACGGCGCAGATGTAATAGCTTGGCAGACCTTCCTCAACTCCCAGGGTCTCAATGTAGGAACCGTGGACGGTGACTTTGGGCCAGCGACGGAGGCTGAGACCCAACAGTTCCAGAACGCCAATGGCCTCACGGCGGATGGAATCGTGGGACCTGATACCCTCGCCGCCGCGGTGGCAGCCGGATTTGCGCTGCCGGCTCCGGTTTCCTTCCCAGGATTTGACGTCGCAAGCTATCCCGGCGACGCGGCCATGCAGGACTGGAAGAATAATTCACCTTATGTCTGGTGCGGTTATTACTTTGTGGCGCCTTGCCACACGACGACCTTCGCTCCGTTTTCGGGCAAGAGAGCAACCCTCGTTGGGCAGGGTTGGAACGTCGTCGCGATCTATGTCGGGCAGCAGCAAGCGGACGCGAACGTTTGTGGCCAAAACGTTCTCACCGCGGCTCAGGCCGCTGCTGACGGGGCGGACGCAGCCGGAAAGGCGGCGTTGGACGGATTCCCGAATGGCTCCATGATCTTTCTGGACGTAGAGCCGGTAGACGTCGTCTCGGATGGGTTATCCACCTATGTTTCCGGATTTTCGAGCGCCCTGATCGCAGATGCCAGGTATTTACCTGGCGTCTACTGCCACCGCAAGAATGCGGCGGTTCTCATGCCTCTGGTCGCGAACGCCTACCCAGCCGGGGGGACCCAACAACCGAGGTTTTGGATCACGGGCGGGCCAAACGCCACCGGCTTGAATCATGTCCCATCAGAATCTGGTATCGCCCAGGCCACGATGTGGCAGATGCCGCCGCTCGACGTCAACGCTACATTCGGAGCCACCCAGATGAATCAAATCGACAACAACGTTTCTCTTATCGGCGATCCGTCTTCACCTCAAATTTGACCCACCATGGAAACTCTCATGCAAGGATCAACCGGGCCCCAAGTGGCGGCCTGGCAATCGTTTCTCAATTCTCAAGGCTTCAACGTAGGCGCGGTCGACGGTGACTTCGGTCCCGACACCACCGCCGCGACCCAGCAGTTTCAAGCCGCCAACGGCCTAACCGCGGATGGAGTGGTCGGACCCCAGACCCTTGCGTCAGCCGTGGCGGACGGCTTCACCCCTGGAGCCGGCTTCGATCCCAACGCGGCGGCCCAGTACGCAATCCAAAACGCCCAGCCAAGCTCAACTGGACAGTGCGCGAAGTACGTCCGGCTGGCAATTAACGCAGGCGGCGTCGCACTGACGCCCACGCCCCTCGCCAAGGACTACGGGCAAAGCCTGATTGCCGGAGGTTTTGGCTCGATTCAGCAGAACCCGCAGGGCGCGGGGCCCGGCGCCTACCAACCCGCGATCGGGGACGTCGTCGTTTTTCAGCCCTACCCTGGTCAGAACCCACCCGACGGCCATATGGAGATCTACACCCCTCAGGGATTCGTGTCGGATTTCATCCAAATGGACCCGTTCTATCCAAACAGCTCGCCATCAAGTCCCTGGCAGACCGAAAAACCAAGCTCCGAGATATTCCGGTTCCCCACCGGTGGATGAAAATCCCTGAGGCGCCCCCTCCGGCGCAGCGATCAAGTTCAGTGTGGTGTTGTCGGGAGGTCATCGAAAACTTCGTCACAACTCCAACTCCATGCGAACGTCGGATCGAACGTAATCCGAGTCCGCCGGGTGGGGGACGTGGACGAAACCGAGTTTCCGGTACAGGTTGATCGCCGGCTTCAGCTTGGAATTGGTTTCCAGAATCACCTTGGCCAGCCCGCGCCCCCGCGCGAATGCGATGACCGCCTGCCCCAGCTTCAGACCCACTCCCCTGCCTCTCGCCTCGGTCCGCACCCCCATCTTCGCCATCTCCCATTCCCCCCGGTGCTCCATGAGCGCGCAAGCGCCAAGAATCTCCCCGGTTCTGCGATCCTGCGCAAAAAAGATTGCCCCGCCACGATCGAGGATCTCGACCTCCGGGTTCTTAAGGACTCGAACGTCTATTGGCTCTAGCTCGAAATGTTCTTCAATCCAAGCCGAGTTGATCTCCCAGAACGCGTCCCGATATAAAGGATCAAATGGAATAATCTCGACCGTGTCCGACCACTTCTGCTTGAATCGGGTCCGAAAACTCGTGCGGTCCAGGCACAGTTCCAGTCTCTCCGTGGCGCCGAGAAAGTCGTGCCCGGTCTCTTCGATCGCCTCACGGATCGCGGCCCGAATACTGTCCCAGACCTCCTCCAAGCGTCCGGCAAGTTCCAGTCCTTCCTTGGTTAGCTGAACAATCCGGACCCGGCGGTCTTCGGTGCTGCCTTCCGACCGCGCAAGCCCCTTCTGCTCCAGTTCCTGCAGCACCTGATTGATCGCAACGTGGGTCACGCCGAGATCCTGGGCTACCTGCCCAAGCGGCGCCGGCCCTCTCCGGTACAGGAGATTAAACGTCGGAAACCACGATGGCTTAAAGTCGATGCCGAGGTCCTGGTAGATCCCAACCCCATCCTGCATCAGGCGGTCAGACAACCTCTTCAACCTGCTCCCAAGCCCGAGCGCCCCTGTCTCTGCTAAAAAGTCCATCAGATACTCATTATGTAACCACTTACCTATTCTCGGCAACCAGTGCAGCGTCTTGGCAAGATTTCCGGGAGCAGCCGATGCTTCTTCAGCGGCTGACGAGCCGCCGCCCCGGAGGGGAGCTAGGAAAATAGTCGAGCTTGCGAGATCCCGCCGATCGAGGATTCCGGCTTGTCGGAAGCGGAGCGAGAGAAATGGAGCGCAGCGGAATCGGGACCCGGGGTCGGCGTTCCGTGCGCCTACCCCGGGTACGGATTGTCGATCGTCATAGTCCGAGGCCACTTGCGGCCCCCACGAAGCGGCCAACCCTGTTACAATTCGACCGCTCATGTCGCCGCGAGCCGCGATCGACACCGTCCGAAAGCAGCCATATCTTCAAGGCT
>Ga0302325_10019582_pt1 | contig 14226 bp, 16 predicted proteins | sample Palsa_T0_2_FD_201948 | JGI IMG/M metagenome (GOLD analysis project Ga0302325, IMG submission 201948) | Peat permafrost microbial communities from Stordalen Mire near Abisko, Sweden - Palsa_T0_2 | ecosystem: Environmental > Terrestrial > Soil > Palsa > Peat permafrost | place: Sweden: Abisko... | reverse complement strand
TGCGGGGATGTCGGCCACGGGACCGGCGTCTCCGGGAGCCGGAATGTCGTCACCTCGCCGACCCGGAATCCCGCGGCGGCGATCGCGGCGAGCGGGTCGCGGCTTGCGTGACACCCGCCGAAGCACCTCGGCCAGCAGGTCGCATCGGCCAGCCGCTGGATGCGGCGCAGGCCCGGCGACTCGGCCCGCACGTGCTCCATGAACCGCAGCTCGCCGCCGGGTCGCAGCACGCGGTGCATCTCCCGCAGCGCGGCCGCAGGATCCCGTACCGAGCACAGCATCAGTGTTGCGACGACGGCATCGAACTGGTGGTCAGCGGCCGGCAGCTGCTCCGCGATACCGTCAGCGATGGTGATCGGCAGCGGCGCCGCTGTGGCCGCCTGCTCGGCCAGCGAGCGCAGGTGCGGCTCGGGCTCGACGGCAACGACATGCGTCACTGCGGCGGGGTAATGGCTGAAGTTCAGCCCGCTGCCGGCGCCGACTTCGATAACCGAGCCGCTCAGGCCGGTCAGGAGGCTGCGCCGGTGGGCGCCGACTCCGTTCCTTTCCGCGCTGGCACCGAGCCGGGCGTAGAGACGTGCAAACACCGGATGGCGGACCGGCTCGTTCGGCATGCAGCTCCCTCTTCTGGCGACGGCGTGCACTGTCATTGTTCCCGGTCGCGGTCGCGGAGCGTCCACGCGGCCAGAAGGAGCGTTCAGTGAGCAGCCTGACCAATCGCATCGCCGCCGTCCAGGCATGCCTGAACGGAAGCCGGTCACCAGCTGAGCACGCAGCCGTGCCGGTGACGGCAGCCGAGCTGGCAGCGGCCGCTGCCAGCGCAGTTGCGGCCGGAGCCGGGTCGCTGCACCTGCACGCGGCAGCAGGACGGCTTCGCGTCGGTCAATATGGGCGAGGAAGGCTGGCAGGACCTGACCGCTGTGCTGGGGCGGGCCGGCATCGGGGCCGAGGCCGGCGTCTGGTCGGCTGCCGATGCGCAGGCCGCCTGGCGCGCCGGCGGCTGGCTGCGAATCCCGGTCGAGATCTCCGGCGTTTCCGCCGCTGAGGCAGCCGGTCGTGCCGATGAGATCCTCGGCCTGCTGCAGGCCGGCGGAGTGACTGTGCCCGTTCTGCTGCACGGCGAAGACGACAGCTGCTGGCCGCTGCTCGCCCGCGCCGGCCAGCTCGGGCTGGCGACGCGGATCGGCCTGGAGGACGTGCTGTCCGGGCCAGACGGACAGGATGTCGCGGACAACGCCGAGCTAGTCCGGCTGGCCCTCGCCGAGTGGACGGCGGCCCGCACGGCCTAGCCGCCGGGCGATGCTGCCGGCCAGGGCAGGGCCGCCCTGTGGGTAAGATTCGCGGGTCAACGAGATGGAGGCACGCAAGTGACGGAACGACGGGTTGCCATGAGCGATGGCATCGCTGAGCGCGTTGTGCGGCGGGCCATCTCGCACCTCGCGAATTCCTACGGTCAGGCGCCCGCCAGGGCCACTGCGGCCAGGGAGCTGCTGGTGCACGCACTCGAGGGGCAGAACGGGGAAGCCGATGCGGCCGACGGCTACGCGGCCGCCGCGGCGATGGCAGCGCTGGCGCACGGCATCGAGGCTGAAGTGGGCCAGGGCCTGGACTGGCTCGCCGTGGCCGCCCTGCAGGAATGGGATTTCCACCACCCTGAGAACCCGATCTAGCCGGCCGACGGCAGCTGCGGGCCGGGAGCCTGCTACTCCGCCAGGTGGCGTTCGAGTGAGGCCATCTTGGCGTCCAGCGCCCCGGTCACGCCCGGCCGGATGTCCGCTTTCAGCGTGACGCTGACCCGCGGCGCTCGCGCGGCCACAGCGTCGCAGGCAGCCCTGACCACCGCCATGACCTCGTCCCACTCGCCCTCGATTGAGGTGAACATGGCATCTGTCCGGTTCGGCAGCCCGCTGGCGCGGACCACCCGGACGGCGTCGGCGACGTAGTCGGCCACGTCCTCGCCGACTCCGAGTGGTGTTACCGAGAACGCGACAATCATCCTGCTCCTCCTCAATCAGGCGGGACCGCCAGGCAGTAGGCGCGCTCCTCGCCGTAAGCGGTGAACCCGGCCCGCCGCAGGATCGGCCCTGAGGTTTCCACCCGGCCCTTCACCAGAGCCAGTGTCGCTCCGTGCTCCTGCGCCAGTCGCATGCGCTCGGCCAGCAGCGCGCGGTAGGCGCCCCGGCCGCGGAACCGGGAGCGCGTCCCTGCTCCCCACAGGCGGGCGACCTCGCCGACAATGCCGCAGCCGCCGCTCGCTGCAGGCTCTCCGTCGATGAACACGACGATCTGGAAGCTCGTCCAGGCCGCCAGCTCCTCGCGCAGCCCGGCCACCTCCCCGGCGATGACAGCCGGAGTGCGCTCCCGGTGCTCGTCCCATACTTCCGCCGCGACCAGGTGGCTCGCACGCAGCGTGCGCTCGTCCGTGACGAGCTCCGGCTGCGGCCCGTCCGCGAGCGAGAGGCCGGGCAGCCCGTCTGCCAGCTCGTGTGCCAGCACCTGCACGGTCTCGGCGAGAACCGCGCCGCGTGACTGGAGTACCGCCTCGGTATCGTCCGGCCTGGTGTCGGCCCGGATCCACCAGTAGACCGTTTCCCGGCCCCACGCCCTGGCGTGCGCGAGTACCGCGTCGACCACCCCGCCTGCCGGCCTGGCAGCCCTTGACCACGCCACCTGCGTCGGCTGCTGGAAGTGCGGGGGATAGGCGATCAGCTGATACTCGCTGGTGACAACCTGCTCTGCGTCGGGCGGGATCCACACCCAGTCAGCCGCCGCCGCCAGCACGGCCGCCGCGGTCCAGGTGCTCATCGGTCTCCTTGGGTCGGCTGCCTTACCCCAGCCGGCGGCGGGCCGCCCGCGCCGGGCCTCCGAGGTCGCCATGGTAGCGACTGACGCGGTCACGGCAGCCGCCGGCCTGAGCCCGGCCGCGCCGGCCAGCCCGCTACTACGATCGTGACCAGACGCCAGTCACGTCTGCGTGTGCCAGCGATCAGAACCCCGGCTGCGAGGGAGCATCATGGACGTCCGCCAGTACATCGAGGAGCACGCCGGAGAGTTTTTCGGTTCCCTCAGCCAGTGGCTGGCCATACCGTCGATCTCCGCGGACCCGGCCCGGCGTGATGACGTCGGCCGGTCAGCCGAGTGGCTCGCCGCGTTCTTGCGCGACACGGGATTTCCTGGCACCGAGGTCTGGCCAACGGGCGAGCCCGGCCAGGAGGGGCTGCCGGCGGTGTTCGCCGAATGGCCGTCGGCCGACCCGGCGGCCCCGGTGGTGCTGGTCTACGGTCACCACGACGTGCAGCCGGTCGAGCCGCTGGAGGAATGGGAGAGCCCGCCATTCGAGCCGGTGCAGCGAGACGGGCTGCTGCTGGGCCGCGGCGCTTCCGACGACAAGGGCCAGGTACTGTTCCACGCTCTCGGGCTGCGTGCCAGCCTCGCGGCCTCAGGCGCGACCGCTCCGCCGGTGACGCTCAAGCTGCTGATCGAGGGCGAGGAAGAGTCAGGCTCGCCGCATTTCGCCGACCTGCTCCGCTCTCGCCGGGACAGGCTGGCCTGCGATGTCGTCGTCGTGTCGGACACGACGATGTGGGCGGCCGACGTTCCGTCGATGTGCGTCGGAATGCGCGGCGTGGTCGACGCCGAGGTCAGTCTCAGCGGCCCGGAGCGTGACCTGCACTCCGGCTCCTTCGGCGGCGCGGTGCCGAACCCGCTGCACGTCATGGCTGATCTGCTGGCCGGGCTGCATGACTCCGACGGCCGGGTCACGATTCCCGGCTTCTACGACAGCGTGCTGCCGCTGTCCGACGCGGAGCGCGAGCTCATCGGGAGACTGCCGTTCGACGAGAAGGCCTGGCTGGCGGAGGCCGGTAACAGCGGGGCCGCCGCGGGCGAGGCCGGCTACGGCACGCTGGAGCGCGTCTGGACGCGGCCGACCGCCGAGGTGAACGGCATGTGGGGCGGCCACACCGGACCCGGAGGCAAGACAATCGTGCCGGCCCGCGCGCACGCGAAACTGTCGTTCCGGCTCGTCGCCAATCAGGAGCCAGCTGACATCATCACCGGGCTGCGCCAGTACGTCGCGGAGCACACCCCGCCCGGCATCGAGTCAGCTGTGGTCTCGGACGGCCACGGTGTGCGGCCATGCTTCGCGCCGATGGACTCGCCGGCCGTGCGGGCCGGCCTGCGTGCCATGGAGCGCGCATTCGGCACGCAGGTGCTGTTCACCCGTGAGGGCGGCAGCGGACCGGAAGCCGACCTCGCCGACATCCTGGCCGCACCGCTAGTCTTCGTCGCAGTCGGACTAGATGCGGACAGAATCCACGCACCGAACGAGCGGGTCGACATGTCATTGCTGCTCAAGGGCGCCGAGGCGTCGGCATATCTGTGGGACGAGCTGGCCCGCGCGGCCGGCGAGCTGACGGCTGGCAGGTGAGCGCCGCCGGGAGCGTGCCGCAGGGCACCGGGTCAGAACCGGCGGACTACGCCCCGCGCGACGGAGCGCGGCCGGCGGCCGGCCCCGAACTGACCGGGCCCGCGCTGACCGGGCTCACGCTCGCACGCGGTGAGGTAGACAGGTCGGCGCATCTGCGCACTGACGAGGACTGGCTCGGACGCGCCTGGGCGGATCCGGCCACGCGGGTGGTCGTTGTCGAGCACGGGCAGGCCCTGTGCGAGTTCGGTGCAGAGCAGGCCGCGCTCTTCTTTGTCGCGCCCGCGCAGGCTCCCGCCGGGGTGCGGTTGCTGCTCGGTGTCGACGATTCTGGCACCGCGTACTTCGGTGTTGCCGGGCCGCTGCCTGACCCGCCCGGTCCCGGCGTCCGGCCTTCCTACCTGCGCGAGGCCGGGCCGCTGCTGTCGGATCGGGATGCCGGCCTGCTGACTCACGCGGTCGCGCTGGCCAACTGGCACGAGACGTTCACGCACTGCCCGCGCTGCGGCACGCTGACCGAGGCAATCAACTCCGGTCATGCGCGCAAGTGCCCCGTCGATAGCAGCGAGCACTTCCCCCGCGTCGATCCCGCCATGATCGTGCTGGTCACCGACCCCCACGACCGTGCGCTGCTGGCCAGGAACGCGATGTGGCCGGAGCGCCGCGTCTCGATCCTGGCCGGATTCGTCGAGGGCGGGGAGTCGGCCGAGCAGGCGGTTGCGCGCGAGGTCGCCGAGGAGACCGGGATCGCCGTCAGTGCCGTGACATACCTGGGCAGCCAGCCCTGGCCGATGCCGCAGAGCCTGATGCTCGGCTTCCGCGCGGCGGCGGAGACGACCGACATCCAGGTCGACGCAGACGAGATCGCCGAGGCCAACTGGTACAGCCGGGATGAGGTGACCGCCGCGATCGCGGACGGCACGCTGCGGCTGCCGCCTCCGGTCTCGATCGCGCACCGCATCATCGAGACCTGGTACGGGCGCGAGCTGCCCGGCAGCTGGTGACGACCCTGCCTCTGGCCCCGGCTCTATAAGTAGCTTGACGATGCATAGGTAATCTACTTATCGTTGCCTCATGACACGATCCGTGGCGCCGATGCGCGAGCCAACGTATTTCGTACTGGCGTCGCTGCTCGAAGGACCGCTGCACGGCTATGCCATCATCAAGCGCGCTGAGGAGATGTCGGGCGGGCGTGTCCGCCTCGCCACCGGCACTCTGTACACCGCGCTCGACCGGCTGGCAGGCGACGGCTACGTCCGCCTGGTCAGCGAGGAACTGGTAGCCGGCCGGATCCGCCGGTCCTACGGCCTGACAGACGATGGCGCTGCCGCGCTGCGGGCCGAGGCGCAGCGGATGGCAGAGGCCGCCCGGCTCGTGACCGGCGAGGTGGCCGCCTCCGGAGCAGGCCGGTTCGGCCGCAAGGCGCGCACGGCATGAGCCCGCTTGAGCGCCGCTGCCGGCTGCTGCTGCGCGCGTACCCGGCGGCCTACCGGCGCGACAGGGGTGAGGAGATCCTGGGAACGCTGCTGGAGGCGACACCGGCGGGCCGGAGCTGGCCGCGGCTCCGGGATGTCCGTTCGCTCGCGACTGCCGGGCTGCGCGAGCGCGCAGCGCAGAACAGGCGTCTGACGACCGCCGCGAATGCGCGCACGGCTGCACTCATCGGCGTTGTCGCGTATCTGGGTCTCCTCGCCGGCGAGTACCTGAGCACGGTTGCCCGGTCGGAGCTCGACTTTCGCGGAGCGATGCCGCTGTCCTGGGCTGAGCTTGCGCTTCTCGGTTTCTTCGCAGCCAGCGCCGCGCTGGCCTGGGCCAGCCGCCGCAGGGTTCTCGTCCTGGCGGGTGTCGCGCCGGCGGCGGCCATCGTGTGCCTGGCCACGCCCTGGAGCACTTTCGGCTGGTGGCAAGCTGTCCCGGTGCTGGTCTGCCTGGCAGCACTGCTCGTGCTAGCGGGCGGAGCGCAGCGGCCGTCCCGGCGGTGGCTCTGGCCGGTGGGAATCATCTGCGCTGCGCCCTTCCTGGGCGACCTGAGAGGAATTGGCGGGAGAGCTGTTGACGGGAGGGCACTGAGCGCCGAGCTAGTGCTGGCCGTTGTCGCCGTCTGCATCGCTTGGATCGCAGTTGATGCCCGCCCGGCCATCGCTGCGGCAGTCTTTCTCCTGCTGGTGGCCATGACTATCTTCGGTTTCAGTTTCGGCGGCCCACCCCAGGTGGCGTTCCTGGCGGTCGTTTGCGTGCTCGTCAGCATGGCGCTGTGGCGGCTGCGCCGTCAGTCGGCGCATCGAGGTGGTGGTACTGGTGCCACGGCAGCCTGACGGGGCCCTGCCGCGGCCGCCGGCTCAGCCGGAAGGCCAGGACCGCATGAGCCCGCTTGAGCGCCGCTGCCGGCTGCTGCTGCGCGCCTACCCGGCTGCCTACCGGCGCGACCGGGGCGACGAGATCCTCGGGAAGCTGCTGGAAGTCACCCCGGCTGGACGGAGCTGGCCGCGGGCCCGGGATGCCCGCTCGCTGACTTTTGCCGGGCTGCGGGAACGGGCCGCGCACAACAGCCGGCTCACGACAGCTGCCAACGTCCGTACTGCCGCGCTCATCGGTGTTGCTGCCTACCTGACTTTCAGCATTGCCGGATACCTGAGCGTCCTGATTGTCTCGGAGCTAGAGACGGGTCGCGCCGAGCTCTCGCCGGCACCGGCCGGCGAGATCGTCGTCGCGTCGCTCCTGGCCGTCACGGTCGTGCTGGCCTGGGTGAGCCGGCGGCGAGTTCTGGTGCTGGCTGGCGCAGTGCCCGCCGCGGCCGCAGTCTGCTATGCCGGGCCCTGGAGGACGTGGCTGATTGGCGGAACCATCACGCTGCTGATCTGCCTGGCGGCGCTGACGGTACTGGCTGGCGGGACGGAACGGCCGTCCCGGCGGTGGCTCTGGCTGATCGGGGCCGTCGCAGCCGTCCAGTTCCTCCCTAGTGTCGGCCCCGCATACTGGCCGGAGGCCCACTTCTCGCTGCTGGTGGCTGTTGCCGGTGCCTGCATCGTCTGGGCCGCGTTCGACGCCCGGCCGGCGATCACGCTCGCGCTGGCCTTCCTGCTCAGCCAGCTGCCAACGGTGGTGGATGTCGTCCGGCTGGGCGGGGTCATTGGCCCCCAAGTGCCCTTGCTGGCGGTTTTGTGTGCGTCGTCGCCGTGCTGGCGCTGTGGCGACTGCGCTCGCAGTCGGCACACGGCCGCGCGCCATGAGACGCAGTGGTGGCGGGCTACCTCGTTCCCGGATGAAGGTCATGGGTTTCTTACCGCTGCCGCCCGGACCGCGGACGTCAGGCGGGGGCGAGCTTGCCGATGGTCGCAGCCAGCTCGATGCCGGGCACCGGCGTGATCGCGATGACGGGGGTGTCCAGGCCGGTTGCGTGGTACTCGGCGACCCGCTCGCGGCACTGCTCGGCTGATCCGTGGATGACCAGCTCATCGACCAGCGCGTCGGGGATCGCCGCCAGCGCGCCCTTGCGGTCCCCGGCGTTCCACGCGGTGAGCATGGGCTCGATGATCTCGCCGCGGCCGAGCCACTGGTGGAACGCGGCGTAGACCGGCACGGTGAGGTAGGCCGCGATCATCCGCCTGCCGATGAAGCGGGCCGTGTCGGTGTCGGTGGTCGGGCAGACGAAGATGCGCGCGACCAGTTCGCAGCCGTCGCCGGCCACTCCGCGCACCTGCGGAACGTCCTTCGGCGCCAGCCAGTTGGTGATCGCGATGCCTGCCTCTGCCGCGGCGAGCCTGACCATGCCGGGCCGCAGCGCAGCCAGTGCGAGCGCGGGCGGGATCTCGGGTGCCGGATCGAGCCGGAAGCCGTTCACCGAGAATGTCTCGTACTCGCGGGTGACCTTGCCGCCGGCCAGGGCCTCACGCAGGAACTGCAGCATGTCGCGCGAGCGCTGATAGGGCTTCTCGAAGGGGATGCCGTTCCACTGCTCGACCGCGACCTGGGAGGACGTGCCGATGCCCAAGACGAACTTGCCGGGCGCGAGCGCTCCGAGCGTGCCTGCCTGCACGGCGAGGGAGACGGGCGCGCGGGTGTAGATGCCGACGATCGCCGTGCCGAGGCGCAGCTGCGGTGCCCACTGGGATGCCAGGGTCAGCGGGGTGAAGCCGTCGATTCCGTTCAGCTCGGCTGACCAGACGTCGGTGTAGCCGAGATCCGGCAGGCTCGCCACGAGGTCTTTCTGGTCAGCGAGCGGGAGCCCGCTCAGCGGCAGTGTCAGACCCCAGCGCGATTGCGATGCCATCGATATCCCTTCGCCGCGTGCTCACGTGGCTGCGAGTATGCCAGGGTTTGCCCGCGGCGGGCTAAGGCCGGCTGGCTGCCCGGTCAGTCTCGGCAGGCCCGTCAGTCTCGGCGGGCCGGTCAGACCGTCGCCACGGCCTCGGTCAGGAGCGGGCCGCGATCCTGCAGCTCGATCAGCCGCTGCGCACTCTGCTCGTCGGCAGGGGTGAAAGTGGTCATCCGGGTACCGAGGCGCTGTCCGAGCCACAGGTGGGTGTAGTTCAGCTTGATCAGGCCGACTTCCGGGTGCAGGTAGCGCTTGGTCAGGTTCTCCGGGCTGGCGACCTCGTGCCGTTCCCACAGCTCGGCGAACTCCGGAGAGGCCGCGGTGAGCCGCGATACCAGGCACTTCCAGGCTGGCTCGGCAACGTGCTCGGCCATCGCGGCGCGGTATTCGGCCACCATCCGCCGGGTGGACACGTCCCAGTCCAGCGTTGCCTCCCGGCAGCGCGTACTGGTGAACATGCGCCAGAGCGAGTTCCGCTCCTCGAACGGCAGGATGCTCAGCGGTCCCATCAGCTGGTCGAAGGGCTGGTTCCAGGCGAGGATGTCGTAGCGCGCGTTACGGATGCAGGCCGGGTAGGGCTCAAGCTGGTCGAGCAGCAGCTGGGCGGTGGGGGGCAGCGTCGCGCACTCGGCACGGCCGCTGCCGTCGGGAACGTCAGCGAGCCTGAACAGGTGGTCACGCTCATGCGGATCGAGCAGCAGCGTGCGCGCCACCGCGTCGAGTACCTGCGGGGAAGCGTTGATGTCGCGGCCCTGTTCCAGCCAGGTGTACCAGGTGACGCCGACACCGGCCAGCGTCGCGACTTCCTCGCGTCGCAGGCCAGGAGTGCGTCGACGGGACGCGGGCGGCAGGCCGACCTGCTCGGGCGCGATGCGCTCCCGGCGGCTGCGCAGGAAGGCGGCCAGCTCGTGCCGCCGCAGTGCTGCAACGTCCCGGGCTGCAACGTCCCGGGCTGCAACGTCCCGGGCTGCAACCGGCCGGTTCCCGACCGGGACGGCAGCTACGTCCATCAGGGTTTCGCTCATAGCCACTTGGTTGGCCTCCCGCTGCCAGTACGAGATGTGAACCTCATGCTACTAGTATGAGGCTGTTCTAATGGTGTTGCCAGGTAGTGTCAGTACCAGTATAACTGGGCTCTAGTAACTGGCTAAGTTTTTCAGCCACTGTTGCTGTATGCCTTCCACTGGTAACGCCACTCAGTCCCCTGCACTGGCCCCCGCACTGGCCCCTGCACTGGCCCTTGCGCGGGCCAGCACCGTGCAAGCCAGCACCGTGCAAGCCAGCACCGTGCAAGCCAGCACCGTGCAAGCCAGCACCCCGAGGCACGCAGCGCACGAGCCGCAGAGCCTGACGGCAGCCGGGCTGGCAGTCATTCTTGTCGGCGTCCTGCTGCCCATGATCGACTTCTTCATCGTCAACGTGGCCCTGCCCACCATCGACCGCGATCTGCATGCCAGCCAGCCGCTGCTCGAACTGGTCGTGTCCGGCTACGCCACTGCCTACGCCCTGCTGCTAGTGCTCGGCGGCCGGCTCGGCGACAGCATCGGCCGTAAGCGGCTGTTCCTGATCGGGATGGCGGCCTTCACGCTGACCTCGCTCGCCTGCGGGCTGGCGCCGACAGCTGACTTCCTCGTGATCGGCCGTGTCGCCCAGGGAGCGTCGGCAGCGCTCATGGTGCCGCAGGTGCTCGCGACTATCCAGGCGGCCACGACCGGCGAGCGCCGGACCAGGGCACTGGCACGCTACGGGGCGACGGGCGGCCTGGCGGCCGTGCTCGGACAGGTGCTCGGAGGCGTCCTGGTGTCCGCCAACATCGACAACCTGGGCTGGCGGCCGATCTTCCTGGTGAACGTGCCGATTGGCCTGGCGGGCCTCGTCCTCGCGCGGCGGTTCGTGCCTGACACCCGGCATGGCGCGCCGGCTCCCATCGACGGCGTCGGCACCGCCCTGCTCGGTCTGACCGTGCTGACTCTGCTGGTTCCGCTGACGGAGGGCCGCTCGCTGCGGTGGCCAGCCTGGACCATCGCGATGCTCGTGATCGCGCCGCTCGCCGCGATCGCATTCGCGTGGTACGAGGCGCGGGCCGAGCGCACGGGCACAACTCCGCTGGTACCGCCGTCGCTGCTGCAGCACCGGAGCATGCGCCGGGGCCTGATCCTCGCGCTGCCGTTCTTCGCCGGCTTCGGTGCGTTCATGTTCTGCTACGCGCTGCTGGCTCAGGAGGGCCTGCACGCGAGCGCGCTGACAGCCGGCCTCGGGCTGGTGCCGATGGCGGCTGCGTTCCTGCTCGCGTCACTGTGGACCTCCCGGCTGCTCGCGCGGTTCGGCGCCAGGGTGCTCGCGGCCGGCGGTCTGCTGCAGGCTGCCGGGCTCATCGTCCTGGGCCTCACCGTCTACCTCGGCTGGCCGCACCTGACGGTCTTCGACCTGGCACCCGGCCTCGCGGTCGCCGGGCTGGGCCAGGGCCTGGTGATGAGCCCGTTGTTCGGCATCGTGCTATCCGAGGTGCCCGCTGCCGTCGCTGGCGCGGGCAGCGGGGTCCTGACGACGACACAGCAGACGGCGCTGGCACTCGGCGTCGCGACGCTCGGCAGCCTGTTCCTCGCTCTGGCCGGTGACGGCACGGGGATCGGCACGGCGTTCCTCGTGGTGCTGGCGATCCAGGTCGCCGTGGCCGTCGGCGTCGCGGCGGGCGCGCGCGGGCTTCCCGGCTGGCGCAGGCCAGCGCTCGCCGCCAGCCCGGAACTGGCGGTCGCCGGCCACAGCTGATCTGGCCATCCGCGGTCAGCGGCGCAGGCCCGAGTCGCCGGATTGTCTCCGGTGGCACGGCGAGCTGATCATCGCGGGGGCCGAGTTGGTGCTGCCAGGGCGGCACTGACCAGGCCCACATGAGCCGCGGCCCGGCCAACGCGACGGCGGCCCGACGGATCCATCAGCCGGTGAGGGCGACGGTGGCCCCGGTCGGATCCGTCAGCCGGTTGCAGCCCTCTCCGGCGGGGAACTTGGCGAGCTGCCCGCGCACCCTGGCGGCCGGGCCGCCCGGGCCGCAGAGGATCATCCCGTCGGCGTCGCTGGCCACGAGTTCGTCACCGACCCGCAGCAGCACGGGGCCGTCGCGGCCCGCCGAGATAGCCGTCCGTCCGGCCGCTATGGCCTCGAGTACGGCGGCCGGATCGGGGTCTTCCGCTTCGACCCACGTCGTCGGCGTTCCCGGCGGCGCGTCCGATCCCGGACGGTGCCAGTCGCTGCCGCCAATCGGGATGGCGGCCGGATCCCACATCTGCCACCAGCCGAGCGGCGTTGTCCAGCGCGTGTCGAGCCAGCTCCAGTGCCACACCTCCAGCAGTGGCGGCCTGCGCTTCATTGGTGCGACCCAGCTCACCTGGCCGCCGTAGGGATGGTTCACCGACAGCAGGCCGCCGGCCTGCTCGCAGGCTTCCAGCCAGTTGTCGGGTGCCTCGCGGAAGTCGATCCAGCCGATCTCGCCGAAGGCGTTGGCGTGCCCCGCCTCGGTCGTGACCTCCTGGCCGGGCAGCAGCGTGATCGCGTGCGCGGCCGCCACCGCCGGCAGCTCAGCGTGGTGGCTGATGGTGTTGTGGTCGGTCACGGCGAGAAAGTCCAGGCCCCGGCCGGCAGCGAACCTGGCCAGCTCCGACACCGTCATGACGCCGTCAGAGTGGACGGTATGGGCGTGCAGGTCGCCTGCCAGCCACTGGCGGCCGTCTGAGGCGGGCAGGACGCGGCGCTCCGGCCGGTCATCCAGTGGCGGCATCTGCTCCGGCGGCTCATCTGGCACCAGCTCGCCCGGCGTGCTGGAGACCTCGATCGTCACCCGGTAATCCGCGCCCTCGGGAGGTACCCGGTGCAGCCCGATGATGACCTGCCACTGGCCCGCCTCCGGCTCGCCCGGCAGGTAGCCGGGCGTGGCCGCGTCGGCCGTGATCACAAACGACCGGCGTGCGCCGCCCGACCAGCCACGGAAGCCGGCCGCGCCCAGGCAGCCGAGATCCATCACCGCGCCGGACCGCTCGTATTCAAGCTGCGCCCGGACCGCGCATGCACCGCGCGGAATCTCGAACTCCAGGTAGTGCCATGGCGAGGCGAACCGGTCCTCTAGCGTCCAGCGCCCTGAGTGCCGCGTGGTGGCCATGCCTCATCTGACCAGATGAGCCGATCGGAGGCGAGCTACGGGGCCGTGCCGGGCGCTGGCACTGTGGGAGAGCGCTGGCGTGCACGGGCCGTTCCAGGCGATCCTGCGGTCAGCGCTGACCAGCGAGCAGGCCGCGGCCACGCTCGGTGAGTTCCTGACGTCGGCGATACTCGGCCCGGTGTCAGCAGTGGCCGCGGAGACCGATCCCGGTGGCGTCCAGTTCCGCGCCTCGCTGGTGGTGACCCAGATGCTCGGCCTGGCGATGAGCCGGTGCGTGCTGAAGATCGGCCCGGTGGCTGCCGCGCGGCCAGAGCAGCTTGCCGCTGCGATCGGCCCCACGATCGACCGCTACCTGACCGGCGACCTGGGCGTGCCTGAGGGCGATTAGGACCACGGGAACGAGCTCACATCAGGCTCAGCCCATCCATGGCGCGCGGTCGCCGAGGCCAGCACAGCCGGACTGTAGTGACGGGTCAGCAGGCGCTTGTCGAGCAGGGCCGGATAGCGCGCGGCAAACTCGGTGAAGTCGGTGACCGCGGGGCCGGCCTGCAGGTGGTGGCCGACGAGCTCAGTCCAGGCTTGCGTCATGGTGGCGTGGTACTTCTGCGGCACGCGCTCGTACTCGGTGAGGTGACGCAGCCAGGTGCTCATCCGCGACACGGCTCCGGCCGTGCCGTGCGCGCGCACCGCGAGGAACGCCAGGTGCACATGCTCGCGGTGCCCGAATCGGCCGTCCGCGCCAGCGACCTGCTCCAGCAGCGGCGCGAGATCGTCTGGCAGGCCGCGCGAGTGCGTCGTCATCAGCGGACCTCCGTCAGTGCGCGGGTGACCGCGCGGAATCCGGCAAGCTGCGCGGCGGTGAGCCCGCCTGCCGCGGCCTGCTCCAGCTCGGTCATGGCGGCCAGTACCTCGCCGGCAGCCGTGCGCCCGGCCGCGGTCGCTGCGATCAGGAACGACCGCCGGTCGGCCGGGTCGAGCGCACGCACCAGCAGCTGGCGGCGTTCCAGCCGGTCCAGCACGCTGGTCAGCGTCGTCGGCCGGGTGCCCGTGGCCGCCGCTAGCTGGCCGACGGCGCGCGCCTGGCCGTCGTCCAGCGCGGCAAGCACGTTCTGCTCCGACGCGGTCAGCTGCAGATGCTCGAGCCGGCTGGCGAGCGCATGCAGCGTCACGTGCGTGGCCTGCTGCAGCGCGGCGATGATGCCGGCCGACTGGGTTATTGTCACGATATCGGAATATACCAGATCGGATTAATTTCCGCGCCGTCGCGGGGCAGGAGAGCTCTCTGTCCCAGCGCCGCGTCCCAGCGCCGCTCTTGCTGTCCTCGGTCGCGGGGGA
>Ga0302325_10019577_pt1 | contig 14229 bp, 3 predicted proteins | sample Palsa_T0_2_FD_201948 | JGI IMG/M metagenome (GOLD analysis project Ga0302325, IMG submission 201948) | Peat permafrost microbial communities from Stordalen Mire near Abisko, Sweden - Palsa_T0_2 | ecosystem: Environmental > Terrestrial > Soil > Palsa > Peat permafrost | place: Sweden: Abisko... | reverse complement strand
ATAGCGACTCTGGCTGGCCGAACGCCTGCAACCCGGCGGGGGTCTCCGGCTTCTTCGCGTTATCGTCGTTTCCGAACATCGCAGCCCTCCGTTTTCAAAGGCGAGGGGCGGCGTCGCAGGCGACGCGTGGTGGACGTCACCTGTCGGGCGTCAGTGGGCGTTGGCGTGCAATACCACCGACGACGGGACTGTGGGTCGGCCATAACTACCTACCCCACCGCGCGGGGCCGCGCCTTGCCGACGATGCCACTGGTCCCGGGTGAGCGCCAAACAAGACGACCCAAGGCGGCCGACGTTCAGACTGTCGCATTATCTGTGCCTTCCTCCTGTCACGACCCGACTTCCTATGTGCGCGTTTGGGAATGAAGTATGGCCAGCGCGAGCCGCCGCACTGCTGGAGCAATGCCTCTTTTCGATCGGCGTGACAGCAGCGCCTAGCTGCGCCACGGCCAAGATCAATTCCGCAACGCGCAAGGTAGTTTCGGCAAGAATTCGGTCCGCTCAGCGGACCCGGAGCGGCCGGTTACCCGCGGCGGCGGGCGCGTACTTTCCGAAGCGACCGGTCTCCGCGTGCGGCAGCCCGGGCCGCCTCCGCCCCCGCGGGCTGGCTTGGCTGGCTGGACTTTCCGGTCCGCTGATCGGACCGACGACTTGTCCAAACCCGGCCGATCGACGATGAATGGAGCCACTCAGGTAAGCACTCGCTCGTAGGGGCGGGCGCAATTAGGCCCTAACCAGCGACTCTGACCAGAAGGACCGGCCATGACAGAGGTACTTCCGGAGGCTTCGGCCCCGCACCAAGACCACCAGCACCACCACGACGGCCAGCACCACCACGACGGCCAGCACCAGGGCGGCGAGCACCCCGCGATGTTCGCAACTCCGCCGCACACTTTTCCGCCGTCGGCGCCACCATCGATGGCTGGCCCGACACATCACCCCGGAGCGGGTCCATCTTCCTCAGGAACACAGACCGGCACACCGTCGGTAGCCCACCGCGGCCGCGAGAAACTGCACTGGGACCACAAAGTATGGCAGCGCCTCGATCACGCGGTCCATCGGGAGATAGAGCGCACGCGGGTCGCGGCCAAATTCCTTCCAGTGCACCGAGTCCCTGAGAAAACGACATCCATCGAGTCCGATATCGTCATCGTGCCCCCGGGCGCCGGGCCGCTCAGTCCCCTGGCGGTCATCGCCGCCGCGCCAACCCCGCCGACTATCAGATGGGCGCCTCAGTCGGCCCCTCCCCCTAACGAAAATTACTACCAGGTGGATGAAGGCGCTACCACCAGGCTGGTCGAAATATGGGTGGAATTCTCCCTGACGCCGCAGCAAGTAGAGCAGGAAGGGGCCGGCCATCACGACCAGCACAGCGCTACCCACCCCGCTTATTCCGAGCCCACCCATCACGACCAGCACACACACAACGGCCAGCATGGCCTCCATGACCACCACGGCCACCACGGCGACAGCACGGCAATCACGCTCGCCACACGAGCTGCCAACATCCTGGCCCAGGCCGAGGACAGCCTGCTGTTCAACGGCCTGGGAGCCTTCTCCAGCCCCCTGTATACGAACTTCGTGCGATGGCGTGCAGCCGGCCAGCCGACAGACTTTGGGCTGCTCGACGCCATACCCTTCCTCACAACCACGGCTGCTTTCGGGGCACTGCCTGCCTCGCAGGTCATCCAGGTGCAGCGCAAGGCGCCTCCGGCTGCCGGGCAGCCCCCCAGCCTGTACGGGGAAAACACCTTCGAGGCTGTGACGGCTGGGTACGCACAACTCATGGCTGCCGCGCAATACGGCCCCTATGCTCTGACCCTGCACAACGTGCCCTACGCCGACTCGTTCGCTCCGCTCCCGGCCACCTTGATCATGCCTGCCGACCGCATCGCGCCACTGATGACTGCCGGCTTGCACGACTCGGGGACGCTGGACTCTCCCGGCGCCACCGCGATCGCCCAGGGCCTAGCCGCCACCCCAACCGCCAACACGGGGGAGGCAGCCGCAAACGCGGCCGCAGCCTATGCCATCAACTACGGCGTCGGCCCCGCGAATCAGACTCCGCCCACCGCCAACGCACTCCTTTTGCTCGCCGCCGAAATCGGCTCAATGGCCGCTCAGGAGGCTGGCGCAACTCCGGGCGCTGGCAAGAACCACGCGGATACCCTGGGTGCCGCCGGCGCCTCAAATGCAGCCAACAGCATTACGAATTTTCCGGGAAACCCTGTCACCGTAAGTGCGGCGGGGCTAACGCCAGCTCCGCCGACGTTGCCGTACTACTACGGTTCGCTGGTTTCCCTCGGCGGCAACACCATGGACCGCGTGGTGGGCATCGAGCCCACAGTGGGCTTTATGCAACAAGACGTGGACGGCAACTTCCGGTTCCGGGTCTTCGAGCGTCTAGCCCTGAGGGTCAAAGACATCAGTGCGGTCATCCGGCTCGAATTCATGGGACCATCGCAGGCTCCATTCGTCCTACCGTGAGCCGGCCCGCCGGCGCGTGCGAACCGGCTCCCCAAGTGCGCTCTGCAAACCGAGGCGCTCTATGAACCAGGCAGGAACGTATCCGCAATGACCGCGGGCCCGGTGGCTGCCGCCACCAACGGCAGCGGTATTCCAACCACGGCCTCGCCGCCTGGTTGGCCTGGGCCGGGCGCGCTGCCGCCTCAGCACGGCAGCGGCCAGTCCGGCACTCTGGTTGAGCCGCAGCTGCTTTACACGACCACAGCGCAGGCCGCGGCCAACCCCGTTGTGGCCCAGCGGCTGGGCGAGCGCCTCTCCGATGAAGTGCGCCGCCTGCTCGGCGCGGTGAGCAATCCCCTCGAACTGGCCGTGCTGGCGCGCGTGCGGGCGGTGCGATCGCAGGACATCCGGGAACGCAGCGTGGCTGAGTTCGCCGGGGCTGTCCTGGCGCAGGTGGCGCGAGATCCCCATCTGGCCGGCGAGGCGTCCACCGTAGCCGCGCGCGTCGTGGCGTCGCCCAGCCGCACGGTGGCCGACGTCCTGGGCCTGGCTACCCCGCTGATCGACAACCCGGCCATGCACACCGACGTGACCCGCGGCCTCGTGGCGGAGTTCGCCCGCCTGGCCGGCCTCAGCGACGCGGCGACCCAGGCGGTGGCCCAGCACAGCGAAGCGCTGGTGAACAGCAGCGGCGCCACCCTTGACGCGCTCGTCACGCAGGGCCGACTCACCAGCCAGGAACACGCGGCCCTGGCGACCATCCTGGACCTGGCGAAACTGACCGACGACAACCTCGTGCTCATCCGCGCCTTGCTGGCCACCGGCGTCACCTCACCGCTGTCCCTGGTCGGGTGGACCACCGACCACTGGCAGCAACTCATTGGCGCACAACAGATCCCGGTCCCGCCGGGCGCGACCCCCACCAGCTACGCGCAGGCGATTGTGCACAATCTGGACACCACCTACCCCGCGCACGCGCTGGCGGCCCACGTCGACGACGCCCACCTCGCCACCCTGCTCGCCCGCAACCCCGGCCTGGATGTGCGCACCGCCGACCTGGTCGGCGGTGCCGCGGCGCAGTTGGACTGGTCACACATCCCCGCCCAGGCCCGCGGCAGGGTCGAAAACGAACTGCGGTCCTACCAGCGCCTGATCCCGCTGGCCGACTCGACCGCCGACCGGCTGGCCCTCAAACGCGCCGGATACGACTCCGCCCTGGTGATCGCCGGGCAGCCCGAAGAGGAGTTCGTCGCCACTTCGGGCCTAGACGAAGGTCGGGCACGCCTGATCTTCGCGCGGGCGCACAGCGCGGCAGCCTCAGTCGCGCAGCACCACGCCGGCGTCCACCACTTGCTCAAGACCGGCTTCACCAACTTGCCCGCCGCCAACGCCGCGGCACTGGCCGACGAGCTGCGCCAGGTCGAGAGCATGAACGAGCTTTTCGGATCGCAGGACTTCTGCGACTGCGACGATTGCCATTCGGTGCTCAGCCCCGCGGCCTACTTCGTGGATCTGATGCACTTCCTGGACACCAACGTTTCGGCGCGGCACTTCAAAGGACCCGGTGGCGCCGATCATCCTCTGCATCTTGCGCACCGCCGCCCCGATCTGTGGAAACTTCAGCTCACCCCGGACAACACCAGCACCCTCCTCCCCTACCTCAGCATCGTGAACGAGGTGCTGGAAACCTACCTTGATCACGCCGGGCACGCTGACATCTACGGCACGCTCAGCGACCCCTCCGTCAAGGTGTCCTTCCGGGTTCCGTTCAGCCTGCCCTTCGCCGAACTCGGCCTCTATCTCGCCCATTTCGCCATCACCCCCGCCGACGTCTACCGCACCCTCGGACGTCCCGCCGCCCAGGTGCACCGCGCCCAGCTCGGGCTGGCGCCCAGCGAAGCCGTCGTGATCACGTCACCGGATCCGGTCGGTGTGCTGAGCAGGCTGGGGCACCCAGGCGAGCGCGGCGATCACCGCCTGGCGGACTTCCTTCGCGTCACCGGTCTTGCGCGCGATCAACTCGACGCCCTGCTTGCCTCACGTTTTCATCCTGACCTGGGCGCGATCACGGTCACCGACGAGGCGGATCCCGGTGAGTTGCAGAACTTCCCGCAGATTCTCACTAACCTCACCGCCGCACGCCTGGATTTCATCCACCGCTTCATCCGACTATGGCGCGCCACGTCGTGGCATATCGGCGACCTCGACCTCATCCTGGCCGCCGGCGTTGAGGCCGGGCTCACCGGCCGCGAACTCGACGACAGGACAATCGAATTCCTGGCCCGGCTGAGCCAGCTGCACACATCGCTGCGCCTGCAGCCCGAGGAACTGTGCGCGCTCATCGCCGACATGGCGGAGTCCGCGGGCTACTCGCGGCCCCCCGCGCCGGCACCGCAGCGCCTCTACGAGCGCGTGTTCGACCCCCAAAAGCTGTTCGCACCGCTGGAAACCGACGGCGACTCCCCCGGCACACAGCCTGACCAGCTACCGTCGCACCCGCAGCCCATGCCCGCCGGCGCGGCACCACACCCGGGCTCTCCGCAACCGGGAGCGCCGCAGCCCGAGACTTCGGTGACCGCCGGTGAACCGGTGGCTGCGGCGGCCAGTCCTTCTGCCGAGCGCACACACGCGCCGAATCAACACGTCCAACGGCGCCCGGCGCCGATCGCCCCGCTAGCAGCCGTTGCGTTCCACCACAGCGCGTTTAACACCGCCGACCCCGGCGACACCCGAACCGACCCACGCGCACCCCTGTTGCTGAGCTCACTGCAAATCAGCGAAACCGACCTGGAAGCCCTGCTCACCCTGCTCGCCGCCGAAGTCGGCTTCGACGCCAACGGTGACGGCCAGATCGACCGACACCGGCTGTCCCTGATGTACCGGCACACCCGGCTGGCGGCCGCACTGAAGCTGTCCGTCGCCGACCTCGCCGCGGCCTCGAGCCTGCTCTTCGATCCCGCCGAACGGGTACTGACCACCCTCGAGCAGATCGAGCAGCTGCTGGCCTTCATGACCTGGCAACGCGCCTCCGCGTTCACCATCGCCGAGCTGCGGTTCATCCTCGCCGGTGTCACCGACGGACCGATCCAGTTCACCACCACCGACCAAAGCACCGCCCTACTGGTCCAGCAGGCGCAAGCAGCCCACGCCGCCGACCCTCGAGACGCCCTCCGCGACAAGCTGGCCCTCACCTTCAATCTGCCGACGGCCCGCCTGGCGGACCTGCTCGCCTGGGTCCCCGCCGACATCAACGGACCCACCATCCGCGCCGCCGCGGTCGCCGTCATCGCCGCCGACGGAACCCCCACCAGCCCAGGGGATCTGGTCCCGCTCACCGACCTGGCCCAGCAGCTGGAACGGGTGATGCTGCTGTTCAGCAAGCTGAAACTCGATGACGCCAACCTGAACTACCTCACCAATCACCGCGACGCGCTGGGCATCAGCACTGCCAACGCGCTGACCGTCCACGACGCGCGGTCCATCGCCGTGTACAGCACGATGGTCACTGCAGACAGCACAGCACCGGCCACCACCCAGGCCATGCTCGCCAAACTCGCCGCGGGTTCGCCGCAAAGCGCCCCCGAACGGCACATCGCCGGGCTGTGGCGCGTCGGACACGCCTTGCCCGGGGCCCTGCGCAAAGTGCTGCCCGCTGCCCGCACACCGATCGAGGGGTTGCAGCAGCTCCACCACGCCGCAACCATGTGCACCACGCTGGGCATCAGTGCCTACGCACTGGCCAGCCTGGGCAAGGACGCATCCTTCGGCGAGCTCACCCATGCCCGCGATATCGCCCTGGGCGCCGTCATAGCGAAGTACCCCGATGCGACGAAGCGCGAACAGATCCTGCAGCCGCTTTCCGACCGCGTCAACATCCTGAAACGAGACGCTCTGTGCGACTACATCATGGGGTGGGGAGCCGCACTCAACTTCCACTCCCACAGCGACCTGTACGACTTCTTCCTGATCGACCCCGACATGGGCAGCTGCTTTCAGACCTCGCGGGTGGTATCGGCCCTCTCCACATTGCAGCTGTATGCCGAGCGCTGCCGACAGGGCCTCGAGCAAACCCGTCGCGATGCACCCAAACACGTCGCGCTGGTGTCCATCCCGCCCGGCGCCATCCCCGCCGACCAATGGGAATGGCGGAAGAACTTCCGGGTCTGGCAGGCCAACCGCAAGGTATTCCTGTACCCGGAGTCCTATATCGACCCGGACCTGCTTGATATCAAAACACCGCTGTTCGAGGAGCTAGAAGACGAACTGCTGCAACAGAAGATCACCGCGGACTCCGCCAGCGACGCCTACCTGCGCTACCTCACCCAGTTCGCCGAACTGGCCCACCTGCGCATCGCCGGCAGCTGCTACCACCCCGACCCGGGCACCTACTACTTCTTCGGCTGCACCCACCAGGATCCCCCCGTCTACTACTGGCGAAGCTGGGACCGAACCACATGGTCACCGTGGAGCAAAATCGACCTCGCCATCGATGCGCCCACGGTATCCGCCGAATTCCACCTCGGCCGCCTGTACCTGTTCTGGGTGAACACCAAATCCAAGGACAAGACGTCGATCAAAGACGGGAACTCACAACTCGAGTACTACGAAGCGACGATCTCGCTGCAGTACTCGGCCCTGCAGCCCAACGGCAAGTGGCTGCCAGCGCAAAAGCTGGACTCGCTACGGCCCGGACAAACAAAGCCGGGCATCGGGAACAACCGACTTTATCCACTGACCGATAAGGAGATATCGACTGAGAAGAAGGAACTGGCCGCCGCGCATCTGAGCGTCAAGGACGCCGACCTGACAGCGGTCATCTTGCAGCAGATGGAGGGCACGAAGACCTACCGGCGGGTGTACCCCAACGTTGTCGCGGACTCCATCGTGCTGCGACACCTCACCGGCTACCTGCCTGCGCCGGCCATCACCGACCGCGAGCTGGACCTGTTCCACAACAAGTTGCGCTCCGGCGGCCACCTCGCCGGCTTGCACGCTTGGCCCGCGGTGCTGCTCTTCCCCGAAAAAGACCACAAAGCAGCCAGGCTGGGCATCACCACCGCCGGCTATCCCAGCGAGCCGGAATTCGACCTCGCCCTCGAGCAGCTACCGCTGACAATCCTGAAAGCCCCGCCGAAGGTCCCGCCGCACATCTACATCACCGAGAAGTTTCCCCATCACCCCCCCGCCGCCGACGAAGCGCACGCCGACCACATCCTTAACCTGGTGCACAACCGGTATCCCGAGTCGATCCTGACGTTCAATCAGCAGCAATACCTCATCCACGAGGTTCCCATCGCCCACGCCCACGCGGCACCCGCGCACGGCGCCCATCATCCGCCGGCCCAGCCCGGCGCCGCGCATCCGGCCCATCACGGCGCGGCGCATCCGGGCGCCCATCACCCGGCCGCAGGCAGCCATCATGGGGCCGGCGGCCGCAAAGCGAAGGCTCATCACGCGGCGCACGCGACGTCGATCAGCCACGCGGCACAGGCCCACACCGGCGAGGTCCGCCGACAGCTGGTGCGGCTGTCCACGTCCACGGCGGATCATCTCGGCGAAGTCCTCATGCGAGACGGCCTGGACGAGTTTTTCACCTTGGACACCCAAAAAACACGCGAGAAGCCCGTCGGCTTCACGATCACCACCCCAGCCGAGTTGCTGTACCCGGCCGACAATCCGCACCACCTCGACTTCAACGGTGCCATGGGCGTCTACTACCGCGAGATGTACCTGCACATCCCCTGGTTGATCGCCCGCGCCCTGCGAGCCGATGGAAAACACCAGGACGCGCTGTCCTGGTACCGCAGGATCTGCGACTTCACCGCCGATACCCCCGAGCACGACGCCAAGTCCGGTGACCGGCCCTGGCGCTATATCGAATTCCGCGACCTAACTCTGCCCAAGCTGAAGGCCATCCTCACCGATAAGGCGGCCATCAACGCCTACGAAGCCGACCCGTTCAACCCGCACGCCATCGCCCGGCTGCGGCCCAGCGCCTACCAGCGGGCGATCGTCATGGACATCATCGGCACCTACCACGACCTCGGCGACTCGCTGTTCGCCCAGGACACCATGGAATCGGTCAATGAGGCCAGCCTCTATTACAGCCGCGCGGCCGAGATGCTGGGACCGCGGCCCGCGCGGCTGGGCAAATGCCACACCGTCCCGGACACCGAACTCACCTACGACAAGATGGGACCGGCAGTCGGTAAGGGCTCCGAGCTGCTGTTGATGCTGGAGAACTGGGCCTACGCCAACCACGCCGGCACCTCCGTCCCGATCCACCTGCACGCACCGACTAGCCACCCCGGTACCGCGCCGACCGTTGCCCCCTACCGAGCCGCGGCCGCCGGGCACGCGCAGCACATCGAGCTGGCGGCGGCCGTGAAGAGCGGGAGCATTGCCGTCCCGACCCGGCACGCACCCGCCGTACCCGCGGTCCTGCACAGCACGCTGGCCTTTTGCATCCCGCCCAATGACGAGCTGCTGAGCCTCTACGACCAAGTCGAGGACCGCCTGTTCAAGATCCGCAACTGCATGAACATCAGCGGTGTCCGCCGACAACTCGCCCTGTTCGCACCGCCCATCGACCCTATGGCCCTGGTGCGTGCCCGCGCCGCCGGGCTGAGCCTGGAGGACGCCCTCGCGGCGCTGGCCGCTCCGGTCCCGCCCTACCGATTCACCCACCTCATCGACCGGGCCCGCCAAGCCGCCTCCAGCGCCCAAGCCTTCGGCGGTGCCCTGCTGTCCGCGCTGGAGAAAAAAGACGTCGAAGAGCTCACCCTGCTGCGCTCGCTACACGAGCGCCAGGTGCTGCGCATGACGAAAGAGGTTAAAACCCAACAACTCAAAGAGGCCCAACATCAGGCGCAGGCCATGGTTGAGACCGTGACCAACGTCCAAAACCGGATCGACCACTACACCGACCTGATCAGCAGCAGCCTGACCGGCTGGGAAGTCACTGAACAGATCAGCCGGCACACCGCATCGGTTTCGCATGGCATCGTGCCGGCGCTCAGGCTGGTCGCCGCTATCGGTCACCTGACCCCGCAAGCCGGAAGCCCATTCGCCATGACATACGGCGGCAACCAGATCGGTTCCGCAGCAGAAGAATTCGCGGCTGTAATGGAACAAACGGCCACGGTCGCCGAGGTGATCGCCGCGTCCGCCGGGCTGGAAGGCACCCACCAGCGGCGCGACCAGGATTGGCGCCAGCAACTCCTGCTCGCGCAACAAGAACTCAAACAGGTCCAGCAGCAATGTTTCGCCGCAGATACACGGGCAGCGATCGCCGAGAAAGAGCTCGACATTCACGAGACCAGCATGGACCAGGCGGCCGAACTCGACGAGTTCTACAAAAACAAATTCAGCCGCCTCGGCCTGTACAACTACCTCGCGACGACTCTGACCCGGCTGCACCACACCGCCTACCACGTCGCCGAGGAACTCGCCCTCATGACGCAGCGGGCATACCAATTCGAACGCGACGACAACACCATCTTCATCGCCCCCGACAACTGGCAGGCCGATCACGCCGGGCTGCTCGCCGGCGAACGCCTCACCCTGCAACTTCAGCAGCTCGACAACGCCTATCTTGCCAAGAACACCCGCCAGCTCGACGTCACCCAATCATTCTCCCTGGCGCTCGTCGATCCCAACGCGTTACTCACGCTGCGCGAGACCGGAAGCTGCGAATTCACTCTGCCTGAGGTGTTGTTCGACCTCGCCTACCCCGGCCAGTACAAACGCATCATCACCGCCGCCCGACTCAGCATCCCCGCCGTGGCCGGCCCCTACTCCAACATCGGCGCCACCCTCACCCTCAAAAACAGCTGGATCCGCACCACGCCGAACACCGACCCCGCCGCCCTTATCCCCCAGCAGGTTCCCGCCACCCCACCCGACCACATCGCCACCAGCACCGGCGTCAACGATTCGGGTACCGCCGATCCCACCGACGGACGCTACCTACCCTTCGAAGGCGCCGGCGCAATCAGCACCTGGGGCCTCACCTTGCCCACCAAACTGCGATTGTTCGACTACACCGCCATCCCCGACATCGTCCTGCAGGTGAGCTACCGCGCACTCGACGACGGAGCCCTCCGCGACACCGTCGAAACAGCGCTCCTCGACACTCTCACCAACTACGCCACCACTACTGGGCTGCACCGCCTGTTCAGCCTGCGCCACGACTTCCCCGACGCATACGCCAAGCTGCGCACCGCTACCGGAAACACACAAACCACCCAAATCGAAATCGCCGCAACGCACTTCCCGTTCTTCCTATCCAGCCAGCAGCTGTCTGCCAGCACCATGAGCATCCTGCTACGACCCAAAGCGGCCGACCCCATCGACACCAACGGCCTGACACTGAGCGTTAACGGCGCCCGCAACAGCGCCTGGAACACGCCACCCAGCACCAAACTGCGCAGCGCCGACTTCGCCATCTCCGGGCCCGCGATCGCCACCTGGAAAATCGAGATCACCAGCGGTCACCTCGACCCCGCCGCCCTCGACGACGTATTCATTCTGCTCAAATACAAGCTGCAATAGCGGCTAGTAACAGTGGCGCGGCGAAGGATGCGCAGAACGAGGCTCGGCGTCCGGCGCGCGAACGTCCTTCCCGGTGAGAATCATGTATTTCCGGTCGCGTCGGCTGCGAGATGTTCTCGGCGCCAGACTCTTTGGTCGCACTGCTTCCGCGGCGGCCATTACGGCAATCGCATCTGGAATGGTTACTGCAATCGCGCGCCGATGCTGCGCGCCGCGCACACCACCAACTCGCGCAGACGAGGGGGTGGCTTGGCCGCCTGAAGGACAGCGGTCACCACGCAGGCACAGTTGCCGCTTGGCCGCCACACCGGGGCTGACACGCAGCAGGTGCCCGGAAAAGCGTCCTGCTGGTCGACCACGCTGGCGTGCACGTCGCGGATAGATTCGCGCAGTTGCCGCCATTGGTGGGGTGTCCAGCAGCCGGGAAGCGCCGCGTCAGTTCTGGGCTGGGTGGCGTAGAGGACACGTCCGGTGGCAGTACGGGCGGTCGATTCACGGTCAGTTGGGTTGGGCAGGTAGGCGTGGCCATGTGGCGAGCCGCCAACCTGCTGCTGTTAAGCCAGCGATGCGGTATGGCGCTCGCCGTCCTACCATTTTCCTAGTCCCGAACGCCAACGCGTTACTTCAGCTTGAGCTGCCTGAGCGCTGCGCCAATACGAACGGCGATGCGGGACAGGAGGGTTGGCAGTCCGACTGGCAGTTCGTTCGCGTGAACGGAGACGGTCACCGCGCCGGCGCAGGTCCGATTCGGCCACCAGACGGGTGCTGATACGCAGCAGACGCCGGGAACCGCGTCCTGATGGTCAACCACTGTCACTCGCGGATCGGCAAGGGAATCACGGAGTTCGCGCCATTCGCGTTGGGTCCAGCAATCAGGGAGCGCTACCTCGCCGGGCGGCTGGGCGGCGTAAAGCACACGTCCGGTTGCGGTGCGTGCGATCGATTCGGGGTCTAGGTGGTCGGGCATATAGGCGTGACCGTCAGGCACAGCAGCACAGATGTAGCGGAGTCGATTGTCATGCAGAATTCGCAGCGACGCCATAGCCCGTGATTGCACGGCAAGGACGTGAACTGGTCTTTGCGCGCACCGCCGCAACACCGGATCTGGTTGCCAGCGCTGCCCGATGCGCATCATCCGCTGACCCACAAAGTAGCGGTGACTGCAGCGCTCGACGGCTCCGAGCGTCACGAGTTGTTCGGCTAGTCGGTGCGCGGACGTTTTAGCAAGCCCACTGGCGCGCGCAAGCGCTGTCAGACCGAGACCCTCATCGGCGTGAGCAAGAGCGTCCAAAACGGAGAATGCGCCGTCGAGAACTGTTCGGCCGCCCGTCGTGTCCGGCGGGATCAACGTTGCCAATTGCTCCAGCTTGCCACCAGTATCGAGACCAAGTGATTGACACCCAGACATCACAAGCTTCTTTCACATCGGCGGGTTAGAACTCGGAAAAGAGGTCGAGCAGGTCTACAACGGTCTTTACGATGCGCTCGCCTCAAGGCGAGAACATCGGCGATGACGCGTAGTTCTGCGCGCCCAGGGTCGTAGATCCAAGCCGCAGCCGGCCTCTCGCGCCCGTCGGCATCTTGGCTTAGCCGGTCTGGCTAGTGACGACTTCCATCGCCGCGGCGCCTCCAGGACGCTCGCCGCCTCTGCCAGTGCGGTCCCGCGGGCATGATCGCTGTCGCTGATATCGGTGGAATTGTCGGGATTACCCATGGTCCAGCCCTGCTTTCCGGCCGCACAGAGCCGTCGCGCTTGCCGCTGGTTGCTGAGCAGCAGGTGTCTACGAATTATCAACCGAGACAACGGAATAAAGAAACGGTGCTCGCACCACCCTTGGCGGTGATGCCTACACCACCTTCACGGCGATGATCGCAACGGAAATCGCCCAAGATTGCCCGGACTCTCACCTTGTCAGCGCGCCTCATCAAGGACCACAGATGACCCGTCGAGTCTCTTCAACTCCAGCCTGGATGGAAATACCAGGCGGGCCACCGACATTCACCAAGACGACAAGATCAACGAACAAGCACTGAAGGCCCTCATCCGCGCCCCGTCGCGCTGAACGTGTCTAACGGCCGGGCTCCCGGCGCCGGCTGCCCAGTGATGCCGCGACTCGAGACTTGTGACTGAGCAATCGACCGGTGCCGTGCATCTCAAGCACTCGGAAGGGACAGACGGCCAGGGCTAGGCCTGCCACCACGGGCGCAGTGGCAGGCCGTCGGCGCCGTGCCTGGCGAGCTTGGACGCCAGCACGTGGTGCAGCTGAATATTGTTCTGTTCGAACGCCACCCGAGACGCCGCCATATACAAGCCCCACACCTTCGCCGTGGCGATACCAACCTCGGCGACAGCCTCGTCCCAGTGCGCGACGAGGTTGCGGGACCAATCACGCAACGTCATGGCGTAGTGGTGACGGAAATTCTCCGCGTGGAGCACCTCGAAACCCACGTCTTGGATTTGGGAGAGGATGCGACCCGAACCGGTCAGCTCGCCGTCCGGGAAGACGTAGCGATCGGTGAAGCTACTCGCGCGGAAGTTCGACTTGTTGTTGTTGCGGGTGATGCAGTGGTTGAGCAGCAAGCCGCCGGTGCGCAATTTGGACTCAAGGAACTTGAAATATGACGGATAGTTCTTGACGCCGATGTGCTCGGTCAATCCGATCGACGAGACGGCGTCGAACTCGGTTTCGTCGACGTCGCGATAGTCGCAGTGACGCACCTCGGCCAGTTCGCCGAGTCCTTCAGCCTCGACCGCTGTCTGGGCCCAGGCGGCCTGCTCTGCGGACAATGTCGCGCCGATCACGTGGACGCCGCGCCGGGCCGCGTAGCGCACCATGCCGCCCCAGCCGCAGCCGACATCGAGTAGCCGGTCCCCCGGTTGCAGCCTCAGCTTCTCGAAGATCAGCCGGTACTTGTTGTCCTGAGCCGCCTCCAGCGTTGCTTCGGAATCTGGATAGACCGCACACGTGTAGGTCATTGACGGCCCCAAGACCCACTCGTAAAAGGCGTTGGACACGTCGTAGTGGTATCGGATCGCCCCGGCATCACGAGTCTTGCTGTGCCGCATGCCCTCGGCGATTCGGCGCCAGCGAGGCAGCATCTCCTGCGGCGGTGGCGCTGCCGGCAGGAGATGCTCGATGCCGACCGCGCGGATGATACTGGCCATCAGTCGCGGCGAGGGCCTGGTGAACTCGACCTTTTCGGCCAGCA
>Ga0302325_10019576_pt1 | contig 14229 bp, 14 predicted proteins | sample Palsa_T0_2_FD_201948 | JGI IMG/M metagenome (GOLD analysis project Ga0302325, IMG submission 201948) | Peat permafrost microbial communities from Stordalen Mire near Abisko, Sweden - Palsa_T0_2 | ecosystem: Environmental > Terrestrial > Soil > Palsa > Peat permafrost | place: Sweden: Abisko... | reverse complement strand
ACCACCGAGGAAACCGAATTCTCTTTGGTCTCGACCAGGCTGGCATTCGCCTGCACCTCCACGGTCTCCGTTACCGACCCGACCTGCAAGCGCACGTTTACCTGGAAGTTATTGCCCACCTCCAGCACCAGGCCGGACTCGACGTGGTCCTTGAACCCGTTGGCCCGCACTTCCAGGCGATAGGGTCCCACCGGCAGATCCGGCAGCGTGTAATTGCCCTGCCCGTCGGTGACCGTGGGGCGAACCAGGTGTTTATCGGTTTCGGTCATGGAGACGATGGCGCCGGCAATCGCGCTGCCGCTGGCGTCGGTTACGGTGCCGCTAACTTCCGCCACGGCCACGGTTTGCGCGCGCGCGGCAGGCGCCCACGCCGAGAAGAGAATGTATAGAGACACACCTGCGAGTGTCAACTTGGACCTGCGAATCACGGCTGTACCTCCCTCTAGAAAGCCACTTGGGCCGCCGGGCAAAAAAATCCCCCGATCCCGGTGAGTGCCTGCGAAATAAGATACTCAAAACGGCTCAGTTCTGTCCAATAGATTAATTCGCTAGGATTGATCGGTAGAGCCGATTGATTTGGCGGCGCGCACGGTCTTGCGTCCCCCCAGGGCGGTCACCAGCAGGATCGCCAACTCCCGGATGGCATTGGGCAGAATCTCGGAAGCGGCCGATACCAACTGCAACTCCCGCGTCAACGGCTTGCCTCTGACCCGCAGCACCCGCAGCGGCCCGTCCGCCGGCTCTTGCGCCACGGCGCACAACGGCATAATGGAAGCCCCCAAGCCCACCCGCACCAGGCTCTTGATGGCTTCGTTGTTCTCCACCTCCATGGCGATCCGCGGGGTCACTCCGAGGGACTCGAAGAACCGGTCGATGACGTTCTGCATGGCCGTGCTCTTCTCGTACAGGATAAAGCGCAGCGACGCGAGATCGGCGGGCCCCACCGTCCTCTGGCGGGCCAGGGGGTGATCCCGGTTGATGACGATGATCATCTCCTCCCGTCCCAGCGGTGTCACGGCCATGCCGGGTTGCGGAGCGGTTCGCATCACCACCGCCAGATCCAGATGTTGCGACCGCAGGGCTTCCAGCAGAAACTCGGTGGTGCCTGCCAGCACGATCAGCTCGATATCCGGAAACCGCCGGGAATAGTCGCCCAGCACGTGTGGCAGGCGGTAAGTGAGCGTGGTCGGTCCCACGCCCAGCCGTACCGTGCCGCGCTTCAAGGCATTCATCTCCCGCACCGCCATTTCGGCATTTTTCAGGTCGCGGAAGATGGTTTCGGCGTACTGCAGCAGCACCCGTCCGGCCTCGGTCACCTGCACCCGTTTGCCGACGCGCAGGAACAGCGGACAGCCCAACTCCTCCTCCAGCAGCTTGATGTGCTGGCTCACCGTGGATTGCGATAGATGCAGTAGCTCGCTGGCGCGCGTGAAGCCGCCCGCCTTGACGGCTGCCTGGAATACCCGAAGCTGGTGCAGATCCATCGCGTTCATTGTAACGGGGTGGGGCGGACGGCTTCGTCTGCCAAGGCGGGCTGCGCCCGCCTGCGGTGGCAGGAGTGCCACTGCGGCACGCAAGAGTGCGTGCGCCACGGAGAGATACAATCTAAGGCGTATGGAACCTAACCGCAGAACATTCCTGCAGGGCTTGGCCGCCGCGCCGCTGTTTATTCCGAGCGCCGCGCGCGGCGCGAACGACCGTCCCTCGTTCGGCATCGTCGGCGTGGGCAACCGCGGACGCTGGCTGCATCAGACGTTTCAGAAGCTGGGCGCGCAATGCGTTGCCGTATGCGACGTCTACCAGCCAACCCGGGAGCGCGCGCTCTCCGAATCGCCCAAGGACGCCAAGGCGTACGTCAATTATCACGACATGCTGGCCCAGCCCGGCATCGATTTCGTGGTCGTCGCTACGCCGGATCATCAGCACAAACCCCACCTGCTGGCCGCGCTCGATGCCGGCAAAGACGTCTACCAGGAAAAGCCGCTGTCGCTCAACCTGCAGCAAAGCGCCGAAATGGTGGAAGCCGTGCGCAAGACCAAGCAGATCGTGCAGATCGGCATGCAGCGCCGCAGCATGCCATTCGTGCGCAAGGCCAAGCAACTGGTGGATGACGGCGCGCTCGGCCGCATCTCCATGGTGAAGCCCATGTGGAACTGGCACTTCACCGAGTGGCTCGACAACTCGCCGCTCGAAGGGCAGCTCGATTGGGACCTTTTCCTGGGGTCCGCGCCAAAGCGTCCGCTCGAGCCCAAGCGCTTCCGATGGTGGCGTGGATTCTGGGATTACTCCGGCGGCAACATGACCGACCAGGGCACTCACTTGATGGACGTGGTGCAGTGGATGACCAACTCCGGTCCGCCGCGCTCGGCTGTTTGCCAGGGCCAAGTGATCGGCAACCCGGCGGCTGAAGCGCCCGACGTGTTCACGGCCGTGTTCGAGTATCCCAATTTCCTGGCGCAATGGACGCTCGATTACTGCAGCACCTACGATTGGGATTGGTCGGTCACTTTCCTGGGCGACAAAGGCACCATGGTGCTCGACCGCAATGGCTACCGCCTCTACAAAGACAACGGCGCGTCGCCCGAGCCCTGGACGCAGAAGGGCAAGCCGGAGATGATCGCGGAGGAGCCGGATCGCGACAGCGCCACCGTGCACCAGCAGAATTTCCTCGACTGTATTCGCTCCCGCCAGGAGCCCAACTGCCCGATCGAAGTCGCCGCAGCCGCCGTGGCCGGCCCGCACATGGCCAACCTGGCCTATCGCGAGGACCGCAAGGTGAAAGCCTAGCGTGGTTGCCGGCGCTCCCCAACAGGCCCGCTGGATGCGCGCCGAACCGCGCCGCAGCTTGCCCGCGCCTGTCCTGGAGCGCATCGTGCACACCGCGTTCCCTGGCTGCCGCGTGCTCGGCGCAGAGCCGCTGGGCGACGGTTTGCGCAATTCGAATTTCAAGCTGCATCTGGACCCAATGTCTGAGCCGGTGGTCCTGCGCATCTACGAACACGACCCCTCGCTCTGCCAAAAAGAAGTCGATCTGATGCGCCTGGTGAGCCGGTCCGTACCTGTGCCAGAGGTGCTCCATGTGGAGCCGCACGGCGCTGAAGATCTGCCGCCGTTTGCGCTGTTGCGCTGGATCGAAGGCGTCACCTTCCGCGACTTAAAACGCGCCGACGATATGGAGGCCATCGCGCAGGCAGCCTTCGCCTCGGGCGAAACTCTGGCCGCCATCGGCCGCTTCACGTTTCCGAAATCCGGCTGGATCGCTCCCGGACCATCCGTCGCCGCGCCGCTGCTCGATGGCGACGATCCCATGCCGCGCTTTGTCGATCTGTGTCTGTCATCCGAAAATCTGCAGCGGCGCATGCCCGCGGATCTGCGCGATCGCACGCATGCCGTGATATGGTCGTCGGCCCGGCAGTTGGCCGCCCTCGATCGCCAAGCCTGCCTGGTTCACGGCGACTTTAACCGGCGCAACCTGCTGGTGCGGAACATCGCCGGGCGATGGCAAGTGGTCGCGGTCCTCGACTGGGAGTTCGCAGTGTCCAGTTCGCCGCTCGCCGATCTGGGCAGCTTCCTCTGCTACGAACGCGCGGCGCGGCCCATCGCCGAGCCGCATTTCTCCGCCGGCTACGCGCATGCCGGCGGCCGCCTGCCGCACGATTGGCGCCGTCTCGCCCGCTTGGTCGATCTTGCAGCCCTCTGCGAAAGCCTTTCGCGCGACCAGCTCCCGCAGGCTTTCATCCCGGAGTTGCTTGAACTGGTGCGCGCTACAATCGAGGATCGCGACCCCGGCCTGAAGTAGAAACTATGGACGCCGACCGCCTCGTCCAAATCGCGCAAGGCCTGCAGATCGGCAACATCCGCCGCCACATCTTTCTGTGCTGCGATCAGACCAAGCCCAAATGCGCGCCCAAAGAAGTGGGGCTGGAATCCTGGGACTATTTGAAGCGGCGCCTGGCGGAACTAGGCCTGCTGGCGGGCGGCCATTGCGTGTACCGTACGAAGGCGAATTGCCTGCGCATCTGCGAGCAGGGGCCCATTGCGGTGGTGTATCCCGAAGGAACCTGGTACCACTCGGCCACCCCGGAAGTGATCGAGCGCATCATCCAGGAGCACCTCATCGGCGGCCGGCCGGTGGAGGAGTTCGTGTTTGCGCGCAATCCACTGCGGACATGACTACCAGCTTGCCCCGCCCCTTCCTCTCCACAGTTCCCGCATAGGCCTCCGCGGCCTGTGAAAATGGGACGATACTGTCGACTACCGGCTGAAGAATTCCTGCATCGATCCTTTGCCCCACCTCGGCCAATTGCGCATGGTTCGGTTCGACAATAAAGAACGCCTGTTTGACACGCTCGCCGCTTGTGGCTTCGCTCCCCGCCGCGATAGTCACCAATCTCCCGTTCGATTTCAGCACGCTCCACGACCGCCGCAATGTTTCGCCGCCCACCGTATCGAACACCACGTCGATATCTTGCGCTTCCTTTTCGAACGGCCCGGCCTTGTAATCGATCGCTTGATCGGCCCCCAGCGCTCTCACAAACGCGATGTTGTGCGCCGATACCGTGGTGATCACATGTGCGCCATGCGCGTGCGCCAACTGGATGGCATAGACCCCAACCGCTCCCGCGCCGCCATGTATCAGCACGCGCTCGCCCGGCTGCAGTTTCGCCCGGTCGAACAAGCCTTGCCACGCAGCCAAAGCTCCGATCGGTACGGAAGCGGCTTCCGCATGGCCGATACGCCGCGGCTTCGGCGCAATCCAATCGGGCCGGGTGACGCAATACTCCGCCAGCGCACCGTCCGCAAACCAATCGTTCATGCCGTAGATCTCCTGACCGATTGCGAACCCTGTAACGCCGCCGCCAACCTCCGCGACCTCACCGGAGAACTCATGCGATGGTACAGCCGCACTGCGCCGGCCACCCTCTTTCGTGTGCGTGGTGGGATACCACAACAACTCAGTCGGAGTCACTCCAGCAGCGCACACTCGAACTAACAACTCGCCCTCGCGCGGCATAGGCTCGGGAATCTCGGCCTCCCCGTTTATGGTCCACGCTTTCAAAGACTCATCCCCCCATCGACCAGTAGTTCGCTTCCCACCGTGAAAGCGGATTCGTCTGAAGCCAGGAAGACCACGGCCTGCGCGATCTCGCTGGGCGTCCCAAAGCGCCCTGCCGGAACCTGGCTTCCGGCAAGCCCAGCTTGCCATACAAGGGTCGAGATCGGACCCGGACTGACGGCGTTCACGAGATACCACGCGAGATCAGTTCGCCGGAGAGCGTGCGGTGAGTGATAAGATCGCCGCCTTGGTAGCTCCGTAGACGCTCGTGTTCGGCATGGCGATGTGCGCGTTCACTGAGCCGTTGATCACAATGGAAGCCGGATTCGCGAACACCGGCAGCAGCGCCTGAATCAGGAAGTACGGCCCTTTCACGTTGCTCGCAAAGGAACGGCCGAACGCCCGCTGCAGTGTCTCCGCAACTTCCTTCTGCGCCGATGCGCCGCTCGCGTCGGACGCAATAATCAGTACGTCTTCGCCGACTTCTTTGCGCGCCGCTTCCAGAGTCGCCCGGATTTTGCCGTGCGCCCTCCTTCAAAGACTGGTGAGCCGTTTCGAGGCCGATCCCGCTGGTGCCGTCCGTAATCAGCGCGCGCTTACCCTTCAGCCTGTCCATCACCATCTCCTCCTTTTTCAGAATAGATGCGGCAAATCCGCTATAGTTGCAGAATGCAAACTTCAGAGCCGGCACAGAGCCGGCGGCGGGCATGATCGTCCGCCCCGCGTGGGTCATAGGTCTTGCAGTTCTGTTGTATGCCGCGATCTGCTTCGTAGTCAGCCGCATCGTCTATCAACCCACCCGCTATCCGGGAGGCTGGTGGCACACACAGGCAGAGTCGGGCGCCCAGGACGTCTGGCTGCGCACCAGTGACGGAGTCCGTTTGCACGCCTGGTGGATAGAAGTGCCGGGCAGCCGTGTCGTCACTTTGTACCTGCATGGCAATGGCGGCAACCTGGCGCACCGGCCCGGCCACCTGCGCGAAATGGTTGCCGCGGGATCCTCGGTCCTGATTCCGGACTACCGCGGATATGGCAAAAGCGACGGCCGCCCCACTGAACGCGGACTGTACCGCGATGCGGATGCCGCCTACGACCACCTCATCGGCATGGGCTACCAGCCCGCGCAGATCGTGGTGCACGGCGAATCGCTCGGCTCCGCCGTGGCCGCCGATCTGGCCTCCCGCCGCGCATGCGCCGGCGTGATTCTGGAGTGCCCGTTCACCTCGCTTTCCGATATGGCCGGAACCGTCGTGCCGTTTGTTGGCAGGCTATTCGCGCGCGGCTTCAACACACGCCGTAAGATCGCCGCGGTGCATGTGCCGGTGCTCGTCATTCACGGCGACCGCGACGAAACGGTTCCGTACGCCTTGGGGCGCGCGGTGTTCGAAGCGGCCCATGAGCCCAAATCCCTCTGGACCATCGCCGGCGCCACCCATATGGACATCGTCGAAACGGCCGGCCTCAGCTACCGCGCACGCCTGGAAGCCTTCTACACTGATCGCATATGACCACTTACAACCAGATCGCCGGCCAAAGCGTGGAGCGCCTGGCAGCCCTCAGCGACGGCGTGTTTGCGGTCGCCATGACGCTGCTGGTGCTGGATCTGCGCGCCCCCGCTGTGGAGGCCATTCACAGCGAACGCGATCTGTGGCTCGCGCTCGGCGCGCTCGCGCCCCGGCTCATCATGTGCGCCATGACTTTTATGACGTTGGGGATTTTCTGGATCGGCCAGCAAACGCAACTCAATCACCTGACGCGCTCAGACCGCAGCCTCTCCTGGATGCACATCCTTTTCCTGTTCGCGGTTTGCATGACACCGTTTTCCACCATGTTGCTGGCCGGCTTCATCACTTACCGCGTCGCACTGTTGACTTACTGGGTGAACATCCTGCTGCTAGGCGGCACATTGTACTGGACGTGGGTCTGCGCGATGGGCGTTGGTGTGGTGCGCGACGATATCTCCCCGGCTGTGGCGAAGGCGATCAAGCGCCGCATCGCGATCGCGCAGGCGCTCTACGCATTCGGGGCGCTGCTATGCCTGATTAATACCTATGTCAGCATAGGATTCATCGTGCTGGTCCAACTGAATTATGCCATCGCCCCCCCGCTGCCCGGGCGGGGGCGCTGACGCTTCAGTGCTTGGGTCCCACCGTGATTTCCAACAAACCGGGATCGTCCGCCTCGGACGCGGTGATCGGCCCGCTGCAAACGCCGGCATCCACGAAAGCCTTTGCCAGCGCGGTGGCCAATTGCCGCCGGTTGGCGCCAACGTCCATAGCGATCCCCGCCTGTGGTTTCGCGTACACCAGCGCGGGCGCCATGCTGACCACTAAGCCGGCCGCCTCCAAAGTAGTCTTGATCTCACCGGCGAAGGCGGCGCTCTCCGCATCGCCGGCGTACGTAATCAGCGCCACCTTCTGCCCCTTGAAACCAGATAGCGCCGGTTGAACCGTTGCCCTCTGCCCGGCGCTGATGTGTCTGGCGCCGGCTTGCGCTTCAAGCTGCAAGCGGGCCAGGCGCTCCTTCTCCACCGCCAATTGCAGTTGCAGATTCTCCTTGCGCAACTGCTCGTGATGCGCCTTGGCGTGCGCCATGTCGGCTTCCAGACGGCGCTGCTCCTTGTAGGCTTCGGCGGCTTGGGCGCTGGCCCGCGCGGCCCCCGCATGGGCGTGCGCCACCGCTTCTTCGGAATTGCTTTGCAGCCGCTTGAGCTCCATGTCTTTCGCGGACGTTACCCGGCCCGCGAAAAGGGCCAGCAGGAAACTGGTGGCGGCCGCCAGGCACACAAACACCACGTACGCCACGGTCGACCAGTTCAGGCCCCTTTCCAGAAAATGCACATTGGAGAGATCTGGCAAGGCACTTATAGCATGCCAGTCTCGTTTTAACCCGCGCAATACCGCGAGTACCTAAGTGTGTTCAGGGACCTGTAGTACTTAGAGGGCGGGCAATATTGCCCGCAGCCGCCTTTCAGGCGGCCCTGGAGCTTGGCCATTGACGTGGCGCACGCCCCCGGCGTGCCGTGTCGGCACTCTTGCCGACACAGGCGAGCATTGCTCGCCTACGCCGGGCTAAGCCCAGCTAACGCGGGCTAATCCCGGGGCGACCGCAAGAGTGCGGTCGCGGCACGCTGAGAGCGTGCGCCACGTCCTATCGCACCTGCTTCAAGTACTCTATGATGTCACTCCGTTCCGCCGCGCTCTCCACATGGAACGCCATGTCGTTATCCGGCACCAGCTTCTCAGGGTCCGCGAGCCACCGGTCGAGAGCCTCCGCGGTCCAGGTAATGCGCGCATTCTTCAGCGCGTTGGAATAATTGAAAGACGGAACCGATCCCGACATCCGCGCGTAAACGCCGCCCAGCCGGGGACCCTCTTTGTCGTGATCGAGCGCATGGCACCCCGTGCAGCGCCGCTCAAACAGCTCTTGGCCGCGCGGCGCGGTTTGGGTCTTCCCGATGGCGGCCAACAACGCGGCCGTGGCTGCCAGCACCAATGCGGCGCCCCTCATTGGCTGCCCGCCGCCAAGGGCGAATCCACCATCGCGAGGCTGTGCCGACGCGCCACGTAGTGGACCTCCGCAATGCCCAACACGCTGCGCAAAGTCTCCGCCGGAACCTTCATCGGACCGGCCGCCGGAGCGCTTCCCGGCGCGGGTTGCGGGAACGCCGTGGACATGGCCGTATGAAACGTAACGTTGCCCTCCACCTTCTGCATCACCTGGTGGATGTGCCCGTTCAGCACCGTCACGGAGCCGAAGCGCTTCAGATAGCTCAATGCCTGCGCGCTGTCCGCCGTTCCCCATCCCCACTCCGGATAAACCGCCCACAACGGGATGTGCGCGAACAGCACGATGGGCGTACTGCTGGATCGCCCCTTCAGGTCCGTTTCCAGCCACTTGAGTTGGTCTTCGCCCAGCCGCCCCATGCCCTCCATCTTCACCACGTTCACCAGCCCCGCGAAGTGCACGCCCTTATGGTCGAAGCTGTACCATCCGCTGCCCCGTGTGCCTTTGCCGTAGCGTTCCAGGTATTGCTTGCCGTCGTCTACCGAGGTATCGTGCTCGCCTGGCACGTAGAAGATCTGGCTCGCCTTGGCGCTTTTCAACACCTGGTCCAGCGTGTCGAATTCGCCGGGCTTCGACATGTGACTCAAGTCGCCCGTATGGATGATGAAATCCGGCGCCTGCGGTAGCGCGTTGATCTTGTCCACCGCGGCCTGTAGCGTGCCCACCACGTCCGGATTCGCCGGCTTGTTGAACCCTATATGGCTGTCGCTGATCTGCACAAAAGAGAGATCGTCCTTGCCGTCGCGCGCCCGCCCAGGCTTGCCGAAAGCCCGCGAGCTGAACAGCCCGCCGGCGGCGCTCCAGACAACGCCCGTCCCCGCCCAGGCCATGCATTCCAGGAATCCGCGGCGGTCTATGCCGTCGTCGTTGTGATCGTGAAGAATTCGTTTGGACATATTGCCTCCATCGACCTCTACTGCTGCGATGCCGCGTTTATTCCCGTGGGAATAAATAACGCGCGGTAGAGGTAATACAAAGGCAGGCCACGATATTATAAAGTCACCGTGAACTCGCCGCCGAAGCTTGTGCTATTCGAGCAGATCATGGTTCCCCACATGCATGCGGCTTACAACCTGGCGCGCTGGCTGACCCGCAACGAGCACGACGCGGAAGATGTCGTACAGGAGGCGTATCTGCGCGCCTTCCGTTTCTTCGACAGCTTCCAGGGTGGCGATGGCAAAGCCTGGCTGCTCGCCGTCGTGCGCAACACCTGCCTGACCTGGCGCCGCCGCGAGCAGAGCATCGCCAAGGTGCAGTTCGATGAAGAAGTCCACCACTCGGGGGTGCACGCAGCCAGCGCGGAGAGCGCCTTGGTCCAGGAAGCCAACTTGGGAAGCGTGCGCGGCTGCCTGGAGCTGCTGCCGCCCGATTTCCGCGAAGTATTGGTGATGCGCGAACTGGAAGAGATGCCCTACAAAGAGATCTCGGAATCGACCAGCCTGCCGATCGGGACAGTCATGTCCCGGCTGTCCCGCGCGCGGCGCCGCCTGCAAGACTGCGTAGCAGGACGGATTAAGGGAGCCCCGTCATGACCTGTGAGGCCGCAGAAAACCTGGTCGAGTCTTATCTGGATGACGAGTTGGATGCCTCCCTGGCCGCCCAAATGCGCGAGCATCTGGCAAGTTGCAGTTCCTGCGCGGCGGCGCACGCTGGGCAACTGGAACTGCGCGCCGGCATCCGCGAACAGGCGCCTTATTACCGTGCGCCCGATGGCCTGCGGGATCGCATCACCGTTGCCCTGCGGCAGGCGGATCGGCCAGCCGCCGGACCGTGGCGTTGGCTCGCGCTCGCGGCGTCCCTATTGCTGGCGGTCTCGCTCGCCTGGAATGTCGCGCAGTTCCGCGCGCACGATGCCGGCGAAACCATCCTGGCCAGCCACATCCGCTCATTGATGGGAACGCACCTGCTGGACGTGCCCTCGTCGGACCAGCACACCGTGAAGCCCTGGTTCAACGGCAAGCTGGACTTCTCGCCGGACGTCAAAGACTTCGCCGGCCAGGGATTCCCACTGCTGGGTGGACGCCTCGACTATCTGGACGGCCGTCCCGTGGCCGCGCTGGTGTACCAACGGCGGCGGCACGTGATCAACTTATTCACCTGGCCCTCCGCGGAGTCCGGCGGCGCGACTGAGCTTTCCCGCAACGGCTATCGTGCGATCCACTGGACCAGCGCAGGCATGACTTACTGGGCCGTGTCCGACCTGGGCGCGGGCGAACTGCGCCAGTTCGCCAACCTCTACCAGTGACTTGAATAGCCTGGCCGCGCACGGGCTACGGCGTGGTGTTGGTCAATATGATGACGCTGTCCGACGCGTAATTCACCACCGCCAGGTCCGGCTTGCCATCCCCATTGAAGTCCAACACCGCCATGGCCTGGAGGCTCGACTGCGACATCATAGGGACGGTGCCCGCCACGAAACTCACTTGCTGCACTGTAAATGTGCCATCTCCCTTCCCCAGCAGGATCGACACCGGACCGTTAAAGCTGGTTACCGCCAGATCCGGTTTTCCATCTCCGTTGAAGTCCGCAACTACCGCGATGGTGGGCTCCGCGCCCACCTGGTACGAGACCGGCACACCAAAAGTGCCGTCGCCGTTGCCCAGGTAGATCGAGAGACTGTGGGCGCTCCAAAGCGGCACCGCCAGGTCCATCTTCCCGTCCCCATTGAAATCCCCGACCGCCACGCTGCTGGGAACATTGCTCGTGCCGAAACCGATGCTCGACCCCGACACGAATGTGCCATTCCCCCGGCCGATCAGTATCGATAGCGTTTCGGTATAAGGTGGGTTGTAACTCAGTACCGCCAGGTCCATCTTGCCATCTCCGTTGAAATCGGCCGCCGCCAGGTAGACACCATCGCCGCCGGCCTCGATAGGCGGCTGGAAAGTGCCGTCCCCATTTCCAAGCAGCACCTCCAGGAAGCCGCCGCTAAAACCCGCGAGGTCCGGTATACCATCTCCGTTGAAGTCCGCGACCACCACCGCCAGGGCTTCGCCGTAGTTGTGGCCTAAACGGAAAGTGCCATCGCCGTTGCCCAGCAGAATGGCGAATCCCGCCGCGATATCCGGTATTCCATCGCCATTGAAATCCCCAACGGCCACCGACGCGACCACGAACGGCAGTGCATAGTTATGCGTCTCGCCGTTGGCCAGGATCACCGAGAGGGCTTGCGAGTGCGCATTCACTACCGCCATGTCTGGCTTTCCATCGCCATCGAAATCGCCCACCGCCACCGCTGCCGGATTCTCTATCCCTGCCGCGTAATTGGCCGGATGCTGGAATCCGCCGTGGCCGTTCCCCAGCAAAACTTCGACCGCATCGCCGTAGCCCGCCGCCAGATCCAGCTTTCCATCCCGATTGAAGTCCCCTACCACCGGAAAGGCCGTCCGCGGCCCCACGTAGCTGGCTACCTGCTGAAAAACGCCGCCGCCTGTCCCCAGCAAAATACAAAGGCTCCCCGGAGGGCCGGCCACCACTACCGCCAAATCCGGCAGGCCATCGCCATTAAAGTCGCCCACCGCAATCCCAGCGGCGCCGGCCGTACCGTAAGTCACGGGCGGCTGGAAACTGCCGTCGCCGTTCCCCAGCAGAATGGTGACGCCGCCCGCGGCGCTCAGCGCCAGATCGGGTTTGCCATCCCCGTTCAGGTCCGCGGCCGCCACGGATGCGGCGTATCCGAGAGCGAAGTAAGCCGATGGCCGGAATGTGCCGTCCCCGTTTCCCAGCAGCACCGCCGCGCCGTCGCCAAAGCCCACCGCCAGGTCCGGCTTTCCGTCGCCGTTAAAGTCCGCCACGGCCAGCGCGTTGGGCTGCGCGAACGCATACCGGGTCACCGGCGGCTGGAAGCTGCCGTCGCCGTTGCCCAGGAAGATCGTCACATCTTCCGCGTTTCCTGCGAAAATCGCGCCCACCGCCAAATCCAACTTTCCATCCCCATTGAAGTCGCCCACCGCCAGTGACGTGGGCGAAAATCCCTGCATGGAAACGAACTGCGGTTGGAAGGTCCCATCGCCATTGCCCAGCAGGATCGAGATGCTATGCGCTTGCTGGCAGCCCACCGCCAGGTCCAGCTTTCCGTCTCCGTTGAAGTCTCCCACAATCACCATGGCCGCATCTTCCGGCACGGCATAGTAGCTGGCCGGCTGGAAGCTGCCGTCGCCCTTGCCCAGCAGAACGGCCACGGTGTTGGTATTACCGCCCGCCGATACCAGGTCCGGGTTTCCATCGCCGTTGAAGTCCGCCACGGCAGTCTGCCCGGCGGCGCCGACCCGAAACGCCCGCGGCGCGTTGAAGTCCACCGCGGATAACAGCCCCGGCGCCACAAACCACAGCGCGGCCAATGCCTGATGGAAGTGTCTTGTCTGCATAGTCCCCCTCTTCACGACCTATGATCGCTATATGCTACCAACGCTACGCTGGCGCAGCCTCCCTTGTCAACGCGCCATAGTTTTCGGGCCGTGCGCGGATCCCCACGTCTATTTCGCGCACAAATCGGTTACACTGGAAGACGCATGACGGGTCAAAGGTACTCCGTCCACGAGCGTCAAGAAGCCGAAGTCTCCATGTGGCAGGAACTTCTGGTCGGCTTCGAACTGGTTCAGTTACGGCTGACGTCTATCTTCTATGGACTCGGCGTGCCGCACGGCCACGGGGAAGCCGTCGTCCTGATCCCCGGTTTCCTGGGTACGGATACCTACCTTGGCGAGATGTTCTCCTGGTTGCGGACGGTCGGCTACCGGTCGTATTTTTCGGGCATCGGCTGGAATGCGGAATGTCCAAACCTGCTGATCCGCCGGCGGCTGAACGATACTGTCAAGCGCGCCTATACGGCCACCGGCCGCCGGGTGCATCTGGTGGGCCATAGCCTGGGGGGCATCATCGCGCGATCCGTGGCTGCCCAGCATCCCGATCAAATCGCCTCGGTCACCACCCTGGGATCTCCGTTCCGCGGACCCGTGGCCCACGCCAACGTCCTGCGCGCCCAAGACGCGATTCGCAACCGCATCCTGCGCGAACACGCCGGCCACATCCTGCCGACTTGCTACACGGAAGCTTGCACCTGCGAATTCGTTTCCTCGCTGCGCGACGAGTTTCCGGACGACGTGGCGCAAACCGCAATCTACACCAAGAACGACGGCATCGTGGACTGGCGCTATTGCGTCACGGGCGACCCGGAAATCGATTGCGAGGTCGCCGGCACGCACGTCGGCCTGGTGTTCAACCCGGCGGTCTATCGCATCCTAGCGCGCCGCCTGGCGCAGTGCGTCTGATCCGTTGCGCGCGAAATGGCTCACCGGCTCGGGCGTAATCTTGCGTACCTCCACGGTGTACGGAGGGCGAAATACCGTGCCCAGTTGCGCTTCCGGCGTAGCTTTCGGCATCAGCCGGAACGAAAAAATGAGCTTCACGTCGCGACCGGCCGGCTGCGCCTGGAAGCGCCACAAACGCGCGGCCTCCAGGCTGGATTGCCGCAGCAGCGCATCCCCGTCCACCACGGACGCGCTGGCCACCGTCCCCTGCTCGGATACGTGCACCTCCACGATCACACTGCCGCTGATCCGGCTCGCCACCGCCGGCGCCGGATAGGCCGGCGCCACCGCCTCTTC
>Ga0302325_10019573_pt1 | contig 14231 bp, 12 predicted proteins | sample Palsa_T0_2_FD_201948 | JGI IMG/M metagenome (GOLD analysis project Ga0302325, IMG submission 201948) | Peat permafrost microbial communities from Stordalen Mire near Abisko, Sweden - Palsa_T0_2 | ecosystem: Environmental > Terrestrial > Soil > Palsa > Peat permafrost | place: Sweden: Abisko... | reverse complement strand
TCCGATGAGCGGCAAGTCGAATGTGCTGTTCTGGCTGGAGCGGCGCGGCATTCCAGCGTCCGACGATTTGGTGGATCGCATCTACCAACGCGCCAAAGCCAGCGACCATACGCTGAGCGATGCCGAGATTGCGGAGTGCTTGTCGGCGGCCGTAAAGGAGAGTTGATCCCGATGCACGAAACAACGTCAAAACCAATGCGACATGCGATGCTCGGAGCCGGTGGTGTTGGCGGCCTGATGGGCGCTTGTCTGGCGCATTCTGGAGCTTCTGTTACTTTGGTCGTGCGACCGGAAGCCCTCGCCAAGTATCCCAAACGACTTCGTTTGGAAAGTGCTTTCGGCAATTTCGAGGTGGAGGTTACCGTCGCTGCGGAAGTTCCTCCGGTTGATGCGCTTTGGATTACAGTAAAGGCCACGCAGTTGGAGCCAGCACTCACCGCCATCAGAAATCCTGATGCGATAACCGCAATCGTTCCGTTGCTCAATGGCATTGACCATGTAGCTTTGCTCCGCGCCAGGTATGGCTCTGGCCGGGTGATTCCGGCGACGATTGCGGTGGAGACCGAGCGTGTCAGCCCGGGACACATCGTTCATCGGTCTCCGTTTGCCCGTCTCAATGTGTCGTCGGCGGGTCAGGCACTGCTCGGGAGCACTGTCGATCAGCTTCAGAAAATCGGTTTTACCTGCCACTTCATTGACGATGAGCCGACGCTGATGTGGGGCAAGCTGGTGTTTCTGGCGCCCTTTGCGCTGGCTACAACCGCCGCTAATAAAACTGTCGGTGAGATTGTTTCCGATCCGGGGTGGCGGAGTTTGGGAGAGGCTTGTGTTCGGGAAGCGTGCAGCGTTGCCGTCGCCGAAGGCGCCAAGGTTGATCCAGAAGCGGTCCTTGCTGGGGTGAAGGCGATGCCGGCGAACATGCGTAGCTCCATGCAGAAGGATGTTGAACAGCTCAAGACTCCGGAGCTGGACGCGATTGCAGGACCGATCCTGCGCGGCGCTCGCCGCCATGCCATCGAGGTTCCTGCGACCAAGAAACTGGTGGTTGTGGTGGAACGGAGAGCGGGATATGTGGAGAGCCGGCTAGCGTAGGGATCCGGATTCCCCAAAAGCACAGATCATTCTTGATAAAATCTCTCGAATCCAAAGCTTGGCGAAACCTTCGAATTGGCACGAATTGGCTTGCCTGATGCAAAACTGTAGGACAAATCTGCGCTCATCGAAGGGTGTCCCTCAGATAACTCTAAGCCGTTTGACTCCGCTAGGTAGCCATCTGGATACTCTCGAGTTTCCGGCAAAGCTTGTACAGGACTCCAAGGACTGGCTGGCCTTCAACGACCGGAATCTTGTGGATCGCTACGTTCGGAAAGAAATCGAAATCGTAGTTCCATGTCGCATCCCGCACAACAGGCCAGTCACTAGCATTGACGCAAACGCAAACCGAGAACTGAATGCGGGTGAAACATGAAAACTGGGTTCCGCCGCGATCACTTTTGTTCTGGACGTGCGTACCCAGTTCGCTGACGGCCTCGATCGGGAAAAGCCCCACTTCTCGAGCCGCCCGCGTCCCCGCTCGGTAACGCCGTCTCGCCCTCGTCAATCCCTTCCCCCTTGCCACGCGTTGTAAGATGACGCATAACTTCCCATGAGCCCAACTCCCCCACGCGCGGACATGCCGCAGGTTGCTCCTGCGGTGCAGGAGGAAGTCTCGCGGCTGGCGGCTTCGCCGGAGGTGCGGTCGGCTTACAACTGGCTGCGGACGCAGGAGCCGCAACTGGCGCAGTGGCAGATGGAGATGGCGCGGATTGCCGCGCCTCCATTTGGGGAGTCGGCGCGCGGGGCGTGGCTGGCGGAGCGCTTTCGCGAAGCCGGGCTCGACGATGTTCGCATTGACGATGTGGGCAACGTGTTTGGCGTGCATCCTGGGTTCCTTCAACATGGGTTCATGGAATCTGGATTTGGGCGGCGGTATGTGGCGCTGAGTGCGCACATCGATACCGTGTTTCCCACGAACACTCCGCTGAACGTCCGGCAGCAGGGCAGCCGGCTGTATGGACCGGGAGTTTCCGACAACGGCGCGGGCGTGACGGCGATGCTTGGGATCGCCGCGCTGCTGCGGGTGGTGCGGCTGCGGCACGCGCTGCCGTTTGTGTTTATTGGCAATGTGGGCGAAGAAGGTGAGGGCGATCTGCGCGGCATGCGGCACATTTTTTCCACGCCGCGCTGGAAGGATTCGATTGCCTACAGCGTGGTGCTCGACGGTGCGGGCGCGGATACGATTGTCGCCGAGGCCCTGGGCAGCCGGCGCTTTGAGGTGATTGTGCGCGGTCCGGGCGGGCATTCGTGGAGCGATTTTGGCGCGCCGAATCCGATTGTGATTCTGGCGAAGGCGATCGAAACGTTTATCGCGACGCCGGTGCCTACCACCCCGAAGACAACTTTCAACATCGGTGTGATTCGCGGCGGCACTTCAGTGAATTCGATTCCCGAGTCGGCGAGCATGAAGGTGGATATCCGCTCGACTTCGATGACGGAGATGGAGCGGCTCGAGCAGACGCTGCGGCTGGCGCTCAATCGCGCGGTGGAAGACGAAACGATGGCGGCGGAGATGCGGTCGACGGTGCAGAAGCGGCCTTCCGGGGTGAATTGCGAAGTGGTGGCGATTGGGAACCGCCCGGCGGGAGAACTGGCGATGGGCTCCCGGATTCTGCATGTCATACGGGCGGTGGATGCGCAGCTCAACAATGCGGCGCAGGTGCAGCGGGCGTCGACCGACGCGAACATTCCTTTGTCATTGGGGCTGGAGGCCATTGCCATCGGCGGTGGCGGTTCGGGCGGCGGCGCCCACACTTTGCAGGAATGGTTCGACAGCAACGGACGCGAGCTGGGGCTGAAGCGAATTCTTTTGACGATGCTGGCGCTGGCGGGGGCGGGCGTGGGGGAATGATGGGGAGATTTGCGGACCTCGGGAGCTAAAGCGCCTCATGAAAAAAAAGGCTGTATTCGCAGCGCTTAAGCGCTGCGCCACCCAAAGGCTTCACCCGGCAATGCAATCCCATCGTGGGCAAAGAAGGCGAAAGATGGGGCACCCGGCGCTGACCCTTTGGGCAGCCGCGGCGCTGTGTTTGTCGCAGTCGCAGAGTCCTCCGTCCACACCGGCAGCTGCTTCTGGGCCGAAGGCCGACCTTATTTTCATCCACGCCAATGTTTATACGGCCGTGCCGGGGACCACGCAGTTCAGCTCGATCCTGCGAGAGGAGGCTATTGCGGTGCGGGGCGACCGCATCCAGGCGGTGGGCAAGAATGTGGAGATCGAGAAACTGAAAGGGCCGCAGACGCAGGTCATTGATTTGGGTGGGCACTTTGTCATGCCGGGATTCAACGACGCGCACCTGCATCTGGCCGATGCTGGACTGAAGAAGCTGAACCTGGATCTGGCGGGAGTGAAGACGCTCGATGAGTTCTGGAAGCGCGTGGCGGCGAGGGCGGAGACGGCTCAGCCGGGCGAATGGATTTTGGGCGGAGGTTGGGATGAGACGATGTGGCCGGTGAAGGTTTTGCCCAGCCGCTGGGATCTGGATGAGGTTTCGGGCGGTCATCCGGTGTTTCTGGATCGCGTGGATGGTCATCTGGCCGTGGCGAATACGCGGGCGCTGCAGTTGGCGAAAGTCACGCTGGCTAGCAGCGATCCGGAAGGCGGCAAGATTGACCGTGACGAGAATGGACAGCCTACCGGGATTCTGCGCGAGGGGGCGAAACAGGCGGTGCGGATGGTGATTCCTCCGCCGACGAGCGAAATGCGGCGGCAGAGAATTGAGGTCGCGCTGGCGGACCTGGCCAGCCACGGTGTGACCTCGGCGCAGGATTATTCGCCGGAAGTGGAAAATTTCCGGATTTATGAGGAACTTGAAAAAGAAGGTAAGCTGACGACGCGCATTTCCGAATGGCTCCCATTTAATGATTCGGTTGAGGAATTAAAGAAGAAGCGCGATTCGCATCCGCAGTCCGATCTGATGCTGCACACGGGGATGCTGAAGGCCTTCATGGATGGATCCGTCGGCGGGCACACGGCGGCGCTGCTGGAGCCTTACGCGGATGATCCGAACAATTCTGGTTTGCCGCAATACGATGCGGGGAAGCTGAACCAAATGTCCAAGGAACGCGTGCTCGCCGGCTTCCAGCTTGGGTTTCACGCGATTGGCGACAAAGGCGTGCAGATGGCGCTCGATGCTTTTGCCGAAGCCGAGAAGGCCGCTCGCGAGCAGAAAGTGAAGGCCCCGAATGGGGGCAATGATTTCCGCCTGCGGGTGGAACATGCGCAGGTGACCACGCCGGCGCAAATTGCGCGCTTCAAGGAGTTGAAAGTAATTGCCTCCGTGCAGCCCAGCCATCTGCTTACCGACATGCGCTGGGCGCAGGAACGGCTTGGGCCAAAGCGCGCCGCCACCGCCTACGCTTGGGCGGCATTCTTGAACCAGGGAGTGAGGCTGGCTTTGGGCACGGATTATCCGGTGGAGCCGGTGGCGCCGTTTCGCGGCTTGTACGCTGCCGTCACCCGCAAGAGCGAGAATGGGAAGCAGGAGTATTTTCCCGAGCAGAAGCTGACCATGGATCAGGCCCTTGCTGCTTACACAACAGGCTCGGCCTTTGGCGAGTTCGAGGAAAAGGAAAAGGGCAAGCTGGCGCCGGGGATGTTGGCGGATTTTGTGGTGCTGGACCTCGACGTCACGGCGGCGGCGGCGGAAAAAGTGCTGGCGACCAAGGTACTGCGGACGGTGGTGGGCGGAAAAACGGTGTATGAGGGGAACTAAAGGCGGCAGATTGCGGACTCACTTCGAGCCGCCGTCGAGCGGCCACTCGTTTGTATTATCAATGCTTTGCAAGTAGTTATTGCCTTTTTCTGCTAAAACGAAATGCCAGGTTCGTGCGTCTAAAACATTGGGATCGCAGCGATCTCATGCTCGGAGGGAGCATCGACTGTGGGGTTGAGGCTTCCGGAAACGGGGTATAATGGGTAGTTCGTATAGATCTCGGAGGGAAGTAGGCATATGGATTCGCGTGCAATTTGGGTGCGTTTGAAGACGCGTCGTTGGGTCTATTCGTTCAGCATTGTGGCTACGCTGGCGCTGGGCATTTTGATCGGCACGGTAGTTTCTTACGGAGTGAAGGGCAAGGAAGGCCAGAAGTCCTCCGCTGCGACTCCGCTATCGGTTCCCGCGCCGCAGCAGCTTTCCAACGCGTTTTCGCAGATCGCCAAGGACCTGGGGCCGAGCGTAGTTAACATCAATACGGAATCGACTGTCAAGACGCAGCGTCGGCGGCGTGGCACGCAGACGCCCGATGACGACGATAGCGGCGGCGGCAATAGCATGGATGACTTTTTCAACCGCTTCTTCGGTGGTCAGGGAGGCGACGGTGCGATTCGCGAGCGATCGCTCGGTTCGGGCGTGATCGTGGATCCGAAGGGTTACATCGTCACCAACCGGCACGTGGTGGAGAAGGCCGACCGCATCCGAGTGCGGCTGCAGGACGATCCGCCGGGGGTGCAACACGACGCCAAGGTGATCGGGGAAGACCCGGAAACCGATCTGGCGGTCATTAAGATCGACCTGGAGCGCTCCGCACCTTCGGCCAAAATGGGCAACTCCGACAGTATGGAGGTGGGCGATTGGGTGCTGGCTATCGGCAGCCCGTTCGGGCAGGTAGGGACCGTGACCGCCGGTATTGTTTCCGCCAAGGGGCGGGATATTGTGCCCAACCGGCAATTCCAGACGTTTATACAGACCGACGCCGCGATTAACCCGGGGAATTCGGGTGGGCCGCTGGTCAACATGAACGGCGAAGTGATCGGCATCAATACAGCGATTTTGAGCGAGACGAATGCCTATGCGGGCGTGGGCTTTTCGCTTCCTTCCAATACCGTCGTGCAGGTCTACAACCAGCTCATTGGGCCTGAGCACCGGGTGTCGCGCGGCTCCATTGGCATCATGTTTGACTCGGTGGAGAATCCGGCGATCGCGCGAGTTTATGGCGCTGGCACCGGAGTGACCGTGTCGAGCGTAGTGCCCGGCAGTCCAGCCGACCAGGCGGGGCTGAAGGTGGGCGACACCATCACCACCGTCGACGGCCAGAAAGTATCAAAGGGAACGGAGTTGGTGGCGGATATTGCCGCGCGCAAGCCGGGAGTGAAGGTAGCGATCGGCTTCCTGCGCAACGGCAAGCAAGAAGATACGACGGTAACCATTGCCGACCGCGCCAAGTTGTTTGCGGCGCGCTTGAACGAAGATGACAGCGGCAGCGACGCGAGCACGCCCAAGCAAAGCAAGTTGGGTATCACGGTTCGTAAGCTCACGCCGGACATGGCCGAACGGCTGGACATGCCGGCCGGCAAAGGCGTGATCGTGCAGGACGTGAAAGCGGGGTCGTTTGCCGAGGACATCAATCTGGGCCGCGGCGACGTGATCTTGGAAGTCAACAAGCAGCCGGTGAACAGCGAAGAAGATTTCGCCAAGATCGAGGCGAGCCTGAAGAGCGGACAGGACGCGGTATTCCTGGTGCGCCCGCGCGGCTCGACCGCTCAGGATGGAACCATCTTCATGGCCGGGACACTTCCGTAACCTGGGAACGGACCCAACGGGAACTGGCATTGCCTCCTTCGAGGGGGGATGATTACAATGCCAGCTTCTGTTGGGTTTTACTTTTGGCGCTGAACGGTATTTTGGCGCTGAACGGTAGTTGAGGAGCGCAAATCCCAGACTTCTGGTCTGGCTTGGCAACAGTTTTGGTCGGTCGGCTTGGAGTCGCATAATCCCTGCTGCGGTAAGGCACTGGAGCACGGCGACAGTTTTCTGTTTTGGTGCTGGGGCGGGATTCGCCCTCGAAATCGGGGAATGCCCGAGTCAGGAATCCCGGAGTTCGACTCTGGGAGGATCAGAAGACGCATGGACACAAGAACCACATCCACATGAAGCGGCAGCATCGCGCGAAAATACGAAGATGGTTGGGCACCGGTTGCGCTCTGGTTCTGACGTGTGCCTGCGCTTCGCCGCGCGCAGTGCTTGGACAATCCTCCTCTGCTGCCAACTCGAAGGCGACGAACAGCACGAATCCCAAGACGGCGAATCCCAAGACGGCGACCTCCGGGACAGCGAATCCGCAGACCCGTGCGAAGGCTGCGGCGAAGAACTCCAGAGCGAGCTCGTCTTCTCCCGCCCAACCTCATCCGGCGTCGCATCCTCCGGCAGATAAGCATCCGAAATCGAGTACGGCCGCCGCGACTCACAACAGCAAGTCGAAGTCCGCGAACTCGCGCAAGAACAGCAAAAGGAAGACGATGGCGCGGGGCCAGCAGAAAATTGACCCCGATCGGGCGCAGGCCATCCAGGAGGCGTTGATACGCGAGCACTACCTGGACGGGGAAGCGGCCGGTAAGTGGGATGAAGCCAGTGAAGAAGCGATGCGGCGTTATCAGGCCGATCATGGCTGGCAATCGAAGACCGTACCCGACTCGCGTGCGTTAATAAGCCTGGGGCTGGGACCGAGCCACGACCACCTGCTAAATCCGGAGAGCGCGATGACCACGCAGCCGGCCGCGCCACGTGCTTCATCCTTGACTCCTACCTCGCACAGCGCAGAACCGGGAGCGAGCGTGAACACCACTCCGCCGGTTGCTCCAGCGCCCGCTACGCGGCCCGAGCACGATTCGTCGAGTCCGCAGTGAAGCGATCCAGCCATTAAATTCCGCACTTAGCTCCTAGCCAGCCTGGCATCCTTACTGGTCTACCGCGAAAGCTTCCCATGAAACCGTTTAGCGCACGGCGGACTGCTGATTGCTATCCTCGCTGGGCGCCGGGTGACTTGCGGTAGCTTCCCAGCACCGGCCGTGGAAAGTAAGGAAGAGGCTGGGAGCGGATAATGGCTTGCGGGTTGCCCTCGACGAGGGCTTGCGCGACGCCTTCGCCATAGAGTTCCGCAGCAGCCTCGCGAGCGGTCGAGAGAACGGGGATGCGCCTCTCGGTATCGTGAGCATCGGTGGCCAGTACATGCACGGCGTCGTGCTCGAGCAGCCAGTGGGCGGCGCGGCGCGGGCGGTCCCCCCAGAATCCGGTGAGCGAGGAGCCGGTTACCTGGATCACGCAACCCTGCTCGGCCCACTCCGCCACGCGCTGCAGGTTCTCCCGCAGAATCGGGTTGCGTTCGGGATGGGTGATGATCGCGGTGATGCCGCGGTCGCCGAGCTGCGTAAAACAGTCGGTGGTTTGCTGCGGGACGCTGTAATTGCTCAACTCGACCAGCATGTAGCGCGAGCCTTCGATGGCATAACGCGCGGGATTGGCCAGCACATCCTGCATATTGTCGTAGGAAAGATGAAAATCGCAGCCCAGGCTGAGGGTGAGCGCAGCGCCGACCAGTTGCTGCAGGTGAGAGACCAGTCCCTGAAGATAAGCGCGGTCGTAGTGGTAGCGGTCGTTGGCATGTGGTGTGGCGACCTGGTGGGTAATGCCGTCGGCTGCGGCCATGCGGCACATGGCGACGGAGGTTTCCCAGGACGTGGAACCGTCGTCTACTTCGGGAAGAATATGGGAATGAATGTCGACCACGATATGTAGCACTTTGAGACGCGACCGAGGTTGCGCCTGGGTTTGATTTAAGCAGATTCGCCGAGAAAGAGGAAGTTAAAGGCCTTCACCTCGGAGGACGCCGAGACGCGGAGAGGGATAGAGATCGCCCCGTGCTCACCACAGGCGACACCACGTCGCCAGTGATTGGGCCATACGATGTGAAAGCCGGCCTCTTCGGAGAGGAAAGCCTTGGAATCGATCTTCATGTTGGCGTCCTGGCGCATTCCTCCTCTGCCGCGCCGAGGTGAAGGGACACAAAATAAGCGGCATTCGGAAAGCGATCAGTAGAACTTCTTGACGGCGATTCCGCAGGTTTGGCCTGGTGTGGCGATAGGGAATGCTTTCATCGATAACTCTCGCCGTTTCAGGCCTTTCCGTATCGTTCCTGAATGAAGTCGGCGATTGCGGAGTAGGCGTTGGTCAGCGTCTTTTCATCCGGCAAGAAGACCATGCGGAAATGCCGCGTGCCGGGTTTCTGGCCGAAGCCGGAGCCGTGGACGACCATGACGTGTTTCTGGCGGATGAGTTCTTTGACGAAAACTTCATCGTTCTCCGGGATGTTGATGCGCGGAAAGGCGTAGAAGGCGCCGCGCGGAGCGACGCAGCTGAGGCGCGGCGTGGCCTCGCACCAGTTCTGCGTGAGATCGCGGCGGGAGCGCAGTTTACGCTGCACTTCGAGGAGGTGATCCTGCGGGCCTTCGAGTGCGGGCTTGATGGCATATTGTTCGGGATGGTTGGCGCAGAGGCGGGCGCGCAGCAGCCGGTGAATGCCTTCGGTATAGGGCTTCACCGCCGCAGCATCGCCGGAGACGATGCCCCAGCCGATGCGCCATCCCGGGACGAGGTAGTTTTTCGACATACCTCCGAAGGTGATCGAGGGAACGTCGGGCGCGACCTTGGCGAAGGCTAGGTGCGGGGTGCCGTCGAGAATTAGTTTGTCGTAGATTTCGTCTGAGAAGACCACCAGGTTGTGGCGGCGCGCCAGGTCGGCGACTCGCTCGAGCATTTGCCGGGAACACAGCGAGCCCGTGGGATTGTTGGGATTGATCAGCACAATGGCGCGAGAGCGCGGCGTGAGCTTGCGTTCGATGTCGGCGAGTTCAGGCTGCCAGCCGTCCTCTTCGTTGAGATCGTAGGCGTTGAGCGCGATGCCCAGCTTACACAGTACGGCGGAATAGAGTGGGTAGTCGGGACTGGGCGTGAGAATGTCTTCGCCGGGGTTCACCAGCGCGCTGAGGCAGAGGTCGACGGTTTCACTCACGCCGGTGGTGACGAAGACGTCCTGCACCGTGGTGATGCCCTTGCGCGCAGCCTCGCCGCGAATCGCCTCGAGCGCTTCAGGAATGCCAGGAGATGGCGCGTAGCCGTTCTTGCCGTCACGCATGGCCTCATAGACGGCTTCGATGATGTGCGGTGGGGTCTGGAAATCGAAGTTGAGCGGGTCGCCGACGTTCAGCGGCAGAACCTTGTGGCCCTGCTTCGTGACTTCGTCGGCGACCGAGGCCAGGTCACGAATGGCGTAGCGGACGTTGTCGAGGCGCTTGGCAGCGGTGATCTCGCGAACTTGGGTGATGGGCATCAGAACCGCTCACTTTCCCAAGAATTGTACAGGACTCTGAGGATCGGAATGGGAGGCAACTCGGGGTGGTTCGCGGGAGGCTTATCTGTCGCTTCTGTCGCTAAAGTCGAGCACGACTTCCTCCTCGGTTTGAGAAGGCGCGGGAGCATACTTCCAGTTCTTCACCGCCTTGATCGCGTTTTCGGCGAGGATAGGATTTCCGCCCCGCACTTTAACACTCGCCACGGTCCCGTTCGGAAGCACGGTCGCGGTCAAACGGACCTGCCCTCCAAAGTGCAAGTCCTTGAGGATCTCGGGATACTGCGTCTTAACCTGAAGGATTACCTTGCGTCCTGGCTTCGCCGTCTTCTGGGCGAAAGAAACGGAGGAAAGGCCGAGGATCAAGCAGAGTGCCACCGGCAGGATCGCCAGGGCGAGCCCTTGCCGGGCGCCCCCGCCGAACCGTAGGCCGAAGCGCCAGACGCCCATAATGGAACCTGCAACTTGAAGAACTTGGAACCTAAACCCACGGTAGGTTCTCGACGGCGTCAGGGCAAGATCACCAAAGTTACTGCCGACAAGCGCGAAGGGCAAACCGCGGGGTACTCCGCACTTGAGGTTGCGAGTCTCTAATCAACTCGGTCGATCTGGGCTTTCTGCAGCTTGTCTGAATAATCGACGTAGACGGATTTCCACTCGCTGTAAAAATCGATGGCGCCGATGCCGCCTTCGCGGTGGCCGTTGCCGGTAGCTTTGGTGCCGCCGAAGGGCAGGTGCACTTCGGCACCGATGGTCGGGGCGTTGATGTAGGTGATGCCGGCGTAGAGGTCGCGGATAGCGGCGAAGGCTTTGTTCACGTCTTTGGTGTAAAGCGCTGAAGACAGGCCGTATTCGATGCCGTTGGCGATCTCAATGGCGTCTTCCAGGTCGTCGCACGGGATGATGGAGACGACCGGGCCAAAGATTTCTTCCTGTGCGATGCGCATCTTGGGGTCGACGTCGGTGAAGACGGTTGGCTCCATGAACCAGCCATATTGATATTCACCCTGGTCGAGCCGGTTGCCCCCGCACATCAGCTTCGCGCCCTCGTTCCTGCCGATGTCGACGTAGCTGAGGTCGGTCTGAAGCTGCTTTTCGTTGATCGCCGGACCCATCTCAACCGTTTCGTCGAGGCCGTTACCGACTTTGAGTTTCTTGGCGCGGGCGACGTAACGCTCAACGAACTCGCGATGGACGCCTTTCTGCACGATGATGCGGCTGGTCGCCGTGCACCGCTGGCCGGTGGTGCCGAATCCGCCCCAGAGGCCGCCTTCGATCGCGAGCTCAAGGTTGGCGTCGTCGAGGACGATCATGGGATTCTTGCCGCCCAGTTCGAGCGAGCAGTGCTTGAAAGTCTTGGCGGCGATGCCGCCGATGATGCGGCCGACGGCGGAAGATCCGGTGAGCGAAATGGCGCGCACGTCGGCGTGATCGGCGAGCGGTGTCCCCACGTCGGCGCCGAAGCCGGAAACGACGTTGATGACGCCCTTGGGCAGGCCGGCGTCGGTGAGGGCGCGAACCAGGTTGAAGGTGGAGAGCGGCGTATCCTGCGCGGGCTTGATGACGCAGGTGTTGCCGCAGACGATGGCGGGCAGCAGCTTCCAGGAAGAGATCGCCATGGGGAAGTTCCAGGGCGTGATCATGCCGCAGACGCCGATGGGCTGGCGCACGGCCATGGCGAATTTGTTGGGCATCTCCGAGGGTACAGTGGGGCCGAAAAGGCGGCGTCCTTCGCCCGCGTTGTAGTAAGCGGCGTCGATGGCTTCCTGCACGTCGCCGCGAGTTTCGGCGAGCACCTTACCCATCTCGCGGGTCATCTCGCGGGCGTAGTCTTCTTTGCGCTCGATGAGGATTTCGGCGGCGCGAAAGACGATCTCGGCGCGGCGCGGCGCCGGGACCAGGCGCCACTTCGCGAAGGCACGCTTGGCGGCGTCCACGGCGGCGTCTACGTCGGCCTGGGCGGACTTCTGGAAGATGCCGACTACATCCCGCGTGTCGGCGGGATTGCGGTCTTCGAAGGTTTCCCCGGTCGAGGATTCGACCCACTCGCCGTCGATGAAGTTCTTCAGGACCTTGGTGGGAGTATGACTTAGAGTTGCGGGCGAAGTGAGTGTGTCGGTTGCCATAATTTCTCCTAATATGAATGCCTGAATATTGATGCTACCGAACAAGTGGAAGGTGCAGCAAGGCAGGTGCTCGGCTTCGGGCTTCCCGGCTTATTTGGAGGCGATGGAATGGACCTGGCTAGATGCCGTAGTTCACGCTGCGAAGGGCGTCTTTGTAGGCTTCGCGGGCTTCGTTGGCTTTGGTGTGTGCGTCTTCTTCTAGGAAGTGGGCGGCGTCCCATTTTTCCATGGCGATCATCGAATGGTCGGAACTGGCTAACGCTTCCTCGGAGCGAATGGTGGCGACCCATTCGTCGATAGCCTTCTTGTAGGCAAGACGCAATTGGTCAAGATCGGCTGGGCTCATGGCTTCGAGAGTAATGCGGTGCTGTGCTCCGGTCAATCGGAGGGGGCGAAATTCCTGTAGAATTCATGGAGAATTAATATAGGGGCGGCAGGCAAATCACTCCGGCTTCGGTCGGAAGGACAGGGGTTTATGGCCGGCGAGCCACGGTCAGAAGGCACACCGGAAGACCGCTTCGTAAATCATTGAAGACTCCGATCTAGTGCCAGTGCTTTAGTTGCGGCCAGAGTTGGGCCAGGGTGCCGAATTTCGCGCCGCGGCAGATGAAGACGCCGATCTCTTTCTCGAGCGCGTAGGGATTGTCGGCGGATGTGCCTATGTATTCGACGCGATCGAAGAGTTCTTCCAATCGCTTTCTGCGGTCGCCGAGGACGATCAGGCAGTTGCCGGAATAGCCGCGCGGTCCCCAGAGAAAATACGTGCGGTCGCCGCTGAGAGCCAGCGGCAGGCCGTAGGGGCGGCCGAGGAAATCGATGGCGCCGGCCTGCCCGTAGTCCTGGGCGAAGATGCCGCAGTCTTTTCGATCTTCCACAGGGACGCCGTTCCAGGCTTGGGCGGTTTCGGCGACGATCTCTTGCCATCCGAATTGGTCGGCGTACCACTGCGGAAGTGCGGCGCGGGTGTGGTCATGCTCCATGACCGGCAGCTTCATCGGTAAATATTTCGCGTAGGCGAGAAAGCCGTCGGGGGAAAGAATCGGCACGACCACGGGAGCGAGGTGGGCGCCGCTGGCGAGGAGCAGGGCGACAATCGCGGCTTTCAGCCAGGCGCGGCGCGGGCGGAGGTTTTCCGGCTGACCATTTTTCCTTCCGTCGATCGCGGATTCGATCACCACTGCGCCAGCGGCCAGCAGCATGGGATACGCCGGAGCAAGATAATAGATCTTTCCGTGGAGGAGGAAGAAAACCGTGAAGCAAGTCAAGTAACACCAACCGAGCATGCGGAAGGGTTTCAGCCGCGCCGAGAACAGGAGGGCGAACAATCCGGCGAGCCAGATGGGCACGGTGATGGGGTCCACCAGGAACGTCTGCTGGAGAAAAAATTGAGGGAGTGGGAGGATGACATCGCGGCCCTCGTCGCGGATGTTGCGGATGAGTTGAAGGAAAGGCCAGTCATTGTGGAGGTTCCAAAGCAGGTTGGGCAGGAGGATCAGGAAGGCGGCCAGGCCGCCGAGCCAGATCCAGGGATTGAGCAAGACGCGGCGTTGCGGGGTGAAGAGAAGACCGATGACGATGCCGAAGCCGAAGGTGGCGATGGAATACTTTTCTTCCATGCCGAGGCCGGCGACGACGCCGACCCAGAGCCAGTAGCGTGGGTTGGCACGTTTTATGGCGAGGATGGCGAAGTAGGCGCAGCCCATCCAGAGGTTGGGTTCGAGGCAGTTGGTGCCGAGCAGGCTTCCATTGGAGAGGTACTGTGGCGCAATGACGATGGTGATTGCGCTGAGGAGCAGGGCGAAGCGGCCGCCGCCGAATTCGCGGGCCAGGACGGCGGTTTGCACGACCAGAAGGGAAGAAGCCAGTGCGGGAATGAAGCGAATGCTG
>Ga0302325_10019571_pt1 | contig 14233 bp, 12 predicted proteins | sample Palsa_T0_2_FD_201948 | JGI IMG/M metagenome (GOLD analysis project Ga0302325, IMG submission 201948) | Peat permafrost microbial communities from Stordalen Mire near Abisko, Sweden - Palsa_T0_2 | ecosystem: Environmental > Terrestrial > Soil > Palsa > Peat permafrost | place: Sweden: Abisko... | reverse complement strand
CACCCAGCAATCACCCTCGCACGCCTACTGCATCATCCGGGCTAGGCTCGCCCGCACGCTGATCGGTCTTCACTCGCTCGGCGCTTGGGCGTTCGATCTTCTCCGGCCCCGCGACGACACAGTCGATCACGGCTGTGAGCTGCGCCCTGGCGAGCCCGTATGGGGTGGAACCGGCCTCGTATGCTGCCCGGGTCGGCCCGACAGCGAGTTGTAGGAGTCGACCGTCTCGCCCGACCTCCCCGACAGCCGGCAGCAGCGCAGCTCAACCGACTCGCCATCATCTTCGTAGCGACCACCGAGTGTGCGTGCACGTCAAGACCAACGCGACTGCGAACGTTCTCCACGGTCGGCTCCTCTATGCGATTGTGGGCGCGTCGCGCCGTGCACCCCGGGTTTCGCCAATAAGTGTTTTGCGTCATCGCCGGGGCGAATGGGAGGTCGCGGGACGGAACCTCCTGAAGCGCCAATGGGGCCTAGGGTGAGGGGGTGGACAGTGTTTCGGTGATTGCGGAACCAGCCGAGCATTTAGTAAGGCCTGCGTTGTCGAGGGACGACGGGACGCCGACATCGTCGACCTTGCTGGGCGCCGCTGCGTGGTTGTTGGATGGCGGCACCGCTTCGGGGCTCCCATGCGCCCGCACCTGTTTCGCGGCTGCCGCGATTTCGAGATCTAGAACTGATTTTCGGCTCGTGGCCGCCATGTTGCAAGGGTGACCTCGTCAAACCTCTCATCGGCTCAGTTGTCGAGGATGGCGGACGGGCCTCAACCAAACGCCGGCGAGGTGTTCAGGCGTGGGCGATCGGACGACCCGGACCGCGCCACGCGGTCGTCGAAGGCCGGTCAGGACGCGCGACGGAAAAGGAAATCGGCTTGAAGCGCTACCCCATCCTTGCGCCTGACTACTCCGGTGACGTCAACAAGGTGTAGGTCGTTCTGGGCCAGAAATTCAACAACCTCGCCTACAAGAGCTTGGCCTACATATAGCTCGATAAACGATGCTTCTACGAAGACCTCATCCACCAAGGTGAGGCATTCGCGCGCCCCCTTGAGCACCTCAAGTTCAAAGCCTTGAACGTCGATCTTCAACAGACAGGGCCGTGCGAGGTCGTCGCTCAGATAGTTCGCTAAGACATCGACGTGAACGCTAACCTCCTCGTCCTGTTGAGTACCTGGAAAGGAGCGGACTTGCTCGGGCCCGATCCCAAGAAGTGAGGACGAATCATCCCGGGCTGACACGTGCAACGTTGTCTCCCCAACTGTCGCGCCGAGCGCGACGCTATAGACCTCGGCACCAACGCGTCTGAGTACTCGCGTTGCCGTACGCTCAGCATCGGGCAGCGGCTCAAAGCTGATGATCCGGGCGTGGGGAAACCGCGTCTTGGCAAATAAGGCGAACTGGCCGCGAGACGCCCCCACGTCGATAATTGTCCGGAAGTCGCTTCCGAACGGCACCGAGGCGTGCTCCAGCGACGGGAACACGCCTTCTCGAAGGGCTGGGAGTACGGCAACCCAGAGTCTTGGACTCATGAGCAGCCTCGTCGCCTTCGTTGCCCTCCCACGTGCTCGGTCGAGATTCACTGGGGCCAGTCCGTTCGCGCCCGACCGAGTTTCGGTGGCGCCGCATCGTGGGGGGTCTGTCCTGATCGGTGCCCGGCTGGTTTGGAGAGGGATTCGCGCGCCTTCTTGAACACAAAACGAGCAATACCCTCTAAATCTGGACTCTTCCCACCTGTCAGCTCGACCGATAGGAGAATGCAGGCAATACAGCCGACAGTGGTAAGCAGGGCTTTCCCTGCACTTCGGTCTCCGCCGAGCACGCATGTGTACATGCCGAGCAACTGACGACTTCTCATCCTCAGGCGAACCCTATTGCGTGCACTTAGTGGACCTTGGGGGCTTTGACGGTCGCCGCGCTCGACGGGTTCGCCACCAGGTTGGACTTCGGGGGCTGTCGGGTCTAGCCGCACAACCGCTCCGCGGTGCCCAGGCCCATGCTTTCATGCCGGGTCAAGGCTGAGCAAACGAGTTGTGCCGCCCGCGCAATTTTGACCCGCACAAGCTGAGCCGGGGACGTTCCCTAAGAGCCCTCGTGAGACCGGAAGCACCTGGAGCCAGAGTGCCCTGTTGGGTACGATCATCCCGCTAACGTGGTGATGCAGCGTAGGTGGGCGGGTGCGGCCGCTCGCCGGTTGCGACCTCTGCGATGGACATACGGTTCAACTCAGTGACCTTGAACCCGATAATCATCTCATACCAAGCCATCAGGAATGAGTACTGCAGCCCGCACCAGCCATCAAGAAGCGCCCGCTTGCCGAAATACCAGATCAAGAAGCGCAAGACTGGCCGGCCGGGCAATCGCACCCAGATGCGGCGCAGCAGGCGATTGCGCGAGATGGGATTCCGCAAGTCGGCTAGACGAAGAACGGCGTCCTCGTTGCGGAAGCGACGGTATAGATGAGCTTCCCAGGTTGCATACTTATTATGCCGCTCGACCCAAGGACCTATGCCGCGATAGTCGTGGTGAAGGAGCGGGCTGACGAGGAACCCCGTTTGCCCTGATAACACGAAGTGCTCGTGGATCTCATTGTCGCCCGTGCCCGAAAGGTGATTCATTCCTAGGTCTTCCATCGACGCAAGGTCGTGGCGAAACAGCCGTAGATTCCAGTCTGGGCGATAGCTACGAAGAGGCTTTCCACGGAAAATGAACTCACGATCCAGGTAATAGCCGTCGCAGCTGGTTTGCTTTAAGACGCCACGGATCTCGGCCCAGAGGCTGTCGGTTACACGCTCGTCGCCGTCGAGGTAGAGGGCCCAGTCGGTCGAAAACGGCAAGTGGGCGAGCGACCAGGCTTTCTTTTTCGGTCCGCCGGGAACGTATTGGAACTGAAACACCCGGGCCCCGTAGCGTTTAGCCAGAGTTGCTGTGGCGTCTGTCGAGCCCGAGTCCACGACGAAGATCTCCGAAGCCAACTGCACGCTCTCCAGCGCTCCGGCGAGATTTGCCTGCTCGTTGAGCACTGGCATCACCACCGTTAGCGGCAACTTCTGATCTAGCGGATTTGGCGAGGTCATGCGCCGTCGGGGGCAGTCGCGCGTGCGATCAAGGGTTGAAGCATAGGACGGACCTCGATTGGGAGGCCACTCCGGCGACGGCGAGTATCTGCCCGGACCACGTCGTTGCGGCTCTCCTGAGACGTGCCGGCTCGCTCGCCTAGGATCGCGGTGGGCGAGAAACGGGATCACGAACGGACGCGCCCGAGGCTAGCTGCGAGAAACGTGCCTCTGGCGAGCGACAAGCACGCTGCAAGATCCGGCAGCGAGCGGCGCGCCCGCTTCGGCGTTTGACCCCTACCGATCCGATCGGGCGGTTCCGTCGTGGAGTGGATCGCGCGTGTCGACTCCAGTCGTGGCGCGGGCGGCTCCACGCTGCTCGCGCGCCACGATGCGGCAGGCAAGGACAAAGCTGCCTAGCTAGTACGCTTGGGACGTTAGTCTCGGCGCACTCACTGTCAGCCCGTCGGCCGCCGCAACGTATCAAGATCCTGATGCGGCCCGTTGTCCTAGCGCTCCTGCTTGCCTTGGGTGTTTCTGTTCCCGCCCAAGCGAAGGTTCATACGATTGCTCCACCTGGAAGCTCAGGAGTCAGCCAGTACGAAGAGACGATCCCCACTGCGGCCGGTAGTAGGCCAACCAACACGGTCCATCCGGTCGGTGGCGGCTCGCACGGTTCGGGTGGGGGCGGGGGCGGGAGCGGGGGCGGAAGCGGTCCAGTCGCGCCTTCGACTGCTCGCGCGCTCGCCGCGCAGGGACCTGCTGGCGTCGCTGCGGCGGGACTCGCGCAGGCCACGGCGCCCACCCAACCGCGTCCAGCCGCTCCCAAAGCGGGAGGTGGAACGCCTTCCTCGGTATCCGCGCCCTCGAGCGGGAACGGCTCGTCACCCCTAACGAGCCTGGTCAAGGCCGCGACCGGCTCTACGAGCAGCGGTGGACTTGGGCCGGTGCTGCCCATCATCTTGATCGGCAGCCTGCTCGGTGCCGCAGGGCTCACGTTGGTGCGTCGCCGGCGGCCGAGCTGATTCGGCGCGCACTGCAATCCCGTCGGCTAGCGGTCGCCGTCGTGGCGCTGCTCGTCGGCTTCCTGCTCGGCGTCCCGAGCGCTTCCGAGTCGCGCACGCCCGGGCTCACGACTGGCTTCACCGGCGACCCGGTGCTGACCGGAGACAGCGCGGCTACGCGCGCCGTGTGGATTCCGCGCGCGGTCGCCGAGGGTGCGGGCATCGTACGGATCGGCGTCACGTGGTCACAGGTGGCGCCGCTCACACGTCCTATAGGGTTCGCAGCAGCCAATCCCTCCAGCCCCGGGTATGACTGGACCGGGATCGACGCGGCGGTTCGCGATCTGAGCAGCCACGGTCTCAAGGTGCTTATGAGTATTTCGAGCGCACCGACCTGGGCAGAGGGTCCGGGCCGGCCGGCCACCGCGACGCCGGGGACCTGGCGCCCGGACCCGGCCCAGTTTGCAAGCTTCGCGGAGGCGGCGGCTCTGCGCTACGACGGGCGCTTCCCCGATCCGCTGCACCAGGGGACGTTCCTGCCGCGAGTGCGCTTATGGCAGGCTTGGAACGAGCCGAACCTCTACATCGACCTGAGTCCGCAGTGGACGCGTACCGGCGATGGCTGGGCGCCGGCGAGCCCAGGAATCTATGCGCAGCTGCTGAACGCGTTCTACGCGGCAGTCAAGCACGTCTCGTCCTCGAACTTCGTGGTGATGGGCGGGACGGCTCCATACGGGGACCCGCCGGGCGGTCAGCGAATGCAGCCGGTTGCGTTTGATCGTTACCTGTTCTGTGAGAAGGACGACGCGCAGCTGACCCCGGTGAGCTGCCCCGATCCACCGCATCTGGACGCGGTCGATCACCATCCCTACGGGATCGGCGGACCCCTTTGGCACGCCCTCAATGCCGATGACGCGGCCGTGCCCGACGTGTACAAGATCGCCAACGTGTTGCACGCCGCCGAGCGCGCCGGCCATGTGCTTCCCCGCGGACCCAAGCAGCTGTGGGTGACCGAGGTCTCCTGGGACAGCTCGCCGCCCGATCCGAACGGCGTCCCGATCGTCGAGCAGGCGCACTGGCTCGAGCAGGCGTTGTACGTGCTCTGGAGCCAGGGGGTGAACACCGTCCTCTGGTATCAAATCATCGACGCGCCTCCCATCCCCAACTACCAGACGACATACCAGGCCGGCCTCTATTACCTCAACGGCACCCCCAAGCCGGCGGCGCAGGCGTTTCGGTTCCCATTCGTCACCAATCGACTCAACCCCCGCCACGTGCAGGCGTGGGGACGCGCTCCAGCGGGCGGCAGGTTGGCGATCGAACTACTTCGCGGGGGGCGATGGGTGGTCATTGGCAGGCTCTTGCTCAGGGACCACCAGGTCTTCCTGCGTACGTTCGCAATTCGCGGTAAAGCGGTCTTCCGCGCCCAGCTTGGCGCAGAGACGAGCCTTGCCTGGACGCAGGGTGCATGAGCAGCTTCCATCGTGAGCGAGAGGCGTCAGCTTCCTGACCACGTGGCACGTATGTAGATGCGATGGAATCGGTAGCCGCAACCCGCTCGGTGACCCGATCGCCGCGGGTCCTTCGAAGGATCGACAGGGACGCGCTCAGCACTTGGGCGCTCGTCGGTGGGATTGTGCTCTACCTGGCGATCGACGGCGGTGGTTACGACATCGTAGTGCGCAGCCAGGTGGGACTCGTCGTTTGGTGGATCGTGCTCGTCGGCGCGGCCTTGGGATTGCTCCCTGTCGTGCGCTTGAGCCGGATCGCTTGGGCCGGACTTGCCCTGTTCGGCGGTTTCGTCGCCTGGACGGCGCTCGCCTCCACTTGGTCGATCAGCTCCGAACGCAGCCTGGCAGACCTCTCGCTGGTGGCTTGCTACCTGGGGGTGCTGGTTCTCGGAGTCGCGATTTATCGCGACCGCCAGCATGCAGTGCGCCACACGGTCAATGCAGTCGCGGCGGCCGTAGTAGTTGTCGCCGGGCTGGCGCTCGCAGCGCGGCTGCGGCCCGATCTGTTCCCCGCCGCGCAGCAGACGGCGTCGTTCCTACCCACCACACGGGGCAGGCTCAGCTGGCCGCTCAACTATTGGAACGCGCTTGCGGCGTTGATCGCGCTCGGCCTTCCGCTTCTGCTCTCGATTGCAACCTCGGCCCGAACGCTTCTTGCTCAGGCGGCGGCAGCAGCAGCGATCCCGCTGTTGGCTCTTTCCGCTTACCTGACCTTCTCCCGCGGCGGCGCGATCGAGGCCGCGGCAGCGGTCATCGTGTTCTTCGCGCTCAGCCCCGAGCGCATCCCGAAGCTCGCGACCGCGGTCGTCGCTGCGGTCGGGAGCGCCGCGCTGATCGCCGGCGCCGTGCACCGCAGCGCGATCGAGCACGGTCTCACCAACGCCGCTGCGCAGCACCAGGGCGCCACGCTGCTGACGTCGGTGATTGTCGTGTGCGCTGGGGTGGGGCTCACCCAGGCTGGGATAGGGCTGGCGGTCAGGCACGGCACGCCGCTTCGCTGGCTCGTGGTCCCGCGTCAAAGGGCGCGCTGGCTATTGGTCACCGGTATCGCGGCGTGCGTGGTCGTCGCTCTGTTGGCTGGCGCCCCGGCGCGGATCTCACACGCCTGGCGAGACTTCAAGCGTCCGCCGCCGGCGGTGCTTCGTCACGAATCGATCGCACGCTTTGGGGCCGTCAGCGGCGAGGGCCGCTACGAGCTATGGAAAGTCGCGGTCAATGCGACGAGCGGCCATGTGCTCGGCGGCTCGGGGCCCGGGACTTTCCAACTCCTGTGGCTCCCGCGCGCTCCGTATTACAGCTACGTACAGAACGCTCACTCGCTGTATGTCGAGACCCTGGCCGAGGAGGGCGTGGTGGGGCTCGGTCTGCTCGTCGGCTTCTTCCTGCTGGTGGTCGGAGCGGGGGTCCGGCTCGTCCGGAGGTCCAGCTACGAGGCCCGTGCCCGCGCCGCGGCAGTGGTTGCGGCGCTGACTGCGTTCTTGGTCTCGGCCGCGTTTGACTGGACCTGGCAGGTTCCGGCGCTGCCCGCCGCGTTCATGCTGCTCGCCGCGGCCGTGCTCGCACCGGGTGGGAAGGCGGTGGCGTTAGGTTCTGCGAATCGGTGGCGCGGACGGATCGCGATCCGCCTCGGCGCAGTCGTGCTTGCGGTCGCTTGCCTGGTGGCGATCGGAGTCCCGCTGGCCACGACCACCGCTGTCCGCCAGAGCCAGGCGGCGGTCACCAGCGGCGACTCGACACTCGCGTTGGCCGACGCCCGCGCGGCCACACGAGTGGAGCCTGGCGCCGCCTCCGCACAGATCCAGCTGGCGCTTGTGCTCGAGCTGCAGCGCAACTTCCGCGCCGCGCTGGTCGCAGGCGGTCGAGCGACGAGCGACGAGCCGGACAACTGGAGTGATTGGCTCGTGGTCTCACGTCTGGACGCCGAGGCCGGTCGCCCGGCGGCGTCGCTGGCGGCCTATCGCCGCGCCCGCTCGCTCAATCCGCGCTCGCCCATCTTCAAGCTGTGACCGACGAGCCCGACATCCCTGCCGAGCTGGGCCCAGGCGAGAGCGAGCTGGCAGATCGCCTTGGTGGTGAGCGGCCGCTTCCGGCCGCGGACTTCCGCGGTGCGCTTGGACGCCGTTTGGCCGGGCTCGATCCCGGCTACGGGCCGCGCCCCCAACGCCTTTGGCTGATCGTGGCCGCTTACCTCGCTGCAGGGTTCCTGCTGATCGCGCTTGGCGCGCTCAGCGCCACGGGTGCTCTATAGCCGGCATAGCAGCTGATCTGCTAAACGCGCTCCGTCGTCACCGCATGAGCTGAGCTACTCGTGCTCCACAGGAAGCCCGACGGTAGGTTCGGGTGCATCGTCGGCCTCGAGCAACAGACGCAGCTTGCGCAGTGACCGCGACAGGATCTGCTGAACGTTGGCGAGGCTCAGATCGGTAAGGTCTGCGATCTCGGGCCCGGTCAGATCGCCCCCGAAGCGCAGGGCGATCACCTCACGGTCGCGGTCGGTGAGCTTCGCAAGCGCCTCTGCGAGCTCGGGCGAGGCAGTGCTCCGCTCCTCGGGCCCGGCGACCGTCGGCATGACCCGTTCGTCAATCTCGACGTGCCGATCAGACCGGTCAGCGCGGTGGTGGTCGATCATCAGATTGCGGGCGATCGTCAACAGCCATGTGCGCTCAGATGCGCGGCGGGGATCGAACCGGCTCCACGCCCGCAGCGCGCGCTCGAACGTGGCCTGGGTCAGGTCCTCGGCCACCGCGTGATCGCGGAGCCGATAGGCCAAGAAGCCATATACGCGCCAGACATGCTCGTCGTAGGCGCGGGCGAAATCCGAGTTTGCGCGTTCCATTGGTGTGGGCGGCGCCCTGCTCTAGGGTCTCACAGTTGACGGATCCAGGTGGCGTGCTGGGCGAACACGAGACCGACGAGACTCAGTTTCCCTAGGAGCCCGCGGTCCTCGTCGATTCGGCCTGCATCCAGGGGGCGGTCAACGGGTGTGCGACGATGGAGTCAGGGCGTCAGACGCCTCGTCGCTGTACGACGAGGAACAGGGTCTGGATCAAAATCCGGAGATCCTCCCAGAGCGACCAGTTGGCGATGTACAGATAGTCCAGTTTCGCCATCTCTTTGATCGGGACGGTACTGGAGCCCAGAATCTGCCACGGGCCGGTCATGCCGGGGGTCAGATGGAGCCGCCGGCGGTCCAAGCCGACGATCCGCTCGTCCTCTTCGACGATGAGCGGACGCGGCCCGACGAGGCTCATCTGGCCCGCCAAGACGTTGAACAACTGTGGCAGTTCGTCGATTCTCGTCCGGCGCAGCCGGCGTCCAACGCGGGTGACGCGAGGATCGGCGGCGATTTTGAACAGTCCGTCCCCCGCCTCATTGTCGGCCAACAGCCCACGTTTGAGTGCGTCCGCGCCATCAATCATCGAGCGAAACTTCCGCATCTCGAACAGATTGCCATCGCGCCCCACTCGAGTCTGGCGGAACAACACGGGTCCCCGTGAGTCGAGTTTGATCAGCACCGCCACAATCACCATCACCGGCGCGAACACGAGCATCGCCACCAGTGCGCCCATGACATCGAACGCACGCTTGATCGCCGCCGACGACCGCGACAGCCCGAAGCGGGGGACGCCGAGCAGCGTGAAACCGCCCAGCCGGTCGAACACGACTGACCCACCGACGGCAGCCATGACGCTCGGAAACAAACTGACGCGCAGGCCGATCGCCTTCGCCAAACGAATGACGTCCAGAGTCTCGCCTTCCGAGAGCTGCCGATCAGTAGCCACGATCAGGCGGTGAGCCGAGAGGCGGCGGGTCAAGGCGTGGAGAGCACCGGGCGATCCCGCCAGTTCTGCCAGCGGGACTGTACCGGCGACGGTGACGCCGTCGATCTGCGCCAGCCTCGCGCCGAGGCCAGCGCAGTGCGCCTCGTTTCCGACTATGACGCAGCGCTCGTCAGGCGCTCGCCGACGCGCTGTTCCCCGAGCCAGCGTTCGTCCGGCGACGATCGTCAGCAGCGCGCACGGCCACAGAACGAGGAAGAAGCCTTCTCGCGCACCGTGGCCGCCAATCAACGGGCTGCGCGCGGCGTAGGCGATCACCGTCGCGACAGCGGTCAGATTGACGAGCCGGGGAAACTCTCTCCAGGTCGATTTGCCAATGACCAGATCGTCTCGGTCGTACAGCCCCAGAAGCTTCGCCGCCAGGACGACCAGAACGGGTGTTGCTGCCACGAGCCATGTGAGATGTGTTCCGGTGATCATCGCCGCGAACAGAACGGAGAACAGCGACGCCAGGCCGTCCGCGGCCGCGAGGTAGCGTCGGTAGGTCTGCTCACGCGTCCAGACATCAGCCACCGGATCGACGTCAGCGCCACGAGATCCTGCATCCGCGGTGAGGTGATCGTTCACATGGGCGACGGCGGCTGACCCCCGCGCCGGGTCGCCCCGGCGCCTGAGGGCACGGGTGTCAACGCGGCTGTTCGAGTCGACAGGCTCAAATGGCTTGGAACCGCCCCGGAGGACGTTCGCCCTGCCTTCCCCTGAGTCGAGCATCCTCAGAGCACCCCTATAGGTCGAGAACCCGCAGACACAAGCTGAAACGCAAACGCAAGCTGATACGTCGGTGCGCATATTTGCACAGAACATCGGCCCCGTGGAGAATCCTGGACACATGGCTGAGCGACGCTGACAGGCGCCTGGACGCTTGTCAGTGGCAGTGCGACGCGCGCCGTGCTAGGCAGAATCGCGGACTCATTTTGAAGGGCGATTTTGCCCCTGGTTAGCTTCATAATCCTCTGCAAAGCTCACAATTTTCTGACAAAGAGTCGTTTCGCAGGATCGGCTTTTGAAACAAGCGACGATGGCGCTGAGAGAGCGGTCGGGCACGTTGGATCATGGAAAGTTGTTGACAAAGGTGTCCGATTCGTTAGGACCGATGGCCCGAGGCCCCGGCACGCAGAGCGACCCGGGATGCCCGCCCCCAGAGTTATCGGCCGAACAGCGACTGTTCGTGAGCTAGAGAGGGAGCTAGGCGTGCGGTAGCCCACGATTTGTCGTGCCGACCGAAAAAAGGGCCCGCCTGCTTGCGCGGGCGGGCCCTGTCGAGGCTTGCTGGCGGGCTCATGCCCGGCCTGGAGTTGGTCAGAAGACCGTGATCGGTCCTTGAGAGAGCTGCTTCACGACGGTCACGGTCAGTGGTGGTGATGCCGTCGGACGGGGATGAAGAACTTTGTCCGGAACGATTGTTCGGCGCCGTAGGTCTTCTGGCCGTGACGGCCCACAGCGACGAGCAGGAAGTAGTACTTGGTGTGGGGACTGAGCCCCTTGATCAGTGCCCAGACGGGAATCCAGGTTTCGTTGACGCAGTATGTGGGGTTGGTCGTGCCGGGCGGGCACTCGCAGTACGCCCCGTTCGTCGTGCCGGGCGGGCACTCGCAGTACGCCCCGTTCGTCGTGCCGGGCGGGCACTCGCAGTACGTGCCGGTGCCCGTGCCGGGCGGGGACTCCCAGTTTGTCGCCATGTTTCCGGGCGGGCACACGTCGAGCGATACCCATCGGGTTTTCTGCCCAAGGCTGGGCGTCGTGCCGTACTCGAAGCGGTACTTCGTGAAACCGCCGAAAGCGAAGATCTTGCCGTTGAGCTTGGCCTGCGTCGCTGTGATGCCGGTGGCCGGCAGCGTGATGACCGTGGCCTTCTTGTGGTGGGTTTGCCCGGCCCCGGCGGGCGCGACGGAGAGCGCGAGCGCGGCAATCGAAACCAATCCCACGATAGTGGCGATCCGCACGTGTTTGGTGTACCTCTTCACACTGCCTCCTTGACATTGACCCAGAGATCGCCCAAGCGGGCTGTAGGTCTTTACGCAGGAGGACCGGCAGGGCTGACAACGACGATCTCCGAGCGAGCCCGGAGGCTCGCTCGGAGTGTGCTCAGAAGACGATGATCGTTTGGGTCACGGTCTGTGTGACGAGGTCGGTTCTCGCAACGACCCTGATCTCGTACTTGCCGGTCTTGCTCGGCGCGTTGATCTGCTGGTCGATCTGCCGAGTCGTCGATTTGTGGGGGAACCTCGTGACGACATTGCCCCTGAAGAGCAGGGAGATTGTCACGGTTGCCCTTGTGCGCAGACCCACGGTCACCGTGAACTGATGCTGATGCCTGCGGGTGCTATGGGCGACGAATCTGTGCGCGTAGACGAACCGGATTGGATTTGGTACGTGTGAGCAGTAAGCCGGGTTGCTCGTGCCGGCCGGGCAGATGAGAATGGCTCCGGCTGGCGCCGCGGAGAACGCGAACGCGGCGGCCGAAAGCAGCCCGGCGAGCGCGGCGGTGCGCGCGTGATGGGTGTACCTGGTCATTACCTGCCTCCCTGCTGTATTGGTCACGGATTGCCCCAATGCGGTCTGTAGGTCCCGTGCTACGAGGCCCGCAGGGCTGACGCCTGCTCTCATGAGAAGCGGCGCCACGGCACTTATCGGCAGTCCGACAAGCTTCTGGAGGGTACTTGGACAGATGTACGAGACGAAGGGAGTGATGGCAGGGTTCACGCTCGTCCAAACGGCCACCGTTTCCGTCGCCGCTCAGCGATCGGCGGGGGCTCGGGAAGCACGTCCCCGGCGAGGATCGCAGCGGGTGCGTCGTGGATCATCCAACGGGCGCGTTCGGGACCGACGAACGCCGCGACCTCGTCCTCGGCCGCGCCCAGGCTGGTGACCGCCCGCCACGAGGCCGCGCGATGTCCGTCAGAGGCGAGCGCGTGAGCGAGTCCTTCGGCGCAGAGGTGCTGAGCGAGTCGCGTGCTCGGTGACCTGCGTCCGGCGCGGATCAGCGCGGCGGCGGTCGGTTGGAGCAGGACGCCCTGACGCACCAGGTCTTCCAGGCGCGAGGGATCGCGCTGGAACTCGGGGTTGCGCTCGGGGTGAGCGAGCGTGACCCTGAGCCCCTTGACGCGCAGCTCGTAGAGCAGCCGGTCGAGGCCGGCGACGGTGAGCGACGGCGTCTCGATCAACAGGTCGGTGCCCCGCTGGTCGTAGGTGGCGAGCTTCAGCTTGTCCGCGCTGGCCTCGAGCGCCCAAACCAACGACACCTCCGCGCCGGACACGAGGCTGATCTCGATCCCCTCCCGGGCGATCTCCTCGCGCAGCGCCTGACAGCGTTGCGCCAGCTCGTCGACGTGGACGTCTGGGTAGTCCGAGCGCAGATGCGGCGTAGAGGCGATCGTCGTCGTCCCGGATTCGGCCGCGGCGCGGAGCATGGCCAGGGCTCCTTCCAGGTCAGAGGGCCCGTCGTCGATGCCGGGCAGCACGTGGGCGTGGATGTCGACGTAACCGCTCATCGGACGATTGTCCCGCTCGTGTCGGCGCCTGGAGCCACCGCCTTACACTCCTCTACCCATGAGGCGAGTCGCCCCGCGGTCCGAGCGCCAGCGCTGGCTCGATGGCTCACGGCCGGAGCCCGATGTCCGCGCGACCTGATGCGGCGGGCGCTGCCCGGGCCGGGATCTCATCCGGCGCTCACGTGGCCCGCGGCGCCCGCGTGGCCGGTGACGCGTCGGTCGCGCCGGGTGCGGTGATCCACGACGGCGCCCGGATCGGCGCCGGCGCCAGCATCGGTGCGGGCGCGGTGATCCATCCCGGAACCGAGGTCGGCGCCGGCTGCGTGATCGAGGAGTGCGCCGTGCTCGGCAAGCGGCCCCGGCTGCGCGCCGGCTCAAGCGCGCCCCGCGACCCGCTTGACCCGCTGGTGCTCGGGGACGGCGTCACCGTGTGCTGCGGCGCGGTCGTGTACGCCGGCGCGCTCATCGGCGCCGCCGTGATCATCGGCGATCAGGCCCAGGTGCGCGAGCGCGCGACGATCGGCGAGCAGACGGTCGTGGGCCGCGGGTCATCGGTCGATTTCGGCGCCAGCGTCGGGGCGCGGGTCCTGATCCAGACCGGCGTCTACGTGACCGGCTGGGCGGTGGTCGAGGACGACGTGTTCATCGGTCCGGGGGTCGTGACCACGAACGACAGCACGATGGGTCGCCACCCGCGGGGCGAGGCGCTCCGTGGTCCCATCCTGCGGCGCGCGTGCCGGGTCGGCGGCGGCGCCGTGCTCGTCCCCGGCGTCGTCGTCGGTGAGGAGGCGTTCGTCGCCGCCGGCGCGGTCGTCACGCGCGACGTGGGACCCCGGGAGGTCGTGTGGGGGGTTCCCGCTCGGGTCATCCGGCGCGTTTCCGACCAGGACCTGCTCGAACGCTGGCGTTAGCGGGACTGGCGTGACCAGGGTCCACGAGAGCGCGCGACCGCGAGATGCCGCCGCCTGATCATCGGCCTTTATCGGATGATCTCGATAAAGGCCGATAAATCTAGCGTCGGCTGCGCTTCGGCGCGATCAGATCCGTGATCGACCCGGTGGCCAGCTCGGCCGCGAACCCGATCGACTCCGACAGGGTGGGGTGGGGGTGGATGGTGAGGCCGATGTCCTCGGCGTCGGCGCCCATCTCGATCGCGTGCACGGTCTCGGCGATCAGATCGCCGGCGCTGACGCCGACGATCCCGGCGCCCAGCAGGCGTTGGGTGTCGGGCTCGAACAGCAGCTTGGTGTGCCCGTCGGGGCGGCCGAGGCCGAGCGCGCGGCCCGACGCGCCCCAGGAGAATGTCGCCTTCTCGTCTGTGATGCCCTCGGCCTTG
>Ga0302325_10019570_pt1 | contig 14234 bp, 12 predicted proteins | sample Palsa_T0_2_FD_201948 | JGI IMG/M metagenome (GOLD analysis project Ga0302325, IMG submission 201948) | Peat permafrost microbial communities from Stordalen Mire near Abisko, Sweden - Palsa_T0_2 | ecosystem: Environmental > Terrestrial > Soil > Palsa > Peat permafrost | place: Sweden: Abisko... | reverse complement strand
CTGCTGGCGACCTGAGCGAGATCATCTACGTGCCGAAGTCTGTTGCGGAGTTCGAAGCCGCTCGGAAACAGGTCCGCCGCATCATCGGACGAAACCACCGCTTCGACCCCGAGGACGAAGGCGCCATCGGCGTTTGGGACACCATCGAAAACGCGCAACAAGTAGACGGCATCTTCGATTCCATGACCATCTTTCTCTCGATCATCGCGCTCGTCACATTGACGCTGGGCGGCGTCGGCGTGATGAACATCATGCTGGTGACCGTAAACGAACGTACGCGGGAGATCGGTCTGCGCAAAGCCCTGGGCGCCACCCGAGCCCGTATTCTGATTGATTTTCTTGTTGAAGGCTGCGTCCTGGCATTCATCAGCGGCTTGGCCGGATGGAGCGTGGCGTTCGGCCTCTCGTCGCTATGCAAACTGGTAGAGATGCCGGAGACATTTCCAGGGCTGCCGGTCAACTTGCAGACAACGGCATTTACCTTCATTGCGCTTTCGGTGATCGCCGTTCTTTCGTCCTTGATCCCCGCGTGGCGAGCCTCAGCCCTCACTCCAGTCGAGGCCCTTCGGTATGAACGTTAGATCGATCGTCGGTGAAGCGGTTGCGGCGCTAAACTTCAACCGGCAGCGAAGTATTCTCACCACAGTCAGCCTGGCATGGGGCGTGGCCTGCTTCGTAATTCTCTACTCCTACGGCGATGGTTTCCAAACGGCACTAACTGTAGCCTTTCGCGCGGTAGGGCAGGATTTGATCGTGATGTTCAACGGCCAAACCTCATCGCAAGCCGGCGGTGAGCGCGCGGGGCGTTCGATCCGGCTCGAAGCGTCCGATGTCGACGCTATTCGCGATTCCGTGCCATTCGTCGGGGCCATCTCCCCGGAGGTGATTTTTCGTAACACTACGGTCGTGCACCTATATCGCCAGGAGACGATGACGGTGAGGGGCGTGCTGCCAGTTGAGTATCAGAAGATTCGCAACATGACGATAGGCACAGGGCGTTGGCTGGGAGAGGACGAAGATACTCAAAAGCAGCAGATCGTGGTGCTTGGCGCGAAGGCCGCCGCCAAGCTATTCGGTGAAGCCCCTCCGGAGAACGAGAAGATCTCGATCAACGGGATGACCTTCACCGTTGCCGGGGTGTTGAAATCCAAGGTTCAGATCTCCAACTACAACACGCCTGACAACGAAAGCCTGTTCATTCCGTACCACACGATGGGACTGCTGCGGGATATCCGCTACCCAAGCGATATCGCCTGGACGCCGATCAATCCGATCTTCCGTAAGGACGCCGTGAAACAGGTGCGCGCAACCCTGGCGCGTATCCACTACTTCTCGCCCAATGACGATCGCGCGGTCGAGATTATCGTCTTCAACGAATTCATGAAGCAGATCGACGAAATGTCGATCGCGTTACGAGTGCTCCTTGGCTTGATCGGCGCGATGACGCTGGCGATCGGTGGAGTCGGGTTAACCAACATCATGCTGGTAGCCGTAACGCAACGCACGCGCGAGATCGGAATCCTGAAGTCGTTGGGCGCAACCAAACGCGCAATCCTGGGCCAGTTTCTGTTGGAGGCGATGGCGATCGTCACCTTCGGCGGGCTGTTAGGCGTCGTAATCGGATTCGTCTTCACGCAGGGAATCGGAACGCTTCCATTTCTCGGCCCGCTATTTAAGGACGATTCCGGAAACGGAGACATTCACTTGCGAATCTCCACCTTTGCCGTAATCACTTCGACTGTGGTGCTGGAATTCATCGGCCTCATTTCGGGACTGCTGCCCGCGGTGAAAGCCTCGCGCCTCGATCCAATCGAAGCACTGCGGTACGAGTAGTTCCGCCGCCTATTAGAATAGGCTGGATGCCGGACTTTAAGTTCGAACTGAGAATTGACGACCAGGTAATCAATGCGTCCGTCAAGCTTCCCGCCGAAGCGATCCGTCCGGTGGACTTGCTGCCTATCCTCCAGGGATTCAGCAACGCGGTTTTGGGCGCTGCTTGCGTGGGTGAATCCGTCTCATGCACCGCCGGTTGCGCCGCATGCTGCAGGCAGGTTGTACCGCTCAGCGAGACGGAAGCGATCTACCTCACCGCACTGATCGATGAAATGCCGCCGGAGCGGAAGGCTGCGATTCTCGATCGCTTCGAAAAGGCCCTGCAAAAAATCGACGCAGCGGGTCTGACAGAAAAACTAACCATGGAATCCCTTCGCACGGCAGAAGAGCGCCGCCATTTAGGAGACGAATATCTCGCGGCGAGAATCGACTGTCCGTTCTTAGAAAATGAGTTGTGCGTAATCCATCAACACCGGCCTTTGGCATGCCGCGAACATCTGGTGACATCGCCGCCCGAGAACTGCTGGAATCCCACAGCCGGTTCGATTGAAATGGTCAAGATGCCGCGCAGAATGTCGCGCATTCTCTACAGGTTTGGCGATGGAGTCGGAAATGGTCCATTGAAATTCTTACCGCTCACGCATCTATTCCAGTTCCGATACCCCGAGCAGCCGCGGCTACCGGGGCCGCAGATCTTCGAGAACTTCTTCCGGGAGGTCACTGCGCCTACGAAAGCCGCCGCCGAGTAGATCATGCCCGAGATCAACGTCGAAATTCAAATAGAGGCCAAGACACTCAGAGCCTCCGTGAATGTGCCTGAAGAACCGGTCCGCCCGCTGGACCTACTGCCGATCTTCCAAGGATTCAGCAGCGCGGTTGTAGATGCAGCGTCGGAGGGCCTGCCCGTTACGTGCCGCCGCGGTTGTTCCGCCTGCTGCCGTCAAATTGTGCCGGTGAGCGTGACCGAGGCGATCAACCTCATCAATGTCATTGACGAAATGCCCCCCGAACGCAAAGCCATCATCATGGAGCGCTTCCGGGATGCCAAGGCCAAGATCGAAGCGGCTGGATTACTCACCCCTTTCAAACCCGGCAAGCTCACGAACATGGACGTCCAGCGAGATGTCGCCTTGCGATATTTTTATCTCGGACTCCCTTGTCCTTTTCTCGAAAATGATGCGTGCAGTATCTATGAGGACAGGCCGCTGAGTTGCCGTGAGTATCTCGCTGTCTCGCCGCCGCCCAACTGCTCCGATCCGGCCAACGTCCAGGTCGAAACCTTGATCATGCCGAAGAAACTTTCCTTTATCCTCTACAACTTTGGTGACGGCGTAGGGAACGACGGCGCGAAAGTGATTCCCTTAACCCTCATTTTCGATTATCAGTTTCCTGAACAGCCGCTCGTGCCCGGGGTCGAGCAATTCAGGAATTTCTTCGTTGCTTTCAAGGAGCAAATGCTTTAAACACACTGGAGTAAAGCAAGGCAATCACGCCGATCACCGACGCGAGGAAGATGCTGTGTTTCAGGGTGAACCGGAAGAGCCGGCTTTCATCCTTCGCAGCCATGCCCGTCGCAGCAACGGCAACCGCAATGCTGGTCAGGCTGATCATCTTACCCATCACGCCGCCGGCGGAATTGGCGCTGGCCATCAGCACGGGGTTCATGTTGAGGCTTGTTGCCGTTACCTTTTGCAGGTCGCCGAAGAGCGCGTTGGCCGAAGTATCGCTGCCTGTAAGAAATACTCCCAGCCAGCCCAGCAGAGCGCTGAAGAAGGGGAACGTCGATCCTGTTGCTGCGAAGGCCAGCCCAAGCGTCTTGGTGGCTCCCGAAAAATTCATCAGGTACGCCAGTCCGAGCACAATCGCGATCGTCGATTCCGAGATGATGAGCTGTTTCGCGGTGCGACCGAGAATTCGTCCGAACCTTGCGGGAGAGACGCTCAAAACAACCGCGGCCGCCAGAGCGGCGAACAGACAGGCGGTTCCCGAAGCGGAGAGCCAGTTGAATTTGAATGTCGCCGTCGTCGCGGGCCACGGGATCATGCGGTTCACCGAATTGAGCTGCTTCTGTATGCTGGGCACGCCCCAAAGCAGCATGAACACTACCAACAGCAAGTAAGGCGACCACGCGCGAAAGAGATGGTGTGTCTGCGCGCGCGGAACTTCTTTCTGCGGAATGTCCCCCGGCAGCGAGAATGTATCCTTGGGCTTCCACACTTGCAAGAGCGCGATCACCGCGGCCATAGCCATCGTGGAACTCAGGATGTCTGTGAGCTCCGGCCCGATGAAATTCGAAACGCCAAACTGCACAGCGGCAAACACTACTCCACAAACGGCGGCCGCGGGCAGAACTCCGCGCAATGCTGGCCAGCCGCCCATCACTAGAATCAAGTAAGCAGGTATAAACAGTGAAACCGGAGCGCAGATGCGTCCCACACCCGCACTGAGCCGCAGAAGCGGCAAACCCGTAACGCCGGCCAGTGTCGTGAGCGGAATGCCGATGGATCCGAACGCCACCGGCGCTGTGTTGGCCAGCAGACAGATTCCGGCCGCGTAGTAGGGCGAGAACCCCAGTCCCGCCAGCATTGCCGCAGCAACAGCCACAGGGGTTCCGAAGCCCGCCGCGCCTTCGATGAATGCTCCAAAGGCAAAGGCGATGAGCAACGCCTGAATCCGCCGGTCGCCGGTCAGGTGTCCGATCGAGTTCTTGACGATTTCGAACTGGCCTGTTTCAACGGTTAGGTTATAGAGCAGAATGGCGGCGAAGACGATCCAGCCGATCGGGAACAATCCAAACGCCGCGCCGTAGGTGATAGCTCCTACGATTCTGTCGGGCGGCATCTGGTAAGAGAAAAACGCCACCAGAATGGCAGTAAGAAGACCCGCCGTGGCAGACATCCACGCGGGCTTTCGGAAAACACCTAGGAGAAGGAGAAGGACGAGAAGCGGCGCGGCAGCGGCGGCAAGCAACATTGGGCTGAGAACGAGTCTACAATGCGGCGCGGATTTTGTCGGCAGTTTCTTTTATCTGTTCGGGGCCTGAATAGGGATTCTTGGGCCAGAAGAAGCCGCGTAGCCCGTCTTTCGGCCTGCGCGGCACGATGTGTATGTGCAAATGCGGCACGCTCTGGCTCACACGGTTGTTGATCCCGATGAACGAGCCAGGCGCCGCCATGGCGATTTCCACTGCGCGGGTCAACTTCCGCGCGTTGAGGAACAAAGGCCCCACGGAATCCGCGGGCAGGTCGGTGAGCGTCTGCGCATGAGCCTTCGGCGCGAGCAGGACGTGTCCCGGGAACAACGGCGTGATGTCGAGAAATCCGATCGATACATCGTCCTCGAACACGATTGCGGCAGGGATCTCGCGGGCTATAATTTTGCAGAAGACGCAGACGTCGCTCATACGATTTTGCCGATCAACTCTCCCATATTGTCGATCATAAAATCCGGCGGGTAAGTCACCAGGGTTTCGGGCTGGAAGCCGTAGCTGACGCCGCAAGAAAGTACGCCGGCATTCCGGGCGGTCTGAATGTCGACGCCGCTATCGCCCACCATGATAGTCCTCTCTCGAACCGCGTTGCTATCGCGAACAATTGTATGTATGCCGATCGGGTGCGGCTTCTTGAACTCGAAACTGTTGCCGCCGTAAATGTAGTCGAACAGATTCTTGACGCCCAGGCCGCCCAGAATCTCATTACTGATGCGCACGGGCTTGTTCGTCAGAACGCTGAGGCGCGCGCCTGAAGATTTCAGAGCCTCCAGCGCTTCCTGAACGCCCGGATAGAGGGTCGTGTAATCGAGCTGGTGCTGGCGATAATACTCCAGGAAAAACGCCAGAGCCCGGTCCACATCCTCCTGTGGCGCCTCGGCTCCCATCGCGCGGCGAATCAAAACCGGCGCTCCTTCGCCCACATAGGAATAGACTAATTCATTCGAAATCGGCGGAAGGCCCATCTGACTTCGCGCCGCATTGACCGAATGCGCCAAGTCAAGTTTAGAATCGATCAGGGTACCGTCCAAATCGAAGATCAGAACGTAATTCATGATGCCGCGGATTTCGGTCCCGTCTTGCGCACAACGCGCGAAGCTGGCTTGCGGCGGGCGCGCGGCGCCTTCAGTCCATACTCAGCGATTTTGCGCTTCATCGTGTTGCGGTGAATACCCAGCGCCTTGCTTGCCGCCGATTGATTGCCATCCGCGCGCAGCAGAGCCGCTTCGATCAGAGCCCGTTCCAGCAGCTCAATCGTTTCCTCCAGAAAAAGTCCTCCATCCAACACGCACTCAACTAACGGCGCGACCCGATCTTTCATGTATCCGCTTTCTAGTTTTTTTGTTCCGGTGGGGTCTGAGGAGATTTCAGCCTTTCATACTCGTGCTGAAACCTGCTTTCGAGTCCACGGGGGGCAACTTTCGCGACGAGGCCGGAAGCCTCGATCAGATAAGGGGCCATTCGCGACTGTACCACGGCTTGACTCGAAGTGAACGTGCTCAACCCAACAATGATCGCCATGGCAACGAGAGAACCGCGCAGCAGGCCGTAAGCCGCGCCCAGCAGGCGGTCGATCGTCGAGAGCCCCGCGGTCCGGAGGATCTTTCTCACAACAGAGGAAAGGATGGACCCCGCAATTAACACACCGAAGAAAATGATCAAAAATCCCGCAACCGAGGAAAGCGATTCCTGAGCAATATAAGGCTTCAGTGGCTGCCCGGCCATCCGGTAGAACTGTGAAGCCAGTAGCAGACCGATTAGAGCTGCCGCCAAACCGATGATTTCGCGGGAAAAGCCCTTCCGCAGGCCTCCGAGCATGGAGATGAGGAGGATCGCGGCCAACAGGATGTCGAGCCAATTCATGGCTGTCATGAACCGACTATAACGCGGAGCCCGTGAGCGTTTCGTAAGCCTCGCGGTACTTTGCGGCTGTCTTCAAGATTACTTCTTCGGGAAGCGGCGGCGCAGGCGGCTGTTTGTTCCAATCCAGCGTTTCCAGGTAATCCCGCACGAACTGCTTGTCGAAGGATTTCTGCGGTCCACCGGGAGCGTAGCTCGCGGCGGGCCAGTAGCGCGAGGAATCCGGCGTCAGCACTTCGTCACCCAGCGTAATACGTCCATCGATCAATCCGAATTCGAATTTCGTGTCGGCCAGGACGATGCCTCGCCCCCGCGCGTAATCGGACGCCTTGGCATAGATTTCCAGTGTCAATTTCTTAAGGTTCTGCGCCGTTGGTTCGCCAATCATCTTAGCCGCTTCTTCGAACGAAATATTCTCGTCGTGGCCAGTCTGCGCCTTGGTTGCAGGCGTGAAGATTGGTTCAGGAAGTTGCCCGCTCTCCTGCAGGCCGGCAGGCAGCTGAATGCCGCAGATCGAACCCGTGCGCTTGTAATCCTTCCAGCCGGAGCCGGAGACGTAGCCTCTCGCCACGCATTCCACGGGAAACATTTCCGCGCGCTTCACCAGCATCGAGCGGCCTTCCAGTTGATCCCGGAATTGCAGCAACTCTCGCGGATACTCGTCCACATTCGCGGTCAGCAAATGGTTCGGAACCACATCCAGGTAGTGGAACCAGAAGAGCGACATCTGCGTGAGCACGCGCCCTTTGTCCGGGATGCCGTTCGGCAGCACGCAATCGAAAGCCGAAATCCGGTCTGTTGCAATGAAGAGAAGATGGTCACCGGACTCATAAATATCGCGAACCTTGCCGCGATGGATGAGCTTGAGCCCGGGGAGATGAGTCGAAGTGATAACGATGTTAGTTGCCACCGTGTTGGACTTTGCTGTGCTTTCGTCCGTAAGAGAAGTAGATCACCAGACCGATCGCAAGCCAGATAAATAATCGTGCCCAGTTCACCCAGCCCAGTTTATACATCATGTAGCCGTTGAATAGGATGCCCAGAATTGGAACGAGCGGCATGAATGGCGTTCGGAACGGGCGCTCCTGGCCAGGGTTGGTCTTTCGAAGAATTATGATGGCCACGCAGACGATCACGAACGCGAGAAGCGTTCCGATATTCACCATCTTGCCGATGTCGTCGATGGGCGTAATACTGCCGATTATGGCAGCCAGGAAGCCGACCAGGATGGTCCCCTTGTAAGGCGTATGAAATTTGGGATGGCACGCGGCAAAGAATTTGTGCGGCAGAAGTCCGTCCTTAGCCATGGCGTAAAGCACGCGGGTCTGGCCCAGAAGCATGACGAGCATCACGCTGGTCAAGCCCGCCAGCGCGCCGACGGTGATGATGTTAGCGGCCCACGGGAGATTGCGGTCCAAAAACGCGCGAGCAATAGGCGCTTCGATATTGACTTCTTTCCACGGCACCATGCCGGTGAGCACTGCGGCCACGCCTATATAAAGCACCGTACAGATAAGGAGCGAAGCAATGATAGCGATAGGCAGATCCCTTTGCGGATTCTTGGCTTCCTGCGCAGTAGTGGAAACGGCGTCGAAACCGATGTACGCAAAGAATATGTAAGCCGCTCCGGCCCCGATTCCGGAGAAACCATAGGGCGCAAAGGTGGACCAGTCGGTGCCCCAGTTAGCGGGATGAACATATTGCGCCCCCAGGCCGAGCACAAAGAGAACAACCGCCACTTTGATGACGACGATGGTGGAATTGAACCTTGCGCTTTCCTGAATGCCGATGACCAGGATCGCCGTAATCAGCAGCGCGATCACAAAGGCGGGAATATTCACACCGATCTCTAAGCCGAAAATATGGGGCGCATTGAGCAGTTGGTGTGCACGCAGCATGATATCGGCGGATGGCGCGTTCTTAATTGCGTCGAGGTGTTGGAGAAAGTCTTGGGAGCCGGGAAGCAGGGAAGGGAAGTCCAGCAGCGTTTGTTTGCGGGCCACTTGGTCGACCGCCGCTCGAAGGCCGGTCCAATGGTCGTATGCCATCCACAAAGGAAGCTCAAGTCCAAACATGCGCAGCAACTCGATAAAGTGATTCGACCAGCCCGATGACACCGTACTGGCTCCCATGGCGTACTCAAGCGTGAGATCCCAGCCGATGATCCATGCGACCAGTTCGCCCAGTGTGGCGTAAGCGTAGGTATACGCGCTGCCGGCGAGAGGAATCATGGCCGCGAACTCCGCGTAACAGAGGCCCGCGAACGCGCAACCCAACCCGGAGAGCACGAAAGACAGCATCAGGCCAGGGCCCGCATAATGCGCCCCGAGGCCGGAGAGCACGAAGATTCCGGCTCCGATCACCGCACCGATACCGAGCGCCGTCAAGGAAAACGGTCCAAGCGTGCGCGCGAGACTTTCCGAATTTTCGACCTTCGATTCGGCGAGTAGACTAGGTAGAGACTTCTTTGCTAGCAGATTCATTTAAGTTAAAAATTGCCTCCGTAAGAGCAGATTCGCAACGATAGCATATTCGTGAGTCGGCCCGGGAAGCACTTTTGTGACAAGGACTTTCGTGACAACCTATGACAGCAACAATTCCAGGTCTTCCCGCTTCAAATCGCGGATGAGGCTGTTGTCTTCGCCGAGAATCGCATCCGCCAAATCCCGCTTCGTCTTCTGCAATTCCAGAACCCGCTCTTCCACCGTACCCTTCGTGATCAAACGATAGGCGAACACGGGCTTTGCCTGGCCAATCCGGTGAGCCCGGTCAATTGCCTGCGCCTCTACCGCCGGATTCCACCAGGGGTCGAGCAAGAACACATACTCCGCCCCAGTCAAATTCAAACCAAGGCCGCCTGCTTTCAGGCTGATCAGGAACAACCCGCAAGCCGGATCGTTCTGAAACCTTTCGACATGCGCGCCGCGGTCCGTTGTCGAGCCATCCAGATATTCATATACGGTCCCAGCGGTATCCAATCGGTCCCGAACAATCGCCAGCAGACTGGTGAATTGCGAAAACACCAACGCCTTATGCCCCTCTTCGCGCAACTCGCTCAACTGCGCCAGCAACGTATCCAATTTAGGACTAGGATCCTTCAAGCGATTCTTATCGATCAAGCCCGGATGACACGCCGCCTGCCGCAGCCGAAGCAGCGCCTCCAGCACATGCATCTTCGACTTGTTCAGCCCCTGCTTATCGACCCGGTTGAGTAACTTATCCCGATAGAACTTCCGTAGATCCTCATACTGTTTCTGCTGCGCCGCATCGAATTCGCACAGAATCGTTTGCTCCGTCTTTTCTGGAAGCTCTTTGGCCACCTGTTTCTTGGTGCGCCTGAGAATGAACGGCCGCAACGCGTGAGCTAGCAGCAGCCGTGAATCCTCGCCGGGATTCTGAGCCAAACCGCCCGCCAACCTCAGCGTCTTCGCCTCACCCAGCATTCCCGGATTGAGGAACTCGAAGAGACTCCAAAGCTCACCCAGATGATTCTCCACCGGCGTTCCGCTCAGCGCCAGCCGGTGCTTCCCTTTAAGCAACCGTACCGCCTTGGCGGAAGCAGTAGAGGCATTCTTCACCGCCTGTGCTTCATCAAGAACGACATAATCGAACTCGATCTCAGACAATGCCGGCGCGTCCCGCACCAGCGTCCCGTAAGTTGTCAGGATCAGGTTGTATTGATCGAATTGCACTGTGCTTCGCGCGATCCCCGAATATTGCAGTACCTTCAATTCCGGCGTGAAGCGCGCGGATTCCTGCTCCCAATTGAACATCAGCGACCGTGGCGCCACCACCAGTGACGGACCGAATCCCGCAACGCGCCTCGTTTCCAGCGCAGCCAGAACCTGCGCCGTTTTGCCCACGCCCATGTCGTCCGCAAGACAGCCGCCGAAGCCGAACTCGCGCAGGAATTCCATCCAGCCCAATCCCTCGCGCTGATACTCACGAAGTTCTCCCCGGAAGCCCGCCGGCTGTTCGGCGATCCTTACTCCGGCGAACCCGCGCACCTGTTCGCGCACACGGCTGAACAGCTCGTCTACGCGGGCTTCGGGCTGCGCCGCCAATAAAGCATCCAGCAGCCCTGCCTGATTCTGCTTGAACCGCAGATGTCCTTCTTCCATCTCGCCCAAACCCGCGAGCGGCGCGAACTTCTCTAGCCACTCCTCCGGCAACATTCCCATGGTGCCGTCGCCCAACTGGATCATTCCATCGCCACGCCGCAGCGCCGCAATTAATTCCGGTAACGCTACCGATTGCCCGTCGTAATCCACTTCGGCATGCAGTTCGAACCAGTCGATGCCCGACTTCACTTCCACGCGGCGCGAACCAGCCCCACGGAACACCTTTCCTTCCGCATCCAGGTGCCAACCGAGCTTGAGCAGTTCACGCACCACGCGCGGCATCATCTTCGGACCCAGGCGCCAGGGAGCGCGCATGTCTGCCGGAGCCCGCAGCCCCAAACCGCGTAACGTCTCGCGAGCGGCTTCTTCGAACGTAGTGTCCCGCAATACGTACATTCGTTCTTCCGGGTAGTAAAATCCGCGCTGTCCGGGCACCTGCGTTACCCACCCGCGGCCGTAATCCAACAGAAAATGCGCCTGGAACTCGGCGCCGCTCTGACTGAGCCGCAACGCCGGCTTCGGCGTAACGACGGTCTCTTCAAAACGGATCGCTTCATCCATGTCGATGGGCGGCAACACCGGCATTTCCAGCAGCTTCGCGATAGCGGCCTCGCGGTCGTTGTCTGGGATTAGTATCCGCTCCAGATGGCGAAGCTGTGCAATCCATTGAAACGCGCCGCCATCATCCAACCACGCCACACTTCCGCGCGCGAATACGAACCCGCCCTCAGTAATCAGCACAGGCTCAGTCAAAGGCATCCGCTCTTCGTCTCTTGTGAGCAGCCCGGACAGCTTCCACTGATTCTTCTCCGCAGGGCGGATCTCCAACCGGAACTTCCAGGGTGGGCCGCCATCCCACTTCAGCAGTTCCATATTCGCCCCGAGTCCCCCGTGCCGAATTCCCAGCCGGCCAGTCGGCGCGAGTAACGGCACCACACGTTTGGCAAGCGCAGGCGGCAGAATCTTGCGATGCTGCGCACTGGCATATTGAAATCCGTACATTTCCTGTCCGCCGAGAATCGACGCGAGCGCCTCTTCATCCACAGGTTCGCCCATCCCAGTCACCTTGACCGGCGCGACTCGCAGCTCTTTGAGAACGGACCATTCCCCGTTCTTCTTACGGTTCCGCGTATATAGTCCCAAATCCAATCCGCCGGAAGCACGCGAGCCTTGCGCGTCAATCACGTAGAGAATCTCCATATCGCGCGAAGGTTGTGAACTGGGCGGCAGGCTCCTCTGGATCGACGTCAGATGGTCCTGCCACAACGGTACACGTTGTACGACCGGCGCCGCCGGACGCCACTGAAAGAGCGGCTCGTCCTCGAAATCGGGATCGACGATGTCTTCTTCCACTTCAATGACAGGCGCTTTCGTGACCTCGGTCAGCAACCCTCGACGCTCCGCTTCGAGCACGGCGGCCCAGAGGTGTTTACAGGGGCCGTAACCCTCAAAATAGGGGCACTCGCAAGAAAGCGTGACCACCCGCCCGTCGAAATCGATTTTGACTTCGTAATACCGGGTTCCTTGAACTTCACCGTTGAAATGGCGCGGACTTCCCTCATTCAGCCGCACTGCCCTCGATAAGAACAAGCTCCGCCCTTTACGCTGAGAAGCGGCATCAAACTCCGGGTCAAGCCTTTGGGATAACGTCATTAATTAAGAGGGAAACCCGGCCTTACATGTACATCCCGCCATTCACGTCCAATACATGGCCCGTGATGTAGCTGGCTTTGTCACTACAGAGAAATTCCACCGCGGCCGCAACTTCATCCGCGGTTCCCATGCGCTTGAGCGGAATGCCGGCCTGAATCTTCTCCTTCAACTCCGCGGAAAGCACCGAGGTCATGTCCGTATCGATGAAACCCGGCGCCACCGCATTCACCGTCACATTGCGCGACGCCATCTCCTGCGCGATCGCCTTCGTCAAACCGATTAGGCCTGCTTTTGAAGATACATAGTTCGCCTGGCCCGCATTGCCCGCTTCGGCAACCACGGAAGACAGGTTCACAATTCGCCCCCAGCGTTCCCGCATCATCGCGGGAAGAACTTGCTGAATAGCCAGGAAAGAACCTGTAAGATTGGTGCCGATCACCGACTCCCAATCCGCCTGTTTCATACGCATCGAAAGCCCATCTTTCGTGATCGCGGCATTGTTCACGAGAATGTCGATCCGTCCAAATTCCTTCGAGGCTTGAGCGAATGCAGCCTTAATCGATTCGGCTGAAGACATATCGATCTCAACTACATAAGATGCTGGAATGTGACTTGCCGCGTCTTCCAATTTCTCGCGGTTGCGGGCAGCCAACACCACTTTGTGCCCCGCATTCGATAAGGCTTTCGCGCACGCCAAACCGATTCCACGGCTGGCTCCTGTAATAAATGCGATTCTTGTGTCCAACCTGCCATCATAAACAATTAGGACTATGGGATACACGGATTTGCGGGAGTTTATCCGCGCACTCGAGAAGAACAAAGAGCTGAAGCGGATACCCTTCGAAGTCGATCCCGTCCTCGAAATCACGGAGTTTGCCGACCGCTCGGTGAAAACCGGCGGCCCTGCGCTGCTTTTTGAAAAACCGAAGGGCTTTGACATGCCCGTGCTGATCAACAGCATGGCGAGCATGCGCCGCATGGAGATCGCGATGCAGGTCGATCACGTGGACGAAGTTGCCGCGCGCATTGTGGAGTTTCTTGAAATGTCGAAGAACCGTCCGGAGGGCTTGGTCGGCAAGCTGAAGATGTTGCCCAAGCTTGCGGAAATGGGATCGTTCTTTCCGAAGATCGTCACGAAAGCTCCTTGCCAGGAAATCGTCAAAACCGACAACTTCTCCCTTCTCGACTACCCGATTCTCAAGTGCTGGCCTGAGGATGGCGGGCGGTACATCACGCTGCCACTCGTGTTTTCCAAAAATCCTGAGACAGGCAAACGCAACTGCGGCATGTACCGAATACAGGTCTACGACGAGCGCACTACCGGCATGCACTGGCAGACGCATAAACAAGGCGCCGAACATTACCGCCGCTTGCAGGCCGAAGGCAAGACCACTCGCATGGAAGTGGCTGTCGCGATCGGTTGCGACCCCGCGACCATGTACTCGGCCATTTTGCCGCTTCCGCCGGAACTCGACGAGATGATGATCTCCGGCTTCCTGCGCGGCGAAGCCGTCGAGATGGTCAAATGCAAGACGGTCGATATCGAAGTGCCCGCGCAATCCGAGATCGTGCTCGAAGGCTACGTCACTCTCGGCGAGCTTCGTACCGAGGGTCCGTTTGGAGATCACACCGGCTTCTACTCGCTGGCCGATGAATACCCGGTCTTCCACGTCACCTGCATCACGCAGCGCAAAGATCCTATCTACGCCTGCACCATCGTGGGGCCGCCTCCGATGGAGGATTTCTACATGGGCAAGGTCATCGAACGCATCTTCCTG
>Ga0302325_10019569_pt1 | contig 14234 bp, 12 predicted proteins | sample Palsa_T0_2_FD_201948 | JGI IMG/M metagenome (GOLD analysis project Ga0302325, IMG submission 201948) | Peat permafrost microbial communities from Stordalen Mire near Abisko, Sweden - Palsa_T0_2 | ecosystem: Environmental > Terrestrial > Soil > Palsa > Peat permafrost | place: Sweden: Abisko... | reverse complement strand
GGGTCAGATCGGGAAGATACGTAGTATCCGCCGCATCGAGAGACTCGAGCTCGAACCCGTCGCCGCGCAGCGCCTGCCACGGCAGCCCAGTTGCCTCATCGGCCTCCATTGCGCCAGGAAAATACTGCGCCAGAATTTGACTCTGATCGTGCCCACCGGCAGCCATGGCGGCGGCGCCGGCCTGGCACAGGCCTACGCCGTGGCCCGAACCGCGCCCGTGAAAGATGAAGCGGTCGCCGGACTGCGCCACTTCAAACCAGGTGCTGAGGATGCGATTCCATCCCAGCGCGCGGCCCACGGCCAGGCGAAAGTCTTCTGCGGATATCTCGTGCGCGTCGACTTTGAGCGTGACGGCGCGGCCCGACTCTCCGCGGCGAACCACGCTGACGGTTCTCCATCCGGGCGCAGCCAGGCCTTGTGCGGCAAGCGCGGCAGTGAGGTCGGCGCGTGTGATTTCGGCGGACCACTCCTTCGCTCCGCCGGCCGTGCAATAGGTGTCGATGCGCGAGGCGAGCCAGGGCATGGGCTTGCGCGTGAGCCGGCTGCCGGGCCAGATCTCGGCGGGCGTTGCGGTGCGGCCGCCGCAGTTTTGGTGAAACCATGCTTCGGCGCGGAGGCCGTGATACCAGAGCGTTTCGCCGGCCGTGGCCAGCGTGGCGGCGTGGGCTGAGGCTTGGCGCGCGGAGTCGATGGGCGCGGGGCGGGAATCGTGGTCTCCCACCCTTTCCGCAAGAGGCTGCGGAAAGGATGGGGCACCCAGAACAGTGGTTTGGTTTGGTGCGGAATGCGGATCGGGCTTGTCGCCCCAGCGCAGAAGCTGGCAATGCGTGGAGTCGCAGAGGTCGTAGCCGGCGTGGCCGTGCGCTTGGTGCAGTGCGAAGGACCGCACCACGATGGCCAAGGCGCGGAGGGATTCTGCGCTGTCGGCGCTGCCACTTTCGCTGGCTACCACGCGCTCCACGTAGCTCTCCACGGGCAGCGTGACTGCCAGCACCAGTTCGCCGTTGCTCGCCGCGATGCGGATGGGATTGCGCAGGGTCAGTGCTTCCCCGTGCGCGGACAGCGTCACCGCGCCGGCCAGCTCAACTGCTGTAGCCTGGCGATTGCCATCGAGAGCGATGCGGTTGCCGGAGGCGCGAAGCTGTGTCAGCCGGGCGAGCCGTTCAGGCACACAGGCGGCGGGCTCGCTGCAGACGCGCAGCGTCGCGCTTGCGTCAGTTGCCATGGAGACGGTCACCTGCTTGTCGTGCCAGAGCGTCCATAGGCCGATGCGCAGCGTGGAGCGCGCGGCCGGCTGAGCGCCGGCGGATGCGGCGATGGCGGCTACCACAAGAACGCCGATTAGATCGCGGAGCCCCGGACAGCGCATCATGGCTGCCTCAACGGCGAGTGGGCCAAGAGCTCGGCGGCCACGCGTGCGGCATCGCCGCCGTAGCCGGCGGGCACGTAGACGGCGATTACTACGCTGGGCGCGACGGCGGGCGCCATGCCCATGAACCAGCCGTGCGTCTGGCCGCCGAGGTCAAGGCTGGCGGTGCCCGTTTTGCCGGCTACGGGCACGCCGCCCAGGGCTGCCGCTCCTCCCATTCCAAAACTGGCTGAGTCCGCCAGGCCTCCGCGCACCACGCTGGAAGCGGGGCTGTCAGGATGGGCGGCAAGCTGCGCCGCAAGCCAGCGATAGGCTGCCGCCATCTCAAGCGGCGTGACACGCACGCCTTCCACGCCAAGCAACGCCAGCCGGATCTCGTCGATATTGTGCGGATCGCGAAAGACGGCGGTCGCCTCGCCGGGCGCGAGGCCGGTCTGGCCCAGCAGGCCGGTTTGAGCCAGCAGGCCGCGCAGCTCATCGGTTCTGAGCGTTCCGGCCACCGCGGCAAAGTAGGTGTTGCAGGACCAGGTGAGGGCCTCTTCGGCGTTCATGGGCTCGGCCGGCGGATGAGAGCAGTTGAGCGAACGGCCGGCGATGCGCAGCCTGCGATTGCAGGCGATGCGGCGCGAGGGGTCCCAGCGGCCCGCGGATACCAGCTCGTAAAGCAGCAGCGGCTTGAGCGCGGAGCCGGGATTGGCGAGCGTGCGCGCCGCCTCCGGCAAATGGCCGGCCGCGAGCATGCGTCCGCTCTGGGCGTCAAGCACCACGATGCGCGCCTCGGGCGCCATGTGCACCGCGTGAGCCACGGCGGACTGCCAGGGGTCTGCGGAGCTGCGTGGCGGGCTCTGCGCCGACAGGCCGATGCATGGGCCCGCGGGCACCGATCCGACGATAAGGGCCGCAGCCGCCAGCAGCCACGCTGCCCGCGCCGCCCTCCGTGCAATGCCGCTTCGCATACCACGAGTATGAAGCATCGCCGGCAGGCTGCGATTGTATAAAGGAGGCTCACGCTCGCGCCGATGCGGGGCGAGTGCGGTGAGGCGGTGAGGCGATGAAGGTGCTGATCTTTGGCGCAACGGGAATGATCGGGCAGGGAGTGCTGCGCGAGTGCCTGCTTGACCCTGGCGTGGACGGCGTGGTGACGCTGGGCCGGACTGGGCTCAATCCGGGGAGCTTTGGCGGCGGAGATGCGAAGCTGCGGCAGATCGTGCGTGCGGACCTGGGAAATTATGCGGCGATCGAGAGCGAACTGGCCGGCTTCGACGCGTGCTTCTTCGCGCTCGGCGTGGCATCGAGCGGGATGAAGGAAGCCGACTACGAGCGCATCACGTATGGTTTCACGCTGGCCGCGGCGGAGACGCTGAGCCGGTGCAATCCGGGAATGACGTTTATCTATGTATCCGGCTCGGGGACCGACAGCTCGGAGCGCGGGCGCATGATGTGGGCGCGGGTCAAGGGGCGCACCGAGAATGCGCTGCTCAAGCTGCCGCTGGCGGCGTACATGTTTCGGCCGGGGTTTATCGAACCGATGGATGGGATCAAGTCGAAGACACCGAGCTATCGACAGTTTTATGCAGTTGCCGGGCCGCTATTGCCGTTGTTGAGGAGGGCCTTTCCACGGTGGATTCTGACTACCCGTGAGATCGGGCAGGCGATGCTGGCCGTGGCGCGGCGCGGTTATGAGAAACGGATTCTCGAGACAAGCGATATTCGCGCTGTAATTCGTGGGTGATTTCGATCGATGACGCGCTATCCTGCCTCTATGCATCGATCGCTGTTCTTCCTCTTGTTCGCGGCGGGTATTGCTGCCACGCTTGCCTTCTTCGCTTCCGCCCTCGCGCAGGAGGGCACGAAGAATGCGCTTCCTTATCTCGACGAGCAGCCGGTGCGCGCGCAGCATGGCATGGTGGTAAGCGTGCATCGCCTGGCCGCGGATGCGGGCGTGGAGGTGCTGCGCGCGGGCGGCAACGCCGTGGACGCTGCCGTGGCTACCGGGTTTGCGCTGGCCGTGGTGCATCCGGCCGCAGGAAATCTGGGCGGCGGCGGGTTTCTGCTGCTGCGCACGCACGATGGCAAGTCGACCTTTATCGACTATCGCGAAAAGGCGCCGCTGGCCGCGACCGAGACCATGTACCAGGACGCGAAAGGCAACCTGATTCCCGATGCCAGCGTGATTGGCTACAAGTCCATCGCCACGCCGGGCTCGGTGGCCGGCCTGGCCTTTGCAGAACGGAAATACGGCAAGCTGGACCTCAAGCGCGTGATGGCGCCGGCGATCAAGCTGGCTACGGACGGCTTTGTGCTCACCGCGGAAGAGGCCAGAGAACTCACCGATTCCGATCTAGCGCGCTTCGCCGATTCAAAGCGTATCTTTCAGCGCGACGGGCAGTTTTACAAAGAGGGCGAGACGTTTCGGCAGCCCGAACTGGCGCGCACGCTCATGCGGATTGCCGCCGACCCGGACGATCTCTATCACGGCAAAATGGCGCACGAACTGGTGGATGACTTGAAGAAGGGCGGCGCGCTGATCACGCTTGAGGACCTGGCGCAATACAACGTGGTGGAGCGCGAGCCCATCGTGGGCAGTTTCCACAACTACACAGTGATCTCTGCGCCGCCGCCCTCGTCCGGCGGAGTGGTGCTGATGAGCGCGCTCAACATTCTCGCCGGCTACGACCTCAAGAAGCTCGGCGACCGCACGCCCGCGTCGATGAACCTGATTGTCGAGGCCTACCGGCGCGCCTACATGGACCGGTCGGATTACCTGGGCGATCCGGATTACAACCACATTCCCGTGACCGAACTAATATCGCAAAAATACGCCGAGGCCTGGCGCGCGGGCATCGTTCCCGGAACGGCTACGCCGAGCGCGGACCTCAAGCGGCCCGAGGGATTTTTGCCGCCCGCTCCCAAGACCGCCGGCAAGCGCGCCGAGTCGCCCGACACCACGCATTATTCCGTCGTCGACGCCGAGGGCAACGCGGTCTCGGTTACCACCACGCTCAACGACAGCTTCGGTGCGCATGTGACCTCGGGATCGCTCGGCTTCCTGCTCAACGACGAGATGGACGACTTCGCGTCGAAGATGGGCGTGCCCAATATGTTCGGCCTGATCCAGGGGCCGGCGAACGCCATCGCGCCGGGCAAGCGTCCTCTGAGTTCCATGACGCCGACCATTGTGCTGGAAGACGGCAAGCTGCGCTATGTGCTGGGCTCGCCCGGCGGCGCGCGCATCATCACGACGGTTGCCAATATTTTCCTCTCTGTGGCCGAGGGCGGCCTCAACATCCAGCAGGCGGTGGATGCGCCGCGATTCCACCATCAGTACCAGCCGGACAAGCTGTACGTGGAGCCGGGCTTTGCGCCGGCCACGCTGGCGGCGCTGCGCGCGCAGGGTTATGCGGTCAATGTCCGCGACGGGCACTGGTCCAACGGAGAGTGCATCGCCATCGACCCGAAGACGGGCGAGCTTGAGGGTGGACAGGATCACCGCAGCCACTACGGGAAGGCAGCGGGATATTAGGGCTCTGACCGCTTGATCTTGTTCGAAAATGGGTGCCCAGGTCTCGATTTTGAGACCTGGGAAAGCACAATCTCAACATACGGAATCACGCAGCCGGCACACTAGCCTCTGATCAGCGCCCGGTCCTGCATTCCTTCGCTGCCTGCGGCGTCTGCGGCCCCCGAAATAACCTCGCGCGGCGGCTTGCTGTCGAGCGGCAGGAAAATTGAAAATGCCGTGCCGCTCCGGCCTTCGCGCTGCGTGCTCCACACCCGCACCTGGCCATTGTGCCGCTCCACCAGCTGCGCCACCACCCACATGCCCAGGCCGGTGCCGATATCGAGCTTGGTGGTGAAGAAGGGCTCGAAGATGCGGCGCAGCGTGTCGCGGCTCATGCCCACGCCGGAGTCGGCAAATGTGATGCGCATGCCCCGCGTGGCGCGGTCGCGCCAGTCGAGCGAGGGCCGCAGCCGGATGGTGAGCCGCCCGCCATGCGGCATGGCATCGATGGCGTTGGTGACAAGATTGGCAAAGATCTGCTGCGCCTCGCTGGGCATGCACGGCACCGCTGTCTCGGCCTCCGCGCGCAGCTTCACGGCCACGCCGGCCTGGGCCAGCTTGCTGCGAAAGAACGACAGCACGCCATCCACGACTTCCGACAGGTTGACGCTGCGGGGCAAGCCTGTCTGGCGATGAAACTTCAGCGTCTGCTGAGTGATCTGCGAGACGCGCATCAGTTGTTCAAGAGCCTTGCCGGCCTGCTCCTGGGCGTCTTCAACGGCGTCGGCCAGCGTGATCAGGTAGAGCAGGTTGGCCACCGCCTCGAGCGGGTTATTGATCTCATGCGCCACTGAAGCGGCCAGGCGCCCGGCCACGGCCAGCTTTTCGGCACGCAGCATGGCTTCCTCGGCCAGCTTGCGGTGGGTCACGTCGGCCATCACGCCCACCACCTTGGTGATCTGGCCGTCGCTGTTGCGCTGGCTCTTGCCTTGCGACTCAATCCACCGCACTGAGCCATCCGGCCACAGAATCCTATACTGGCGATGGTAGTCCGTGCCCTGGTCGCGGGTCTTGTGCAGCGCTTCGACCACTCCATCCACATCGTCCGGATGGACCACCTGCAGCCATGCGCGCGGGTCGCGCTCCAGCTCAGTCCGATCACGGCCGACCATGCGGAACATCTCGTCGGACCGGTGCATCGCATCCTGCTCCAGGTCCCACACCCAGAGGCCCATGCCGTTGGCCTTGAGGGCGATCTTGAGCATTTCATCGCGCTCACGCAGCTCCTGGGTAGCCTGAGCGCGCTGTTCGGCCAGCTGGCGCTCGGCGTTGGCCAGGCTGAGGCTCTGCTGCAGCTCGCGATTGCCCAGGTCGGCGCGCTGCTCGGCCAGGCGACGAATGGCCCAGCCGAGAAGGATAGTGATAGAAAGAAAGACCGTGAGCCGCAGTTGCTCCGTGGCGTTGCCGACGGAGAACCGGACCTGCGACCTGGTGAGAAAGGAGTCCACCAGCACCGCCTCAATCAAAGCACATGAGACGCAGCCCCACATGCCAAAGAACCACGCGCTCAAGATGACGGTGGGGAAAGCGAACAGCAGCGGGAAAGCGCGCAACGGATGGACCCAATAGGTGAGCATGGCCGAGGCAAGGCCCGCGCAGGTACCCAGCAGGGCGCGAGCGCCCCATGGCAACCGCTCAATGACAGAGAGATTCGGAAACCTGATTCCGCGCATGGTTCCGACTCCGAGCCCCCTCAAGTTCGACGTGAAAGGCGCCAGGACGCATACCAGCCGGCCCGGTATAGCTCAAGTCAGGGAAGAGCGACCGGCTGGGCCTGATTTCCCGTCAAAGAGAGGGTAGCACAGGATCGGCTGCCGCTTCTGCCCGGTAGAGCAGGTATGCGGCACGGCGTCTGATCGGCGATTGTTGCTCAGCCCCCTCAAAAAAACGGCTTACCGCTTCTTGAAGATGGGGCAAATGCAGGACTGATTCGCCTTGTGGCCTGAGAAAGCGGGGCTGATCGTCAGCCTTCCCGGGCCGTCTCACGCTGGCGGCGCAGCTCTTCCATGACGGATTGAATCAGCGTCTTGGCGCCTTCCAGGCCGCTGAGCACCGCCTGCAAGTCGAGCGCCGGCTTGGACGGGTTTCGGCTCGATGTGCAGTACACGCCGTGCTGCCCCACCATGATCAGGGAGTCGGTGAGCAGGTCCAGCGCCACGGCCAGGCGGCCGCGCTCCACGCCCATCATGAATTCGTGCCGCTCCAGCTCTGTGCGCTGCTCGTCAAATACGCTCATAGTCTGAGCCTACCGGAAAAGGGCGGCGGAACGCAGGATCGGGTGCTTGGTCTCAGATCAATATTACGTGGGGATTCACGAAGGCGGAACGTCGCCGTGGCCCTGCGGGACGCGAGAACCGAGCTGGTGCGCCTCCCCTGGATTCCGCTTCACTCCATCCGGCGCTGTTTTCCCTCCGGAAAAGGAACTGCGGTGGGGATTACGCCTTCTTGGGCCGCTTGTAAAAGGGGACGGGGACCTGTTTCGCGCGCGCCTGCTGATTGGGGCGGACCTGGACCAGCACGTCTTCGCCGGAGGCGGCGACCGCAGCCGGCACCAGCGCCATGGCGATGTTGGTCTTGAGGAACGGGGCGGGCGAGCCGGATGTGACGTTGCCGATGGGGACGCCATCGAGCGAGAACACAGGGTACCCGTCGCGGGCGATGCCGCGGTCGACCATTTCGAGCCCTACGACCTTGCGCGCGGGACCGCCGGCGGCCTGGACGGCGAGCAGGGCATCGCGGCCGATGAACGCGCCCTTGTCGAGCTTGAGCCAGCGGTCGAGGCCGGCCTCAAGCACGTTGATCTGGTCGGAGATTTCGTGGCCGTAGAGGCTCATGCCGGCCTCAAGGCGGAGGGTGTTGCGCGCGCCCAGGCCGCAGGGGCGGATGCCGAACTCCGCACCCGCCTCCATCAGCGCGTTCCACATCTTCGCGGTGGTGGGCTCGTCGGCGGGCAGGTAGACCTCAAAGCCGTCTTCACCGGAGTAGCCGGTGCGCGCGATGAGCACGTTGGGGATGCCGGCCACCGTGCCCCAGGTGAACCAGTAGTTTTTGATCGCGGCCAGGTCGACTTTGGTGAGTTTCTGCAGGGTTTCAAGCGCGCGGGGTCCTTGCAGGGCAAGCTGCGAGTAGTAGCTGGAATAGTCGCTGATGTGGATCGACGGCCCCGCGCCCACCTGCTGGCGGATCCAGGCGTAGTCCTTGTCTTTGGTGCCGGCGTTGACCACCAGCAGGTAATCGTTTTCGCCGAGGCGGTGGACGAGGATGTCGTCGACGAACGCGCCCTCGGGCGTCAGCAGGGCGGAGTAGTGGGCCTGGCCGTCTTTGAGGCGGGAGGCGTCGTTCATGGTTATGTGCTGGATGGCGGCCAGGGCGCCGGGGCCGCGAAACTGGATTTCGCCCATGTGGCTGACGTCGAACAGGCCCACGCCATTGCGGACGGCGAGGTGCTCGGCCATGAGACCGCCGCCGTTGCCGGGGTATTCGACCGGCATGTCCCAGCCGCCGAAGTCGACCATTTTGGCCTTGAGGGCGCGATGGGTGGCGTTCAGGGCAGTCTTCTTGAGCTCAATGGCGGCAGGGGTGGTCATGGGGGTCCTTTCGGCGGTGCTGCGGTACTCTACTCACGATAGGGATTGGGCGCGGGTGGGGTCAAACGGATGGCCAAGATCACGGGGATTTGCGGTATCCCAGGTCCCAAACGCGGGACCTGGGGCACCCAGTGGTGGAGGGAGGACCGATGAATCATGTGCGTGGAGTGCTGATGCTTGTGGCGGGGTGCTTTGCGCTGTGGCGCGGGTGGTGGATCCATACCGGAACGTGGGCGCTGGCAGCCTACGGGCTGGGCGTTATGGCGCTGGCGCTGGGCGTGTGGCACCTGACGCGGAAGCAGCCTGCGCGCCTGCGCTGACCGGCGAATTGGAATCACACTGAGACCGGATGGGATGGAGGCCTTATAATTCCCGCCAGTCAACCTGATGGATTATTTCCTGATCGTAGTGCTGGCCATCGTGGTCATCGCGCTCTGGCGAAGGAGCCGCGACGCGACCGCTTCGCTGCGCAGCGACGTGGACGACCTGCTGCGGACGATCAGCGATCTGCGGGCACAGGTGGCCGCGCTGACGCGTGCTGCGGCCAGCAGCGTTCAGGCTCCGTCAGAGCCGCGGCCGGAACAGAGGACCGTAGCGCAACCGGTTCCGGGGTGGTCGCCTAAGCCTGAGCAGGACGCGTCTGCGGCGCACGCGGCGCCGACGCAGGTAGCCGCCTTTGCCGCGGCGCCTCCGCCCCCGCCGACGTCGGCAGGTCCCACGCGCGACGCTGCTGTTACGCCTCCTCCTCCGCCGCCACCCACGACCGATCCCGAGCCCAGCCCGTGGCAGGGGCCGCCGGATCGGCATCCGCCGCATCATCCGCTTCCGCCGCCGGTGCCGCCACCGGTTCCGCGCCGGCCAGACGCAGTGCCGGCTCCGCCGCCGCCCACGACCGACCCCGAGCCAAGCCCGTGGCAGGGTCCGCCGGATCGGCATCCGCCGCACCATCCATTGCCGCCCGGGCCGCTTACGCCTCAGGAGCCCGCGCCGGCCGGCGGCTTCTTTTCGCTGGAGGAGCGGCTAGGCTCCAACTGGCTGAGCAAGATCGGCATTGCCTGCGTGGTCATCGGCATTGCCTTCTTCCTGGGACACGAGCTGGAGACATGGGGTCCAGCCGGCAAGGTGCTGTGCGGCTTTGCGGTCAGCGCAGCGCTGCTGCTGGGCGGCGTGTGGCTGGAGCGCAAGCCTACCTATAAGATTTTTGCCCGCGCCGGCATCGGCGGCGGCTGGGCGCTGGGCTTCTTTGTCACCTTTGCCATGCACCACGTGGACGCCGCGCGCGTGCTCGATTCGCTGGTGGCCGACCTGGCGCTGATGCTGCTGGTGGCCGCCGGCATGGTGGCTCATTCGCTCAAATACCGCTCGCAGGCGGTGACGGCGCTGGCGTTTCTGCTGGGCTTTTTCACGCTCATGACCAGCAACCTTGAGGCGTCCGCGGGCACGGTGGTCTTTACGCTGGCGGCAAGCGCCATCCTGGCCATCGCACTCGTGGTCGTCACCACGCTCCGCCACTGGGCGTGGCTGGAACTGACCGGCCTGATCGCCGTATACGTGTGCCATTTTGTGTGGCTCACGCAGGTGCTGACGGAGAACCATGCGTCCTTCACCGAGTTCTGGCCGTCGACGGCGCTGATTCTGCTTTACTGGGCGATCTTCCGGCTGGCCTATGTGTTGCGCACGCCGCTCGACGCGCGCGAGGAGAACATCTCCAGCCTGTCGGCGGTGCTGAACTCGACCGGCGTGCTGGGCCTGCTCAAATATCAGTCGGCGCATCCGGAGTGGGCGTTCTGGGCGCTGGCCGCTCTGGGCGCGGTGGAGATGGCGCTGGCCTTCTGGGCGCGGCCGCGGCGGCGGCAGGCCTTTGTGGTGCTGTCGACCATCGCGGCGGTGCTGCTGGTGGCCGCGGTGCCGTTCCGCTTCCACGGGGTGAGCTGGCCGGTGCTGTGGCTGGTGGAGGCGCAGGTGCTGGCGCTGTGCGGCCTGCGGCTGGGCGAGCCGGTCTTCCGACGGCTGGGCCTGATCGCCGGCGTGCTGACCGGCGGCGTGCTGGCCGTGCATGATGTTCTGCCGCTGATTCTGCTGCGGCTGGACCAGCCCGATCCGGCGCGGCATACGTCGCTGATTGTGGCGCTGGCGCTGGCGGCGGTGCTGTATTGGGTTCACGCCGAGGTGTACACGCGGCGCTGGCCGCAGATTGCCGCGCACGAGCTGGAGGCGCTGGCCCTGCGCGTCACTAGCTGGCTGGCGCTGGGAGCCGGCGCGACCGCGCTGTGGGTGGCGTTGCCGGATCAGTGGATGCCGGTGGGGTGGCTTGCTTTGGTGCTGGCGCTGGGGTTTGCCGCCCGGCGGTTTGGCGCGCTGCGCCTGGGCTATGAGGCCGATGCGCTGGGGCTGGCCGCGGGCGGCGTGCTGGCGTTCCATCATGTCGCGCCGCTGGCGCTGTCCCGGTTTGACAACGCAGACCCCAGCCACCATGCGGCGGAGACCGCGGTGCTGGCGCTGGCGGCGCTGGCTTACTGGATTCATGCGGAGGTTTATCCGCGCGTGCTGGTGCGCGCCGCCGGCGTGACGCCGGAGTTTGGCGCGTGGGCGGGCTTCATGCAGCCGGCCATGAGCTTGCTGGGCACGGCTGCAGCCGCTTCGGCGCTGTGGGTTGTGCTGCCCGCTCCGTGGGTTGCGCCAGGATGGCTGGCGCTGGTGCTGCTGATGGGCGCGGCTGCGGACGGCCTGAAGGCGGAGATCCTGGCCGTGCAGTGCGACCTGCTGGCTGCCTGCGCGCTGGCCGGGCTGTTCTTCTGGGACCTGGGAACCACGGGCTGGTGGGACCACCAGGCGCCGGTGGGCGCGGCGATTGTGCTGCTTTATGCGGGAATGCGGCGTCACCAAGAGCCGGCGGGCTCGCGAAATTATGTGCCTGCGGCGTATTCGTGGGCCGCTACGCTGATTCTGGCCTACCTGGCTGCCGATGCCTCGGCAAATGTCTGGATTGCTTCGATCTGGGCCGCGCTGGGGCTGGGGTTGTTTGAGGCAGGCAGGTGGTTTCGCAAGGGCTTTCTGCGCTGGCAGGGATTTCTCCTAATCGCACTCGCTTTTTGTCGTTATTTCGGCTTCGACCTGCCGGTCAACGGCGATTTCCCCGTGGCTGCGGCCGGGGCTGTGGACCGTTTCAGCCTCACCAACTCGGTGCTGCTGGAAGCTCTGGTGCTCGCGGCCGTCGGCTACGCGCTGCTGGAGCGCACGCGCAACACAGGCCGCTGCCCGCCGCGGGAACACATTATCGGCCTGATCGCCGACGCGTTGGGCACTGTCTCAATTGCGCTGTGGTTTGCTTATCGCTTCCCTTCCGCGTGGGTTCCCGCGCCCAGCGGCGAGGCGTGGGTCACTGCCATCTGGGCGGGCATGGCGACGGTGCTGCTGGCGCTGGCATGGCTCATGCGGCGCAGGGCGTTCCTGGTGCAGGCGGTGGCGCTGGCTGTCGCGGCCGTGCTGCGCGGGTTCTTTCTCGATCTGTCTGGCGGCGACCTGCTCGTTGGCGGCCAGGCCGCGGGCGCGACGCCGGATTTCTGGCACGGTGCGCTGTTCCGCATCGGCGTGGCTTGCGTGATCCTGCTGGCCGCGCTGCCCTTCGCGTTCCGGTTGCGCGGGCCGGAGTTCTGGGAGGGCGCGTCGATTCATCTGCCTGCGGAATTTGAGGGTGCGCTGCGCAGGCCGGAGCAGTGGTTCTTCTTTGCGCCGTTTGCGCTGGCGGTGGGGGCGCTGGCCATCAAGCTCAGCTCCGGCCACATCACCATCGCGTGGAGCCTCGTCGGCGTGGGCGTGTTTCTTTTTGCGCTGGCGGTGGGCGAGCGCAGCTATCGGCTGGCTGGCCTCGCGCTGCTGCTGGTGTGTGTGGTCAAAATCGTGCTCATGGACGTGTGGCAACTGTCGCCGCCGGAGCGCTACACTACGTTGATAGTGCTGGGTCTGGCGCTGCTCGCTGTGTCGTTCCTTTACACCCGCTTCGGCAAGACGATCCGCAAGTTTCTGTAGATGAATGGAGAGGAAACGGCCATGAAGATGCACACGTATCTCAACTACGGCGGCAACTGCGAGCAGGCTTTCCGCTTTTACGAGGAACACCTGGGCGGCAAGATCGGCATGATCATGCATCATGGCGAGCAGCCGGGCGCGCCTGCCGGTGGGCCGGCCGGCGTGCTGCACGCGTCCATCACGATTGGCGGAACGGTGATCTCCGCAGCCGACGTGCCGCCGGAGCGCTTCCAGCCCATGCGCAGCGCCTACCTTGCGCTCAACGTGGACTCGAGCGAAGAGGCCGAGCGCATCCATGGCATCCTGGCCGAGGGCGGGCAGATCTTCATGCCCATGCAGGAGACTTTTTTCGCGCACCGCTTCAGCATGTTGCGCGACCAGTTTGGCACGTCGTGGATGATCGTGCACGAGCGGCCGCGGCCGTAGGGCGGCTGAGGAGGAGTTGCCATGGACGCTGTCGAATCGAATGGCATCGTTACGATCCCCGGGAATCATGCGGTCGACGAGACGGTAGCGCGGCTCAAGGCGATCCTGGAGCAGAAGGGCGTGACGCTCTTTGCGCTGGTGGACCACAGCGGCGAGGCAGCAAAGGCCGGCATGACGATGCCCAACACCAAGCTGCTGATCTTCGGAAGCCCGCGGGCGGGCACTCCGGTAATGCTGGCCGCTCCCAGCACCGCCATCGACCTTCCGCTCAAGATTCTAGTCTGGGAAGACGAGCAGGAGAAGACCTGGATTTCATATAACAGCCCGGCCTACCTCCTTGAGCGGCATGGCGTGCCGCAGGAGTTGCTGGCGACGTTGGCGGTGGTTGAGACGCTGGCGGCCAAGGCCGGCGAAATATAAATTAAATTGAAGACCACTTGAATTTTATTTAAGCGGTGTGCTACTGTCTTCTCCATGGCCGTAACTTCGATCCAGAATCGCCAAAGCCAGGACCGGCCCGCGGGCAAGCACCCGCTGGCGCTGCTGGCGGAGGAGGACCTCGATTTTGTGGCGCAGTTTGTGCTGGCTTCGGGGTCGCTGAAGGAGATGGCGCAGCTGCACCATGTGAGCTATCCGACCATTCGCGCGACGCTGGACCGGGTGATTGCCAACCTGCGGCAGAGCCTGAGCGGCGCACCGCCCGACCCGCTCACCAATCTGCTGGCCGAGCTGGTGGAACGCGGTGAGATCAAGGTCGGCACGGCCAAGGCCATTCGCGCGGTGCACCGCGCTGCGCTGGATCGAAACGGGGAATAGGAGGGGGTCATGACGGGAAGTTTCATGGATGGAATTCGCGCCATTCAACACTACCGGATGGAGATCGCAATCGCGCTTCCGCTGTTGGGCGGGGCGCTGGCCGTGGCTTCGAGCGTGCTGATGCCGCGCGGCAAGGCGAAGGGGCTGATTACCGGCGCTTACCTGCTGCTGGCCAGCCTGGGAGCGGCCTGCCTGCTGTTTGCCGCCATCGCGGCGATTGCGGGTGAGGGGGCGGGCGTGGTGATTCCGCTGGCGCTGCCGGGAGTTGTGCTGACCGTGATCATGGGCATCTTTTCGCCCGCGGTGATTCGCGAATATCAACAGTTCGAGTTCCGCAAGCTGGCCGCGGAGCTGTTCCGCCGCAGCTAGGTGTTTACGGCTCGGAATCGGGGCCTCCGTGCTATCCCACCCATTTCGTTCCCACTTGAATTGAAAATGCTCCAAT
>Ga0302325_10019568_pt1 | contig 14236 bp, 13 predicted proteins | sample Palsa_T0_2_FD_201948 | JGI IMG/M metagenome (GOLD analysis project Ga0302325, IMG submission 201948) | Peat permafrost microbial communities from Stordalen Mire near Abisko, Sweden - Palsa_T0_2 | ecosystem: Environmental > Terrestrial > Soil > Palsa > Peat permafrost | place: Sweden: Abisko... | reverse complement strand
GCGGGGACCAACGCCGTCGAAGCGGCGCTGAAGCTCGCCCGCAAGGTCACCGGTCGGACGCGCGTGATCTGCTTTACAAACGCTTTCCATGGCACATCGCTCGGCTCGCTTTCCGTCACCACCAACCCGCTGATGCGGGCGGCCGCAGGCGTGCCGCTCGAGCACGCCACGAGATTGCCGTTCGACAGCTCCAAGGGTGGCGAGGCCCCCGACTTCATGCTGCTCGACATGTTGCTCGAGGGCAGCGGCGCCGACCAGCCCGCCGCTGTGATCGTGGAGACCGTGCAGGGTGAGGGAGGCGTGAACGTCGCCGGCCCCGAGTGGCTGCGCGGCCTGGCCGAGCGCTGCCGGCAGCACGACGTCCCGCTGATCGTCGACGACGTGCAGATGGGCTGCGGGCGAACCGGCCCGTTCTTCAGCTTCGAGGTCGCAGGGATCGAGCCGGATATCGTCTGCCTGTCGAAGTCGATCAGCGGGTACGGCCTGCCACTCGCGCTGACCCTGATCCGGCCCGAGTTGGACATCTGGCAGCCGGGCGAGCACAACGGCACGTTCCGCGGGTTCAACCCTGCGCTCGTTACGGCTACGGCCGCGCTGCGCGCCTACTGGCGCGACGACGCGCTGGAGTGCGCCAGCATCGAGAACGGACGGCGGATCGCCGTGGCGCTGGCAGCGCTCGCACGGTCCGTCCCCGGTGTGGAGATCGAGTCGCGCGGCCGCGGCATGGTCCACGGCCTGGCGTTCGAAACAGGCGAGGCGGCCGGCAGGGTGAGCGCTGAGGCCTTCAACCGCGGCCTACTCGTGGAGAGGTCAGGTCCCCAAGACGAAGTCGTCAAGCTGCTGCCGCCGCTCACGGTCACCCCCGAGGAGATCGATCACGGGCTGGCCGTGCTCGCCGATGCCCTCCAGGCGGCATGCTGACGGCGAGCGCTCTGGATCGCTCGCCAATGGACCGCGCGTCTACGGTCCTCTCAGAAGATCGTGACGAGGAGGGGCTGGGCGTATGGGCGCTGAGGGTGGCCGACATCGACTCGAGTCAGCTCGACCTGTCCGTGCTGGACGCTGGCGAGCGCCGCCGGGCGGCGACGCTCGTACACGGCGCCGATCGCCTCAGCTACATCGCCGGGCGCATCCTCCTGCGTGAACTGCTGGGCCGGCGTCTCGGGCTTGCGTCTGCGGGCGTGGCTTTCCGCCGCGAGTCGTGCCCCAGCTGCGGCGGCCCGAACGGCCGACCCGCCTTGGACGGCGACGCCCGTTCGCCGCACTTCTCGATCTCGCGCAGCGGAGGCGTCGTGCTGATCGCGATAGCCGCAGTGCCCGTCGGCGTGGATGTTCAGATATTTCCGCACGACGAGACTCCGAGTGAGGTCAGCTCGCTGCTGCACGCCGAAGAGCGCAGCGAGATCGCTTCCGCTGCACCGTCGAAACGGACCGAGGTCTTCACGCGCCTGTGGACGCGCAAGGAGGCATACCTGAAGGGCATCGGGACCGGAGTTGCGCACGACCTCGACGCCGAATACTTGGGGACAAGGCCGCACGGGGCGGCACCGCCTGACTGGACCGTGCTCGACCTACCAGTCGCTGCCGGCTACGCCGCCGCAGCCGCAATCAAACGGCGCCAGTCGAGCGTTTAGGCGGCGCCGAACCAGGGGGCTAACGGCATCACCACGGTCATCGCTGCCGCGGCCGCACAGATCAGGAGCGCCGCGCGGTTGCGCTGCTGAAGTCCACCGATCAGGAGCGCGGCGAACATCGGCGCGCTCAGGCGCGTGTAGCTCCACGGATCGCCGAACACGACCACCAGCAGACTGAGTCCGAACAGCGCGGCAGCGATGCCCGCGGCCGTGGCCGTCTTCCTGAGGAGCGCGATCGCGGCGAGGATCCCGGCTGTCATCAGGCCCAGGTATGCGAGATCCCAGGCCGTGTCGCGTCGCGACCCGTCGGAGAGCGCGTGACGAACCTCGTCGATCAAGCCATCGAACGGCGGGAGGTAGGAAGCTGAGCTGGTGCTCGCGACGTTGCCGCCGTAGCGCGCATCGACGTACACCTGCCAGGCGATGAACGCGGCGGCCGGCACGACAACCACGGGCCAAGCCTCCCGCGCCGCGCGACGCAGAGCGCCGGCCTCGTGACCCGTGCGCCACCAGCGCACGCCCGCTTCGAGGGCGACCGCCGCGACCGCGAGCGTCATCGGCTCGCGCGCGAGCACCGCCACGGTCAGGAGCGCCGCGGCCCACCAGCGACGCCGGTGCTGCCACAGGATCAGCCCCGCGAGCATGCCGGCGACTGCGACCGGATCGCTGAGATCGCGGAGCGTCGCGGTCAGGAAGCCGGCCAGGAATCCGATCGCCAGCGCCCACCATCCCGACCAACCGCGGCGTCGCGCGTACACGGCGAAACCGGCGGTGAGGCTGAGAACGACGAGCACATTGATCACCAGCAGGCTCCACGGGATCGCGCTCAGCCGGCCCGCGACGAGCAGCCATGCCAGGGTCGGGTATGCCATGCGCTGCATCCGGAACGCTTCGGTCGTCCCGCGGAAGCTGGCGATCGTCGTATCGCTGAGCAGCAGCGGATCCTTCGCCTGGAGGTAGAAGAACTGACCGTCGTAGCCGAGGGGCGAGCTGATCAGCGCCCCGCGGGGCGGGCGGGTGTACGCCGCGAAGTGGTGCCCGAAGACGATGAACCCCGTCGCATTCCCGTCGTAGGTCTGAAGGCGACCGGCGATCACGAATGCGAACAGAACGGCGACGGCCAGCACGGGCACGACGACGTCGAGTCGTTTCCACGCTGCCCACATACCGCCCGGAGGATATGGCCCCCGGGTCCCCTATCGATCAGAGCACTGCGCGGCGTGGGCGTGGAAGGACGACCAACAGCCCGACTGAGATCGCCGCGAGACAGAGAGCTACGGCGGTATGGTCGAACCCCCGCGCTGCGAGCGCCACGACCGGAACGCCGGCGAGCCACGCGAGGCCGTGGCCTTGAGCGACGCGCACGATGACCGCTGTCAGCACGACCCCGACCACCACCAGGACAGCCAACCCCCATGCCTGCCGGGTCGCGAGGTCGTGGGCTAGGAGCGCGGGTCCCGCGCGCCTGATCGCGAACCAGCTCGCGAGCCCGACCACCGCCAGCTCGAGATCGCGGCGAGTCACGCGAGGTTTCGGCGTGGCGCGTGCGGCGACGAGGATCGCCAGCACGGTAAGCACCGCGAACGCGGCGACGTTCGCGTCGGGAGTATCGAAGCGACCCGCTTCGAGCAGTCTCCACCAGGTGCGTGTCGACGCCGCCGTGGACAGGATCGGAAGCGTGAGCGTCGCCGCGGCCATCGTCGCCGCGGACACGATCGCGAGCGAAAGCGTCGCGATCGGCGCCCTGCGGTATGCGGCGGCGAGCGGCAGCGCGAGAAACGGCAGCATCGTGATCAGGAATCGCGGACCCGGGACGGCGCCGCCGAACGGCAGGTAGTAACAGCTGTTGTAGCCGAAGTAAGCCGCGACGACGGCCGCGGGAACCAGCGCTTCTTCGCGTCTCCCTTCGCGATAGAGGACCACGATCCCGCCGATCGCCGCCGCCACGACGGGTGTCACTACGAACATGCCGCGATCGGACACGAGCAGCCTGACCGCGCTTCGGAGGCTTGGCCATTCCATTCCCAAAATTCCGGTCGAGTTGGCGGCGACGGACGCATAGGAGACATGGAAAGGCGACCCGAACACCAGCCAGTCGTAAAGCAGCAGCGGCACGACCCCGATAAATACGCCGCCTCCGTACGCGAGCAGGGCCTTCGCGGGCGCCTTGCGCAACCCGACGTAGACGCCGAGCACCGCCGTCAGCAGTGCAAGCGGATATTCGATGCTGATCCCATAGCCCACCAGGACGCCGGCCACGACGATCAGGCCGATGCCAACGCCGTGGTCGGGGGCTCGCCGGCGCTCGCGCCAAAGCAGGCAGTACGCGATGAAGCCAAGGCAACCCGACAGCACATGAGAGAACAGCATCGTCGAGAACGGCAGCAGTAGCGTCCCGACGCCGAGCGTGATCGCCACGGCGGCGCCCCAGCCTGGATCCTGTTTCTCAACGAGCCAGTAGGCGAGCAGGAGCATGATCGCGACGGGCAGCACGCACCCGAACACGACCATCAGGTGGATCGTGCCGAGCCCGGCCGGAGACACGAGCCCGGTTGACACAGCTACGTGGTAGAAGGGCAGCAGGAACAGACCCATCCCCGGCGCCTTGTCGGAGTAGAAATGGCCGTGGTAGTACGCCCGGTCACCGGTGGTACGCGCATACCGATCGATGATCGCCGTGCCGTGGTCGAACGCCCGAACCTGGGCGAAGTGGGAATGCTCGTTCCACCCGATCACGTGCTGGTACACGGCGGTGCAGGCGAGCGCGAAAAGCGCGACGGCCACAACCCCGGGAGTGATTCGCGACCACGGTGACCGCGCGGGCATCCACCTTTGCACGATCACGACGATGTCATATCGGCGTTTACTAAAGCGCGGCCAAGGGGGATGTTGTCGTTACGTTGGCTAACGCCGCCGCGCCCGCTCAGCCGCGAGCGCGAGCGCGAGCGTGGGGCAGGCGTCGGCGGCGCGGCGAGCGTGCGCTTCGAGCTCCGGCGGGATTGGGCGCTCGTCGATGATCGGGTACCCCCAGTCATCGAGCGTGATTCGCTCCGGAAGCAGTTCTGCGCACATGCCGTGCGCCTCGCAGGCGATCCAGTTGACCCGAAGGCGGCTTGTCATCGCGGCCTCGGCATCAAGTGGCTCTCTGGGCCGTCGGGGCGACCGGCGTGGGAAGAAGATGGCGCTGGACACATCCGGCGCACGGCCCGCGATGGGCGTGATCAACGAGCTCCTCGGCGAACACCTCGGTCCCGCTCGTGATGAATCGTGCGACTCCGTCCGGGTGGGCGCATGCTCCACGCCCGCTCGCGAGTGCGGCCCAGCGGCGGATCTGTGCGAGTGTTCCCTCGCCCCCGACGCCGACGCGGACCTGCTCGAGTGCCGCCGCGATCGCCTCGAGCCCGTAGACGCAGGGCCCACACTGTCCGGCGCTCTGGCCCGACAGCCAGCGGGCGACGAACGCGAGCTCGGCAACCGGGCAGGCCGTGCTTGGTAGGGCGAACACGATTCCGGCGCCAAGCGAGGCGCCGAACTCACGCAGTTCGTCCGGGCTCAGCGGCAGCTGGTAGCCGATGTCCGCCGGGACCCAGGTGCCGGCGTAGCCGCCCACCATGAACGCCCGCAGCTGTGCCGTCGGGCCGCCTGCTGCGTCGACCAGCGAGGCGATCGAAGCTCCCATCTCGATCTCGAACACGCCCGGCTGAGCGACCGCCCCGCCGAGCGTGACGAGCGTCGACCCCGGCTCGCCGTAAGCACCGAGCGCACGGAACCAGGCGGCGCCATGCCGCGCGATCAGCGCGACGTGCGCAAGCGTCTCGACGTTGTTCATGAGCGTCGGCCGTCCCTTCACTCCGCGCTCGAAGATCGGCGTGGGCCCACCCGTCGGCTTGGCGGGTCCGCCGTTCAGGAAGTTCACGATCGCCGCCTCCTGACCGCTTACATAGCCGGACGGCACCGTCACCAGCCGGACCCGCGGCGCGCCGCGGGACAGGTCTGACCGTTCCCGCAGCGCCTTGTCGGTCGCGCGCGCGGCGCGCGTCGCCTGCTCGTCGACGGCGATGACCACCTCACCCGCGTCGACCGCATGCGCTACGAGCAATGCTCCGTCGATCACCAAGTGTGGAAGGCGCTCGAGCAGGAGCCGATCCTTGTGGCTCGCAGGCTCGCCCTCGCACCCGTTTGCGACCACGACTGCCCGACCGCGCGCCGCGGCGACCGCGGTCACCTTGACCGCGGTCGGGAACGCAGCTCCGCCTCGTCCCCGGAGCCCTGAGCGCTCGAGCTCGTTGACCAGGGCGAGTGCCGAGTCGCGCCGGCGACGGGCTAACGCGGGCAGGGCGCCATGGATCTCGAAATGGTGGTCGAGCGTCATCGCGCCGCTGCTGGTCATTCCGGTGAGCAAGCGCGGCAGGGTCGCGGGCGGCGCGGACACACTCATCTCGGGCTCCTGACCGCAGCCGGACGCAACAGCGAGGTGGGGGTTCCTGACCGTTTTGCCCAACCGGCGCCGAGCGGTCCACCCGGCAGCCACAGCGCGACCCCGCCGGCGAAGCAGACGGCGACGCCGGCCGCCGCGGTCCGCAGCCCCACCTGCCCTGGCCAGCCTGACGCAACACGAATGCAGACCGAAAACAGCACTGCGGCTATGCATCCGCCGCTGATCGCGATCATCCACGTGGTCTTTACGTCGCTACCGGTGCCGAGACCGTGCAGCAACGCGAGCGGCCACGACGCGTACGCGAACCAGTGCGTGAAGCGCCACGCCCGGTAGCCGAGCCTTTTCCGCGCGAGACTCGTGATCACCACCGCGATGACGAGGTCGAACGAGGCCGCGCCAAGTCCTAGCCACAGCGGGCGGTAGCTGCCGGCGAACGGCACGACGGCGTCGATCAGCGGGATCGACGCGAAGCTGTCGAGCGCGGCGGTGACGATGTGCACGACCAGGAAGACGACAGCCAGCAGCGACACCGACCGGTGCATCCCGTCAACGATGAATCGTGGCAGGCGCGTGGAGCTGTAGCGCTGCACGTCGATCACCCCGAGCACGACGCTCAGCGTCAGCAGGACCATCGCCATCGTCCCGGTTGACCGGGTCAGGTACCAGTACGCGCTCGGCCCGACGGTGGCCGCGAGGGGGAGGCTCATCCCTCCGGGCTCCATGAAGCTTCAGGCCAGCCGGCGAGGACGTGGACGTCGCCGGTCACGCCGACCAGGCGCGAGGGCAGCCCCAGCGCGCTCAGCCATGCGATCGCCGACCGGCCCTGGACGAGCGCGGCGGTGCTCGCGATGTTCGCGTCGACGCAGCTCGAGGCGGCCACACTCGCGGTCCGCCACACGGGTTGCACAGGCCGGCCGGTTGCAGGGTCGAGGATGTGATGCATCTCGCGACCAGCTTGGAGCCACCGTCTGACGGTCGTGCTCGAGGTGGCGACCCCGCCGGAGGCGATCGTGATCGTCTGGCCAGGGGCGTCCGGGCTGGACCGGTGGTCGTCCGTGACATGGATCGCCCAGCCGTCAGCGGGCGGCGGCCCAGCGGTCGCGATATCGCCCCCGAGGCTGACGAGGACGCCGATCCCGGTCGCCTCGTGAACCGCGGCCGCCGCACGGTCCGCAGCGAGTGCCTTCGCGGTCGCACCGAGGTCGAGCCGGATCCCTGCCGGGATCCTGACTACGGGAGGATCGTCTCCGATCTCGATCAGCCGCCATCCGGAGGCTCGGCGTGCGCGAACGATCGGGCGGCAGGCCGGCGAGGTCGAGAGCCCGTCCGGGGCCGGCGCCCCGCCGGTCGCCACGGCCGGCGGGGCGCTTCGGTCCGGCTCTACGGCCGGAGAGGCCGGTAGACGTTCGAGCTCCGAGAAGTCGCGTGAGTAGCCGGCGAGGATGATCGCCTCGCCGAGTGTCGGGTCGACGGCCCCATCAGTCAGCCAGGCGGCGCGCAGTGCTGTCTGCAGGGCCTCCAGCAGCAGGGGGCTCGCGGTCACGAACCGCCCCGCCGACGCGTTCACGCGCTCGATCTCGGAATCGGACCGGAAGCGGCTGCAGGCGCGGTCGATCCCATCGAGCTCGGTCTCGACGAGCGAGCGCGCGTGCACGAGCCCGGTCGCCGGCGTGACCCGCAGAACGGCGGTGGTACCGAGCGCCTCCCAGCACACGGTGCCGATCTCGTCGCCGGTGGAACGTGGCGGCGATGCCAGCATTTCTACGAGCCTCCGGAGATAACCGGCGCGGGTGCCACCGGCACTGGCGCGACCGGGGTGGGCGCGGGCGCGACCGGGGTGGGCGTTGCCGGGGTGGGCGTGGCGGGGGCCTGTGTGGCCGGGGCGGGCGTGGCGGGGGCCTGCGTGGCCGGGGTGGTCGTGGCGGGGGCGGTCGTGGCGCCCGCGACCGGTTCGACCACCTGCGGGCTCGGGTGGGCGCGGGGGGCTTGGGCTGCCGGCGTCAGCGCGGCATGGTGGTGGGCGGCGCGTTGTCGCTTCGCCTGCGCGATGAGCGCCGCGCTCTGCTGGATCGCGGCCAACGAGGCTGCCCGGCGACTGATCGTCCGTCCGGGAAATGCCTGGGCGGCGACGTCGGTCAGCACCCCGGTGATCACCACCGCCCCGGCGATCATCAAGCGGTTGAGGCGGCGCATCCGGGTGAGCGCGGCGTCGCGCGCGTTTGAGTGGCTTCGAGGCATCAGGGAAGCTCGGTGTCCATACCGACAGTTTCGGCTTGGCGCCTAAGTGCCCCTTCAGAGCTCGATGAGAAAGCTCTTCGACTAACTTCGGGGCGAGGCCCGGCCCGCCTATCATCGGCAGATGCATTACGGCGCCCCCGGCAGCGTCCACGGTGGCCGTGCGTGCCCGGGCTGATTCTCGTCATCGAGGACGAGCCCGGGATCGTCGATTTCCTCGAGCGAGGTCTCCGCGCGGAGGGATTCGAGGTGATCTCGGCACTCGACGGGATCACCGGCACCGATCGGGCGCTGGGGGAAGACGTCGACCTGGTCGTGCTCGACCTGATGCTCCCGGGACGCAGCGGGTCCGAGGTGCTTGCTGCTCTGTCCGCGGCCAGGCCGGGGCTGCCGGTCATCGTCCTGACGGCACGCGGCGGCATCGATGAGCGGATCGCCGGACTCGACTCCGGCGCCGTCGACTACCTGGTCAAGCCGTTCTCGCTCGGCGAGCTCGCCGCGCGGGTGCGCGCTCAACTGCGCGCGGCAATGCTGGCGCCGGCGACCGCGGTCCGCGTCGGCGACATCGAGGTCGACCTGCTCACGCGTGAAGTGCTGCACGCCGGTGAACCGGTCCGGCTCTCGAGCACCGAATTCGAGCTGCTCGTGTACTTGCTGAACAACCGCGGCCGAGTGCTCTCTCGCGAGCAGATTCTGCACGCGGTTTGGGGGTATGAGCACGACCCCGGGACGAACGTCGTCGACGTCTACATCGGCTACCTGCGGCGCAAGCTGCGGCACGGCGACCGGGACGCGCCGATCGCCACGGTCCGTTCCGTCGGCTACAGGCTCGACGATGCGGGCTAGGCGGCCCTCGACAAGCAGTCTGCGCTGGCGGCTCACTGCCTGGGTCGCGGGCGTCCTGCTCCTGTCCGCGGCGGTGGTGTTCGTCGTCGTCTACCGCGACACCGATACGCAGCTGCGGGGGCAGATCGACCGCGACATCGCCGGTGATGCCGGTCAGCTCAAGCAGTCGCTGGTCCCGTTCGCCGGCGACACTCCAAGGCAGATCGCACTCGGCGCGGGACGTTACGTTGACGCCCAGCCGTTCAGCGCAACCTCGACCCTGCTGTTCGTGCTCGTGCCCGGAGCCGGGACGGTCAGCAATCATCCCGAGCTGTTCGGGGCCGCTCGTCCCGACGACGGCGAAACGGAGGCGGAGCAAGCGCGCGAGAACGTCCTCGGGCGAGCGTTGCTGATCCCGCGCATCGGCTACACGACCGAGCCGGCACCCGATGTCGGCGCGGTCAGGATTCTCGAGCGCCGGGTAGCTGTGGGCAGGCTGAGCGTGGTCGTCGGTGCCGGCGAGCCGCTCGCGATCGTCTCCCGTGCTGAGCACGGGATCGCGGACGCATTCATCATCGCCGGCGCGCTGACGCTCGCGATCGCGCTTCTGGCCTCATATCTCGCCGGGTCGCGTGTATCGGCGCCGCTGCGCCGAATGGCCTCGGTGGCCGCCCTGGTCGACGCCGGCGATCTCGAGCCGCGGATGGCGACCGCCGACGCTCGCGGCGACGAGGTGCGAGTGCTCGCGGATGCCTTCAACCACATGCTCGACCGACTCGCGGACGCCTTCGCCGGGCAGCGGGAATTCGTAGCCGACGCCTCGCACGAGCTCCGCACGCCGCTGACCGTGATCCGCGGCCAGCTCGAAGTGCTGGCGGGCCAGGCGCATCCGTCGGGCGAGGAGGTGCGCCGAGTCGAGCGTCTGGTGCAGGCCGAGGTTGCTCGGATCAGCCGCCTCGTCGACGATCTGCTGCTGCTGGCGCAATCGGAGCAGACCGACTTCCTCCGCCTCGATCGGATCGAGCCGGCGACCTTCGTCGAGGAGCTGTGGGACGGCGTCAGCCTGACCGCGGAGCGGCGATTCGAGCTCGGCGCGGTTCCGCAGGGAACGCTGCTCGCCGACCCGGACAGGCTCGCGCAGGCCCTACGCAACCTCGCGCGCAATGCGATCGAGCACACCGCCGCCCCCGACGGTCTGGTACGGCTCGAGACCGAGCGCGTCCACCCCGACCGGATCCGGTTCGCGGTGATCGACGACGGCCCGGGGATTTCCGCGGGTGAGCGCGAGCGAGTGTTCGAGCGCTTCCATCGGGTAGACCCCGCCCGCACCCGGGCGGCGGGTGGTGCCGGCCTCGGACTCGCGATCGTGCGTGCGATCGCCGACGCGCACGGAGGGCGCGCGTCCGCCCGGTGGGCTCCGGACCAGCTCGGTGCGCGCACGGAGGTGGAGCTGCCCGGCTTCACCCCCAGGCCCGCGGATTCGCGTGGCGCCGACGGGAGGCCCAGCGCCGTGGGCTCACAGCGCTGAGTCGCCGCAATCGGGGCTCGGCTCCGCCGCGGCCGCCGCGGCTCGCCGGAGGAGAACCTCGCGCTCGCGGCTGTTCTGTGTCAGCGAGGCGGCGCGCTCGAACTCGAGGCGCGCCTCGGCCGAGCGGCCGAGCCGTTCGAGCAAGTCGCCACGCACGCTGGGAAGCAGGTGGTAGCTCGCGAGCGAGGGCTCGGACGCCACGGCATCCACCAGCTCGAGCCCGGCCGCCGGCCCGAACGCCATCCCGAGCGCCACCGCTCGGTTCAGCTCAACGACCGGCGAGCCCAGGAGCTGCGCGAGCGCACCATAGAGGGTGGCGATCCGGTGCCAGTCGGTCTCGGCCGCCGTCCGGGCTCGTGCGTGACACGCCGCGATCGCCGCCTGCAGCGCATAGGGGCCGGCTGCGCCCCCGCCCCCGCCCCCGTCCCCGCCGCTCCCCGAAGCGGCGAGCTGCTCGGCAAGCTCGAGCGCTGCGAGGCCGCGGCGAAGCTGGAGCTGGTCCCAGCGCCCGCGGTCCTGCTGCGGTAGCAGCACGGGATCCCCCGTCGAGTCAACTCGCGCGGCGGCTCGCGACGCTTGAAGCTCCATCAGCGCGAGGAGCCCGTGGACCTCGGGCTCGCTGGGCGCGAGCGATGTGAGGATGCGGCCGAGCCGTAACGCTTCCTCGCACAGCGCCGGTCGCATCCAGTCCTCGCCGGCCGTCGCCGTATAGCCCTCGTTGAAGACGAGGTAGACGACCTCGAGCACCGAGGACAGGCGCGACTTCAGCTCATCCCCTTGCGGAACCTCGAACGGTACGCCGGCCGCTGAGAGGGTTCGCTTGGCGCGGACGATCCGCTGAGCGACCGTCGGCTCGGGGACGAGGAATCCCCGCGCGATTTCGGAAGTGGTCAGGCCACCGAGCAGCCGCAGTGTGAGCGCGATCCTGGCGTCCGTCGAGAGCACCGGATGGCAGCACATGAACATCAGGCTGAGGACGTCATCGCCGATCTGATCGTCGAGGGCGGCCTCGAGGTCGGATGCGTCCATCGCGAGCTGGATCCCGATCTCGCGAGCGATCTGCTCGTGCTTGTGCTCCAGGCGCCGGCTGCGCCGAAGCGAGTCGATCGCGAGGTACTTCGCGGTGGCCATGAGCCAGGCGCCCGGGTTGTCCGGGACGCCCGACCCTGGCCACCGCTCGAGCGCGACCACGAGCGCGTCCTGCGCGAGATCCTCGGCGAGGCCGACGTCGCGAACGATCCGCGTCAAGCCGCCGATCAGCCTGGCGGACTCGATCCGCCAGACGGCCTCGATCGTGCGGTGGGTGACGGGCCGCTCGGCGCCTGATGGCGATCGTGGCTGCGACATCACCGATGCACGACCACCAGGCAGCGCCTACTGCGCCACAGTCTGCTCGGGTGGAACCTCGGACAGCCCCCCCGCCGCCTGCAGTTCGGGCGAGAAATCCGACATCTCGAAGACGCGACGTACCTCGAGTACCACGTCGCCGCCGGCCGGGCAGCGCGACGCCCACTCGATCGCCTCCTCCTTGGACCGTACCTGGATCATCCAGTAGCCGCCGATCACCTCCTTGGTCTCGGCGAACGGTCCGTCGGTGATCCTCTGCGTCCCGCCTTCGTAGGAGATCCGCGCGCCCTCGGACGTGGGATGTAGTCCGTCGAGCGAGAGAAGGACGCCGGCCTTTGTGAGCTCCTCGTTGTATTTGGACATCGCAGCCACGGCCTCGGCGCTCGGCATCCAGTCGGCCTCTTCCTTCAGGCCCGGATAGATGAACATCATGAAGCGCATCTTGCTCCTCCAGTTTGGGGGGTTGGTTGTCGAAACCGGGTCCTCGTCGCGACCCAGGATCCGACGTGTACCTGTACGCCGAACGAGACGACACGAAATCGACATCCCGCCCAGATTATTTTCGCGGGCGTCCTTCCGTTCGTGGGCTCACCGGTCGCGCCGCGGTCGCCATCAGATCTGGAAGGGCGACGATCGGCCAACGCGTTGCGCCGCGTGGCTAGCAGGGTAGTCGAGGCTCTGAGCGCGGCCGCGGATGGCATCCTTCACCCTCGGGCGTTGACCTGACCGGCGCGCGCCTCGAGCACCTGTCCGTCTCGGATGGCCGGCTCACGCGCTGCAACCTCGCGAACCTGCAGGCCCGCGGCGCCGACGCCGGGCGCGTGTGCATCGAGGCGAGCCGTCTCAACGGGATCGCGCGGACTTTCGCGGCGCCCGAATTCGCTCCTGCGAGTTTCGGCGCAGCGATCTCACCGGGCTGCAGGGCGTCGAGAGCCTGCGGGGGTCGGCGATGGAATGGACCGACATCGTGGGCCTGGCCGCACTCTGGGCGGGCGCGCTTGGGATCGAGATCCTCGACGCCGATTGACATCACCTGCCCCCGGGCGTGAGCCCCAACTGTCGCTCGGTAACGCACAATCCATCGTGGCGCTTTAGCGAAACCAAAAGATTAACCGGTATTAGTGGACGGAGCTGGACGGGACCGCGTCCGGGTCGGACGCGGCGGTCCCCAACTAGCAACAACTCGCACAATCACGTATGAGTAAGTCAGAGCAATCTCATCATCACCATCTTGGTCGGGAGGCGCTTACCAAAGTGCCCCAGATCATCGTGCTCTTCTGGGTCTCGAAGATCTTGATCACGGCGATGGGCGAAGCAACCTCCGACTATATGAACCAGGCGCTCGGTCCGGCGATCGCGGTACCGATCATGCTTGTTGGCCTCTACCTGGCGCTGAAGTTACAGTTCAGGCAGGATCGATACGTTGCATGGAGCTACTGGTTGGTGGTCGTCATGGTCGCCACCTTCGGTACCTCCGCCGCGGACGCCCTGCATGTCGGGCTCGGTATCCCCTACGTCGTATCGACGGCGTTCTACGCGATCGTGCTCGCCGGCGTGTTCACGGCCTGGTACCGGAGTGAGGGGACGCTCTCGATCCACAGCATTCACACCCGACGCCGGGAGAAGTTCTACTGGGCCACCGTGCTGGCGACATTCGCGCTCGGCACCGCCGGCGGAGACCTGACTGCGACGGAGTGGCACCTTGGCTTCCTCCCTTCCGGCTTGATGTTCGCCGCCTTGATCGCGGTTCCGGCCATCGCGTGGTGGCGCTTCGGTATGAACTCGATCGTCGCGTTCTGGTTCGCCTACATCGTCACCCGGCCGCTCGGCGCCTCATTCGCGGACTGGTTCGACAACACGCGTAAGCTCAGTGGCCTTGGCTTGGGTGCCGGTCCGGTCGCGCTGGTCCTGGCGCTCGCTGTCGCGGGATTCGTCGCCTATCTGGCAGTGAGCCACGTCGATGTTCAAATCGAGCCGCCGGTCTTCGCTGCGGGCGGCGAGAGCGAGCCGCCCGTGTCCGCCCCCGCCGGGGCGATGCCGGCGTCCGAGATCGCGGGCTGAGCCGCTCGCTTAGCGCGGGCTCGAGGCCAGCAACGAGTCGAGCGCGGCGAGATCATCCTCGTTCGGCGTCCAGCCGGCGGCTCTCGCGTTGGCGCTGACCTGGTCGGGCTTGGTGGCACCCGCGATCACCGAGGACACGGCGGGGCGAGCGAGCAGGGCGCCGATCGC
>Ga0302325_10019567_pt1 | contig 14237 bp, 23 predicted proteins | sample Palsa_T0_2_FD_201948 | JGI IMG/M metagenome (GOLD analysis project Ga0302325, IMG submission 201948) | Peat permafrost microbial communities from Stordalen Mire near Abisko, Sweden - Palsa_T0_2 | ecosystem: Environmental > Terrestrial > Soil > Palsa > Peat permafrost | place: Sweden: Abisko... | reverse complement strand
CTATCACCTCACCTGCTGGCCTCAAGAAAGTTGATTCGGATCCAGATATAGCTTCTTGAGGCCAGCAGGTGAGGTGATAGACGAGACTTCCGTGCTGAGGGTATCTGAATACCAGAACTTGTGGGAGTAGCCTAGAGGGACGTATCGCTCTAACGTGCCATTCAGCGCTTAATTAATCAACAAACAGGAAAACATAGGCCATAGAAATACGGATATACCCTTCCCTAGCCTCCTGGCGACAACGTTCGCAACCGTTAACCCTAGCGTCGGAAGTCCAATTACCACCTCTGGCTCGAAGTCTCTCACCGCGTTAGCCAAGATATCGCCTAGTTCATCGTGTACAGCGATGGAAGCTTGGTTCAGGATTAGAGAAGCGACTGCTTCAGATGGATTGTCTGGTAGCTGGCGGATTGGGAGCATGAGGATGCGGGAATCCGGGAGCTGGGCGGGGTAGCTGTATCGCCATGGTGCGGGTATGGCTTTGTCTTTTGGGTGGAATTCTTGCCAGTAATTTGTTGTTGGTTCCGTGAAGTGGCTAAGAGACATTTTTAAAGTTGTGAAGGATGGGAGTTTGCTCGTGAGAGGAAGTGGTTTTGTGAAAACAGAGGTGGAAGCTGGAAGCGCCAAGAGGCGGAAATGTGCGTCCTCCGGACCTCCGCTCCGCTCCTCACCCTACGGTACAGTACAGTAACAGTAGCCTACCACCCGAACCACCTACAATCCTCCAAATCTGTCCAAGACAAAGAAAGGCTTCGTCACTAACGAAAAGGGAAACCTCAAAAGCTCTACCCCCGCCACATCAGGCGTCCCAGATGGCCAACACACGAAGTCTCCACTTCCGTCAAATCTCCTCGATAGCATAGCGAGACGCTCGTGCCCGCAATGCACACCTCTGAGGCTTCACCCATGCTATTTCCTGCCCAGGATAAGACTCTTGTTGTCGAGCTGCTGCCCGGAATCTCGAACCTGGCGGCTAGCACTCGAGATCCCACGAAGCCACAAGAGCTGGTCAACGCGAAGAAGAAGCGACAATCACTCTTTGCCCCTGAACCTCCCCAAATTTTACCACAAGAGCCTGACTCGCCATCTCCTGGCGTACGGGGATCCGTTGAAGATTGCACAATAATTTTCTGTGCTGAATTAAGTTTTTTTTCTTGATGCCATGGTGTATGGTGGCGAGGAATTTTGGAGTTGGTCTTAGGACCCTTCAGCTGCGGAGGCGTTCTCTTCTCGCTCACGTCACAAACTTCGGGGTTGCTTCTGGAGCGGCGTTCCCTTCTTTAGATGCTAGTGGCATTTAAAAAGCAGTAAGCACTGCGTGGAATCTGCCAGGCACGATGTGTAAGTTTACTTTGAGCGATAGAGATCTTTGAATGTTCTTCCCTGCTTACATATTTTGACTTGACTGGAACGAGCGAGGCTAGATATTGACGGGGGTCCTCAAATGCGCTGTCTTTATTGCCATGAACAAAGTCCAAGAATTCCATCCATCTATATCGTTCTGTTCTCAAATGCGCGTAGTCGCGCTGATTCTTGCTTATCGATTGGATCCGCCCGAATAGTCTTCATAGCTTTGATAAAATGCATCTTCTCTAGTATACGTCTGGTTGGGAACTCTTTGGTGATAGGATACTGTTGGTGCTCGCGAAGACAAAGCATCGCTGCTGTTATACAGAGGTTCTTGAGGTACGATACGGTGTATGCTGGCGTGAATGACACAAGCATTGAAAGGTCGCAGTCTAGGGCGAGGATCTCATCTTCTAATAGCAGTTTCAAAAACCCCAGTCGCTCTAAGTTCCTGAGATTCAAAGTATTACTGGGATCAATGACCAGCTCATCATCGCCAAGCTACTTCACGATGAATGTTCCACAATCTTCAATATAAGAAGTCCCTCCAATATCATGTTTCAGCGTAAGTTTCAGGACTGTTTCGCTATCGATAGCCCGGTGAAAACCACCACCATGTTGATGAGCGGGTTGGCAATGTTGAAGGTTATTACAGCTCTAGGATATAGTCTTGTTTGTCTAGATACCAGAGGAGGAATAGTTTTCAACGTTATCGCTCATAAAAGATCGGATGACACAAGCTACTTGGCGTGTCCTGATATCAGCAAGCCACGGCTCCGTTCTGCGAAGGAACATCGTGGTGCACAGCGTTTAAGACTGCAACTAACGAGTCCAAGACATTGAAGTTGAAGAGAGTCCAAGGGGTTTTCAATGTTCTGGATGCCAAATTTATATAACTTTAAAGAATGGAATGCTGGGCTAAAGACTAGACTCATATTCCATTCTCGCTACTTTCAATCCTTTCCCATATCTCTGAATACCATGCCTTTCACTTGTGCATCAAAGCCATCCTCGCCTCCCTCTCCTCCATGATCGCCTTAATGATAGGTCGCTCAATCATCCTGTCAAGCCAAGCTTGAAGATTCGGATACTCTTTCGCCTGATCATAACCAATAATCTTCAAGATACTTGTCTGCCAAGTGATGAAAGAGAGATCAGCATAAGTGCACTTGTCGCCGACAAGATACTTGCGTCCCTCGAGAACACGGTCCAAGACTCCCGAAACGCGTTTAATCTCGTTGATATAGCGGTCGATGGCACTTTGGACCTTCTCTGGATGTTGACCGCTCGAGAACCACCTGGAGAGTGATCAGAATCAATCACTAACCTCAATTTTAGGAGAATACATACCATGCCTGCCCATAATATGGGCCTTGTCCCGACATCTGGAAATACAACCACTGCTTTGACAACCAATATTCATTCGTTCCAGCTGGGAAACTGAGCTTGTTCTTTGGATCATACTTCTCAATCAAGTATTCAATGATGGCACCAGATTCCCAGATCGTGAGGTCCGTGTTAGGATCGTGGAGCGCGGGAAGACGTCCGTTGGGATTGATTTTCGTGTAGGTGGGAGTCTTAACCTCAGTGATAGGGATCTCTATGGTCTCGAAAGGGATGCTGAGTTCCTTGATGATCAAGTAGACCTTCCCGGGGTTGGGACCAAGGGGACCTCCCCAGAATGTAAGAGGCTTGATAGCAGATGCCATGATGATGATTTGTGGTGAAAGTGAAAATCGAATTGATTTATTTGCTCAGGATGAAGAACTGAGGTGAACTGAAAGGAAAGAAAGATATTAGGTGGGCATATGATAGATATATATTTTTGCTCTTGCCTGGTGTAACTCAATATCTCCTTTTCAGGCTTTGTTAAAATGCGCTACTGCCTCACACGGCGCGCGGATGTTAAATCGAGCCGCATTACAAATCTTACAAATGTGGGAAATCGTAGGTGTAGGGAAGGATTTATCTCAACAATAACATTTTATATGGAAATCGTATCAGAAATATGGGTTTTTTTCACGCGTTTGGTTGCATAGTTTGAGGCAGAAAATGGTAAAAGATGTGTTTACTCGTAAAAGGGGCATTGATTATGTCACGTGGCTAACGGGTGACTTATATACGGAGGGAAACAATGATCAACGAATAGAAAGATAACGATAGAGCTCAGTGGCCCCAAACTCTCCACGAGGTTCCTGTACTTGTCTGAAAAGAATCTAGCAGCGTTCCAGCTCCGATATCTCTTTCTGAATAGCCAAACCAAGAGTCGGACGAAACGGAAGCTGCAATCGAGTACGTTCTAGCCTTGCTTGGCCTCACAAACAACTCCTATAGCCACTAGTGATCAACTTTGATTCTGTCGAATGTTGTTATCGACACCGCAGACGACGTTGCGAACAGTTGGCCAGGAAAGGAGAACAAGATGCGGCTGCGAACCAAAGGCGCATCTATTTTTAGACTTGACTTCGGCATCTTCGGATGGAGATCTCAACGCCACAACCCCGTCACGACGTGATCTTTTCATCTCCTCAGCCACGAACCCCCGCGTCGGCACAGCCCGAGACGAAACCTCTTGCGGAATAATCATCTCCACAAAAAGGGGCAGCTTGACGTCATTCTTTGCAACCTCGTGGCGCACGAGTTGGTTCATACCTGCATTGAAAGTTTGCTTGGTTTTTAAGCCTCGGGCTGAGCCTCGTAGTGTCGTACCACCTTTCGTTGGTTTGTCTATAGGTCTTGCCATCTGCTGACCTTTCTTGCATTTGCATATTCACTCTGTTTCTCTGTTATCAAGTCAAGTTCTGCTCGTCATCGGTCAAATTATTCTTCTCTCAATCAAACTCAATCTTCTACTACAGATCAACGAATCAGAACCAGAACAATGCGTTACTTAACCCTCCCAATCCTCGCCGTCCTGGCATACACCTCTGCCTCCAACGCCCTCCCTCAAATCGATAGCGTCATCAACTCCGTAACCTCTCTTATGGGTGGCGGCTTTGACACCGCAACCTCGGACATCGGTAGCGCTCTGTCAAAGGCAACTTCGGTCGTAGGAGGTGGTATATCAACAGGCACATCATACGCTGCCGGAGGCATCTCAACCGCAACATCTTACGCAGGAGGGGCGATCTCAACGGGCACAAGTCTTGCAAATAGTGCGGTCTCTGCAGCACAAAGCGACGCTTCGAGCGTGATCTCAAGCCTTTCCTCGGTTGCGGCAACAGCCACAGGACCTGCGAAGAGCAGTTTGGTAAGCGAGATGAGCAGCATAAGCAGTGCGGCAGCGGCAGCGGAGAGCAGTGTTAGGAGCGCGGCTTCAAATGCGGCCAATTCGGCGACGGCGACTACATCTTCGAACGCGGGCGGTGCGGTTAGGACGGCTGCTCCGATCTGGGGTGCTGCTGCTATGGGAGCAGCTTTGTATTTGATTTGATTTGATTTGAGTGCCTAGATTGGATAGGACTAGATTAGAGTGGGCCGAATATGTGATTTGGCATAGCATTATCAGAGGCGTTAATTGGTGTACAGTACCTTGGCGTTTATGTACATCGGATAGAAACAGATCCTTCCCAACATCGTCTTGATGCTTTTTGAGCTTTTCCTATAACTGAGAGCGCTTTACGAGCTTGTGAGACTTCAATTTGACTCTGCGAGTTGCAGATCATCGGGCATAGAAGCGAGACGTATTCGTTAGCAGAGGCAAATGCTTCGTCCAAAGTCAGGAGGAAGTCGCCAATAGGAATTCAGAAGTTTCGATGAAATTCAAATCCAGACATTTCATTTCAACTTGAAACACGACAGTTCTGAAGTTTAATGGCATGTTTTCAGACCCCGAGAAATTTAGTGGACGCGTCTTCTTGGAACTCAGCTTCGATGGAGAAGATCTGACTAGTTTGTATGGAGCAGATGGCGTATTACTAAGAACCGAGTAGTATCGATGAATATTCGAAGACGTGTCTGGATGGATTTTTGTTTCTCAAAGTACATCGACCAGCAAACAAATCAAGTACTGTGAAATCCGCTGTATTTCCCCTCTTGCACTATTATGCCCCAAGAAGCTCGACTGTATTACTCGCCATACCTAGCATGCTGTACAAGATATCCTTAATTTTCATCTTCACTTCTCGTCATATCGATCAAAATGCTCAATGATACCTATATAACGGCTCAGAACCTTGTTACATTAAGAAAAGGCACATTCAATCACTTACGAGGCTTAAGCCACATCGGCTTCGTCGCTACAATGAAGTTCTCAAACCAAGGCTTATTGTTCACAAAAGTCTGCATTCAAGGCTCAATATCAACTCTCGAAGGGAAGATTAGGAATCACCTCTTGGAACCAGGTCGAATCCTTGGTCCACCCGTGAACAATCCTGACATGGCCTAGGTCCGTAGGATTAACGGAAATCGCTGTGAATAAATTTTCGGGATGCTTGCGGAACTCTTCAGCGATTGGTTTAGTGAGCTCGAGATACTTCTCAGTGTTGGATGGGTCGATGAAGGCATTCATCACGACGATTATTCCAGCTGCGCATGAAGAGGTGGTGTTGGTCATTGTGAATTGCGTTAGCTTGAATTAAACTGAAGAGGCAATGGCCTTAGATGCGAGCGAGACGATGCACCAGCAGGAGCGACGTCTTTATATCCATGAGTCTGAGTCTGAGACACTGAGACATCCATACTAGAGCGCGAACATTCAGCTCAGCCAACTTCTCAGCTTTCAGCACAACCTGTTCCAAATGTGAGGGTTCCCTTGAACCGTTTCCTGAACGGTTAAGATGGCGTCCAACGAGGCAGGACAAAATGGTCCTGGAAGTGGCGGATTGGCACTCCCCGCATATCAGCCCGCCACGATCCGCTGTCGCCAGAGTCACTAGACACCGCCCCTATCTTGCTCACGACCCCACCGTTCACCTCACCTCCTCTACAGTATAGTACAGTACTACTACAGTACTGTACGCACAGGGTGCAATAAATGCTAATGAGCATTAACCAGTATTTAACTGGATATGGGTAGGTGATTGGCAGACCACCGTTGCGATACCTACGCTCTCCCCTGTAATCAGGTAACAATTAACATTTATTTCGCCGTATAGGTTGTATCCCCCCCTTTTAATAAAGGAAGGTCGCGGTATTTATAGCACCACGCCTGCACGGGTCCTATCAAAGGGTTTTTGGCCAATAAAGACACTCAAAACCAACTGATATTCCCTATTTTAAGGATATTGACGAGGTTTGAGAGTGGCTTTACCCAGGTCTCTACCTTCCATTATTCGGGGGGGGATAATACTGTAGCGAAAGCGAGAGCAGCACCTGAACCAGGGCCAGGTATGGCCCCCGTCGCCGAGGAAGGAATTGCAGCATCGTGATTGGCTTGCCTTACGACGACATGCCCGAGGCAGTACTCCCATCGGAAATATGATGACCGAGCGATAGGATATAGAGAAAACTATATATATATATATATATATATATATGTATGTATATGCCCGAGCTCCTCGGTAAGGATTTCTGGTCAGCTATCGTTGCTCACTCTTAATCATGGCCACCGAATCTTCGTACCCACCAGTTGTGATCCCAGATATCGACATCTGGGAGTGGCTGTTCAAGCAGGGGAAAGACTTCTTCGATGAACGAGGTATATAACATTTCTCTCCAGTGGGATAAGAGGGTTAAAAGAAGCCAAGTGATATATATTCAACCCGGTGCTGCTCGACACTACCGGTTCATAGACGTCAAAAACACCGGGGCGGCATTCGGCCATGCTCTCCGATCCCTGCGGAGTTTGCAAAAGGGCGATGTTCTGGCATGGTTTTCTCCTAATTGCGTGGACACCCCAGCGCTGAACTTCGGAACACTTTGGGCTGGTGGCATTGTATCTCCTGCTAATCCAAGCTATTCGGTCACTGAACTGGCGTTTCAACTAAAGAATTCGGGAGCCAAGGGTGTGGTAACACAAGCCTTTTGCCTGGATAAAGCGCTTGAAGCTGCGAAGCTCGTGGGGATACCTAGTGATCGCATTTTATTAATCGGCAATGAGAAACATTCAGATGCCCTGCATTTCGTCGACTTCCTCGCCAAGGCAAGATATGAGCCAGCCACAGATCGTCTCGTCAACGCCCCTGGAGATGTCGCCTATATCGTTTACTCGTCTGGCACGACTGGTCTGCCAAAAGGCGTTCAGCTGACACATAGAAATAACATCTTCAACTTGTTAGCATATCAGGAAGTTCAAGGCATGTTAAGTGGTAAAATCGGGGCAGATGGTCAAGGAGACTGTACCATTGCTGTGCTCCCTTTTTTCCATGTCTTTGGATTGTCTCTTGTCATGACTCATGCCTTAATGTTGGGGTATAAGGCCATAATACTGGCTAGCTTTGACCTTGAAGTTTACTGCAGATCAATTCAAGAGCACAAAGCCAATGTTATTCATACTGTGCCGCCAATTGTCCTAGCTCTCAGCAAATCACCATTGGTAGAAAAATACGACTTAAGCTCTGTCAAAATGGCTATATCGGGTAGGTCGTTCTAGGCTGAAATGGCATTCTCTGGGCTTTGGGGAAGACATGTTCCAAATTTGCTTGACTAGGCAGTCACTAATGTCCTGCTCTACAGGGGCTGCTCCGCTAACGTTTGAATTGGTTGACGCTCTTTGGAATCGGCTGAAAATTCCAGTCAAGCAAGGATACGGCATGACGGAGCTCACAGCCTGCAGTTTTATCCAGGTATGTCACAGGAATAATGTATCCGTCCGCAATTCACAGCACCTCGCTTAACTTCATACAGAAATCGGAAGACTGGAGAAGAAAAATCGGATCTGTTGGCAATATTCTTCCCAATGTGTCGGTCAAAATTATGTCAGAGACCGGAGACCCTGTTCCAATCGGCACCAGCGGTGGGATATGGGTCAAAGGTCCTCTTGTTTGCGCCGGCTACCTCAATAATCCTAGCGCCACAGCTAACATGATGACACCGGACGGCTTCTTGAAATCAGGAGACATTGGTTATCAGACAAAAGAGGGCGACTTTTACATCACCGATCGTTTGAAAGAGCTTATTAAATACAATGGATTCCAGGTAGCTCCTGCCGAACTTGAGGGCGTGCTCATGGGACATGAAAAGGTGGCCGATGCATGTGTTCTAGGTGTCTATGAGTCCGAGCGGGCGACAGAGCTTCCCCGAGCGTATGTGGTGAAAGCTGCGTGTGCGAAAGACACCGAAGATTCTGCTTTAGTGAAAGAGATCCAGCAGTGGTTTGAGGCAAAGGTTGCTTACCATAAGCAACTGAGAGCAGGCATTCGATTTACCGATATGATCCCAAAGACTGCTTCGGGGAAAATCTTAAGGAGAATTATGAGGGATAAGATGAGGGCAGAAGAGCTAAAGAAAGAATTCACGAAGTCGAAGTTGTGATTTTAGAAAATCATATGAAATCTGGCACACTGTTCTTCTGCTCACCGACTATTGAACGGAATCTTAAATGATGAGTAAGAACAAGTACACCTCCTCAAGTTCAGCAATATGTTCCGCGACTTCTCCTTATTTCTTCGCGAGGGAAATATGGTACAGTATAGTCACGTGCCCAGCATCATATTCGAGACATTCCTCACAATTCTAAGTCTGGAATGAATGCCCTAGTCATTCCTACACATAACAATGAATCAAAACAAAACGAATATATTCTTCCACTACTCCCTCGTTTGGCATGCCCCGACAACCAATTCGACCCTCCACTCAGGTCTTCAAATCCAATGGCGGATCCTCCTGCAAAAAGGCGAAAAACAGCACTCACAGCCCTAGCTGAGAAGTATGGCCATCCGACAGGTTCAAATGATGATATTATTCAGGGATATGTGCCATTAAAAAGCGGCTTGACGCCTTTGAATCCTGGACCGTTTCGTACGGTTGCAGAGAAAGTCCTCTACGAGAAAATGGTTGAATATCAGAGGAGACGATTGAAGGGTGAGACAAAGAAATCATGTTTATAGCGTGCTATGCTAATGACGGAAGGCTTCACTATAAATCAATTAGTAGTTGCAGACGCATTCGCGCCATACCTAACGGGCCCAGTAGCCTCGATACCGGATTCTTATCCAATCCATCCACTTTACGCAAGAGACAGATGGGCCAAGGGCCCTATTCGATTTAGGCACTTAGCCAAGTATCCGTTGGGAAATGGAAGATCCGGATATTGGGAGGTCAGATCTGACCGCTTTTTGAGTATTGAAATTTTATTGATTTATGGATTCAGGCTTCGAATGACATGGTGTGGGATGCTATTGCTCCCGCACTGCGTCTTGCATCCTTGTTTCTCACAAACGCGAACTTCTCGTCCTGGTATTGCATTCAACTTACTCTGATATATGTTCAACGCTGATATATGTAGGTGGAATGCTCTTTTTACTGGTACTTATACCATGATTACTTTAGAAGAGAAGCGCCGCTTGGGCAACGAATTCGACATGAATAATTATGTCAGATTTCGTACCCGGACTGGGGTTGAAACCCAAGAAGGGCGAGACCGATTACGACAAGAATTCACTGATCTTTCCAAAGTTGTCATTTTGTCTTTCAGAAGTGGTCGGGCAACTCCAGAGTCCGGCCTTCCTAATCCCAAGAACCCTCTCAATTACTACCTCGGAACCACGCATTCACCTTACATTTATCAGACACCAGCGACCTTAGTCCGCCTGAATTTTGAGTTGCTAGAGCCGCTCATGAGCATGAAGTTGAATCCCACAGAGCGGGCGCTGGAAATATTTAGGATCGCAGCTGTCCTCATGCATGAAAGTGCTGTAAAGTTTCCCCGACGCCTAGTACCCCGTGGCTATATAAATGGACGCGACACTGATATGGAACGTCTAGCATGCAGCGTGGGCTGCCCGAGTACACAGGAGAATGCCAACCGTCTCAGAAGAGCCGTATTTTGAAGATGAGGTTATCAGCGAATTGTCAATTTATCTTCTCGGTGACTCGAAAATTGCTAACTGATGCCAGAGGATTTTCTCTTGAGAATGCTGTATAAATGTTCAACCCATCATTTCTGAAGAAGTCTGACATATGAAAGCTCTTTGGTGGTATTCCTGCTCCCGTATGTGCGAATTCCTCCCAGGTGGCAAATGAGCACAGGTACGTCTACTATCTTATGAACTGTTCATTTTCCTATATATGTTTTGAAAGCCGATCACTCATGGAGCTTGTCTTAAGTGCAATGGGCACACTAACTCTGAGATTCTGCCAATAGTTACCCCGCAGGAGGGGTTCTCACGTGAGTATTCAACCCAACTTCAAAAAGCGCTATGTATTGATGATTCAGTCACGATTGGAATAAGATATCGCACGAATCTTATTCAACCGATAAGCCCGTCCTGACACCACTTCCCAAGGACTGGCACACCTATACTTGGGCAGCAATTCCAGCCGCCTTCTACTGTGATTTTCAACATAAGGATTTCTGGGAGGGATATGTGAGAAAGTTAGTCATTCTATCGCAACTAAACTCCTCTAATCTGTGGATGATAGATTTGGCTCCAGAAGCACACACGTGCAGCAGCATGCTGCTGTCGGCGCGGATTTCACATATGGGGACACATTTGAAAATGGATATGTCTCCCGAGAAACGTACAATTTCCATTATGGCTGGGACCATTTCAAAGACCTTCCCATCGACCCCACCATGCCTCTAGACGAACAGAATGCGATAAGGTTCGAGAACGAGAGGCTCAGGCGCGGGAGAAGGATCGCCTACTCGATAGATGAATATCGGAAGCGAATGGATGCCATTGCCGCTACTAATGAAAAGAACCAAGCTACACTACCTTACCAAGCCTTCTCATCGAAAGAGCCGCTCGAGGCTCCTTCTCAAGCTTCATGCGAACGGTTCGACGAGATCCGGAATTTCTTGTTGAAGAATCGTCTCGGACTCGCGTTGGATACTATGGACTTCCCAATGCCCGAACATACTTTGTATGCATATATCTTGGCCCAAGGCGGGCTATCGCTTACCGCGGATGAATGGCGGGCTTTCTTGCGCGTCTGTCATGATACGAGAAATCTCTTCAGGTATATTCTCTCGCCCAGTTTTGCCTAACGAGGAGACTGACGCCCCTTCCAAGCCACCAGGATTGCGGTATCGTCGAGGGAATCATAACCAGGATTGAGAAAGGATGGCCCAAAAGCGCTCTTCCTCGCCGCAAGGGTCCATTATGGGGCCGGCCCAATAGCAGGATCATGGCTGTGTTCCGCAAGTGCGTCGAGTTAGTAGTTACTGAGCACAGCGACGTTTTCTTGGACGGATTCATGGATCACGATAAAGAGAACATGAGACTCAGGGTTAACGGCCAATACAAGTTTGAATGTGGGCTGGATCCGAGAAACAGAGTTGTTAACAGGTTCGGGAAAACTATTACGGAGTTTGGGGTGAGCTTGTTTGATGCTTGTGTGCATTATTGTGGTGTTGATCATCAATGCTTAACGTGAGTATCTTTTCCAGGACTTCTGAGAAGCGGAAGCGTGCTGATTGTTGTAGATGGGGTCCCGAGGGGGTCGTAAGGAGGGTCTCGAATCCGAACGACAAGAAGAGGAAGAGAGTTGATCAGGGGGATCAATGTAATCCCATGTAAAGTGAAATTGAAAATAGGTTCTAGAAATCAGGACAGAGCATTGCTCGATGATTTCTACCTTAGCTCAAAATTCGCGTTGTAAACAAATGTACTTCAATTCAGGGAACTCCTCTCCATGCGAAAAATCAAACGAGAATTCGAAAAGGTCAAATCGACATCTTAAGGAAACTCCCGCTCTCATCTACCAACTTCCCTTACTTCCCCTCCCCAAACATCTCCCACACACTCTTCGGCGCCTCATACTCCCCACTTCCAACCGCCTTGTACAGCACATCCAACCCAAACGCCTCCGGCCCACCCATCTGCAACCCCCTCTCACTCGTCCACATCGGCGGCGCCCTTAACGCAATAACACTAACCCTCAACCCGTACTTATAATCCGAGATGCCCAGCGGAGCTCCGTTCGCCTTGTCAAGAAACGTGATTAAATCTGGGCAGACGGCGAGGAGTTTGTCTGGAGCGCCTGGGGAGCGGAGGGTTGCGGAGAGGTTTTCGTTTTCGAAGTCGACGAGGAGGGTACTTGTGGGGATAGGGGTTGAAGTTGGGCATTGTGACGAGGAAGGGAGAGAGGAGAGCAGCGCGCTGCCGCGTGTGAAGCCTGAGCCGACGTGTCGGGTTACGGAGATTATCTTGCCGGTGAAGAGGAGGGTGCCGTGTTCTGATTCTAGGAGGGGTGGGATGGGGTCGGTTTTTGTGGAGCGGGAGAGGGCTATTGAGCGGCCTATTGTCCATGCTAGAGGGCGAATGTTAGTTTTGTGCTGTGGTGGGGGAGATTATAGAGAGGAGCATGCCGTGAGAGAAGCTGTTGCGTGGTAGGTCTTTGGCTTCGATGCCACCGACCGGGTTTATGCACATCCCGGAGAGAGAACCAAATTCTGTGCAGGCTTCTCGCATGAGATCTTCGGCTTCAAGGTTGTCGTGAGCGGTTTGGAACACCTGAAATTTTTGGTCAGAGCGGATAGGAATTAATTGGGGAAGTATTGATTACCTGTTGCTTACCAGCGCCATCTGTTAGGGCAGCCGGAGTTATTGGGACGCCGTTCAGACATCTGACAGTCTGCCATACTTTGGGGTATGCTCGTGCAACAAGATCGGTGTCTAATGTGCTTTTGCCGAAGCGATGCGCTGCTAGTAATGCTTCAAAGGCATTCATTCCTCCGATTTCGTTGGGTATTACGGCATCGAATGTTGTGATTCCAGTTGCACTCATCACACCTTGCATCGCATCGGTGACCCTGTTTATTGTCAGTATCCCTAGTCATATTTCATCGGCAAGACCTACTCGTTCAAGCCAGGTATTCGTTCCAAGTAAACACTTGGCGAGCCCTGCCTAGCTATTAGCAAAAGAATGTTGGTGGAGTGAAAGCTATCTAACCATAAAACCAGCGACAAGGACAACAGCATTGTCTGGAAGTGTATCTTGCCGTCTAATTACGATATCTCCTCCATTTCGAAGCGCCAATAAACATGCCACATACACCGGATATGGCTCACCACAGCTTCCAACACCTAGAACTCCCGTGCCGTCTTGCAAAAACTGAAGATCCAATTCCGACAAGTACCAGAGATCTCCTTCAATCCTGGGTCGGTATGTTTTTAAATCAATGTGTTCAATGATGTCGTAGGATGACCCTTTTGAAACCAAGGACGGGTCTTCAAGTATTCCGTTAGAAAGGGATGAGGAGTTTAAAGACTTGTGAAACGCATCACCGGTAAACAACGGCCTTGGTAAGTCCTGCGGCTCTTCGTGTCCCTCGACCAGGTCCCCCACGACTCTGACAAAAAGCCGTGTTGCTCCATTGGTGACATATGATACCGGTGTCGTATCTACTTCCACAATCTCAATGGTCCTTTTGTTGCCTCCAGCAGCGATACATCGCTCAATTGCCAGAGCTTTGGCATCTTCGAGTTCCTGGTTTATAGTTCTCCCTTTTGGGACAACAGTCTTGTCGACCGTGCCGCTGATTTTCCCGATCTGCAAATGTCAGCTAGTTCGGACACAACACATCACTAGCACATACCGCAGCACCGACAGCATTGGCCACTTCAAGATACTTGGGCCTGATGATCTCTCCCACGCCAGAAATTTTGTCACCAATGATAATGCTTCCACCCCCAACAAGAATGACCTTTGCGTCCCCTTGTTTGGTTTTGACAAGGTCTATTGCTTCTTCGAGAGCTCGGGAGATCTCACGAAGCGCAGATATTTTGATGATGGGCGGAACAAGGTCTTTGGTAAATTTGTTTGACAACACTAGATCAGTAGCC
>Ga0302325_10019565_pt1 | contig 14237 bp, 18 predicted proteins | sample Palsa_T0_2_FD_201948 | JGI IMG/M metagenome (GOLD analysis project Ga0302325, IMG submission 201948) | Peat permafrost microbial communities from Stordalen Mire near Abisko, Sweden - Palsa_T0_2 | ecosystem: Environmental > Terrestrial > Soil > Palsa > Peat permafrost | place: Sweden: Abisko... | reverse complement strand
GCTGGGCCACCCAAAGTTCGATCCGCACGGTCACTGCATTCCGGCAATGGACGGAAGAATGCCTAAGCAGATTTCGAAGCCGTTGACGGACTTTCATGAGCAAGGGATTTTTGTTGTCGACAGCGTTTCGGATCGGGATCCGCTCTTGTTGAAGCGGCTCACCGCTCACGGCGTCACACCGGGCGCGCGGTTACGGCTGACAGATTGCCCCTCGGACGATTTTGTTCTGCGGACCAGCGGCGCTTCGAAGGCTCTGCACCTCTCTCGCGATCTCGCGGCCGCAGTCCGAGTCCGTTCCACGGATTAGCAGAAAAGTGACAAGCGCGCGATCCAGAGCTTGCGCGTCAACTATTGCCAACAGGCCAATGCGCTCATTGACGGGTTCTGGGCGAATTGTCGGCAATACGGACATTTCGTTCGCTGAAGGCGGTCCGCTTCGCGAAACTTCCGTTACACGAACTTCCAGCGCACGCCGGATCACCTCAGAGCCTGCCTGCGCTTCTTCGGGGTCTCTGTCTAGGCGCATGGAGGCTTCTGGAATGAGCCTTGCCGACGAAGACCGCACCCGCCAGTCTTTACCGATATCTGACTATCGTCGGCAATCCGGACAATTCCCGCATCCGAGACGGTACCAGGGCCCCAAGGACAAGGATGAGCAAAACCTCTTCCCTTCGCCTAAGCCAAACTATCTTTGTTATTTCGTCGAGGCAGCCGGTGTCTCAATGCGTGGCAGCATCTCGGCGCGAGTCGCTGCATTGTAGGCGAACCACGCTTCGATCATCGCTCCCTGCATCACGTCGCCCTTCTGGACCCGGTCGAAGAGATCCATATTGGAGTGATGCGTGCGCGTGCCGTACTCAAGTGGATCCTGCATGAAACCGATACCGTCCAGGCCGATCCAGGAGAAGCTGGTGGAGTCTGTCCCGCCGGGCTGCAACGTAGGGCCGGCCGTCAAACCAGTAACGGCCTCGATGCCCAGGTCTTTGATGGGCGCAATCCACGACTGGAAAATCGCAGCAAGTTGAGCATTCCCCAAGGCAGATACAGCACGGAACTTACCCGAGCCTGAGTCATCGTTGAAGTAGACATCCAGCTTGTCATACTCGGGAGTCTTCCGCATCGTGTCGCGCGGAGCAAAGCGCTGTTGTACATAGGCCAGCGAACCGTAGAGTCCCTCTTCTTCGCCGCCCCACAAGGCCACGCGGACCGTGCGAGCCATCGGCTTATGCAGCGTGGCAAGAATGCGCACGGCCTCCATGGCCACAGCCGAGCCCGTACCGTTGTCGGTTGCTCCAGTACCGCCCTGCCAGCTGTCGAAGTGGCCGCCGACCATCACAACCTCGTCGGCTTTGGTGGTGCCGGGAATCTCCCCAACCACGTTGAATCCCATCAGGTCATCCTTCTGGTATTCGGTGTCGATGTCGAAGGTGAGCTTCGGCGTGATGCCGTGTTGCAGCAGGCGACAGATACGGTTGTACTGCTCCGGCGTAATGGCAGCCATCGGTGGTCCGACTGGATCTTTAGGATCCTGCGATCCGCCGTACGAGGCAAAGATGGTGCCACCGTCGCCGTTGTAGCCTGGGGTCAGAGCCACGGCCGCACCCTCTTCCCTCAGGAAGGCGTTGACCTGGTTGCGGAGAATGCGTCCGCTGGGCGCAGCCGTCGAAAGCGAAGCAGGCGTGAATTCTCCCGGCTGCGGAGGCGCAGCTCCAGGGCGGCCACCGAAACCGAAGCCGCTGCGCGATGGGTCCGGTGTCTTCGTACGCTCAGTGATCTCCTCGTCGGTGAGGCGGTGCGCATCCGGATCCGTATGCAGCGACAGCTCGCGCGGATCGAAGATCAGCACGATCTTGCCCTTTAGCTTGCCTCTGTATTTAGCAAAGTCCGCCTCGGAGTGCAGAGGGGCCAGCACGGCATCGGCGGTCACGGGTCCGTTGGTACCCGGGGTCCATGCGAGCGGGAAGCCAATCAGCGAGGCATAGGCAGGCGTCTCTAGGGCTCCATAGTACTTCTTGATCTGCCAGCCGTCGCCGAATGGCCCCCATTTCTCCAGATGCACGTTCTGCAACCCCCACTCCTTCATCCGCTGAGTAGCCCATTCGGCGGCGGCTCGATGATTGCGGCTATTGTTGACGCGCGGCCCATAGACCTCAGAGATGTAGAAGAGGTTCTCCATGACCTGTGAGTGCTGGAAGGCCTCGTTCTTGATCTGCGTCAAAGCGCCCAGATCAACCTTGTCGCCGTCCTGTTCCTGCCCCGGTGCGAACGAAGTGAAAAAGAGCAGAGTCAAGCTGAAGGCGGCAGCGGCAAACCTGAAGGGATGCAGGCTCACGATAGGTCTCCTTTGAAAGGTGAGGTTTGATTGACAATTGGGCGGAAAGAAGAAAGGATCTGGTCGACTGAACCGTATACCAAATCTTTCGCCATACACTTTGAATTTCGAGATGCGACCAAGCTATTGAATCTGGGCTGAGAATACAACAACAAGTCGTCGCCAAGAGGGTGCGTTCATCGACATCGTTCTGGATCTTTGTGGGCAATACGGATATTTGGTTCCCTGAAGTCGGCCCGGTCCCCGTAACTTCCGTATTGCCGGTTATTCACCCAGAACGACGCGGAATCGACTTTGGCTTAGCCCTGCCATTGATTGCGAAAGTGGTTCCGGCATTCTTCGAGAACGGTGTAGAAGTCGGGTGCGTTGAGCCAAGCCTTCTGCAACTCTGTCGTCCCTCCCCGGCTCTGGTGGTCACGCTTGAATGCGATCAACCGCACCCGCTCCCCGATGTCGAATTGGGGAACGTGCTCCCGTCGTCGAAGGCTTCATCACCGTCAGGTGCCCAGACAAGATCGGCAAGTCGGGGCTTCGGCGCAGGATCGGACTCGGCCAAAGGTATTGCCGTTATGGCATAACCGGGAAGTTACCACAATCACCATGCGAAGTGACTACTTTGACGTGGGTCATTCGTCCACTTGCCGCTAGAATCCACTCACACCCCCCAAGCGTAAGGCACCTTTGGCCGCGCTCTCGCGCGGCATCTTTTTGTGGCCTGGCACGCGTGACCATCAAGCCCCGGAGGAGATTCGAAGACATGGGTAAACTATCGGCATGAGCGCCAAGCGGTTCAAGGCGTCGCCAAAGAAACGGCTCGCCGTGGGTGCCGAGGTTCGCGTGAAGCTGCCAGGGCTGAATGGCATTGTCACGCAGTTGGATGCGTCGCCAACGGTCATGGGTGAATACTGGCATACGGTTCGCAAAGATTAGGGCGAACGGCCAAAGAGCGCGTTCGATGGTACGCCGATGGGGGTTCTCATTAGAACTCGCTGTATTGATCAATGCCCTCGTTCAGTTGGCGCTTGTTTCCTGCTCCTGCTCTTTATCCACCGTTCCACGACAGGGAAGAAGGCTGGTTGGAATAGGGATCGAACGGATCACGTAGACCGCGATGTGGGCTGAATTTTCGTGTCACCGCCGCTGAAATTACGGGCATCCTGCCCGGATCGCGTTTAACTTCCGTATAGCCGGTGACACGCCCGCGACCCGGGCAAGTGAGGCCCTTCACTATATTCAATGAGCGCATTGGCGATTTTCATCAAAATAGCACTCCGGGACAGGTAATCCCCTGCTTACTGTTTGACCAGCTCGACGCGACGGTTGAGGGCGCGGCCGTCGTCGGAGTCGTTGGAAGCAACGGGCGCATAAGGTCCGTCGCCGTAAGACTGGAGTTGAGCCGCAGACACGCCATATTTTGCAGTGAGCAACAGCACGACCGCTGCTGCGCGGCGCCTGGACAGGTCTATGTTGGCAGCCAGTCCGCCTACGTTGTCCGTGTGCCCAACGACATAGACTTTCAGGGCCGGGTTGCCTTTAAGTAGTTTCGCGACCTCCTGCAGGGCGGGGTCGGACTCGGGTTTGACATCGGCCTTTGCCGTGTCGAAGAGGATACCGTTGACCACGACGTGGCCAGCGCCGTTGATGCCGGTGGACAGTGCAGCGGCATTGGCAACCACTTCCTGGGTCAATGCGGTTTCAATCACGATGTGCAGTTTGTAGTTGTTGCCGTTGGTCACGTCCCCTTCGATCCAGGTCTTGCCCATATGGACCGTGAACTGGCCGTTACCGTTGTTTTTCAGAAAGGTGTAACCAGCGGTTTTGAATGCTGTGACGAGATTGCGGTTCACCTGCGCAGGAGATACGCCGTCCGGTTCGTCGTACTCAACATAGTGATACTCGCCCTCGATGGGTTTGTCCTCATGTTTGTCGCCCAGATCGGTGAAGGTATAGGAGTTGTCCGCCTTGTCGTCGCACTCTTCAATGATGGAACCGGGGTAGCGTGCAACCAGGGGCGAGTCCTTGCAGCCGGCGGCGTCTTTGGTTTGCGCAGGGCAGATGTGAGCCGCAAATGGCACGGCCAGGGACACAACCAGGGACAGCAGCAAAGTTCGGCGGGCTTTCATCGTTCTCTCCTCGTGAAGCTTTTTGAAACCGGGGACCTGCTTCCAGAATTTTCCTGCCGGGAGGATGACCATGCGACCGATCTCCAGAGCGGGAGTGGGCGGAACAGTACAGGCCGTCTATGGTGGACAACTCCGCCTGGCGGTAGACGGGAAGTATTTTGGGCGGGCGTGAGGCAGTCTAAGCCACAGGCCATTGGCCAGTCGAATGAATTCGCGCAATGTGGATTGCGGGGAAAGATGGAGCGCTGACAGGCGGGCTAATGCGGGTGCCTCACAGACATCTCCGCCGCTGATTAGGGAAAGCCGGCTTGCGTTTATCGATTTGCCCCACAAAAATCTCAGCTGGCGCCAACAGACTGGAGTCACTCATTGGGGGCCCGCCGCTTGCGGATTAGTCCTGCCAAACGCGCTTGTGCTTCGTAGTCATTATGGTGTGACCGGCTCGATGCGCTGGTCGTGGGTTAGGCTGAGTTTGTTTAAGGAACGTCAGTCCAGAGCCACAAGCGGAAGGAACCGGTCATGAGAGAGAAGTTACGATTTTTGGGTTTGGATGTCCATGCCGAAACGATAGCCGTGGCAGTAGCAGAAGCAGATGGCGAGGTCCGCAGTCTGGGAACGATCGCCAACCGCGAAGAGTCGATCCGCAAGTTCATCCGCAAGCTTGGTTCGCCCGAGCAGTTGCGGGCCTGTTATGAGGCCGGCCCGACGCAGCTGGGAGTGGAGTGCGATGTGGTGGCGCCGTCGCTGGTTCCGAAGAAGCCCGGGGATCGGGTCAAGACCGATCGGCGAGATGCTTTGAAGCTGGCTCGCAGTCACCGCTCCGGTGATCTGACCGCAGTGTGGGTGCCGGATGGAGATTCAGAAGCATTACGCGATCTTGTCCGGGCGCGAGAGGCAGCCAAGCAGGATCAGTTGCGTTCGCGGCACCGGCTGACCAAGTTCCTGCTGCGAACGGACCAGCGTTCTCCGCTGGGAGTGAAGGCGTGGACGGAACGTTATGTGGAGTGGGTCCAGCAGGTCCGCTACACGCATCCGGCGCGGGAAGCTACGCTGCTGGATTGTCTGAACGAAGTGCAGCACATGGACCAACGAGTGAAGCGGTTGGAAGAGTCGATTGTGGAAGTGATTCAGATGGCTCCCGCGCCGATGCAGGAAGTGGTTCGCGGCTTGCAGGCATTGCGCGGCATTGCGCATATCTCGGCAGTCACGATTGCTGTCGAGCTGGGCAACATCACCTCACGATTCGAAAATGCACGGGCGCTGATGGGGTATGGCGGAGTATTTCCGAGTGAAGACTCCAGCGGCGAGCGTATTCGAAGAGGAGGCATTACCAAGTCAGGTAACGCGCACCTGAGACGAATCGTGGTCGAATCGGCCTGGAGTTATCGCCACCGGCCAGCGATCGGAGCCCGGTTGCGCAAGCTCCAGGAAGGGCTTCCGGCAGAAATCACCGAGATTGCATGGAGAGCGCAGATCCGCCTGCACAAGCGCTACATGAAGCTGATGGCTCGAGGCAAGGAGCAGAGAAAAACCATGACGGCAGTCGCACGCGAACTGCTGGGCTTCATCTGGGCCATCGGTATCAAGGCCGAAGCCGCCTGCAAGCAACAAATGGCGGCATGACGGGAAGCGAAAGAACAAAAACTTTCCCCATAAGGAAAAAGCAAAAACAAATCAACCAATGAACAAAGTTATCCAAATCGAGGACAGGGTCAGCCGCAGCCAGAGCAAGCACGAAGGAGAATCCTCGGCGGACATTTGCGACAGGCTCAGCCGGACTCGCGTCAGTAGTCAGAGGCAGCTCCCGACGGATCATGATTATGCGGTTCCGCCCCGCGAATATCAGCTTGATCAATCGTCGCCATTACCTGCCACGGCTGCTGCTGACCTTGTCCTCGAAACACGAAAACAAAAACCACGCCAACGATTCGAAGATGTTGACAGGGTCACACCATATCAATGTCCGTGTTGCCGGTTGTTCTCAGAAACTCGTATTACGTCAGTTTTTTGCCGACACATGAAGGGGCCGCCAGCATTCCACTCCCCAGTGTGAAGAGGCAGCCCCCGATTTCCTTCCTCAGAGACAGGAAGGCCGGACTCAGGATGCCAGAGGGGGCCGGGAAAGAAGTGATGGCGGTCACGGCCAGGAGACGGGGAATCGCGCTGAACAGTTCTATCCGCAGCTTGCCGCCTTTCAACGCTAGCGTCCGTGTCATATTCTGGAGGGAGCCTCTATGTCGGACAGCAACTCCGCAGCACCGCGCCAGCATGCATCGACCGGACCGGCATCGCCTGAACTGCCGGAACCCAGTCATGCCGAACGTGCTCGCACCCTCATCTCGTTGGTCTCCGTTGCCACCTTGTCCACGATCTCGCGCAAGCATCCAGGATTCCCGTTCGGATCGCTGATGCCGTTTGCGCTTGATGCCGCTGGTCGGCCCATCCTCCTCATCAGCAATATGGCCATGCACACTCAGAACCTGAAGAGCGAGCCAAAATGTAGCCTTTTCGTCGCACAGCAGAGTGTGGATGGAGATCAGCTCGGAGCCGCACGAGCCACGCTGATCGGCCATGCTGAACCCGTTCCAGCGCAGGATCTGGCCACAGTTCGGGAGACGTATCTTGCTCGCCACGAAAACAGCCGCTACTGGGTCGACTTCTTCGATTTCAACTTCATTCGTCTGCAGCCGCTAGACCTCTACTACGTCGGCGGCTTTGGGGTCATGGGGTGGGTCGAAGCACGTGAGTACGAGACGGCAGCTCCCGATCCGCTAGCGGCGTCGGCGCCGAATATTCTCGCGCACATGAATGCTGATCACATTGACTCCATGATTCTCCTGGCGCGTCGGCATGCGGGGCTGGAAGGAACGGAGGCGACAATGACATCGATTGATCGGCTGGGCTTCTTCCTCAGATTGAAGACGGGGGATGGAATGAATGGCGCCCGCATCAACTTCCTTTATGAGATAGCCACGCCGGAAGATGCTCGGAAAGTGCTCGTCGAGATGGTTCGACAGGCCCGGCAGTAGGAACAACCAACGCAAGATTCAGAATCATCATTTCGCTAAATTTCGTTTGATCCAGGCACGTGGATGGATGCTGTCCGGTCGCCATGTTGGTCGCAAAGCGTCTGTGTCCACATGTCGTTCTGCTGCGCGAGCCTTCCACAGACTTCGCAGATTTTGAGAGAATCCATCTCGGCTCGCTCGATCCTCTGCCAGATCGGATCGCCGCCTTCGTTGGCGTAGAACCGGAGGCCGCCGAACTTCTCCTTAACCTGCAGCACCTCGAATGACCGCCCTGTTTCTCTTTCGTATCCGGCGACCAACGGCTCCAGGTCCTCGCAGAGCGACCAAATGAGATGAAACCAGCCATCCAAAACCTGGAAACCAAAGGGCATCAATGTACGCTGCACGTCGCCATCGGTGTCAAACCTCTTGGGCCAGCGGTCAATCAGTCTTCGCTCCAGTTCAGGGCTCATCGTCGTTCTCTTCGGGTGGACCATAGAGACACCGTGAACACCGGTAATGCAAATCGGGAGAAGTCTCTATCCTCATGCCGCCAAGATTCATCGATGCGCTGATCTTTCTGATGAGGTCTTTCCTGCGCAAAATGCAGCGGTCGGCCATAATCACCCAACGGTCTTGCCTCGTTTCGAAGATGACCCGGCCACGCGGGTATTCCTCGTACTCGACGTCGGTTGGGGCCCGCCCGCTCGATTGAAGCTCCGCCCAAACGTCAATATGGCTGCGGGAATGAGTCAGGCAGTCTGCGTAACTCTCGGCTGCGCTCAGAGGACTGCTGTCGACGAGCAAACTGCCGTCGGCAAGCATCCAGAAAATTCCAACGCGAGGATCTCCGGTTTCGTCAATCATTTTTGCTTTCCCCGGGGTGGCGCACAGACCTAGCCGTTCTCTGTCAACAGCAACCCGGGCTCAAGTGCCTCGATTTCTTCGAGGCTCCTGCCAGCGATGCCCTGTAGGTCCCCATACATCCCGGCGGTCGCCTCCAAAACGAGGCGAATCTGCTCCTCCCGCTTAGCCCACTGTTTCGTGGTGACCCTCCGCTCGGTCTCAAGGTCACCCTGCATATCGGTGAACTTTTCGACTATGGCCTCTACGCGCTGCCGGAATCGTGGACCGGTGAGACAGACGTAGACCTGCTGGACCTTGGTTTCCTGGCCTTCACTGGCCCTTCTCGCGAAGGCTGTCTGCATCAGGGCTTCCCGCAGGGCGACCGCGATCGGCACAGCACAGGCGATGCTCGAAACCCAGACGCCATCGACTTGTTCGACGTGCGTCACCTCTTTGGGAAGCGCACGGGAAACGATGACAGCCATGTCGGCTTCGGCGGACCGCTGGCCCCCGCGAAGCTTTGCCAGCCAGGCGTCCTGCCAATTCTTCGTCCGCTTCGATTCCCAAAGGATTTTTCCGCAGGTCTGGCCGCCATCATCGTGGACGTGCTGTAGGATGCCCTACCAAGGGGGCCCTCGGTATCGATCGCCTCGCGTTGCGACAAGAACTGGATGCCTGATTCATTCAGCTCATCGAGTACCTGCAGAAAGTGTTTCGTGCTCCGCGCCAAACGGTCGCAACTCCAGACCAGGACGACATCGAACCGATGCCGGTGCGCGTCCTTGAGCATTTGGTCGAGGCCTGGACGGCGCACCTTCGTGCCACTCACACCATGGTCTACATACTCCTGCACGATCTGGTAGCCGCGCTCTGCGGCAAACCGGCGCAATTCCAGACCTTGGGTCTCCGGATGCTGGTCCACAGTCGAGACAGGCAAATATAGGGCGGCACGTTTCATGGCGTCACCTCGACCTTGGAATCAGGACGAAAGCCAGCTTCATTGCCGCGCGAGGAGCCGAGCAGCACACTTTGCCGCAATGTGCGGATGCCGGACAGGAGGTCATCTGCGCGGATGTCGTCCTCGCGCTCAAAGGCCACCTGCGCTGCCAGGACGTAGGCTTCTCGCAGTTGTGCAAAAGAAAATCCCTCAGACTCACTAATCGGCTCGCTGAGCGTGTCGCCGTTGAAGTCGGCGTTCATGTGGCGAAAGTATGCATCTCGCAGGGTCGCCGTCGGATTCGGGAAATTGACTACCCTGTCGAACCTTCCCGGTCGACGCAGAATTGCAGGATCAAGGAGGGAGGGCTGATTCGCCGTGGCTACCACCACGATTCCCTCCCCTGTCGCCACGCCGTCAAGGCAGTTCAGCAGATACTGCAAGCTCACGTTTGTGGGAGATTCACCAGTTCGCGGAAATGCGCGATCCAGGTCTTCGAGCAGCACCATCGCCGGGCGCTCCTTTTGCGCGGCATCGAACAGCTCGTCAAGATCAGCGTCGCTGGTGCGCTCGTCGAACAGCCGCATCGTGAACGCGCTCAGCCCCCTGCTGCACATCATGGCGCGAACGGCGGTGGTCTTACCGTTGCCTGGCGGACCGTGAAGCAGATACCCGCGACGGTAAGGAATTCGCTTTTCGCGGAACCACGATTCACGCTCCCAAAAGGCCTCAAAATCGTCGCGGAGCAACGAGGCGGCAGTCGGGTCGAGGACAAGGTCGTCCCAACTGCAATGAGCGATCGCACGTATGCTTCCGTTCTGCGTGTGGAGACGTGCACGCCCGTCGCGACAGTCGAGATCCTCAATCAGCCGGATGATCTGATCCGTGCAGTCGCGCCTTGCGATCACGATGCTTGCTCGACTCTCTACGTCACTGGCCGGCCCGGAGTGGTAGTAGACATTCAGCATGACGACGGGTGCGGAGATCGTGTGGAGTGTCATGGCCACAGGGCAGTCTTCCCACGCAAGGCGTGAATTGCCGGGATGCTCCATGTTCTGCAGCATCGAGCAGATGCCGCTTGAAGGAGGAGGAATTTTGGCGATACTCAGCAGCGGTGACCAGCCAGAGGGGATTTCGGCGGCCTTGACCAACGGTCTTAGTCTGCGGATCTCGCGAGGAGTTCTGGAATGTGCCTGAACACAGCCGAGAATTTTCTCAAGGCCTATTTGAGACAGATTCAGCGTGGTCTCGAAGATAACTGTGTCGGACACAGGAACACCGAGCTGCTCCTCAATCCATTTCTTCTGCGCATCGATTGCCCTCCGCAGGAGGACCGGGCGTGTCGCGTAATCGTGTTGTTGTAGTCTCATGGCGATTCGCCTTTGGAAACTGAGCCTGTGAGTGGTAGTAACCGCGATGGTGCGATTTAGCGGCGGAACAACAGACTCACATCGTCGGCATTTCGGCTAACCAAGCACCCGGACGAATCGCGCGTATTCTTGAATGTGCTGTTCGAATGGCCGAGAATTTTGCCGCTCCGGTCCCGCGCGACCGTGTCGCCATTGGCAAAGCCGCCGGTTTCGCTGCCGATGATCTGGTTGCGCCCGTCGCGAATGTATTCAGTCTTCAACATTCCCATTTCCTCTCACGCGTAAAGTACCTGGTCGTCGAGGAAATATGGACTCAACTAAGCAAATATTTACTGCCGGGCGATCTGGAGCACGATCGGTTTGCCATCGAGATCGCCCTGTGCACCAAACAAAGCTGCATTAACGAACATTGTGTCGTTGGTCGTGAAGATGCCATTCGCCCATGGGTATTACCGAAGATGTGGAGCCTGGGCCGGATCCGTGTCACGGCTTCGAACAGTTCCCGGTCGCCGGAGGGGCCGATCCGAATCAGGGGCGGAGTGGAGGATCCGGAAGCGCGGCCCATGAGTAATTAGGACGTCCGTTTCTTTGGGAATTTGGCATAGAGCTGTCTCCGGCCCTCTGCCGAACTCAGCCCGAATGCGACACCATAAAGCTGTGTGACCGGTGATCCCCAGACTCGCAGCCCATGTCGTCCGCTGAGCATGTCCGGTCCGATGCGGCAACGGGCAATACGCTCTCAGCGCACTTTCGCCACGACGACAGCAAACGGGGCCAACTCCAGGGTTCCGCCGGTCGGTTTGGAAGTGCTGGCCGAACCCTCGCCCGAAGTTTCGTCGACCGTCATCATCTCTCTGAGTTCGAGCCCGGCCGGAAGGGCAACCCGGATGGTACGGTTCCGCTTGTTAATCAGGAGTACATTCCTCCCGCCGGCCGTGGTAAATGCCTGCGCAGCGAGATCTGAATTATCAGAGCTGGTATCGACCAGAGTGTCTCCTGGGTGGAAATTGTCGTGAATGAGTTTCAGAACCCAATACCGGGCATTCGGCTTCCCATCCTTCCAGTCCATCATGGAAACGCTGGGAAACTGTGTGGGATACCCCACCAGCTGCGACTCCCCGATGACGTCAATGCCCTGCCGGGCTAACCCGATATAGAGATAAGCGTAGAGCGCCCCTGCAGCATTCCAATAAAGATCTGGAATGACAATTTTGTCGTCATTGGGCGTGTTGTCGGTGGGCAGGATGACTCCGAGTTCATCCGTGTTTGTTCTGGTTGCCGGGGACAGCCGCTTTCGAATCGCCTCGATGTAGCGCACCGTGGATAGGAACTCGTCCGCCTGATCGAAAAAGGTGTACTGCCAATTCTCGATGGTCTCGTCGGGGCCGGGCGTGGCATAAAAATGATACGAGATGAAATCGATAGGAGTACCGGGCTGGTGATGAGCGTGATCGAGAAAATACTCGAAATAGTGAGGCTCATCCGATGGTTTCGCCAGAGCAAGAGCTACAAACTTCGTTTCAGGATTTACTCGATGGATCGCGCTGACCACGGCGTCGTACCTGCTGGTGTACTGCTCCGGTGAAGTATCGTGCTCGAACTCAACCTCGTTCAGTACCTCCCAATAAGGAATTGGATAGTGATAGCCAGATGTGTGAACTCTTCCGTTCTCATCGGTGAAGCCTCCCCGCGCGTACCAGCTCACCAGCCGCTCATAATATTCGCCCAGCTGCTTCCCGGTGGGGTCCTTTAACTCGGAACCTTGGGTGTAATGCCAGTCGACCTGATTTGGATCGGTGGGATAAGCAACGGTTTGCGGCGTCTGGAACAGCCATGCGGGAATGGTGCTGAAATTTAGAATTGTGGTGTGGCCTTCTGTCGCCGTAAAGAAATCCCGGACCATGGGATCGATGAGGGAAAAATCCCACGACGTTTGTTCCCCGGTGGGTGGCTGTAGTTCTGCGACGGCCAGCTTCGGGTAAGGCAGCCACGGAACATAGCGGACGTAATCGACGCCGAGCGCCCGGATAGCGGCGAGGGCGTCGTCGTGAATCGGCGACCCCGGCCGCAACATTGGATTCACAACAACCTGAAGGGTCGGCGTGGATCGGGAGACCATCACTGTCTTATCCCAGTGAATGGTGACCTGCTGCACGCCGGACTGCGCCTGGGCGGCACAAACAAACAGCAAAAACAACCAACAGCGCAGCATCGCGACAGCGCGAGCGGTCGCCTTGTTCAGAATGCGCCTTCTCAAGACTCGCCTCTTGCACAGGATTGTACAGAGGCAGTTCTCCGGGTCGCACCGCTCTCAGAACAGAAGCCGGAACCTCAACTGACGACTCTAGACCGAGGCGCTTATCGGGGATCCCCACATGTAAGAATCGCGGGTTCCGGGCGGTTGGTTGGCAATCCGGAAGTTAGGCGCGGAGGGTGGGCAGGCATGGCCACGGATCGGCGACAAGGCCAGCCACTCGCGCCCAAGGTCCACCGTGTCGACTGGGAATCTCGCTCCGAGATCCAGCAACCCGGAATCGCGACAAAAAAAGGCGAAAGTGCGGATGTAACGTTACAGAGCCTGGCACTCCCATTTCACAACTCGGCGGAGATTCTCGAATCCATGCTGTTGAGAATGCGCAGCCCGCGGCGCCCTGGAGGAGTGTCAAACTTGGGCTTGTTCCAGGACATGGGATAAGGATCGGAGCGCAGCTGTTCCCGTCGCCGCTCATCCTCCTTGAGCAGAGCATCGATCAACGGATGCCAGGTTTGCACACTTCTGGGAACGCTCATCCTTCCAATGACCCGGGCGATTCGTTCTCGCACCGTTTCGATCCGCTCCGGGAATTCGGGTGGCTGAGGGAGCTGGGTGTGAAGCTCGCCTTTGGTTTCCTCTCGATACCACAGGTCCCTCCCCCGGCGACCAGCACGTCGTTGTCCATTCCGAGCGGGCGTCGCGGGAGCGCCGCCTAGGCGACCTTTTGCCCGGCGTCCTTTCGAGCCCAGTAACCCCGTTCCGGGGTTGGAATCGCGGCCTTGAGGCAGGTCTTCTTTAGGGCGACGTCTGAAATCCTGAATCGGGCGGAAAGTGTACGCAGAGGTTGGGACCACACGAGTTCATACAATTCCTCACGGGAAAGTCGTTCAGCCATAGCGTCTCCAAATGCCTTTAGCCATTGTGCGGCAGTGGAGTCATTTGGCGTGACGGCACGGGGGGCCCGGCAAACGCGTACAGGACTTCGCGCCGTGCGGCTGCAAATTGGCGGCGAAGATTCCGCGGGAAGCCAGAAAACGACGAGCGCCTTGGTAAGACACTCGCCGTTTAGTACGACAAAAGGGCGGTTTGGGCGGAAAGTATGGACTATACGGACAAAAACTGTCCGCGTTAAGTCTTTTGTTTAGTTGTATTTACATGAACATCCAAGACTTGCTAGAGTGGATGGTGGGCAGTGCAGGGCTCGAACCTGCGACCTCCTGCTTGTAAGTCGTGGTCGCGCCTTTACCCTCTTTTGCTCTCTCTTCCCTTCACTCTCCGAAGATCAGTGTTTATATCACCTAGCCGACACCCGCTTTTACCCTCAATTCCCCTAGTTTTACCTCTAGCGTCCCCACGAAAGTCCCCAC
>Ga0302325_10019564_pt1 | contig 14239 bp, 10 predicted proteins | sample Palsa_T0_2_FD_201948 | JGI IMG/M metagenome (GOLD analysis project Ga0302325, IMG submission 201948) | Peat permafrost microbial communities from Stordalen Mire near Abisko, Sweden - Palsa_T0_2 | ecosystem: Environmental > Terrestrial > Soil > Palsa > Peat permafrost | place: Sweden: Abisko... | reverse complement strand
ACAGTGTGCTCGCAATGACAAGTGCGCTGTCATTCTCGCAAAAGGCCGTCGATATCCGATATGGGCGGATGTATAACAAATACCTGATCCAGCTGTACACAGGGATATTACACGATCCCGCGCGGGCGGAGTCGATGGCAAAGGATGAGCTTAACAATCGGGCGACGCCCCAGACTTATGCATGGTATGCCTGGGCCTTATTCGCCAATGGCAAAAAGCAAGACGCATATGATGTCTTTGAACAGCATGTTTCGGGCCAGCCGCTTGAAGGGCTGGAGTTATATTGGATGGGCAAGATGATGAAGGGGCTGGATAAGGGATACAATGCGCAGGCTTTTTTTAAGGCAGCCTATGAGACGAGATATGACCTGGGGCCAGCCATTGAAGCGGATATTGAGAAGGAATCAGGTAATTAAGTGCCAGGCGTGCATCAGAAGATATCTTCATGGTACACTTTGGTCGTTTACGACCTCTCTCAGGATAGAATTGGTTAAACAAAGTGTAAAATTTTTAGGTCGATTTGTGTTGACAAAGTTCATTACCTTTGTACTAATAAAATTAGTTTTATGGGAGTTGTTGGAAGTGTAAATAAAAGAACTTATGAGCCTGTAGCTGACTTCTTCATTGCCTTGTCTAATGCAACAGGCAATTTGATTTCTAATTTAAAACTTCAAAAATTACTTTACTACGCGGATGCGTGGCATCTTGCTAACTACGGAAAGCCTCTTATAGAGGAGGATTTTCAAGCCTGGGTTCACGGTCCCGTGATTCCGGCGCTATATGGCGATTATAAGCATTTTTCCTGGCAGCCAATAGAACGCCCTGATCTGGATGAGTCGACTTATGTTCAAATACGCAGTCATTTAGATACTAGAATTCTCGGCTTGTTGGATACGGTTGTGGATTCATATTTTGGTTCGTCAGCTTATGAACTCGAAAAAATGACTCACTCTGAATTGCCCTGGCGCACGGCTAGAATGGGATTGGCAGATGACGAGCCTTCGAGTGCTGTAATTTCAAAGGATTCAATGAGGGATTATTATTCCAGTTTTATTAAGGAAGATGGCTCCAAAGGTATTTAAGCAAACCCCCGAACAAAAAAGCCAGGCAATATCTGAAGCAAAGAAGAGGGCTGAAGAAGCTGCTTCCCAGCTAATTAACTTTTCATTGAAGTATTTGGACATTGGTCATGGGAAATTTCTATGCTTTGACCACGACAAAGAATATTATCAAAGCATGGCATCGCGGATGAAGGATTTATGCTCAATGAAGAAGATGGAGTTCATGGCTAATAGAAGCAGTGCGCTTCGAATTCATCCTATAAAATGGGAGGAGACATCAGAAAAAAGCGGCTTTGGCATCCCGGGAGAGGAACAGATTGTTGACACCCCATATCAATTTAGTCTTTCCAGTAATGAAAACGGTCGAATACACGGTTTTTTTATCTTGAGTACTTTCTATATAGTTTGGATTGATAAGGATCATCAATTATATTCAAAAAAGAACTAAGTTTTTATATTTCTGCTACTAAATTAAAGTCCGCCAACTATGCGAGAAGAAGAGCATTTTCCAAGCTTTGATAAATTCAAAAAATCTGAGGCGGGGTCGTTTTGCTGGCCGAATCCACTGGGACAGGATTCCTTTAGTGAACATGCGAGGGAGGCAGGCGCGCAAGAATACCCAAAGAATGCGTGCCACTGTGTGTGTGGTGAGATTAGCTAATTAGTCTTTGTACCGTCCAGAAGGCGGCGACAAGGGCGATAACGACCGAGATGGGAATGACGATGCGCGTGCGATAATAAGGCTTATCGCGGAACCATTTCCCCACCATAAAGAACGCCAGCAGGATGATCGTGATCTGGCCAAGTTCGACCCCTGCATTGAACATAACCAATGACAACAGATAAGACTTTTGTGGCAGACCCAGTTGTCCCAGTGCGCTGGCGAAACCCATCCCATGTACCAATCCAAAGAGAAAGACAACGCCTACCCTTGACGGTTTGACGCCTACGCCTGAAGGTTTGACGCCTACGCCTGAAGGTTTGGCGCCGGTGCTTGTTTGCTCCACGCCTGCGCGTGCGGTTTTGATGTTGGCCGAAAAGATGTTCTGAAGGGCGACGTATAGGATGGACAAGGCGATGAGGGGTTCGACGATCTTTGCAGGCGGCGTGATGACGTGGTACATAGCCAGCCCCAGGGTCACGGAATGTGCGACTGTAAAAGCCGTCGCCTGCCAAAGGACTGGTTTTAGCCGGGGATTGAGCAGGAAGAGGCTCAACACAAACAGGATATGATCAAAGCCAAGCGGGATGATGTGTTGATAGCCTAATTTCAGGTAGAGGATGGCGGCAGATCCTGCTGACATCTTTTCCAGTTCGCCGACGATGACGTGCGCCCAGACGGGTTGCGCCAGCAAGAGCGCGATCGGCATCAATGCCAGGTATTTTTTGGACATGTTGGACGTTTTTGAGTTTAGAAAAAGACGGCGAATTTCAACTTCGCAAAGAAGGGTACGCCAGGCGTATAACTGACCTCGTCGACTGGCCGGGCCTCGTATTTGAGTCTCGAGGTATATTCGAACTGGGATTCGTTCCAGGTTACGTTTAACAGGTTCTCGACGGCGAGACCGATGCTGTATTTCTTTTTTGTATAGTTGAGCGTCATGTCCGTGACCCAGTAACCCACGGCGGTAAGCGTGTAGGTTTCGTTTGCTGGCCGGTTGTGCATGTAGCGATAGCTGATGCCGCCGTTGATGCCGTTCCTGAGCCGGAAATCCAGGCCTGCCATACTGGTGAAAGTCGGGGCGAGCGGAACATAGTTGTGGCCCGCGGCACTATCGACAAACCTTGGCCGGGCCAGGTTGGCGTTCATGCTGGCGAAGAGCCAGTCTGTGAATTGATAGCGTGCGGAGAAGTCGATGCCCATCCGGCTGGTTTTGCCACTTGGCTGTACTGGCCCGCCGGGTTGATCGATGAGGTCCTGACCAAAGGTGAACTCCTGCTTCAGGTACAAGTACCATAGGGCGGTATTGATAAATAATTGCGGAATGGGCTTCCAATTCACACCCAGGTCTATGCCATAGGCCGCGGGCAGGATATCGAATCCCTGGTTGGCGATAACCACCCTGGCATCATTGGAATGAAATCCTTTGCCGGTCTTCAGGTACACCTGCGCCTTCGGGTTAAAGGTATATTGGATATTCAACTTTGGACTGATGGCCGTTTTGTGTGCATCGGGAGATAGGCCGTCATAGATCTTCGAAGCGAAGGTGTCGGCAGCCGGCGCCGTGTTCATGTAATAAAAATGAAAATAGTCTGCCCTGATACCCCCGTCAAAGAGCCATTTACCGGTTCCAATCGTTTCGTCGAAATAGCCGAAGACGCTGGCCTCGCGCGTATGGCCCAATTGCAGGGACTCCAGCACATTGGCGTTCATGGTATGATCCAGTTCACTTGGATCGATATGGTCATAACGGAATCCGGCCCCGGCAGTCGATGTGAGACTGGTATTGCCGGTCATCGTTTTTTTCGAGAGTTTGGTGTGATACCCCATCAGATCCCTTTGTTCATGCTGCCGGAATTCGTCGCCCGTGGTTGGGAAATAATAAAAAAAAGTAAAGTTGCTGATCAGGTTGAAGTAGTAGTGTGAATACCAGGCCTGGTTCTCCAGCGTATAGTCATTTCGAAGGAAGGTGGTGAGCTTTGTATTGAAATTGGTCCGGGTCGTGTAGCCGCCTTGTGAGCTGTCGAGGGCGCCCCAGCGGCTGCCGATATACCCTTCTGCAACTGCCCTGTTGGGGATCTCGCCGGATGCCCGCCATCGCGAATCCATGGTACTGGCGGAAATGGTTAAACGGCTATTCTCCCCTATTGGCGTATTGAACTTGCCAAACAAGTTGAACCGGTGAAAATGCTCGGGCAGATCGAAGGGGCCGCCATCCGAATACAGGGCGTCTGCGGCGACGTAGGCGCTTTGTTCTTTTGCTCTGGCTTTTTCGCTGAGCAGGTTGATCATGGCCAGCACGCGGCCCGTGTTGAACTGACCACCTTCCAGTTCTACGGTATTATGGTCCAGTACATTTTTTGTGTTATAGGCGACATAGCCTGCCGTCGTAAAATCTCCATAGCCCGTATAATAGGGGCCTTTTCCAAAATCATAGTTGGCGACGATCTCGGGGATAAGAAAATGGAGATCGGCATAACCCTGGCCATGTGCGTGCGAGACCATGTTCACCGGCATGCCATCCACGGAGACGTTGACGTCAGTGCCATGATCCGCGTCGAAGCCACGGAGGAAGATCTGTTCTGCCTTGCCACCGCCCTGGTGCTGTGCGATGAACAAGCCGGGGACGAGGCGTAGCAGGTCCTGCGCTGAATTGACGGGCTGCCTGTTCAAATCGATGGCGCTTAGGGCATGGAACGAATTGATGCCCGGGGTGTTGGTGACGACCACCTCTTTTAAGTCAATGCTGCCTTTTTCCAGGCGGATGAGGACGGGGGTGCCGGGTTTAACCGTTTTATGTTCCAATCCGTAGCCCATGTACGAGATCGTGATGATTGTTGTGTCCGCTGAGGGCCTTTTGAGCAGGAAATTGCCCTGTCCGTCCGTTAGCACAGTGATCTTTCCGGTGGCGTTGGTGATCGCTGCCAGCTCCAGGGGTTCTTTGGTCGACGCGTCGATCACTTTTCCCCTGATGATATATTGAGGATGTGCAGCCAGGCTGAGCAGAAAGAGGGCGCTGGAGAGCAACAAAAGATATCTGTGAAAGGCGCTCATTGGGCGATAAACTTATGGCAATTTTTCCAAAAAGGAGGGGATAAACGGCTTATCCCCTCCTATGGCGAATGGAAGAACTCAATGTGGACTGGCCAGGTAAGGGAATTCTGTGAGGAACGCGACGTCGTTGGCGTCGACATGGTCGCTGGTAAGACCCGGGTTAGCCGCGCCTTTGGGACCACCAAATATCAAGGTCAGTTCGACATCGATCACGTCGTCGGCCAGCGCCCGCCCTGTGAGTACATTGGTGCCATCGTAGAAGGTGGTCTTCCCCGTAGTAGATGCATTCAGCACGTCCGTGGACAGTACGCCAATAAACTGATCGGCGGTCAGACCGAGGAGGTTGGTGGTGTAGCCGGGATTCAGGGCCAGCAGGGATGCTTTCATCTCCGCGCCGAATGTGGCCGGCATCTGTGTGGGGATCGTGACATTGAATTTGTCTTTGTCGGCGGCGCCGATAAATACCGTATTTATCGCGGGTCTTGCCATCTGGTCGGCCTCATCGAAGTAGGGCGACACCGGTAGGGGCTGTCCCTTTTTGCAGGCGGCAATAAGGAGGAGGGCCGTGGCGAAGGCCAGGCAGTGTTTAATGCTCGGGTTCATTTTTTGATGTTTTTTTTGAGAGGAGATCTTTTTGTTTTGGGTTCTGCGGCTAATTTTTTGCAAATCCGCTGCTTTCCTTGCTGCTTGTCGTCAACCAAACACCTAGTTTCCCGCTTGTGGCGTGGAGCAGGTCCTTTGGTACTTCGATGACGATGCTGAGGACATTGGTGCCCGCAAAGGTGTCGCTGCCAGGATTGTTGAAACTGGTGGCCATCCCGCCGATGATCTTGTGAAACTGGTTGAGATCAAAGAAAAAAGGATCGTCCCGGGGACCGGCGAAGAGCTTGATGCCGTTGTTGCAGGTCGAGATGATCGGATGGGCGCCATAGGGGGTCACGGGCACTGATCCGATGAGGGCGCTTTCTTCGATCTTTGTCCTGAGGCCTGTGAGCGAAGGACGTACGGGGCCGTAGAAGTACATGCTGCCGCCGGAATAAATGGCTTGAATGACAAGGTCTTCCACATTGTCCCCATTGTTGTCGATCTTAAATTGGATCAATGTGTTGGGGTCGAACTGAGCGGCTGCGGTAGCACTCGGGGCAAGCAGCCCCTGCGAGTTACCGACAAGGACAAGGTTGTTCGTGTTCTTGCCTTCGAATACATAAAGGTCTGTGATGTCTGTGGTCTGTCCTTTTACGGCCGGAGCATCCATGTGGTCGGCTGCATAAAGCATTCCGCCAATGATCAGGACAGCGCAGGAGATCATGATAACGACTTTTCTTCGTTTCATTTGATTAAAATTTTAAGGTGAATAAAGCAGGGAGGATCTTAAAAAAAAGAGGATTGAAAGGGGGGATGTGTGATAAGTTACGAGAGCAAATCGCTTTCGGTTTTGAATAATTTTTATTTCGGCAATATTTCTGGCAAAAGGGCGTTGTTCCTTCTTTGCCTATATTTAATGAAAGCAAGGCTTTATGTATTACCATCGACATTATCTGCCTATCGTTTTTTTAGTGTTGCTGAGTGGGGTTGTGCGGGCGCAGACGACGGTGCCCGGGGCGGCGCCCTATCATGAGCTTTATCGTCCCGGATTCCATTTCTCGCCGCGGGTGAATTGGACGAACGACCCGAACGGGCTGGTTCGTTTTGACGGGGTCTACCATCTTTTCTTTCAATATTACCCCAACGATATCGTCTGGGGCCCTATGCATTGGGGACATGCTACGAGCCGTGACCTGGTGCATTGGCAGGAGCAGCCGATAGCGCTTTATCCGGACAGCCTGGGGTATATTTTTTCGGGGAGTGCCGTCGTCGACAGCAGCAACTCGAGTGGATTTGGCGTCAGCAGGCAAATACCGCTGGTGGCCGTGTTTACGCATCACGATCCCGTGGGGGAGAAGCTGCACAGGAATGACTTCCAGAACCAGAGTCTGGCTTACAGCCTTGACAAGGGTATGACCTGGACCAAATATGCCGGCAACCCCGTACTGAAGAATCCGGGCCTCACCGATTTTCGGGACCCGAGTGTCAGCTGGTATGCAAAAGGTAAGAAATGGGTGATGGCGCTGGCGACCAGGGACCGGGTCACCTTTTATTCTTCCGTCAACCTCCGCGACTGGACTAAGGAGAGTGAATTTGGAGTGGGCGTGGGCGCGCATGGCGGGGTATGGGAGTGCCCCAACCTCTTCCCACTTACCAGGATGGAACATGAGCACGAGAAGACCTATTGGGTATTGCTCGTGAGCAGCAATCCCGGCGGCCCCAATTTTGGGTCGGCCACGCAATATTTTATCGGACAGTGGGACGGACATGTATTCAAACCCATGGACACGGTGACCCGTTGGATCGACTATGGCCCCGACGATTATGCTGGTGTCACTTATAATAATACGGGCCGCCGTCGCATTTTTTTGGGCTGGATGAGCAATTGGATCTACGCCGACAGGCTACCTGAGTCCAGTTGGCGGGGGCAGATGACTATTCCGCGTAATCTTTTTCTTGAGGATGGCGCCTCGGGGCTTTATGTCGCGTCGAGGCCGGCGCCGGAGCTTTATAGTCTTGCGCGGCGGAAGCAGGAATTCCGGCGGCTGCAGGTCGATAGCACGGGCAACCTGAGCAATCTGCTCAAGGATACTGCCGGCCGTTATATCCTGGAGATACATGGGGCGGCGGACGAAAGCGTGGATTTTGTGTTCTCGGATGCGGCGGGTGAGAAAATAGTGTTTGGCTATAATCCCAATAACCAGCAATACTGGCTGGATCGTACTGCCTCCGGGAAGGTGGATTTTCATCCTGGGTTTGGCGGATCGTATACGGCTCCCCGTTTGGCGAGTCCGGGGGACGACCTGGACCTGGTGTTCGTGATGGACCGGAGCTCGCTTGAAGTCTTTGCGGATAAGGGGTTGACGGTGATGACGGGGTTGTTCTTCTCGCAGCAGCCGATGACGGGGTTGCGGGTGAACACGACTGACTCATATGTCATCAAAAAGATGGAGTATACGCCGCTGGGTTCGGTCTGGTAGGTGATGATTCGCGCCAGACCGACGGGGCGGAAGCGGGCAGCCGTTGTATCGATAGCGGACAGGCGATGGGCGGGGCTAAATGCAATAATCTCATTTTCAACTTAATGTGAACCGGCATTTTTTTGGTTGCCGGAAAGGCATGCTAGCAATCTTCTTCAAGACCGCGTGGCGCAATATTGTCCACGGCAGGGTATATAGTCTTTTGAATATTTTGGGTTTGGCGACGGGAATGGCCGTAGCGCTGCTGATCGGACTTTGGGTCCATGACCAGTACCGCTGGGACCGTTATCTGCCCGGGTTTAACGCCGCTTACCAGGTCAAGATGACCATGAGTGATAAAGGAGAGCGGCATACGATCTCTAATGTTTGCCTGCCCCTGAACGATGCCTTGCGGCGGGATGTGCCGGAACTGGCCTATGTGGCGCCGGCCTTTGGCCCCGTGAGCAATATGCTGGGCGTGGACAAAAAGACCTTGTCGCCTGAGGGGTATGTCGTGGGCGCCGACTTCCTCCATATTTTTGGTTTTCCGATGATCGCCGGCGACCGGAATACCGCGTTGAAGGATGCGAATGGCATCGTGTTGACGGGATCGATGGCCCGCGCGCTTTTTGGCAGCACGGACGTACTGAATAAAACGCTGCTGATCGACGGCAATTCGCCGCGGCGCGTTACGGCGGTACTCGCCGATCTCCCCGATCATTCCAGTTTTCGTTTCAGTTATCTCTCGGTATACGACGAGGCCAGTGCGGGTGGGTATTGGAAGGCTAACCTCACGGATTGGAAGCAGGATTTTTGCCCGATCTATACGGCTTTGAAACCAAACGTAAGCTATGCGCAGGTCGCGCCGAAGATCAGGCTGATCGTGCAGAAATATGCCCCCGAAGTATATCGGTCGACGCAATCGGAAGTGTCTATGCAGCCCATGAAAGACTGGCGCCTGTATACGGAGTATCAGAATGGCGTGGCGACAGGCGGGTTGATCGATTATATCCGGCTCTTTTCGATCATCGGTGTGCTGGTTTTGATGATCGCCTGTATCAATTTTATCAACCTGTCCACGGCGCGAAGCGAGAAGCGGGCCAGGGAGGTCGGCATTCGCAAGGTGATCGGCAGCTCACGCGGGGCGCTTATCGTGCAATTCCTGGCGGAGTCGGTGATGCTGACGTTTTTTGCCTTCCTGCTTGCATTGTTGATGGTGCAATTGGCATTGCCGGCATTTGACGCCGTTACAAAAACGGAGATCCGTATGCCCTGGTCGAACAGTTATTTCTGGATGATCATGCTGGCTTATGTGTTGGGGACTGGTTTGCTCGCGGGCTGCCGGCCGGCATTTTATCTTTCTGCTTTTCGTCCGGTAAAGGTGTTGAAAGGGGCTTTAACGGTGGGACGCGGGGCTGGGTTGGCAAGGAAGATATTGGTCGTAACGCAATTTAGCTGTTCGATCGCGCTGATCATCGGAACCGTCATCGTCTATGAGCAACTCGAGTACGCGCGTCAACGCCCTATAGGGTTAAATACAGACAGGCTGATAACGGGGGATGCGGCTTACTACCCCTACCCTTCATTAAAGCAGGAGGTGCTGCGGTCGGGCATGGTCAGCAGCATGACCAAATCGAATGCTGGCCCGATGCGTATCGATATCCGGGAGCCGATCGCGGACTGGGAAGGACGGCAGCCGAACGAGGCACTCACAGTGGCGTGCAACAACCTGGGCGATGCGGATTACTTTAAGACCCTGGGTATGGAAATGGTGGCTGGACGAAATTTTATCGGGAACTATGGTGCGGATAGTACCGATGTGGTGCTGAATGAATCAGCAGTCAAGCGCATGCGGCTCAAGCAACCCATCGGCCAGATGATCAGTTGGACCACGCCTGAAACACCCCAGCGCTTACGGGTCATCGGGGTAGTGAAGGATGCCCTGTCAAAATCGCCGTTCAAGCCGGCCGAGCCTACCATGTATATCTATCACCCCGAATGGTGTTTTTCTTTGACCTATAGACTGGCGCCCGGCGTCAATACGGCTGTGGCGCTGGCGAAACTCAAAGCCATTTTTGAGCAGAGTGATCCCCGCACTGCCTATGCCTATACTTTTGTCGACGAACAGTATGCTGCCGAGTTCGATCTGGAAGTGCTGACGGGCAGGCTCGCCGCCATTTTCGCCGCATTGGCCGTGTTCATTTCCTGCCTCGGGCTTTTCGGATTAGCGGCCTATATGGCGGAGCAGCGCCGCAAAGAGGTAGGGATACGAAAGGTGCTGGGGGCCACGGTAGGACAGGTCGTGGCGATGTTGGGCAAGGAATTCATCCTGCTGGTATTGATCAGCTGCTTGATCGCCTCGCCAGTGGCCTATTATCTTCTTCATCGCTGGCTCCAGGGGTATTACTATCGGATATCCATCGGGCCGGGGGTTTTTGTGCTTGCGGCGGTGCTGGCAGTCGTGGTGACGGCGGTGACGATCGGGTATCAGTCGTTCCGTGCGGCCTTGATGAACCCCGTGAGGAGTCTGCGGAGCGAATAGCGCCGGTCCAAAGTTAATTGGAACAATTAACTTTGGACCCTATCAAACCTTTTCACCATGCCTTTTATCCAGATCAATCATTCCGCGGAATTGGACGGAGCTGCACGGAAAGCCATTTCTTTATCTATACAGGAGGCGCTTGTCGAGACCTTTCGGATCCCGGCGGACGATTATTTCCAGGTTATGCATCCACAGCCGGCGGAGGCGCTGATCTATGCTCCGTCGTACCTGGGGGTGGCGCATGCGAATCCCTTTGTATATATACAGCTTATTTTCCGGGAGGGGCGATCGGTGGCCATGAAGCAGGAGCTGCACCGGGCCATTGCCGCGAAGATCGCGGACCGGACGCCGGTGAAGGCCGCCAATGTTTTTATCGTGATGGTGGAGAACACGAGTGCGGACTGGTCATTTGGGGAAGGGAAGGCGCAGATGGTGGATGGGACTTTTGAGAAGATGATGGGGGCGCCTGGGGGTTCGGCTTCGGGCGCTTCGAGGGCTTCGGGCGCTTCGGGTGCGGATGGCGGGGCCGGGAAGGGGCCTGAGCCGGAGGGGCTTCAGCGCCGGCGCTTACTCACGGCGGAGCTTGGCGCGAGGCAGGTCACGAAGGTGCATGTGCAGGAGATCAGGTTTGCACCGGGTCAGAAGGCGGGTTTGCATGTACATCCCTGTCCGGTGACGGGTTATATACTGAAAGGGGCGGCGGTGTTGGAAGTAGAAGGACAGGCCGCGCAGGTCTTGCCTGCGGGATCGGCGTTCTATGAGCCGGCGGGGGCACGTATCAGCCGGTTTGACAACCAGTCTGCCAGCGAGGAGATGGTGTTCACGGCGTTTTATCTATTGAACGGCGAGCAGCCGCTGATCGAAATGCTGAAAGCCTAGAATGCTTTTCTCTCCGTGGCGCCGCTGTTTGCGGGCGGTGCATTCTTCACATATTTATCGAGCCAGGTGTCTTCTTCATAGAGGAGGTGCAGGAGGTTCTCGCGGCCTCGGTAGCCATGGGCTTCGTAGGGTAGTACCACGTAGCGGACCGTACCGCCCTGTCCTTTGATGGCATTGTACAAGCGTTCGCTCTGGATGGGGAAGGTGCCGGAGTTGTCGTCCATTTCGCCATGGACCAGCAAGAGCGGGGTAGTTATCTTGTCGGCGAAGTTGAAGGGGCTCATATCATAATACAACTTCGGGTCCTGCCAGTAGGTACGGTCTTCATTTTGAAATCCAAAGGGGGTGAGGGTGCGGTTGTAAGCACCGCTGCGGGCGATGCCGGCTTTGAAGAGTTTGGTATGGGCCAGCAAGTTGACGGTCATAAAGGCGCCATAGCTGTGGCCGCCGACGGCGACCCTGTTGCTATCGCCGACGCCCATGGCGGACAATTGATGGATAGCGGCTTCTGCGTTGAGCGTGAGCTGGTGGATGAAGTCGTCATTTGGTTTTTTGGTGCTGTCGGTGGCAACGATGGGCATTTCGGCGTTGTCGAAGATGGCATAGCCCTTGATGACCCAGAATACCGGTGAGCCCCAGTAGATGAGCGGAAAGCGATCCTTGCTGCCTCTTACCTGGGCGGCATCGGCGGCGGAATTGAATTCCCTGGGATAGGCCCAGATGATGACGGGCAGCGGGCCGTCGCGTTTGGCGTCATAGCCTTTTGGCAGATAAAGGTCGCCCGTCAGATCGACGCCGTCGGCGCGTTTGTAGCGAACCTTCTGCCGGGTGATGCCGTCCAGCTGCGGATAGGGATTGGGGAAAGCGGTCACGGGTTTTTCGGGCGTGTTGGCTGCGATGTCTTTGATGTAGTAGTTGGGCGTTTCTTTTTGGCTTTCTTCGCGGGTGACGACGATGAGGTTTTGCGGGTCGAGTACTTTAGTGATGGTCTCGTATTTTTCCGCGGGGCAGCGCCAGACGATGTCGTTTTGATGTGAGGCCAGGTCGAATTTGGCGAGGAAGGGTCTGTCGCCCTGTGGCGAGGAGCCGACGGTGTTGTTGAGGAGGAGCTTGGCGCCGTTGTCGGTGGTCTGGAGCAGGTAGGCGCCGTATTTATTGCGGGTGAGCACCGGAAATCCTGGATTGCTATAGGCGTCGGTGCTGTTGCGTTCGATGAGGAGGGTGGTTTGTCCGGTGGCGGGGTTGAGGCGTAGCATGTGGGAGGACTGTTTGCCATCGAGCCCTTCGTAGACGATGGCGGTGCTGTCGTTGCCCCAGACGATTTCATCGAAGCGCAGGGCCATGCGGAAGAGCTGTCTGGCGTCGGCCGCGAAAGGGGCGGGTTGTTCGTAAACGGCGTCGTGATATTCCTGGTGTTTGCTGATGAGGCCGCTGTCGAGGGGTGCACACCAATAGAGGGTGGCGGGTTTATCGTCGCGCCAGCCGAAGGCATGAGGAGCGTTCTCCGTATTATCGAATCCGCGTGGTCTGAGCTCAAGGGATGGCAGCTCGGCGATGGTCTTGACGGGCAGGCCGTTGATGTCGCAGACGCTGACGGTGGCGTTGAATCCCTCGGCGGGTACGAGGTAAGAATAGGGGGTATGTACAGTGCGGAGCAGCACATATTTTTTATCGGGCGAAACGGCCACGTCCACGAAGATGGCGGGCTTGCCGATGGGGGTCTCTTTTATTCCGTCGCTCTTTACGAGCTGGGCGTTGCCATAGAAGGAGAAGAGGGCTTCGTCGTAGGGCGTTTTGATGAGGTCTTCGAAGGTGGCGCTGGATGCTTTTTTACCCATATTCTCCTGGATAGTCGGGCCTTTTGGGACGAGCTGTTTTGCCGGTGCGGCGGAGGCGGGCTGGAGGGCACATTTGTAGAGCAGGGTCTTTTCGTCGATCCATTGATAGGCGGGGCCGGTGATGGTGTTGAGCGCGGTCTTGTTGATCTTTGTAGCCTGCCGGGTATTGATGTCGATGGTATAGAGATCCACTTGTTTGCCGGTCGTGTTGGTGAAGGCGATCCTGCTTTCGGCCGGGCTCCAGCTGATATTGCCGGCCATGAGCGCGGTGGGGAGGCCCAGGATGGGGTATTCTTTTCCGCTATGCAGGTTTTTTATGGAGAAGCCGCTGACGAAGTTCTGCCGGCTCAGCGCATAGTTGTTGGGGTTAAAGCGGAGGCCGGCGATGCGCAGTTCCGGCTGTGCCAGTTCTTCGACGGAGGGGTAAGAATTGCGGCGGCTGAGCAGCATCCATTCGCCTTTGCTGTCCACGCTGACGCCGGGGGTGGGTGGGGCGAGGAGGAGGTCGGCGATATCTTTGGGTGGAAGTTGATAGCCCTTGGTGTCCTGTGCCTTCAAGGTATTGATGGCCAGGGATGCGAGGAAGAGCAGCAGGTAGTTTCTCATGTTGTTAAAGCTAAACAAATTTGCGTAACTTCCCTTACCCCTCAACTTCCTTACCAACCTTTTTAAAAATCAGTTATGGCTAATTTATCCGTGGGTATTCGCGTCCCGGTTTTTTTGTTTTTTATGTTGGTTGTGGCTGGGACGGTTGTCCGGGCGCAGGATCGCCGGCCGCCGCCGCGCCAGGAGGCGAGGCCCGGAAGGCCGGGTGGTTCGGGTGGGCAGCAGCCGGGGCGGCCACCTGCTGTGAAGCCGGCTCCGTCGCATCCGCCGGGTGGCGGGCCTGGGGGCAGGCCTCCCGGTGGTCCGGGTGGTAAGCCGCCGGGTGGCGGAGGTCCGGGGGGACGGCCACCGGGGGGAGGTGGTCCTGGACATGTACCGGGAGGTCGGCCGCCGGGCGGCCATGTACCGGGCAGGCCGCCGGGGAATCGGCCGCCGATCAGTCATCGTCCGCCGGGCTGGGGGCCGCACCGGCCTGTATATACCCGGCCGCCGCACTATTGGGGCGGGCGCAGGTATTATACTTATCATAGGTATTATAGTCATCCTTACCGGCC
>Ga0302325_10019562_pt1 | contig 14240 bp, 8 predicted proteins | sample Palsa_T0_2_FD_201948 | JGI IMG/M metagenome (GOLD analysis project Ga0302325, IMG submission 201948) | Peat permafrost microbial communities from Stordalen Mire near Abisko, Sweden - Palsa_T0_2 | ecosystem: Environmental > Terrestrial > Soil > Palsa > Peat permafrost | place: Sweden: Abisko... | reverse complement strand
GGCTGCCGAGCCCGACGTGGGCGAAGTCGCTCCGCAGCCGCGCGGCGGAGTGAAACGCGCTCGTGTCGGCGAGCGGATAGATCTGTGGGTTGAGCTCGCCGAGGTTGTGCCCGAGCAGCGTGTTGACGTCGGCCACCAGAGCAGCCACGATCGGTGTGGCCGCGCTGGTGCCGCCGTATTCCAGGCCATTGGGGCAGCCGCCGTTGTCGGCCTCGCAGATGGCATAGCCGTTGGCCGGGTCCGCGTTGGCCACCAGGTCGGGGATCGAGCGGCCGGCGCTCGAGGTGTCGCCGTCCTGGTAGGACGGGCGGGCGAACAGGCGGCTGGTGCCGAAGCCGCCCTGTCCGGTCGGTGGATCGGCGTTGCTGCCGTCCCACCAGCGTTCGGCCCCGTAGGTGCCGAGCGGGCCCGGGGCCATGCTGCTGCCGCCGACCGCGGTGGCGTGCGGCGAGTCGGCCGGAACGCCGATCGTGTTCGGGCTGCCGTCCAGGCAGGTGCTGCCGCTGTCGCCGCTGCCGTTGAGCACACTGATCCCCGCGGCCGCCGCGGTGGCCAGCACCGAGTCGACGCTCTGCGCGTCGGCGACGCTGACCTGGTCCTCGCACTCGCTCCAGCTGTTGGAGATGACCGTGTCGTGGTCGCCGATCATCGCGTTGAACATGGCCTGGAAGCTGGCGCCGCCGTTCAACGCGGTGTCATAGACGACGACGCGCGCCCCCGGCGCCAGCGTCAGCGCGGCATCGATGTCCAGCAGCGCCTCGCCCTCCCCGGCGCCTCCGCTCGCCGCCGGCGTGCCGACGTCCTGCTTGGACAGAAGGCCGGTCTCCGACGGGTCCAGCAGGTCGTAGGCGACGAAGTCGGCCACGTCACTCGGGTCGTAGTTGGCGAACTCGAGCAGCCCGATCCTCTGCGTGGAGGCGTCGACCACGGCGGGCGAGGCGGTGGTGTCGGCTGGGCGAGCCGCCGCGACGAGCGGGCTGGCGCCGGCAATGGCCGGGGCGGCGACACTCGGGTTGGCCGCGTACGCGGCCACCAGGTTCAGCTCGTCGGCGGCGCAGCGGTAGTTGAACCCGGTCTTGTAGAAGCTGTTGGCGAGGTCGAAGGCCTCGGCGCCACCCTCGATGCCGCCGAGGGCCCCGAGCGCGTCACTGAACGTGCCGGTGGCAGCCTCGAGCTTGTCGGCGATCTCGCAGGTGGGCGCCAGGTCGCCCTCGCCGATCGGCGGCACCGGCGTCGTGATGGCGTCGATCTGCGGGGCGGGCGCGATCGGGTGATCGAGGCTGGACAGTCCGACGATGGCCGCGACGCTGCCCGCCAGGGCCCGTGGCAGCGCGGGCGCCTGCGCGTTGGCGCTGAACACGTGCCCGCCCAGCGAGTAGTCACGAATGTCCACCGCGAACGTCCGCTCCACCGCGGCCACGGAGCCGTGCGCGGTGACGGTGAGGCGGTCCGCCGACCCGGCGACGATGCGCAGGCCCTCGCCGCGCAGGTAGCTCACCAGCGCGCGGTACGTGCCGGCGGCGGGCCCGTAGCGGCGCGTCTGCTCGGCCAGGGGGATGAAGTGACGGTAGGCGGGACTCCGGGGGTTGGTCACCGCCGCCAGGGCCCGCTGAAAGCCAGCCTGATCGCGCCGGCGCAGCACGATCGTGACGGTCAGAGCCCGAGCCGAGAGCCGGCCGGCGATCGGGGTCGCGCGGTCGAGGATCCCCGGGCGCCCGCCGCCGAGGCGGGCGAAGCCGGGTGGAGCGACCGCGGTGGGAGAACCGGCGGTGGCCGGCGAAGCGGCAGCGGCCGGCGAACCCGCGGCGGACGATCCCGGCGAGCCGGCGGCCGCGACGAGGCGCCCGTCCGCCGAGTGCAGCCGATCGGGCCCGGCGCCGCGAGCGGCCCATCCGAGCGCGATGAACAGGGCGAGCGCCGCGGTGGCCACGGCAAGCGCCGTCGCGACCCCCGCGCGGGGACGCGGTTCCGGCGGCCCGAGAATCGGTGGACGGTCGGGCACGGCGCTCATCGCTTACCTGCGCAGCGCTTGTAGGTGGTCGACGCGCTCAGCTTCTGTCCACCACGAATCGTGGCCTGCACCCGAACGGTGAACGTGCCCGCGGGCAACCCGCTCAGCGTGACGGTGCGGCTCGTGTGCGAGCCCTTCGGCCCGGTGAACGTCAGCGACCGCACGCGGCGGTCGTTGACAAACACCACCGCCGCGGTGAGGACGTCACCTCGTGGGGCGCCGAGGTGCAGCACGAGCCGGCTCGCGGCCACGCACGCGCCCGCCGGCAGTCCGAGCTCCCCCGCGAGGGCGGCGCTCGAGGCCGGCTGACTGCTCGAGCTCGAGCTGCTCGAGCTCGAGCTCGACGTCGTACTCTTCGACACCGTGGTGGAGCTGGCCAGGACCTGCACCGTCGCGGTGGTCTCGGCGGTGGTCGAGGCGGTCACCGTCGTCACCGCGGTCTGGGTGACGATGACCGGAGCGCTGCTCGTGCTGGAGGTCGTCACCGCCGAGCTGACAGTTGGATTGCCGGTCAGCGTCACCACCTGCGGCGCGTCGGCGGCATCGTCGTGCAGGGTCAGCGTGGCGTCGCGCTCACCGGCGGCCTGAGCGGTGAAGGTGACGGCGATGAGGCAGCTGCGCCCGCTCTCGAGCGCCGCCCCGGAGCAGCCGTCGCCGAGCGTGAAGTCGCCGGCGGCGGCGCCGGCGAGCGTCGGGGCGGCGAGGAAATGCAGCGGGCCCGAGCCGGTGTTGGTCACCGTGAGCGCGATCGGAGCGCTCGCCTGCCCGACGGCTGAGGGCCCGAAGGTGAGATCGTCGCTGCTCAGGCCGACGATGCCGCTGCCCTGCGCGACGTTGGTCATGGCGAAGCTCGCGGAGCCGGCGGTCCCGGCCATGGTCGCGGTGACGGTGTAGCCGCCGGCGACGTCGTTGGCCACGAACGCCGGGGCGGTGGCCACCCCGTTGGCGCCGGTGGTGACCTTGACCGCGGCCGAGCCGGTGGCGAACGTGCCGCTCGCGCCGGTGTTCGGCGCGGTGAAGGCAACCACGGCGCCCTTCACGACCCCGGCAGCGTCGGTCACCGTGACGCTGAGCGGCGTGGCGAACGAGCTGTCGACGGCGGCGCTCTGGGCGCCGACGTCGGCGCTGATCGCGGTGCCCTGGGTGAACGACAGGGTGGTGACGCCGTTGGCACAGGCGGCTCCGTAGGTCAGGCCGTCGACCGTGCTCGGGCTGAAGGACGTGAACGTGCCCGAGCAGGTGCCGTTGGCGCTGGTGACCACCGGGAAGGTGTCGGTGGCCGCCGGCGCGTAGCCGGGGGTCGGCGTTGGCGCCAGCGTGCCGGCCAGCGCGGCGCTGCTGCTGTCCACCAGGTTCAGCCCAGCGGCGCTGCCGGGGCCGAGCAGGGTCACGCCGAGCGTGGCACCGGCGCCCTCGGTGAACGTGGTGTCGTCCCTCACCGTCAGTCCCGCCGTCAGGTCCAGCGTGCCGTCGTTGGTGATGGTGCCGCCGAGCGCCGTCGTCGGGTCAGCGACGTCGATCGTGCCCTCGTTGTGCAGCGTTCCGTTCTCGAGCCACAGCTCGGGCGTCCCGGCCGGCTGGGCGGCGACGTCGATCGTCCCGGTGTTGGTCAGCGTCGAGAGGGTGGCCAGCTGCAGGATGCCCTGCTGCGCCGCGCTCGTCGCCGCCGCCAGCGTGATCGTCCCCGCGTTGGTCAGGCTGCCAGTGGTCTGGGCCTGGGCGTTGCCGTCGGTGGCGTCGGAGAGGATGGTCACCGACTGATGTGGCGCGATGTTGCCGCCGAAGGTGTCGCCGGCGACCAGCTCGAACGCGGCGGCGCCGGTGCCGGTGAAGCTGAGCGCGCCGTTGTCGATGCGCACCGGCTGGCCGGCGACCGGGCCGGCCTCGGTGAACGTGCCCTCGGCGATGAGCTCGCCGTCGTTGGTGATCGTGCCGTCGGACTGGTTCTGCACCGACCCGAAGACGCCGCCGTCGCCGGCCGGGATGGTCAGGGTGCCATCGTTGACGATGAGACCGGCGCGGGGGCCGTCGAGCTGCTGGAAGTTGTCGACGGCGAACGTCGCGCCGTGGCTGATGTCAAGCGTGCCACCGCCGCTGTCGACGTCCAGCGGCCCGTCGCCGCTGAACGCGGTGGCCACGCCGCTGTCAAGCGTGAGCGTTCCGTCGATCGTATGACGCTGGCTGTCGACGGCGGAGTCGAGGGTCAGCGCGCCGCCCGTGGCGATCGTCGTGCTCAGCCCACTGGCCAGATCGCCGCCGCCGTCCCACAGCAGGCGGCCATCGATGGTCAACGGGCTGGTGCCGTTCACGGTGTCGCCGGTGTCGAGCTCGAGCGTGGTCCCGGACGGGATCGTGCTCGGCGCGTCGATCGACTCCGTCGAGAAGCCGCCGCCGGCGAACAGAAGCGTGCCGCCGCCGCTGACGTTGAGCGGCGCGAAGGTCGTCTGAGGCGAGGCGTCGCCGATGATGCCCAGCGCGATGTCCGACCCCGTCGGGATCGACCACGAACCCGTGTCGCTCTGGCCGTCGCTGCCCAGGTTGAGATCGAGATTGCAGCCCTTGGACAGCGTGACCGTGCCGGCGTTGGCGAACGGCACGTCGAGGACGGCGGTGCCGGCGGCGCCGCAGGTGAACGAGGCGCCGCTGTCGATGACCAGGGCGGATGCGCCCTCGTCGCCCAGCGCCGCAGTGGTAGTGTCGCTGAACGTGGCGCCGCTCTTGACGGTGATCGCGGCCGAGCTGAGGTTGATCTGGCCAGCGCCGCTGAACGTCGCGCTGCCGCTGATGTCGAACGTGCCGCCGACGCCCTGGGTGGCGCTCGAGTCGAAGTTCAGCACGCCCTTGGCCGGGACGTCCACGGTGATGGCGCTCGTGCTCGCCGGGCCGGCCAGGTTGAGCGTGCCGTCGTCGTCGATCGTGCCCGAACCGTTGACCGTGGTGCCGAACACGTTGAGCGTCATCCCGGCGGGGACCGTCGTCGTGCCGCTGAAGGTCTCGGTGGTGAAGTTGCCGTTGAGATCGACCGTCCCGGCCCCGCTTAGCACGAGCGGGTTGAAGGTGGTCTGGGGCGACGCGTCGCCGAAGCTGCCGAAGCCGAGCGTGGCCCCGGACGGCACGGCGAACGTGCCGCTGTCCGTGCCGCCGGCGCTGCCGAGGTCGAGGTCGAGCTCACAGCCGCTGTGCACCGACACGGTGCCGAGGTTGAGCACGCCGGCGATCACCGGTTGGGCGCCGGTGGTGGCGCAGGCCAGCGTCCCACCGGAGTCCACGTCCACGGCGCCGCCGTCGCCGAAATCGCCGGTGCCGTTCAGATTGAGCGTCCCACCCGACTGTACGTCCCACGTGCCCGTCGAGTTGACGCCGAGCGATCCGCCATAGGTCGCCGTGCCGGCCACGTCAATGTTCGTGGAGGCTGACTTGCCACTGCTGTCCGTGGCCGTGTTGATGGCCATCGTCGCGCCCTTGGCGACGGTCAGCGTCCCGGCGCTGCTGATCGTCGCGCCGCCGTCCCAGGTCAGTGAGCCGTCGATCTGCAGGCTGGCCGCGCCGGTCAGCGTCGCGCCGCCGTCGATGGTCAGCGCCTGCAGTTCGGACCCATGGCCGTCGGACTCGCTGAGGCTGAGCGTGGCGCCGCCGGCGAGCGCGATCGGCTGGGAGCTGGCGATGCTGGCCGCCACGGCGCTGCCGGAGCCGGCGATGTGCACCGATCCGCCGGTCACCGCCGCGGTGATGCACACCGTGGTGCTCGCGCCAGGTACGGCGTGATCTGACCAGTTCGCCGCGCTGAACCAGTCGCCGTCGCCGGCGCCGTTGGTCCAGGTCACCGCGCCGGTCGGGCAGGTGACCGTGGCGGTCGCCACCGTCCCACCGCCGAGGACGACCAGCCCCAGCACAGCACAACCGATCAAGTACCGGACGCGCCGTCCGGCTCGTTTCCAATCCATGGACCCATTCCCCCTTGCGGGTCCGAAAACCTACCACCTTGCCGATCGAGTGGGAAGCGCTCCGGCACCGGCGCGAAGCGCCGAACGCTCAGCCGTCGGCGGGCGACGAGGCGCCGGCCTCGGGCGGCGCCGGCGGCGCTCCCGAACGAGCCTCACCGGCCCGTAACAGGCGGTCGCGCAACTCGGCGTGCTCCTCGGGGGTCGGATCCCAGCGCGCCACGTCGGGGAGCTGGTCGAGCGAGCGCAGGCCGAACAGCTTCAGGAACAGGGGGGTCGTGCGGTAGATGACCGCCCCGAATTGCGACCGCCCGGCCTCTTCGATGAGCCCCCGCTCGAGCAGCGAGGCGGCGGCGGAGTCCGCGCTCACGCCGCGGATGCGGGTGATCTCCGGTCGCGAGATCGGCTGCAGGTAGGCGACGATGGCCAGTGTCTCGGCCTGAGCCGGGGACAGGGCGGCCACCCGCGGCTTGCTGAGCAGTCGGCGGGCCGCGTCCTCGGCGGCCGGGTCGGTGGCGAGGGTGATGCCGCCGGCCACCTCGCGCAGCCGCAGGCCGCGGGGGCCGTTGGACAACGCCTCGCCCAGCGCCGCCAGGGCCGCGGTCACCTGTTCGACCTCGGTCTCGGTCGCCTCGGCCAGTTCGGCCGGGGTGAGCGGATCGGGCGCGAGGAACAGCAGCGCTTCGACGATGCCCACCAGCTCGGGCCCGACCGCGGACTGGCCGGGAGGGGCGCCTTCGAGCATCAGGGCGTCGCGGTCGCGGTCGCGGTTGTGGTCGCGGCCGTGGTCGCCGTGACGGCGATCGGGGCGAAGGGAGCATCCTGCTCCCAGCTGGCCTCGCCGCGCTTGTACAGCTCCAGCAGGGCGAACAGCGTCACCGCCACCGTCATGCGGTCGGCCCCGTCCACCGCGTCGTCGAAGTCGAAGGACCCACGACGCAACAGCTCGCGCAGCCGGGCCAGACGCTCCGCCACGCTCACCCGTGGATTGGCGATGTGGCGCAGGTTGATCGCCGGCGGCATCCGCAACAGACCGGCCAGGGACCGGCCGAGCACGTCCGGGTCATAGCGGCGGCCCTCGTCGGAGGGCGCCTCCTCCATGGCCCGGCGCAGGTGCGCGGGGATGGGCGCCGAGCGGTAACGCACGCCCTCCTCGTCGGCCAGGCGGCGTTCCAGATAGCCGGCCGCGCCCCGGTATCGGCGCGCCTCGAGCATGCGCGCCAGCAGTTCCTCGGCCGCCTCCCCCGGTTCCAGGTCAAGCAGCTCCTCGTCGTCAGCGCTGAGCATCAGGCGCGATTTGAGCTCGAGCAGCGCGGCCACGAGCACGATGAACTCGGTCGCGGTCTCGAGATCGAGCTCGCCCCGGGACTCCAGGTGATCGAGATAGGCGAGCACGACATCGGTCAGCTCGAGCTCGAGCAGGTCGATCTCCTCGCGCAGGACGAGGGCAAGCAGGAGGTCGAACGGGCCGGTGAAGACGTCGAGGTCCAGCTCGAGGGCCGCGAGGCTCATCCGGGCACCGTAGCGATCAGCCCCGACGAGGCGCGCCGACGCCCATCCGCTCGCGCACGTCGGCCAGCGTCGGCGCGGCGATCGCGTGCGCGCGCTCGGCTCCCGCCGCCAGCACCTGCTCGAGCGCATCGGTGTCGGCGCGCAGCGCGGTGTAGCGCTCGCGCACCGGGGCCAGGTAGTCGACCACCGCGGCGGCGACGGTGCTCTTCAGATCGCCGTAGCGGGCGTCGGCCAGCTCGACCTCGACGGCCTCGGGCGTCACACCGCGCACCGCGGCCAGGATCTCGATGAGGTTGGTCACGCCGGGCTTGTCGGGGCCGCGCCGCACCTCGCTGCCGGAGTCGGTGACCGCGCGCTTGAACTTCTTCTCGATCGCCGCGGGATCGTCGGTGACATACACCGTGCCCTCGACGGTGGCGCCGCTGGTGGACATCTTGTTCTCGGGATGCTGCAGGTCCATGATGCGCGCGCCCACGGTGGGAATGCGGTGCTCCGGCACCACGAAGGTGTCACCGAAGCGGGCGTTGAAGCGCTGGGCGATGTCGCGCATCAGCTCGACGTGCTGGCGCTGGTCGTCGCCGACCGGCACCTCCTGGGCCTGGTAGGCCAGCACGTCGGAGGCCATCAGCACCGGGTAGAAGAACAGCCCGGCCGAGGCGAGCTCGCGCGCCGAGCCGGCCTTGTCCTTGAACTGGGTCATGCGGCTCAGCTCGCCGTAGGAGGTCACGTTGGCCAGCAGCCAGGTGAGCTCGGTGTGCTCGGGGACGTCGCTCTGGCGAAACAGGACGCTGCGCCGCGGGTCCAGGCCGGCGGCGAGCAGGATGGCGAGCAGGTCGTACAGACCCTCGCGTAGCTCCTGCGGCTCGTAGGGCTTGGTCAGCGCGTGCAGGTCGACGATGCAATAGATCCCCTCGCCCCGCTCCTGCCCGGCCACGTACTGCGCGATCGCCCCGATGTAGTTGCCGAGATGCTTGCGCCCGGTGGGCTGGATGCCCGAGAAGATGCGCGGCGGCGTGCCGGGCGGCGTCACAGCGGCTGGCGGATGACCGGCTGCTTCGCGGCGGCGGCCTCGTCCAGGCGCCGGACCGGCGTCGAGTACGGCGCGTTGCGAACGAGCTCGGGATCCTCGCGCGCCTCGCGCAGGATCTCCGCCACCGTGTCGGCGAAGGCGTCGAGCGTCTCCTTGGTCTCGGTCTCGGTCGGCTCGATGAGCAGCGCCTCGTCGACCAGCAGCGGGAAGTACACGGTCGGCGGGTGCACCCCGTGGTCGAGCAGTCGCTTGGCCAAGTCGAGCGTCTTGATCCCGAGCTCCTTCTTCATCGGCGCACCCGAGAGCACGAACTCGTGCATGCAGCGCCCATTGCCGTAGGCGAGTGGAAGCAGCTCGGCCACCCCCTCGCGTTGCAGGCGCGCCAGCAGATAGTTGGCGTTGAGCACCGCCGTCTCGGAGGCGTCGCGCAGCCCGTCGGCGCCCAGCGAGCAGATGTAGGCGTAGGCGCGCACGAAGCAGCCGTAGTTGCCCTGGAACCCGCGCAGGCGCCCGATCGACTGCGGGCGGTCGTAGTCCAGGTCGAACGTCCCGTCGTCGCGCCTGACCACCAGCGGCGTGGGCAGGAACGGCGCGATCCGCTCGGACACGGCGATCGGTCCGGAGCCCGGCCCGCCCCCGCCGTGCGGCTGGGTGAAGGACTTGTGCAGATTGAAGTGGACGATGTCGAAGCCCATGTCGCCCGGGCGCGAGATCCCCATGACCGCGTTGAGGTTGGCGCCGTCGTAGTACACCGTCGCGCCGACGTCGTGCACGATGCGGGCGATCTCCTCGATGTTCGGGTCGAACAGGCCGAGGGTGTTCGGGTTGGTCAGCATCAGACAGGCCACGTCCGAGTCGGCCTTGGCCCGCAGGTCGTCCAGGTCAACCCCGCCATCGGGGTTGGTGCCCACCTTCACCACCTCGAGGCCGGCCATGGTCACCGTCGCCGGGTTGGTGCCGTGGGCGGTGTCGGGAGCCAGCACCTTCGTCCGGGTCTCGCCGCGACTCTCGTGGTAGGCGCGGGTGAGCAGCACCCCGGCCAGCTCGCCGTGGGAGCCGGCGGAGGGCTGCAGGCACACGTGCGGCAGCCCGGCGATCTCGCCGAGCGCCCGCTCGAGGTTGAACATGACCTCGAGCGCACCCTGGGCGTGGCGCGGGTTCTGCAGGGGGTGCAGGCGCGCGTGTCCGGGCAGTGCGGCCACGCGCTCGTGCAGGCGCGGATTGTGCTTCATCGTGCACGAGCCCAGCGGATAGAAGCCCGAATCGAGATCGAAGTTGCGCCGCGACAGGCGCACGTAATGGCGCACGAGCTCGGGCTCGGACACCTCGGGCAGGCGGGCCGGCTCGGCCCGGCGCAGGTGGGTCGGCAGCAGCTCGGCCCCGTCGCGCTCGGGCACGTCCAGCCGCGGGGGCACGAAGGCCCGGCGCCCCGGACGGCCGCGCTCGAAGATCGTCACCGCGCGTTCGGCCTGCATCGCGGTTTCCGGCCGGGTCTCGGTGGCGCTCATGTCCGGGCTCCCGCCGCCACCGCCGGCTCCGCGGATCCAGACGTCTCGGCCGCCAGCGCCCGTGACAACACCTCGGCCAGCCGATCGATGTCGGATCTCGAACGCCGCTCGGTGATCGCCACCAGAAGTCCTTCTTGAAATTCCTCATAGTCGCGTCCGAGCGCGTACCCGGGGTTGACCCCCTCGGCCTGGCAACGCTCGATCACCCGTTCCACCGCCTGGAGATTCTCGACCGGCAGGCCGAGGGCGAACTCCCGGACCACGGGCCGGTCGTGCAGCCGGCGGACTCCGGGCAGCGCGGCCAGCGTGTCGCGCGCATAGGCGGTGCGGGCCAGCAGCAGCTCGGCCAGCTCGACCAGGCCCTCGCGCCCGAGCCAGGACAGGTAGACCACGCCGGCCAGCGCGTTGAGCGCCTGCGCGGTGCAGATGTTCGAGGTCGCCTTCTCCCGGCGGATGTGCTGCTCGCGGGTCTGCAGGGTCAGCACGAAGCCCCGGCGGCCGTCGACGTCGGTGGTCTCCCCCGCGATGCGGCCGGGCATGCGGCGCAGATGCTCCGGCGCGGCGGCGAAGAAGCCGAACGACGGCCCACCGAAGTCCAGCCGGTTGCCGAGGGTCTGACCCTCGCCGACCGCGACGTCGACGCCGAGCTCGCCGGGCGTGCGCAGGATCCCCAGCGGGATCGGGTCGCAGGAGCAAACCACGAGCGCCCCGTGCGCCTTGGCCGCCGCGATCAGCGGCTCGAGATCCTCCACGGCGCCGAGGAAGTTCGGGTGTGAGAGGAACACGGCGCTGACCTCGTCGTCGAGCGCCTCCGCCCAGGCCTGCGGGTCGGTGACCCCGCCGAGCAGCGGCACCTCGGTGACGTCGGTCCCGTAGCCGTGGGACAGCGTGCGCAGCGTCTCGCGGCTGTGCGGGTGCAGCCCACGCGAGACCACGAAGCGGCGGCGCCCGTTGACCAGCTTGGCCAGGTAGCCGGCCGCGGCTACCGCCGACGGACCCTCGTACACCGACGCGTTGGACGCCGGCAGGCCGGTGAGCTCGGAGATCGCCGTCTGGTACTCGAACATCACCTGCAGCCCGCCCTGGGAGATCTCCGGCTGATAGGGCGTGTAGGGCGTCAGGAACTCCGAGCGCTCCATGAGCATGTCGATGACCGCGGGCACGTAGTGGTCGTACATGCCGGCCCCGAGAAACGTCAGCTCGTCCTCGGCGCTCACGTTGCGCGCCGCCAGGTCGCGCAGATGCGCGAACACCTCGAGCTCACTGAGGCCCGCGCGGAGGTCCAGCGAGCGCCCGAAGCGCAGGTTGTCCGGAATCGCGGCGAACAGCTCGTCCAGCGAGGACACGCCGATGGCCGCGAGCATCTCGCGTCGATCGTCGTCAGTGGTGGTCGTGTAGCGAGTCATAACTTGGGAAAAAGTAAAGCTGTCGGCCCGGCCGATCTAGCCCAGGCTGGCGGTATACGAGGCGCGATCCAGGAGCGCGTCAAGCTCGCCCGCGTCGGTCAGTCGAACCTTCACGAGCCACCCCTCACCATAGGGGTCCTCGTTGATGGTCTCGGGACTCCCCGACAGCGCGTCGTTGATCTCCACGATCTCGCCCGACAGCGGAGCGATGACATCCGAGACCGCCTTGACCGACTCGACCTCGGCGTAAGGCTCGTCCTTCTCGATCAGCGCCCCGACCTTCGGCGGCTCGAAGAACACCACCTCTCCGAGGGAGTCCTGGGCGTACCAGGTGATGCCGAACGTGGCGTGATCGGGATCCTGCGGGTCGACCCGGGCCCAGTCGTGCTCGGGGTGATAGAGGAGATCCTCCGGGTAGCTGGCGTCGGCCATTGAAGTCAGGCTCCTGTGGTCGGAGGAACGGAATCAGGCAGAACTCTACGGTGTCTCGCCGTAGTCCCTACCCGTGCTTGGGCACGAGCGGGGAAGAGCGAACGACCGCCTCGCGCGTGCGGCCCCGTACGTCGATGTCCAGGCGCTCACCCACCGCGGCGCGCTCCGGCGCCACATAGGCCAGGCCGATGCCGATCTGTAGCGTCGGCGAGAGCGTGCCGCTGGTCACCACGCCCCCACCGATGACCGGGTTTCCCGCGCGCGCGATCCCCGCGCCCTCGATCGCGAAGGCCACGAGCTTCTCCGGGGGACCGGCGGCGCGCATCTCGCGCACGGCCTCGGACCCCACGAAGCCGGTGTCCTCCTTGCAGCACCAGCCCAGGCCGGCGGCGATCGGGTTGCGCTCCTCGGTGAGCTCCTGGCCGTAGAGCGGGAAGCACACCTCGGTGCGCAGCGTGTCCCGCGCCCCGAGCCCGGCCGGCGCCGCGCCGCGGCGGACCAGCTCGTCCCACAGGGCGGGAGCGTCCTCCGGGGCCAGCAGCAGCTCGACCCCGTCCTCGCCGGTGTACCCGGTGCCACACACGAGCACGTCGGTGGCATGCACGAGCCTGCGGCCGGCGGTGAGTCGCGGCGGCAGCGGTCGATCGCTGGTCGCCTGGACGATCTCGCGCGCGGCGGGGCCCTGGACGGCGAGCATCGCGTAGCGGTCGGCGACGTCGGTCACCGTGGCGTCGAAGCCCTGGGCACCGGCGAGGAAGGTGGCGAAGTCGCGCTCGTGGTTGGAGGCATTCGTCACGGTGAGATAGGAGTCCTCGTCGAGGCGGTAGGTGAACAGGTCGTCGAGCACGCCGCCGTCCTCGCGGCACAGCACGCTGTACTGCGCGCCGCCGACCGCGAGCTTGTCGATGTCGTTTGACAACAGGTGCTGGAGCAGCTCGGACGCCTGGGGTCCCGACGTGGCGATCTCCCCCATGTGGGACACGTCAAACATCCCGGCGTGCTCGCGGACGCGCAGATGCTCCTGACGGACCCCGTCGTATTGCACGGGCATCTCCCAGCCGGCGAAGTCCACGAGTCGGGCTCCCGCTCGGGCATGGCGGTCATAGAGAGGCGTGCGACGCAGCGCTGGCGATTGGGAGGCGGCCACCGGCCGCTCAGGCTAGCAACGCGTGGCGGCCCCCGCCGCGGCTGCTGAGCGGGGCGTCGGAGGGGTATGTCGAAAAACCTCGGCGGCGACCGGTCTGTTGCCAGGCCCGTTGGTCAGGCGAGACCGCCTCGGGGGCGTGTGGCGAGTAATCCTCGGCGGTGGCAAGTTTCTCGCCAACCCCCTTGGCCGGCCCGCCCCGCGGGCGGGGCGTGTGGCGCGAAATCCTTCGCATTGACCAGCTTCTCGCCACACCCCCTCGCCGGACCGGCGCGAGTGTTGCGGCGGTGTGCGAGGTGCGTCGGGATCGCTACGGGGTGTGACGCGACTGTCACTGAACCGGCCTCGCGGTACTCGTCCACCCTCAAGTCGCCGCCCACCCGGACGATTACCCGGTCGTAAGGGAGGAGCTGACAGGGAGTCGGCTCTAGGTCATAAACCACGTCATCAAGGAGATGAACGCATGGCCCTGTATGTAAACACGAATATCTCGGCGATCGACGCCGCGGACAACCTCAACACGACCGAGACGGCGCTGGAGATGTCCACCCAGCAGCTGTCGTCCGGTCTGCGCATCAACAGCGCGGCCGACGATGCCGCTGGCCTGACCATCAGTGAGAACCTGCAGGGTCAGATCAACGGCGTCGACCAGGCCAACCGCAACGCGCAGGACGGCGTCTCGCTGGTCCAGACGGCGGCGGGTGCACTGACGCAGGTGCAGCAGATGCTGCAGCGCATCCGTGAGCTCGCGGTGCAGTACGGCAACGGCACGCTGAACAGCACCGACCAGACGGCCATCCAGACCGAGGTCAACCAGCTGATCTCGGAGATCAACCAGATCGGCTCGACGGCGCAGTTCAACGGCATCAACGTGCTCAACAGCTCGGCGACGCTCACCTTCCAGGTGGGAGCCAACGACGGCGAGGTCATCACCGTGGCCACCGTCAGCCTCGGTTCGTCGATCGGGACGATCAGTCTCGGCACGGCGACCACGCTGAGCAGCATCGACGCCGCCATCAACGCGGTGTCGGGTGTCGACTCGACGTTCGGCGCGGTGCAGAATCGCCTGCAGTACACGATGGCGAACCTCTCCACCTACGAGGAGAACCTCACCTCCGCCAACAGCCGGATCATGGATGTGGACATGGCCTCGGCCATGACCAACTTCACCAGCGAACAGGTGCTCCAGCAGGCCGGTACCGCGATGCTCAGCCAGGCACAGAAGCTGCCCGACGCTGTGCTCTCGCTGCTGCAGG
>Ga0302325_10019558_pt1 | contig 14242 bp, 8 predicted proteins | sample Palsa_T0_2_FD_201948 | JGI IMG/M metagenome (GOLD analysis project Ga0302325, IMG submission 201948) | Peat permafrost microbial communities from Stordalen Mire near Abisko, Sweden - Palsa_T0_2 | ecosystem: Environmental > Terrestrial > Soil > Palsa > Peat permafrost | place: Sweden: Abisko... | reverse complement strand
ACAACTCTCTAGAACCTTCTATAGCCACCCCTAGCTTTTGCAACAGACCAGCTTTGGCCTGTGCGAGGTGGCTGGCAGGGCTCTGCGACCACTCACAGTAGGTACTTGACGCCTCAGACCCGCAATTCTTGAGAATTAACGTTTGTTCCGGGGGGGGGAGAGTATGGCTTCCTCTTCGGCTAGACCCGCAGCGTCGGCATCTATTCCGAGACAATTCCGCCTTTTCAGCAAGACATCTAGATCTACAAAATGGCCTGTTTCCTCCTCACCCAACGCACAGACGTCAGAATTCAGAATTCAGAATATTTCTTGCAGAGCTCAGTTTAGATCTCTTTTACGTTCAATATGCGCCAATAGACAGTCCGGCTTGGGAGCATATTCATTTTGTTTTGCGTCAACATGAAGCTTCGACCTACAACATACCGCTCTTTGCATCGGTATCTTCAAAACTCTTCGAGACATGAGAATACTCGGCCAGGAATTTGCCTGCAGTGTCGCCAGCAGCTTCGTGGACATTATGGGGGTCTGGAGTTATCTGGGAGGGGTGTGCGCTCAATTGCTACTTCTGCGAGTCCGCGCGAGAGAGAACCACAATCAAGGATCATTTTACCTGCTCCAGTCATTGCTGGACAGAGGAGGACTTTAGCAACAGTTCGAAATGGTATTTCGCACTCTCCAAGAAGCTTAGAGCAAAATGCTGACTGACCTGGATAGTCAACCTAGACGATAGAGGACCTATCCAAGAGTACGAAGCCCGAGTGGCGACAGGTCGATTGCGGGACGATGAACACCAAAGAGGTCAGAATCCCCTGGCAGTACTTCGAATAAGAGATTGATGAGCTTTTAGGCATCATAGAAAGCCTGCAACACCTCCACGATGAACTCCGAAGTTACGATGCGCCACCAACTATTCACCCCACCATCGAGTCCCTCAAACCAGAGCCCAAGTCCATGTTTGGGCGTCTTTTTGGAAATGGGCCAAAGGAGCAAAAGTTAAAGGATATACCAGATAATCTGCCGCGAGGCCTGTATTTGTACGGCGATGTGGGGAGTGGGAAAACTATGTTGATGGACCTATTTTATGAGACGCTCCCAAGCAGTGTGCATTCGAAGACGAGGATCCATTTCCATAATTTCATGCAGGATGTTCATAAGCGGTTACATAAAATGAAGATCGAGCATGGGAACGATATTGATGCGGTGCCTTTTGTTGCAGCAGATATTGCGGAAAAGGGGAACGTCCTATGCTTCGACGAGTTCCAATGTACAGATGTGGCAGATGCTATGATATTACGAAGGTGTGTATACCCTTTTCTCTTTGGATTTCACTAAAAGGTTCAGACTCCTTGAGGCCCTTATGTCTCACGGCGTTGTCCTTGTAACAACCTCCAACCGTCACCCGGATGACCTCTACAAGAACGGCATCCAGCGAGAATCCTTTATTCCCTGTATCAACCTCCTCAAGAACCGCCTTCATGTTATAAACCTCGATTCACCAACCGACTACCGAAAGATTCCTCGGCCACCATCTGGCGTCTACCACGCCCCACTCGACAAGCACGCCGCCTCCCACGCCGAGAAATGGTTCCGCTTCCTCGGCGACCCACACCAGGACAAACCACGAGCCGAAACCCAGCGAGTATGGGGCCGAGAAATCCACGTCCCGAAAGTTAGCGGAAGAGCAGCGATGTTTTCGTTCGACGAGTTGATTGGGAGACCGACTAGCGCTGCTGATTACATCGAGTTGATGCGCAGCTACGATTCCTTCATTGTGACGAACGTGCCCGGCATGACCTACCGTGAGCGAGACTTAGCACGGCGCTTCATCACCTTCATCGACGCTGTGTATGAATCCCGAGCCAAGCTCGTGCTCACGACTGCCGTACCTCTAACCCAACTCTTCTTGTCGAAAGAGGAGGTAAAAGAGAGTGTGCAGCGGGATAAAGAGGACAAGAAGGGCCAAGTCGAAGAGAACCATGATATCGATGACACGATGAGGAATCTGATGGACGACTTGGGGATGAATATGAAGATGTTGAAGAGCAGTTCTATTTTTAGCGGTGATGAGGAGAGATTCGCTTTCGCGAGAGCGCTGAGCAGACTCAGCGAGATGGGGAGTCGAGAGTGGATTGAGCGAGGCATGGGTCTCGAGAGAGACGGCGGCAAGCAAGAAAGGGATAGTTGGGCTAAAGTAAGGAGTAGGCAGATGGAAGACAGCATGTGATGTGGCCTCGATAGGGTCCGTCCGTCCGTCGTCCGAGCTAGGGAAAGTCCAGACGGAGAAGCTGAAGTAGAGGCGAAGAAGATACCAAGATGAGATGAATAATGTGTGATAAATGATGAGCTAATCTACCTCTTTGTAACGCTAGCTAGATTCCTTACCTGCTTTTCAAGGGCGGTGCGTGCTCATGTATATCATATACCCCTTCCAAATACACATTGTCTACATATTGAACATCATATCTACCACGCTTACAAGGATCTGCTTCCACTGTATTTTGGAGCCGCGCGAGGGTATTGTTGGTACTCGGGTTCTTGGAACTTAGCCGGGACGAAAGCGATTAGCTGGATTTTTGGGGATGGGAGAGGATGGGCCTTCTAGGGCACAATTTGGTTGCCAGATGCAGGATTAGTGGGGATTGGAAACTGAGCTAAAAAGGACGATGTGCAACGAAAATTCCGAGGTTGGTGAGGCTTGTGTGGATGAGCGTTAGAAGTTAGAACTTGTGATAGTGTTATCGAAGGCTGGAAGGTGGATCGAGTTGGAGAGAAGCCTTGAGGGTAGTGACAGGTCTTGAGAACCTGGTCTGAGAAAGGCACGATTCTGATGTTCGGGCTATTTGTGAGAACAGTAAAAGGCTCTGTGAGCCAGATTTAGAAGAAGAGTTCACTTGAGCGGTCTTCCTAACCTCCCTCTTTGCCCCAGGTTGAAGGCTGAGCAGCATTTTGGCCATTGCGATAAGGGTTACCTGGGAGATTTCTGTGGGTTGGGGTTCATAGTTTGGAAGAGCTACTGTAATAAGGTGGCACAACCAAGAGATGCGCCGCCGCACGGCCAAAGGCTCAGGGGGATCTCAACTATTGAATTTAGATCGTCTTGTCAATAGATGTTATGTCTGTGGCCCACAAATGTGGCGTTCGATGATACTGTACCCAGATGCAGGGTCAGCTCAAAAGAGATGAGAGGGCATCGGTACCACTGTCAGCAATCCGACATTATCTGGATACATGACTAAATCACCCCATTTGCCGGCGTAGGTCTCAGGAACGAGCCGGAATGAAGCAAGGAAGGAAAAGACCGGACCTGCTGCAGGTTCTGATATATCTGCTCTCAGACATCGCTTCCGCAAGGTTAGTTGGTTTGCTGACTACAGCCCAGGGCTTCCGGGACAGCAACTGCTATTCTGGGCCGATCCGCTGCCAGGACCCGAGACGCGCAGACCTGTAGGAGGTACGGTATCTGACGTTGGAGAGCGTTCTCAATCCAGATGTGGGGCCGGGACTGGTTTATTATATGTGAGCCGCGACTAATTTTGCTCGACGGATCGAGGCCTTTGGCGGCTGCGCCTGGCGGGTAACGAAGCGACTCGCTGCGGAAAGCTGGAATGAGGATCGCGGACTTGTTACTTCCTTGGTGGTCTGATTGGGGTAGAATAAAAGATATTAGACCACTGGATCTTGGGCTCTAACATTCATTGTGGAGTGCTTTGAAGACGTCTTCACTTACCCAAAACACACGTCCATTCTGTCCACACGCTTCAGTTGCATTTCCTGGAAGATAGCGATCTGGAGAGAATCACTGACAGGGTGCTCAGCCTGTCCGGAATTTCTGAGCTTAGTATGGTAGGCATTCCATACATACCCTGGGAAAATCATTCCATGAGGCTCTCTCATCATGAGAGGGCATTGCAATAAGGTTGTGACACAGTGACAGCTTATCCAGCCTTCTGCTCGAGGTCGTACAGCCACCCAATGAAGTCCGAACATACAATTCTGTTCGAGAAGTATTCCTGATTAGTCTCACATCGTGGATCATTCGATGATCGCCAACGTGACAACCCTGTAGTTTCATCCAAAAAGTCTAATGGCAAATGTAAGATCGATCCAGGAACTGAGGTAAAAATAGCCTTTTCGAGTTCCACTGCTGCGGGGACTAATTATTTAGCGAGATACACTAAAATGGAATGGTCTCCCAAATCTCGACTTTGGTCTCAAGGAATCTGCCAAAAGGCGAGCTGGCAGCAAAAGCTTTTACAAGGCTTCTGATTGACGATATCTAACGGGTCCATTCTCGCGCTTCAGACTTTCATAATATCCACAGGCGCCAGGACTGAGGGTATTTATTGCAAGTCAGAACGTGATCTCCCAGAGCATGACTGCAGTGTGCCTGTTGTTCCTGTCCCCCTGTGAGATGCACAGTGCCACAGTACTCGTAGTGGCGAAGCTCCCGCCAATTTCCAAGGGGCCTGCCCACAGCCCCAGAAATAAGGTCAGAGTCAGGTTCTCAGCCTACCAAACGATGGATGCTAAGTGGCTCTTTCTCCCCTGCCATCGCCAGCCCTCCCATTTCCTCCAATTGCTGTGCTTCGAGCTTTCCTCAATTTGGGTTTATTTCTCCCATGCCTGCCTAAGGTGGCGGGGACCGTGCTCTGCAAAACTGCCCCCACAGCCTCTACGGTACAGGGTACGAAACAATCTTTGGAGCTTCTAATAACTCTTCCGATCCACTAGGTCATTTGGAGATCAGATCATATATTCTTCCTTCCCCCAGATCCTCCTTCATGGACGCCGTTGTGAAAAGCAAGTCGTGACATTGTTTCTTCTTATCGCAATGGGTCCTAATATCTTCGCGATGCCTGCTTCGTCGATCATTCTCCTCTTTTCTGTCGCGTTTGGCGTGACCAACGCCCTACCTTGGGCAGAACCTCACCAGACCAATACATATCAGGCAGATCAGTGGTCGCCAAAACCAACTCCAATATCAGGCGATCCTGCGGGATTATTTAAGAGGAGTTCAGTTGATGTGAACATTTGTGGGTGGATCGGGGGGATTTTCGGACAGCCTGTACAGTGCGGGAGTGGTTCATCGTGTGTCCATGATACAATACATGGATATGTAGGATGCTGTACGACATCTGGAGCCTGCACAGCTGGGGTTTACACAAGTTGCGTGGATGGTGGGTCTGACGGATGGTCACCGAATTCAGGACTGGCAGATAATGGGATTGAGACATGGTACGCCTAAAGATCTTTCGCCACTTGAACACTCGAGCTAATTTTTGATAGTACGGGCTCTTCAGTATGCTATCGAAACACTTACCCAGGAGGATATTATCAATATAGCTGTGGCGCGTCATGGCAAGCTACTTCGGTTGCGACAACATATGCGGGGCAGCAATCAGATGTCTTCCTACAGGTTGTATATACAGGCGTGAACTTCACACCAACATCCGCGCCCACAAGTACAACTTTGAGCTCAAGCTCCTCTTCATCTACAACCGCCAGCAAGACCGTCCCGGTAATAAGCAATGTCTCTCCTAGCTCCACAGCTGGAGCAGCAACATCCACGACCTCACCCGCCTCTAAAATGAACGCCGGTACCATCGCCGGCAGTAGCATAGGAGGAATAGCCGGTCTCGCAATCCTGGTTGCCCTAGCATTCTTCCTCTTCCGCCGACACCAGCGCAAGAACCGCTACCGCGCTGGCCCCTTCATCAGCTCCCTCTCCCACACCTCGCACAACCCGCACCCCCCTAACAACGGAAGTGGACCTTTCCAACGCATAGCGCCCTACTCCCCTGACGATTTCAATAACCCCATGGCCCATCGCCCGAACACCACCGGCACCACAACCTTCATAACCGCTGGTCCCATCACATTCCCAGAAACTTACGCCTATGCTGGCGCTTCCGATCCCCATCATCCATACACGAACGCCCCTACAACACCCTACTTTCCACCTGCTCCTCGCTCCGCATCCCAGGATTCCCAGGACCGACAAGGACTGAGGGAAGAAACTCCCCTAGTATCAGAAATTGATAGTTTCTCCCACGGCTTCCGCGATGCGATACAGCAGCGCACGCAAGTAGAGGGAAGGGACACGAGTACCCATTCCGGCGTTCTTCCCGGTGGGGTAGGCGGAACGGGGATCGGAATGGGTATCATCGGGGCGCCTTTACTCAGTAATCACCGCGCCGAAGACCGTGAAGCTCGTTCGAAGGCTTTTAGGAATCAATTAGCTCAAAAAAGCGGAGGTGGAAGTGGGAGTGGGGGATGGAGTCCGCAGGCGTTGAGGAGTAATCCTGTTCATGGTTATCGGGGTGTTAGTGGGGATGGGAGTGGGGATGAGGATGGAGAAGAGTTCGAGATCCCGCCCAAGAGTCCGTTGAGGGCGAGTATGACTGCGGGATTGGGTGCTGCGGTTGGCAGGAGGAGCCCAGATGATGACAGGCCGAGGTATCAGCTTGTTGATGAGCTTGCTAGGGATGATGTACCAATTTTGCAAAGTCCGGGAGAACTGAGACATAGTAGGTAAAAGAGAAGTCAGTAGATGAGATGGAATTAGGAGTTTGGCTTGGATGGAAAACTTTGTATGGCTTAGGATTGGGATTTAGATTAGAGAGTTTTGTGATACTATGATACCCTTGTTTCTATACGGTTGATACAAAATAAAACATCTGAAAATATAAAAAAAAAATCTTCTTTGTGATGCTGAGGTGGGATTGGACAGTGAAGTCTATTTTCGGGTAAGGAGGGAAGCCCAAATTCAGAACACGATTAGATAGAATTTTCGGAATAGAGTGTTAGTTGTACCGATCAAATTGAAGTCATGTAATAACATCACCTTGTATTCCGGACCCAACTGCTTAATCGTCCAATCCAATGGACCTATATCTACATAAACATGCGGTCAAAACCAACGCCGTCTTCCCTTACGATGCCGAATAAGTAAATCTGCAACCAGCCCCTGTGAAATGCTAAGCCCCGAGAATGACATCGAATCATGGTTTTAATTAATCTTGTTGGTTTTCGTAACCCTCTGGCTTTTCCAGCCCATTGATATCGAAGAAACGTGATGTACCTAATGTTGTTAGTATAGTCCAAAAGACGGTAGCGGAAGAAACCTACAAGAGTATCCCTTCCAGTCGAAGTTATCCTTCGGATTGCAGTGACATTTCAGGTCTAATCTCGTCTTCTCGCCAGTTGGGCAGTGGGTGAATGGAACGTGGTAGTAGGCAATATCGTTGAAGAAATGGATTTCGTTCTTGTCAAGGAGAAGACTGGCAGCGATCGAATGTACCGGAGCATCACCCCAACGCTCGTAGAAGAATCCACCATCCTGGTCGAGAGACTCGAAAAAGTCGAGGTAGGCTTTCGATCGGAGCCAATTAAGGTTACCGACTTCGAAATTAGACCACTAGGAAACACGTTAGCAAGGATACTTAGAGTTATTCTTTGTAACTTACCATATGGCAATGGTTGTAGGTCTCTCCACCATCATCACTCAAGAAACCCATAGAGTTGTCCTCGGCAATATGCTCAGGATGAGCCTTCATAAACTTCTTGGTGCTATCCCACAAGGTAGGGATGGTCTCCACATATTCGTACAGACTCAGCACGAAACTGTACTTCTTCTTATTGTCGGACATGTACTTGAACACGTCATAATCAATATCGCAGAAGAGCTCGATGCTTGGCTCAACTCGCCAGTACCATTCGTAATTGAGCATCAATGGTTGACGGAAGAAGAAGCCTGATTCGAAGCGGCACATGTGACGATAACTGACGGAGTCTCCGTAGATAATTTTCCGTTGGGCCATATCCTCACGGACCTTGCGGGCCTTGTCCTGATCAATGTGATCCGGGAAAGACCAATGTTCCTTGGGAATTTCTCCATAGAATGTGTTGCCAGATACCAATGACGCCGTAACCTTCTTGAATGTTTGATCAAAGGGCTTGTCGTTCAGGAATACCCAATCGTAATGGAATTTCCTGTTGAATCGATCCTCGACTTGGCGAATTGATCGCGCAATCTCCCATAGATCTGAGTTTCGGGCCAATGTTACAAATGTCGCATTCATTCGAGGTCCATCAACGGTCTTAGGAGGAAGGCCCCCTGATGTATTGGGTGTTGTCCCACCCACAGCATCACTTCCAGCTTTGGTTGGTATGCCACTATAACCTTTGTTTTCACCTCCAAGAATGTCGGACGGTATCCTTTGTGTCGAGGAGGAGGAAATGAAATAGATGACAGCGAGCCCCTAATTCCTGGTTAATATAGAACCAAACGCTGAGGCGGAACTATGATGCAACATACGAAGAAGGCAAAGAGAATATATCTCAAATATCTGGCCGTTCCAGATGCCATCATGGGTAGATTGCCGCCGGATTGTTGATGTTTCTCTGAAGATAGTCCCGGCATGAGGTAACCAAGAATCAATCGATTGATCAAGTATCCCAAGAAAGGTCCAAAACAAGGTATGAAGGAAAGAACACGTCGTGAGTGTCCTAGTAAGAAGAAAGGGAATGAAGAAGGGAACGAAGGGGTTGCATGCGACGGTGCAGGACGCGCAAGCTATAAAGGAGGTTGAAGTTTCCTTCTTGAATTAAAATGTCCTCGGGGCGTCTTGCTTGAGAGCGGAACTCGTGTTCAACGCAGGGGGTTGATTGCCGAAAAAACACCTGCTAGGCTGCTTTCGACCTAGACTGAGCCTCATGCACCTAAGCTTTCCCCCACCACCAACTGCATCACCACTTCGAAATTTATTGGATTTACAACACCGCAAAAATCCGACACAATTTCATTGTCTCACAACGCCTTCAACAGTAAGTCGCATTGCACTCGGTTCTCGAGTTGGACAGCTGAGGACCAGCTGTACCTCCAATCAAAAGCCTTCTTCCCCTTCATCACAACCTCGAATGTTTCGTCTCTTTACTTTTCCACCCTCGTTTCACCAACTTCTCCCAGACCTGTATCGTCGCCGAGCTGACACCACTTCTCAATACAGTTTCCTTCTTCTTTACTTCTATTTAGCTCCCTTCATGGACGCTCCGCTAGTTTGAGTCGGCACCAGCGTTCAAGCAAGAGCCCGCGGTCAAGATGTCGTTCTTTGGCTTCGACACGAACTTACCCCGCGATCGCGGTCACAACCCCTCCGCACCTGGCTTTTCACAAGCTGCAGACCCATTTGCTGGCCTTTCAAGACAAGAAGACGATGATGATGCGTGAGTTGAACGGCAGTCGTTCACCTTTCGCAAACTGACAGTCGGATTCACTAGACTCGACTTTGAGGATACATATGACGGTTTAGGCGATCAATTGGACGAGACGGACGATGCTCTGAATGATGATACCTTCGGTGGCGGCAATGATGCTGGTGGAGCAACTAGACCGGTTGGCAAGGACTTTGATTTCTTTGGTCAGACTGCCAAAGTCGCGGATGTAATCGTTGAGGAGCAGGCTCGCTTTACTCGTCAACAACCTGTATCAAGAGTTACTCCGGCTGCCTCGCACTTCCCGCAGCCTCTTTCGAAGCCTGCTAGAACCGGATATGAGCGCTACAAGGAGCCGGATTACGTCCCTGAGATGCAAGTTGACCCGACTTTGTGGGGAGTTGCGCCAAAGCGTGCTGCTCCTGCACCAGCTCCAGAGTCTCCTGCTACGCCTGGCCTAGCTCCTGGAGGGCGAAAGATGATGAGCCTTGAGGAAGTTGAAGCGGCTATGCGTGCTCAAGCTAAGAAGCCTACTGTGGCGCAACCCGCAATCCAGCAGCAAGTTCCAGCACCTCAGCGCCAGCAGTATACACAACCACCCCCGCAACAATATCAGCATTATCCCCAGCAAAACCCCCAGCAAGCTCCTGTCCAGGTCAGCGGTCCGCCAAGAGAAGAGCCACGTGCAGCACCTGCTAGTCAACCGACCCATATCTTGCAGAGAGCCCAAGCACCTTCCGCTCAGCCTACAGGTCTATCTCAACCAACCCAAATCTTGCAAAAGCCCAACCGATATTCGGCCGAGCAACAGAGACCTGCTCCTGCCGTACAACACCCTAGTCATCACTCTCGCCCTTCTGGCTCACGCCACATTATCACTCACCCACAACAGCTTGCAGGCTTGTCAGAAGAAGAGAGAGCAGCTTTCTTTCTGGAAGATGCTAAGCGTGCAAAGAGAAACCACAAGATCTTCTTGCTCTCGAAGGATAACGGTCTCATGACTCCCCAAGACAAGAACTTTATCACTAGAATCCAGCTGCAGCAACTTGTGACTGCAACGGGCAACCCCAACGAGCACGGAACAGACAAATCCGAGTCTGAAGATTTCTATTATCGAGTTCATAATCAAATTCGAGGTGGACACCGTCAACACCCTGGCCAACCGTTGAGCAACTTTGCCCAAACCTATCTATTCCAGACTGGAGGTCGACATGGAGGTATGCGACGACAAGCTCGAGGAGGTGATACTCACGTGCAGCGTATGGAACAGCAAGTCCAGAGAGCTGTCGAAGCTGCCAAGAATAAGCCGAAGAACAAGCAGTTGGTCATTGAAGGCAGCCTAGGCAAGATCTCTTTCAGCAATGCAAAGACCCCGAAGCCTCTGCTCAACATTAAGCGAACTGAGAGTGGTTCCGATGCACAGAGACCTGGAAGTGCTGCTCGAGACCGCAAAGCCCATGCGGCAGGTGTCAGTGGCAGCGACAGAAAGACGGTTTTGACCGATATCGAGAATGTTTACAACACGCTCATGAAGATGGAGGATCATGATCGTCGCCTTCCTTCTCCACTATCTGATGATATCAATCCCGAGCTTGTTGGGCTGCACATGGGTTGGCGAGAGAAGGCACAGAAGCTCAACCAGCAATTGTGGCAACAATTGAAGGTCCACGAGCTTATCGGTGCTACTACAGTGCATCCCTTCATTGCTTTCCTTTCTTTCAGCAAAGGAAAGAAAGCCATCCCAAGAGTCTTCCGCCACATCTCGCAAGAGCAACAAACTACGATTCTCACAATGATTGTTCTCCATCTCGATCAGCTTGATGTCGTTCGTCAGGCAGTGTTATTACCTGGTGAAACACAATTGGCTGCTGGTATCCGCGAGAATATTGACCTCTTCTCATTGTCAGTGATGCCGTCTCTTTTCGGATTACTCAATGAAGCTGGATTGGATATTGTCACAGGCGTTTTGGGTCTTATTCTCACCAAGAATATTGACCTGATCGCTCGTACAAGAATTGGAGTCAGCATGTTGACAATGGTTTTGAGTCGGGCCGAGCTCATCAAGCAAGGTGGAGGCGTCAATGAACAGGAGTGGGACCAATGGTAGGGCTGCTTGCAATCAGGTATCAGATTCTAGCTTAACTAACATTTTTTAGGGTCAATACCTACAACCGATTCTTTGACATTCTCGAGCCTACTCTACCTAGCATATTCCCTGGCACTGTTAACACTGGCGAAGATGTCTACGTATGGCAATTCCTGGCCGCTATCGGTATTGGTGCTAGCCCCGAGCAGCAACAACGCCTTGTCATGGCTGTCAAGGACCGTGTCATGGAGACAGTTACGCTCGCCAAGACTCTTCCCCCAGCGATGTCGAGCCAACGACTGGCTAACGTCAATCTCTTCATGCGCTCTATCGGTTTGGATGTCGAATTACTTGCATGAACGAACAAATGAAACAACGTGTTTTTAGATTTATTAGCAACAAATTTTCTTTCCTTTCTCAAAACGATATTTGAACGATCGGAAGCGTAGGAAGGCCTGTGGTACTTGATTAGGATGCCATAATACTTTTGCTTTCAGCATTACCATTGCACTGTTTGGTAGCGATTACTGCATGCCAGTCCGATGAGGCTGGTTTTTATGAATGAAATGGCTGCGAGCATAGGGGTTTGGGACATGGGCGGATATCATATTTTATGGTGGACTTTCTTTCAGAATGGGGAGGTTGAGCTCTATGTGTCTTACATCAGGAAGAAAGTGCTCTGGAAGTTCTGAGATGACGAGGAATATCTAGACAAAAAAAGAAAATGAAACTAATTGCAACGACGCCCATGCAGCATGATGGGAGAGATGTGCTGTTATGATTGAATCCACTTCACAGATGTAGTTACAGTTGGAACCAGGCGACTTGCTCCTTCGTGACAGCAAGAATGAAACTTGAGCCTTCATCAGACGTCTACAAAGATTCCTGCAGATTATTCCTGCAAAATGGAGCGATGTCAAACACGAAATCCATGGAACTACGCTCATTAGCGCAAGTTGATGCAGGAGAGGGTGCATTGTCAAACCTTTGTTCTAGATCACCGGCATGCCGACTAGCACGCTACAGTAATAGATGATCTCCCGAATGACAATAGTCAATTGATGTCATTACTACTCCAACTCACTAATGAAGCTGCATTCCTCACAACTTCTAATCGCAAAGAAGTTAAGTAACAACGTTTCCCGGCCAGAACCTTGCGTCTTTAGCGTTTACGCTGCCAACGGGTCATATATTTGAGAAACATTCGCCTCTTGGCAGGGTCACTTGAGAGAAGAATTTCTGTTCACTTAAGAATCATGACCTTTCTCTTTCTCATTTATTCACTATACCTCTTACTAAAGCATTAAAATTTACCTGAAACCAAAGTTGATATCAGTATTCCCCGAAGTTCAGGCCAAAAGATGCTAGATCCCAAAGGGAACAGAATAACCAGAGGCAAAAGAACAAAGACGATGGAGGCGAGAGTGGAAGAAAGGTGAACCCCAAGGTGGTAGTGGGTTAATTGGATTCTGTAACAAGGAGTTGAGAGCAGTGAGATTGAATATCTTCAGGAACTAGAGACAGCGGGGTTCACGTGACGGATATTTAAGCGAGGACTAGCGCATTTCTCAGGCATAAAAGAGAGCTTCCTTACATAGACAATACAACAACCCCTCTTGCCCGAACGCTCGCACATTACTTCGTACCTGGCTTCTGTTTCTGAACTGGGCAATTACAAGTACACGCTCCTATACCTGCGATTTTCCGGATATAGATCTCTTTAATCTTTGATGCAAAAGACACTTTTATATACACCTAGTTAACTACTCACAATTTGGCCCTCATTCTCTCCGTCTTTATTCTTGGGAACCTTTCCTTATATTGGGCTGCACTTTTCCATGTTGAAGCAAACCTCTCCTCCGGTCGAACTCCCGCTATTGCAATCGGCCTCATCTACCTCATTATTATCTCCTTCTCCTTTTCTTTCTATCTTCCCATCCATATGAAGTTCATCCAATCTCCAGGCCACCGCCCCTTATATTTCCACCAACTAATCATCTGGCGCTGATTCGCCACAATCATGGCATATATCTTTCTCTCTCTCTCTTTTACTCGCTCACCTCCTTCGCCTTCCAACGGGGTTAGTCACCACTGCCGCACTGCTTAGGCGCTACTCACCCTCACCTCACCCTCTGCTCAGGCTACTTAGTCACGTTCCTGCTCTCCTTTCCATTAACCAATCATAATTTGCTCACTATTCGGCTCTACCGTACAAAAGTTATCAACTCTACACGACTGCGTCTAGGGGGACCAAGTCGGCTCCTAAGGAGCTAAACAGGCCCCCCCCATTTAGCTGCCCCTATGGGGTCGATTTTTTATTTTATTTTATTACTATTAAGTGATACGGTTTATAAAAGAGGCAGATTTGAACTCTGAAGTAGGAGGTACACCTGCAGCCCTCAGCCCTGTAGGTGGATTAGGTGGGAGTACGCTGGTTTGTAAGGCTACTTAGAGTAATCGCGTCTGAAGTATTTTATTTTAGGATACTATAGGGTGTCATATGCGTTTTATCCGCACTATAGGCCGGAGTACTCCTAATTGCAGTACGGCAATATGAAGTACTCTGGCTTAAAGTATGCAGATTTGGCATACCAGAAATCAGAGCACGTCGAAGTTTCATACTAAGGCATAGATTACTATCCTCCTATTCTCCTCCAAGATAATTAGAGTGCATTTTACGTGAATAAATGACCTAAGTGCATCTTAACACAACTGTTCAAGAAGAGAGGGTAAAGATTCTACAGGATAGCGGACTAGTGGAAACCAGTTCTCGGCGGCCCGAGGATCTGCCGGGGGTGTGACGTGTTGGTTGTGCTCGTCGGGTTCTGTGTATTTTGTTTATATGTCGATTGATACTGAAGGAAATATCATAGGAACTTGAGGTTTAGACCTCTGTTTTTTGAGAGTTTCCATTTTGCAATTGGATCCGCTTTTATCCGCCTT
>Ga0302325_10019556_pt1 | contig 14243 bp, 11 predicted proteins | sample Palsa_T0_2_FD_201948 | JGI IMG/M metagenome (GOLD analysis project Ga0302325, IMG submission 201948) | Peat permafrost microbial communities from Stordalen Mire near Abisko, Sweden - Palsa_T0_2 | ecosystem: Environmental > Terrestrial > Soil > Palsa > Peat permafrost | place: Sweden: Abisko... | reverse complement strand
CCACCGGAAGGCGCTGGCGCGCACCCGCAGATAGAGCAGCGGGTGGCGCAGCACGAGGTCGCCCCACTGCGCCTCGACCAGGCCGGCGGCGTCGGGATGAGCGTCGAGCTGGTCGAGTTCGTCGCTTATCGAGTCGGCCCGCGAGGCCGTGTAGTCGCCGGCCGCGTCATCGCGCAGCAGCGTGTCCAGCCAGGGGGCGCGCGCCTCCAGCACCGGGAACGCGAGGTCCGGGTCGCGGACCACCGCGCCGACCAGGTCGTAAGCTTCGAGGTTGCGCCAAGCGCGCCCGGTGGCCGCGGGGTCCGCCAGCCGCGTCGCCAGGGCCGCGGACACCGCCAGCACCAGGACGGCGCTCACCCCCAGCGTGCCCAGACCCCAGGCCGCGCCGCGCCGGACGCCCCCCGACCAGGCCGCGGTCCAGGCCACCGCCAGGGCCGCGAACGGCAGCACCACGGCGCCGTTCTGCCGGGCCAGGGCGGCGAGGACCAGCAGCGCGAGGCCGGCGGCCAGCGGCGGATAGCGCCGCGCCGGCCGCGCCCATCCCGCCGCGGCCCAGGCCAGGGCGGCGAAGCCGGCCACCGACGCGCCGGCGAACAGCACGTCCTTCCAGACGATGGCCGGGTAGACGATCAGCTGCGGCGCGGCGCAGAGCGCGGCGGCGAGCGGCGCCGCCAGCCAGGACGCGGGGCGAGCCAGGAGCGCCAGCGCCACCAGGGCGCCGAACACCAGCGCGACGTCCAGGGCCACGAACAGCGCCGCGCCGGGACGGAGGGCGTCGGCGAGGCCCAGCAACCAGGACATCACCGGCGGATGCTGACCGCTGTAGACACCGCTGCGCCCCTCGGCGAGCTGCACCACCGAGTCCCAGCTGAAGTGTCCGGGCCAGTTCAGCCACAGGCACAGGCCGGCGCCCGCCAGGATCGCCGCCGCAGCCGCGATCCTGGGCGCCTCGTTCCAGACCTTCCGGAAGCTGTTGCCCGTTTTGCGCCGCCGCCATTGCCGGCCCAGCGCCGCCATGCGAATCATGGTCGGGGTTGGGACCATCAAAGGATGCCGAAACGGCTCGCCTTCGCCATCGCCTTGATCGCGCCGGCGTGCGCGGCGTTGGTGAGTGCGGCGCAGCCGGCGGTGACGGCCCCCGGCCACGGCTATGCGCTGCCCACGGACAGATCGCCCGCCGCCGACGCCCTGCCCCGCGCCGATCCCCCGAGCGAGGCTGGCTGGAACCGCGACCTCGACCTGCCGAGGGTGGAAGACTACCAACAGGAAGTGCTGCGCTACGTGCGCACCGGGCTCGCGCCGACGCTGGTGGTCCAGTTCGCGGTGGTCGCCGCCGGCGCGCCGGTTCAGGTGATGGTGGAGAAGGCGAACGACCGCGACCACCCGCGGACGGCGAGCCGCGCCTTCGGCCAGGTCTCGTGGAGCGAGTTCCTGCGGCTCAGGGGCGGCGCGCTGGGGCCGATGGCGGACCCACCGCCCGAGCCGCCGCCGGCGGCCAGCGCCGCCATCAGCGTCGAAGCCGTCGAACAGCTCTGCATGCTGGAGTATTCGGGCCTCGGCCTCACCGTGCGCCGCCGGCTGGCGTGCGGCGACGACGGGCCGCTGCAGGACGCGCGCCAGGCCCTGCTCGACGTCGCCGAGCGCACGGCCCGGGCGACGCGGTCGCCCTGACCTAGAGGTAGGCCCAGGCGGCGGCCGCCAGCCCGGCCGCGCTCAGCGCCAGGGCCGCCAACCAGGGCCAGCGCCGGCCGAGGATGATCGCCAGCGTGGCGATGGCGATCGACATGTGCAGCAGGGTGGAGGCGACGGTCAGGCGGCCGTGGCGGATCTCGTGGACGTCCGCCCGCGCCAGCGCCTGGTCGCGCTTGGTCTCGAAGCCTTTGGCAACGTCCTCGGCCTTGGCCTCGTCCGCGGCCTCGTGGGCGGCGGCCGCGGCGTAGATCGCCGCCTTCGGATTGCCGGTGTCGGCGGCCAGCTCATAGACCTTGCGGCGCAGGCTTTTGGAGTTGGCGAAGCCCCACTGGTCGGTGGCCTGGTCCTGGGCCAGCACCGCGTCGTTCTTGGCCGCGATGGCCGCGTCGCTCTCGGTGGTCTCCAGGCTGGCCGAGATCGCCGCCACCACCGCCAGCACGGCGATGGAGAGGGTCACCTGCGAGATCAGCGGATTGCCCTCGAGCGCCGCGTGCTCGGCGTGCTCGACATGCTCCCGGTGCTCGAGCTCCTCGAGCGGTGAATCCGACATGACGGCCCCCGTTTGTTGACCTGCGCCCGACTACGCGAGCGAGGCGGCCCCGTCACCTGCGGCGCGCTGCTGCAGCGTCGCCTGCGCCGCGGCCAGGCGGGCGATGGGGACGCGGTAGGGGGAGCAGCTGATGTAGTCGAGGCCGACGGCCTCGAAGAAGGCGATCGAGGCCGGGTCGCCCCCGTGCTCGCCGCAGATGCCGAGTTTGATGCCGGGCCGCGCCGCGCGGCCGCGCTCGACGGCGATGCGGATCAGGTCGCCGACCCCGTCCTGGTCGAGCGAGGCGAACGGGTCGCGCTCGAAGATGCCCTTGTCGATGTAGGCGGCCAGGAAGCGGCCGGAATCGTCGCGGCTGATGCCGTAGGCGGTCTGGGTGAGGTCGTTGGTGCCGAACGAGAAGAACTCGGCGTGGGCGGCGATCTCGCCGGCGCGCACCGCGGCCCGCGGCAGCTCGATCATGCTGCCCACCGTGTACTCGATGGCGCAGCCGCGCTCGGCCATCACCTGCTTGGCGATCCGGTCAGTGAGCACGCGCAGGTAGGCCATCTCTTCGCCCTTGGCGATCAGCGGATGCATGATCTCGGGCTGGGGCGGGCGCTGGCCGGAGGCGTCGATCTCGCAGGCGGCCTCGATGATGGCGCGCACCTGCATCTCGTAGATCTCCGGATAGGAGATGCCGAGCCGGCAGCCGCGGTGGCCGAGCATGGGGTTGGTCTCGCGCAGCTCCTTGGCGCGGCGCATCAGCTTGCCGGCGTCGAGGCCGGTGGCCTTGGCGACGGCGTCGAGGTCTTCCTCGGTGTGGGGCAGGAACTCGTGCAGCGGTATGTCCAGCAGCCGGATGGTCACCGGCAGACCGGCCATGATGGTGAACAGCTGCACGAAATCGCCGCGCTGCATCGGCAGGATCTTGGCCAGCGCCGTGCGCCGGCCCAGCTCGTCGTCGGCCAGGATCATCTCGCGCACCGCGGCGATGCGGTCGTCGTCGAAGAACATGTGCTCCGTGCGGCAAAGCCCGATGCCCTCGGCGCCGAACTGGCGGGCGGCGGCGGCCTCGTGGGCGGTCTCGGCGTTGGCGCGCACCTGCATGCGCCGCGCGCCGTCGGCCCAGGTCATCAGGGTGGCGAAGTCGCCGGAGAGCTCCGGTTCGATCATCTTGACGACCCCGCTGAGGATCTCGCCCTTGGCGCCGTCGATGGTGATCACGTCGCCGGCCCGGAACACCCGTCCGCGGCAGCGCATCTCGCCCAGCTTGTCGTAGATCTGCAGCTCGCCGGCGCCGGAGACGCATGGCCGGCCCATGCCGCGGGCGACCACGGCGGCGTGGCTGGTCATACCGCCGCGGGCGGTGACGATGCCGCGGGCCGCGTCCATGCCGCGGATGTCCTCGGGACTGGTCTCGTCGCGCACCAGGATCACCGCCTCGCCCGCCGCGCCCAGCCGCTCGGCCTCCTCGGCGGAGAAGACGATCTTGCCGGTGGCGGCGCCCGGCGAGGCCGGCAGGCCGACGGAGATCACGTCGCGCTCGGCGGCGGGGTCGATGGTGGGGTGCAGGAGCTGGTCAAGCGAGGCCGGCTCGACCCGCATCACCGCCTCGTCGTGGGTGATCAGGCCCTCGTCGGCGAGGTCGACCGCCACCCGCAGCGCCGCCTTGGCGGTGCGCTTGCCGTTGCGGGTCTGCAGCATGTAGAGCCGCCCGCGCTCGACGGTGAACTCGATGTCCTGCATGTCGCGGTAGTGCCGCTCGAGCCGGCCGACGACGCCCTTCAGCTCGCCGAACACCTCCGGCAGCGCCTCCTCCATCGAGAGCGCCTTCTCGCCCATCTCCTCGCGGGCGGCCCGGGTGATCGACTGCGGGGTGCGGATGCCGGCGACCACGTCCTCCCCCTGGGCGTTGATCAGGAACTCGCCGTAGAGGGCGGCCTCGCCGGTGGAGGGGTTGCGGGTGAAGGCCACCCCGGTCGCTGATGTCTCGCCCATGTTGCCGAACACCATCGACTGGACGTTCACGGCCGTGCCCCAGCTCTCGGGAATGTCGTGCATGCGGCGATAGAACTTGGCCCGGTCGTTCATCCAGCTGTCGAAGACCGCGCCGATGGCGCCCCACAGCTGCTCCTGCGGCGCCTGCGGGAACGGCCGGCTGAGCTCGCGCTGGACCGCGGCGCGGTAGTCGGCCACCACCGCCTCCCAGTCCTCGGCGCTGAGCTGGGTGTCGATGGTGTAGCTGAGCGCATCCTTATGGTCGTCGAGGATCTCCTCGAACATGTGGTGGTCCAGGCCCAGCACCACGTTGGAGTACATCTGGATGAAGCGGCGGTAGCTGTCGAAGGCGAAGCGGCGGTCGCCGGCCAGCTTGGCCAGGCCCTCGACGGTCTCGTCGTTGAGGCCGAGGTTCAGCACGGTGTCCATCATGCCGGGCATCGAGGCGCGGGCGCCGGAGCGGACCGAGACCAGCAGCGGATTGGCCGCATCGCCGAAGCGCTTGCCGGCCAGGGTCTCCACCCGCGACAGCGCCTCGCCGACCTCGCCGCGCAGGCTCTCCGGATAGCTGCGGCCGTGTCCGTAGAAGTGGGTGCAGGCCTCGGTGGTGATGGTGAAGCCCGGCGGCACCGGCAGGCCCAGCGACGACATCTCCGCCAGATTGGCGCCCTTGCCGCCCAGCAGGTCCTTCATCGAGGCGTCGCCGTCCGCCCGGCCGCCCCCGAAGGCGTAGACGAAGCGCTTGCGGGCCAGTGTCTCGACCATGCGTCTCATTACCCCGAAACCAGCGAGAAATCCGCCACCTGGCCCATCAGAGCGCGCACCTGGCCGAGAAGTTTCAGCCGGTTGTCGCGCTCGGCGGCAACCTCGGAATTGACCAGCACCGTGTCGAAGAAGGCATCGACCGGCGCCCGCAATCCCGCCAGGGCGCGCATCGCGGCGGCGAAGTCCTCGGCCTCCAGCGCCGCCTCGACCGTGGGCTCGGCAGCCACGAGGGCCCGGATCAGGGCCTGCTCCTGCGGCGGCGCGCCGGCGAGCGCGGTGGGGACGCCCTGCGGCAGCGAGCCTTTCCTGGCTTCGGCGGCCAGGATGTTGGAGGCGCGCTTGTAGGCCGCCAGCAGGTTCGCCCCGTCCTCGGCGGCCAGGAACCGGCCCAGCGCCTCGATGCGCCGCCCGATGCGGACCAGGTCGTCGTCGCCGAGCGCGAACACCGCATCCACCAGGTCGTGCCGGGCGCCCTGGCCCTGCAGCAGCACCTTCAGCCGCTCGACCAGGAAGGCCGTCACCTCCGGCGAGACCTCGCGGGCGGCGCGGAAATGGTAGATCACCGGCTGAACCGGCGCCCGCTGACCGGACGCGGCGCGGTCGAAGTCGACCCGGCGATCTTCGTCCACGGCGATCACATAGACCGCCTCGCTGGTCAGGGCCGCCTCGAGCTCCTCGACGTAGGTCTCCACCTCCTCACCGTCGGCGCCTTCCGGCGCGCCCAGCCAGCCGGTGGTGCGGCCGGCGGAGACGTAGACCGCGCGGCCGGGCGCGGCGTAGGCCTTCAGCGCCAAGTACCAGTCCCGCACCGCCGCGCGGATCGGCAGCCGCAGCTCGGATTTCAGCAGGATGCGGATCAGGCCCAGCGCCGCGCGGCGCAGGGCGTAGGGATCGCGCGAGCCGGTGGGCTTCTCGCCGATAGCGAAGAAGCCGACCAGGGTGTCGAGCTTGTCGGCCAGCGCCAGCGCCACGGCGACGGGCGCCTCGGGGACCTCATCCGAGGGGCCGGCCGGCCGGTACTGCTCGCCGATCGCCTCGGCGACGGGGCCAGGCAGGCCGGCGGCGCGCGCGTAGTAGGCGCCCATCACGCCCTGCAGCTCGGGGAACTCGCCGACCATGGCCGAGGCCAGGTCGGCCTTGGCGTAATGCGCCGCCTCCCGCGCCCGCTTTGGATCGGCGCCGGCGGACGGGGCGAGCGCCTCGGCCAACGCCTCCAGCCGCGCCACGCGCTCGGCCATCGTTCCCAGGCGGGCGTGGAAGGTGACCCCCCTCAGCCGGGCGATCCAGGGCTCGAAGCCGGCGCGCCGGTCCTCCTCCCAGAAGAACTTGGCGTCGCTCAGACGGGCCGACAGCACCCGCGCGTTGCCGGCCGCCACCAGCGCGCCGCCGTCCGCGGTCTCGAGGTTGGCGACCACGACAAAGTTCGGCGCGAGCTTGCCGGCGCCGCCGCGCCGCACCGCGAAATAGCGCTGGTTGACCCGCATGGAGGTGCGGATGACCTCGGGCGGCAGGTCGAGGAAGCTCGGGTCCATGGCGCCCAGCAACGGGACCGGCCATTCGACGAGGCCGGCCACCTCGTCCAGCAGCCCGTCGTCGTCGACCAGCTCCAGGTCGTGTTCGCGGCAGAGAGCGCTGGCGGCGGCCGCGATCCGCTCGCGGCGCACCTCCGCCTCCAGCACCACGAAATGGCCGGCCAGCGCCTCGCGGTACTCGTCGAAGTCGCGGGCGCGGAACGGCGTCGTCTCGCCCATCACCCGGTGGCCCTCGGTGAGGTCGCCGGCTTCGAGGCCGTCGATGTCCAGCGGTACGATCTTGCGGTCGAAGACGCAGAGGAGGCGCTGCAGCGGGCGCACCCAGCGCAGCCTGCCGGCGCCCGAGGTCATCGACTTGGGCCACGGAAAGCCCCGCACGATCTCCTCGACCAGCTGGGCGATGATCTCGGCGGTCGGGCGGCCGGCGCGGGCGATGGTGGCGAACCAGACCCCGTCGCGCTCGGCGAGCTGGTCCTGGGCGACGCCGGCCGAGCGCAGGAAGCCCGCCAGCGCCAGCTCCGGCGCGCCGACGCGGGGGCCCTTGCGCTCCTCGACCCGGTCGGGCTGGGCCGCCGGCAAGCCGTCGACCGCCAGCGTCAGCCGGCGCGGTCCGGCGAAGGTGCGCAGGCGCTCGAACGGCAGCTCGGCGGCGGCCAGCCGCTCGCGCGCCATCCGCTCCAGGTCGCGCTGGGCGCCAGGTTGCATGCGCGCCGGTATCTCCTCGGACAGGAGCTCGAGCAGGAGCTGCGGCATGGCTAGACGCCCACCGGCGCGATCTCGGCCTGCTCGAGGAGCCAGGCCTCCGCGCAGGCTCTGCAGAGGTCGCGAATGCGCCCGATGTAGCTCTGGCGCTCGGCCACCGCGATGGCGCCGCGGGCGTCCATCAGGTTGAACAGGTGCGAGGCCTTCAGCACGTGGTCGTAGGCCGGCAGGGCCAGCGGCTGGCCCTGGCGGCCGCGGGCGGCGAGCAGGCGCGGGACCTCGCGCTCCATGTCCTCGAACTGGCGCTTCAGCAGCGCGACGTCGGCGGCTTCCTGCTCATAGGCGGAAAACTGGCGCTCGTTCTCCAGGAAGACGTCGCCGTAGGTCATGAAATCGGGGCTCTTCGGATCGTTGTAGGCGAGGTCGTAGACGCTCTCGACGCCCTGCACGTAGAGCGCCAGGCGCTCCAACCCATAGGTGAGCTCGCCGGCCACCGGGAACACGTCGAGGCCGCCGACCTGCTGGAAGTAGGTATACTGGGTGACCTCCATGCCGTCGCACCAGACCTCCCAGCCGAGGCCCCAGGCCCCGACGGTGGGGTTTTCCCAGTCGTCCTCGACGAAGCGGATGTCGTGCAGGGCCGGATCGAGGCCCACGGCCTTCAGCGAGCCCAGGTAGAGCTGCTGCATGTCCGGCGGATTGGGCTTCAGGATCACCTGGTACTGGTGATGCTGGTGCAGGCGGTTGGGGTTCTCGCCGTAGCGGCCGTCGGCGGGGCGGCGCGAGGGCTGCACGTAGGCGGCGCGCCAGGGCCTGGGGCCGAGGGCGCGCAGCACCGTCGCAGGCGCCAGGGTGCCGGCGCCGATCTCGACGTCATAGGGCTGCAGGATCACGCACCCCTGCCGGCTCCAATACTCATGGAGCGCAAGGATCAGTCCCTGGAACGAAAGGGGTGGGGCGGCGGCCATCGGGGCGGTGCTTGAAGGAGTCGCGGGCGCGAAAAAGGTCGGCGGACCTATAGGGCCCGCCGACCTTGGCTTCAAGCTGACCCGGCTGGCCGGTTCAGTTGCCGATGGGCTTGGTCAGGCGACCGGTGCGCGACATCGGCTGGCCGTAGGCGGCGCGGTTGGCCGGGGTGTCCGGGACAGGCTGGGCGGCGTGCCAGACGACGCCGTTGGCGTCGACCGTGGCCGAGGTGTCGCTGGCCGCGGTCGTGGCGGCGGAGGCGTCCGCGGGCGCTTGCATCGCGCCGTTGTCGGTCATGGGCGGCACCGCCTGGCTGTTGTCGGGCGGGGTCTGCGGGACGGGCGGCGCGGCGCCGGTGTCGGGCTGGGCGTAGGCGGCGACGGCGATGAGGGACGCCGCGGCAGCCAGAAGAGCGGTACGAACGATAGGCATGAACTTGGTCCTTCTGCGGGGCGACTGGGCGATACGGCCCCCGCACAAGCGAACGCGAAGCCTCGCCTTGCAGTTCCCTCGGGACCTCCTAGCCGCCCGACGACGGCGCCGGCGGCGTGGGCGAGGGGGCCGGCTGCGCGGCGGCGTAGGGGCTGTCGGAAGGGATCAGCACCTTGTCGATGACGTTGATGACACCGCCGTTGGTGGTGCGCACGTCCGCCTGGATGATGTCCGCATCGTTGACCTTGAGGTCGTCCGGATTGCTGCCGTCGATGGTCACCGGCGTGTTCTCAACCGTCGGCACCGGGCCCTTGGCGCCGCGGATCTTGGTGGAATCCACCGGCACGGTGATCAGGTGGTACTTGAGGATCTGCTGCAGCTGGTTGGCGGCCGTGTCGTTCGGCGCCATCAGCTTGGCCAGCACGTCCGGCGGCAGGGCGTTGAAGGCCGCGTCGGTCGGGGCGAAGAAGGTGAAGTTGGGGTAGCTCTGCAGGTAGGGCGCCAGGCCCGTCTCATCCAGCGCCTTCACCAGCAGCGTGAACTGCCCGGAACTCTTCAGCGTCGCGTAGATGTTGGCGCCGCCATCGACCTTCGGGATGGTGGGCAGGGCCGGCGACGGCGGCGCCGGCGCGGCCGCGGGCGGCGCGGTGTCGGCGGCCGGCGGCGGCGCGGTCTGGGCCACGGCGAGGGCGGGGCAAACGATAAGCGCCGCCGCGACTGCGGTGGCGGAGAGGCTTTTCAGGCGCATTGAGTTCCTCGGCTAAGGGCCCCCACCCCGGGCGTCCCACGTCGGCTCCATTATTGGGGCTTGGGTGACCCCGTCAATCGCGCAGCCGTTCACGTCTGGCGCGGGCGCCGGCCCCGGCCACGCCGCGGTCACACCCCAGTCACGCGTATGACGCGCAATTCAGCAGAAACGCGGCGAACGCCGGCCCCGAGACCTCGGAACTGACATTTCCGCTCTCACAGCGTGCGATTCCGAGCGCCCATTTTGTGGGCGGCGGCCGGCGGCGGCGCCCATTGCGCGGGCGCATTCGCCTCTTTGTCGCCAAAAGCTTAGCGAGCGTCCCAGCAATCCGAAGGCTCGCCGATAGCGTCGGGCTGTCGGTGCGAGGGGCTCCCAGAAAAACCAGGGGCCAGAGCCTCGTGCTCGGTCGGGGATAACACTTTCAAAGAAGCGCGCGCCGGCGGCAAGCGGCCGGACGCGACGGAGCGAGGCGGATGAAACTGATCATAGCGGTCGTCAAACCCTTCAAGCTCGACGAGGTTCGCGAAGCCCTAGTGGCCGCGGGCGTCGAGGGCCTGACGGTCTCGGAAGTCAAAGGCTACGGGCGTCAGAAAGGCCACACGGAGATCTACCGCGGGGCGGAGTATCAGGTGACCTTCGTTCCCAAGGTGAAACTTGAGGCGGTGGTCGACGACGCGGGGACCGCCGGGGCGGTCGAGGCGATCAAGGCGGCGGCCGGCACAGGCAAGATCGGCGACGGCAAGATCTTCGTCCTGAACGTCGAGGAAGCCGTGCGCATCCGCACCGGCGAGACCGGCGCCGCGGCGCTCTAAGCAACATCGGGACAAGGGGATAGTTCAATGAAACTACTGGGTATTCATCGATTGGCGGTGCTGGCGATCGCCGCCTTCATCATCGGGACGCCGCTGGCGGCGTCGGCTCAGAACGTCGCGTCCAACGCGGCCAGCAATGCGGCCGCCAACTCGGCCTCGAACGCCACCAACGCCACCAATTCCGCCACCGCGGCGGCGCCGGACTCCTGCACGGCGCTCAACAACTGCGCGACCCAGTCCTATCCGAAGGACGCGGTCAACGCGGGCGACGACGCCTGGATGCTCACCTCGTCGGTGCTCGTGCTGATGATGACCATTCCTGGCCTGGCGCTGTTCTACGCCGGCATGGTGCGCAAGAAGAACGTGCTGGCGACCATCGCCCAGAGCTTCGGGGCGACGGCGTTGATCACCGTGCTGTGGATGATCATCGGCTACTCGATGGCGTTCGTCGGCAACGACCCGTACATACCCAACTTCAGCTATGCGTTCCTGGTGCCGCTCAACGGCGACTTGAACATAGCCAACACGAATCTGGCGCCGACCATTCCAGAGACCGTGTACATGTTCTTCCAGATGACCTTCGCGATCATCACGCCGGCGCTGATTGCCGGCGCGCTGGCCGACCGGATGAAGTACTCGGCGTTCATGATCTTCATGGGCGCCTGGCTGCTCTTGGTCTACTGCCCGATCGCTCACTGGGTCTGGTCGGCCAAGGGCTTCCTCGGCCTGGGCGGCCTGGGCGCGCTCGACTTCGCCGGCGGCACCGTGGTGCACCTGAACGCCGGCACCGCGGGCCTGGTCACGGCCCTGATGCTTGGCAAGCGCAAGGGGCTCGGCACCGAGAACTTCGCCCCCTTCAACCCCGCCTATGCGGTGATCGGGGCCTCGCTGCTGTGGGTCGGCTGGTTCGGGTTCAACGCCGGGTCCGCCACCGAGGCCCATGACGGCCAGGCCGGCATGGCCGCGGCCGCCACCCAGATCGCCACCGCGGCGGCGACCCTGGGCTGGATGGCCATGGAGTGGATCATCGCCAAGAAGCCCACCGTCATCGGCATGGCTTCAGGCGCGGTGGCAGGCCTGGTGGCGATCACGCCGGCTTCCGGCTTCGTCAACCCGACCGGCGCCCTGATCATCGGCGTCGCGGCGGGCGTGGTCTGCTACTTCGCGGCGGTCCACGTGAAGAAAATGCTGGGCTTCTACGACGACGCGCTCGACTGCTGGGGCGTGCACGGCATCGGGGGAGCGCTCGGCGCGATCCTGACCGGCGTGTTCGCATCCAACAAGATCAACTCGGCCGCCCACGGCTGGCTGCTCGACGGCAACCTCAAGCAGATGTGGCTGCAGTTCATCGATGTCGGCGTGGTGTTCGTCTACTGCGGCATCGGCACCTTCATCATCCTGGCGGTGCTCAAGTACACCATCGGCATCCGCGTCAGCGAGGACGTGGAGGTCGAGGGCCTGGACATCAACCTGCACGGCGAAGTGATCCAGGGCGGCTGATCTTCCAGTCCTAAGTCCATCCAAGCGCGTAAGGAGCGGGGGTCCTTCGGGGCCCCCGCTTCCATTTGGGCGCCCGCCTCTTGCCAGCTGTCGCGAAGGACCTTCTAAGCATGACCCTGCAGATGACCGAACCCACTCGTGGCCGCTCCACCTGGCGCGGCGTCTTCCTGGCGCTGGCGGCCGCCCTCGCGGTGGGATTGGTCTGCGGCATGCTGCGCGCGCCCTACCCGGCGGTGGCAGTCGGCGGCTTCGCGGTCGCGGCGCTCGGCTTCTGGCTCGAGCGGGCGGTGCTGATCAGCCCGGAGACGGCGCAGCGCAAGGACTTCTACTTTATCCTCGCGGCCGGCTACGGCTTCTTCGCCGTCGTGGGCGTCGGGATCGTCGCCCTGGGCTCGCTGTTCGCGCGCTGGTGGCTGCCGCACATCTGACCGCCGCCGCCGCGGGGGCCTTCGGGGCCGCGTCTTCGTTTCAGGCTCAAGGATTGAAGCCGGCCAGCCGGCAGTCCTTCACCCACCAGTCGGGGTGGGCGGCTGAGAGCGAGAAGGCGACGTCGCGCCGATCCTGGTGGTTGGCGCAGAGGGCAAAGCAGGTGGCGCCGGAGCCCGACATGCGGGCGAAGAGCGTTTCCGGCCGCGCGTTCAGCGCGCCCAGCACGTCTGCGATCGCCGGCTGCAGCGAAATCGCCGGCGCCTCCAGGTCGTTGCGGCAGGTGGCCAGGAAGCAAGCAACATCGTGCACGGTCTCGAACGCGTCCGGCCATTGGGGGGGAAGCGCATCGCCTGGCGCGCCGGCCGCGTCGTAGGCCCGGTAGACCGCCCCCGTCGGCGACGGCTTGAGCGGATTCACCAGCACGGCGTCGAGATCGGGAAACGGCTGCGGATAGTCGAGATCGTCGCCGCGACCCAGCGCCAATCGCGGCGCCGGATAGAGGCACATCGGGACGTCCGCGCCGAGTTGGGCGGCGAGCTCCAGCAGCGTGTCGTCCTCGCCGCCCCGAAGCCACTCCGGCGCGAAGGCGCTCGCCATCATCATGAGGGTCGCCGCCGCATCTGACGACCCGCCGCCGACGCCGGAGGCGATCGGCAGCTGCTTGTCCAGCGTGAGATGGAACGCGCCTTCCAGGGTTCCGAGCCGATCCAGCGCCAACCTCCAGGCCCGCGTCACCAGGTTGTCCGCGTCGGCCGAAAGCTCGCTCGCGAACGGCCCTTCGATCTGGAACCCCATTCGATCCGCCAGCCGCATCCTCACGACGTCGCCGACGTCGGCGAAGGTCACCAGGCTAGCGAGCGGGTGGTAGCCGTCGGCGCCGACCGGACCGACGTGCAGGAACAGGTTCACCTTCGCCGGGGCAAAGCGCTCAGGCATCGGCGCGGCGTCAGGGGTGGCTGGTCGCGGCGGGCGGCGTCAGCGGCGCGTCGGGTCCCAGCGGCGAGGCGAGCTTGGCCTCGACGCGCTCGCGCAGCTTGTCGTCCGGCGCCAGGGTCAGCACCCGGCGCCAGGCGAACTGGGCCTCGGTCTGGCGGCCGACCCGCCAGTAGGCGTCGCCGAGGTGGTCGTCGACCTCTGGGATCGAGGGCTGCAGCATCGCCGCCTCTTCCAGCTTCGCCACCGCGGTCTTGTAGTCGCCCATCCGGTAATAGCCCCAGCCGAGGCTGTCGAGAATCTCGCCGGACTGCGGCTCGGCGTCGACCGCCTTCTGGACCATGGCCAGCGCCTCCGGCAGCCGCTCGTCGCGATCGATCCAGAAATAGCCCTGGAAGTTCAGCAGCTCCGGCTCGTCCGGGGCCAGCTTCAGCGCCGCCTGCAGGTCCGCCTCGGTCCGCTCGGCATCGCCGGCGCCCTCGTAGGACGAGGCCCTCAGATAGTAGAGCCGCCAGTCCGGCAGGCCGGAAGCGGTGTCGATGAGCTTGGTCAGGATCGCCGCCGATTCCGCATACTGCTCGTCGGCGCGCAGCAGGTCGGAGAGGGTCACGGCGGCGTCGCGGCTGGCGGGCGCGGTGGTCGCGGTCTCGCGGGCCAGCCGCAGCGCCTCGTCGTGGTCGCCGGTGTTCTGGTAGGTCCAGGCGAGCTTGTCGCGGGCGGAGACGTAGCGATCGGAAGTGGGCTGCACGTGGGCGTAGGCGGCGCGCGCCGCGGCGACGTCCGCCGGCGTCAGCAGGTCGCCCACCAGCATCCAGGCCGCATCGCTGCCGGGGTCGAGGCGCAGGGCCAGGCGCAGGTAGTCGAGCCCCAGGGCCTCCTGCTTCTGGGCCATCAGGCTGGCGGCCGGGATCAGCAGCGCCTGGGCCGCGTCCTGGCGCAGGTCGCCCAGCGGCGGCGCCCGCTCGTGCTTGACGGCGCGCGCCAGGGCCGCGGCGGCCACGGCATCGTCGGGATTGCGGGCCAGCCGGGCGCTGTAGAGGGCCGCCGCCTCGTCCCAGCGGCCGCGGCGCTCCAGGAACCCGGCGTAGGCCGAGGCGATCAGGCCGCTGTCGTCGCCGCCGGCCAGCATCGCCTTGTAGGCGACCTCGGCCGCCGAGCGATGGCCCATGCGCTCGTCGAGCTGGGCCTCGTCGAGATCGCCGACG
>Ga0302325_10019555_pt1 | contig 14243 bp, 8 predicted proteins | sample Palsa_T0_2_FD_201948 | JGI IMG/M metagenome (GOLD analysis project Ga0302325, IMG submission 201948) | Peat permafrost microbial communities from Stordalen Mire near Abisko, Sweden - Palsa_T0_2 | ecosystem: Environmental > Terrestrial > Soil > Palsa > Peat permafrost | place: Sweden: Abisko... | reverse complement strand
GTACTGGTCGAGTACGACGGAATCGGGTTCCTGGCGCTACCCGGTACTACACTCCGCCATCGCTTCGCCCCCAGTTGAACAGCGTTCATGGCAAGGACGGAGGACATTGATGTCCGAAGGCAGGAGCGCGCCCCGGTGGCGCAGCGCCCAGGTTCTCGTTCTCGTGCTGGGCCTGGCCGCTTCAGGACTCACAGCCGCCGTCGGCGCGTTACCCGCCGCGCCGGCCAAGGCCGACAGCAACAACAGCCTCGGCGCCACCCCGTTGATGGGGTGGAGCAACTGGAGCTACATCGGGGACGATCCAACGACAGCGAAGATCGAGGCGCAGGCCGCCGCGATGAAGAGCAGCGGCTTGCTGTCCTATGGCTACCAGTACATCAACGTCGACGACTACTACTACCTGTGCAACTCCAACGGGCCCGAGGTCAATGCCAACGGCCTGTGGGAGGTGGATCCGGGCAAGTTCCCCAGCGATGGCTCGACTCCCGGCATGGAGGCCCTGGCCAACTACGTCCACGGCCTGGGCGAGAAGTTCGGCATGTACGTGACTCCCGGCATCCCCGACAACGCGGTGGTGGCCAACAGCCCCGTCGCCGGGACCAGCTACACGGCCGATGAGATCGCCGAGCCGTCGGTGACTGAGACGAACTACAACTGCAAGCACATGGTCGGGCTCAACTACGCCAGTCCCGGCGCCCAGGACTACATCAACTCCTGGGCCGACGAGCTCGCATCCTGGGGCGTGGACTACGTCAAGCTCGACGGCGTGGGCTCCTCGGACATCGACGATGTCCAGGCATGGTCCACCGCGCTCAAGCAGACCGGCCGGCCGATGTGGCTCGAGCTGTCCAACAACCTGCCGATCGCCGACGCCTCGACCTGGCGCTCACTGGCCAACGGCTGGCGCACCACTGGCGACATCGAGTGCTACTCGTGCTTCCCCGGTGGGGTGAACTCAACTAATCCGGCGCGGGCCCCCCTGACCAACTGGACCAATGTCAGCGTGCGGTTCAACAGCGCCGCGGCCTGGGCGCCGTATGTGGGACCGGGCGGCTGGAACGACTTCGACTCCCTGGAAGTCGGCAACGGCAGCAACGACGGGCTGACCGTGCCTGAACGGCAGTCCACGATGACGCTGTGGTCCATGGCCGATTCCCCGCTGATCCTCGGCACCAACCTGACCGATCTGGACCCGACCGACCTGGCGATGCTGGAGAACAAGGCCGTCATCAGCGTCGATCAGGACGGCGTCGCCGCCGGGCGCATCGTCGACAGCGGCAACGGCCAGGTGTTCAGCAAACGCGAGAGTAACGGTGACTACGTCATCGCCCTCTATAACACCAGCGCCACCGCCACCACGACCGTCAGCGTCCCCCTCTCGGCCGCCGGGATCAGCGGCAGCGTCACCGCCACCAACCTGTGGACCGGCGCCTCGGCCGGGACCCTCTCGGGCACCTACTCCGTCACCCTCGGCCCCGGCGCGGTCCAGCTCATCCGGACCAACGGCGGCGGCACCGCCACCACCGGCAGCGAAGTGCATGCGGTGGGTTCTGGCAAATGCCTTGACGTGCCCCAGCCCACCTCGACCTCCGCCCCCGAGGGCACCCAGCTGGACATCTGGAGCTGCAACGGCGGGAGCAACCAGCTGTGGACACACACGTCGGCTAACCAGCTCGCGGTGTACTCCGGTAGCGAGTGCCTGGACGCTTACAACAACGAGACCACCCCGGGCACCAAGGTACAGATCTGGCCCTGCAATGGCGGGACCAACCAGCAATGGAACATCAACTCCAACGGCACCATCACCGGCGTTCAATCCGGGCTGTGCCTGGACGTCACCGGAGCCAGCACCTCAAACGGCGCCCTGATCGACCTGTGGACCTGCAACGGCGGCAGTAACCAGCAATGGACGACCGGCTAGTCACCGGCTGCCGCCAGAGGCAACAAACGCTCACGGTCTCCCGGCTTTATTCGCGTGGTCACATATGGCCCGCCAAAACGTTGACGTAACTCTGCACCGAGGTCACGGTAATGGTCATCGCGCTGTTTGATCCCGTGCCCGGCCTCCCGGCATTCGGGCCACCCCGCAGGAACGGAAGGTGTTCACAGTGATTGTCCGGTCACGACTTCGGCATCTGAGAAGGTTGCTCTTGTCCGCGGGCGCGGCAGTTGCGCTTTTCGCCGGCATGTTGCTGGCTACACCTGGCGCGGCGCAGGCCGCGGTGTCGCTCCCGTGCGACATTTATGCTGCGGCCGGCACGCCCTGCGTCGCCGCGCACAGTACCGTGCGGGCGCTCTACGCGGCGTACAACGGCCCTCTCTACCAGGTCAAGCGTGCGTCGGATTCCACGACCCTTAACATCGGGACGCTGACCGCGGGTGGCTACGCCGACGCCGCGGCGCAAAATACGTTCTGCGCTGGCACGACCTGCATCATCACGGAGATCTACGACCAGTCCCCGGAGCACAACAACCTCACCATCGAGGGACCTGGCCAGCATGGCGGACAGGATGTCGGCGCGAACGCAGAGGCACTGCCGGTGACGGTCGGCGGTCATTCCGTCTACGGGGTGTACGTGTCGGCCGGAGTCGGCTACCGGGACGACTCCACGAAAGGCGTGGCAACCGGCGGCGAGCCACAGGGCGCGTACATGGTGGCTAGCGGCACACATGTGAACAATAAGTGCTGCTTCGACTATGGGAACGCCGAGACAGATAACCACGCCAACGGTGACGGGCACATGGATGCGGTCAACTTCAGCACGGAGTGCTGGTTCTCCCCGTGCGCGGGATCTGGTCCCTGGGTTCAGGCAGATCTTGAAAACGGCCTCTTTGCCGGAGCAAACGGCTCCGATACTAACAACAAGGGCAACTCCAGCGCGTTCGTCACGGCCCTGGTCAAGAACAACGGGCAGACCACCTATGCGATCAAGGGTGGTAACGCGCAATCGGGTGGCCTGACCACCTGGTACAACGGAGCGCTTCCCACAGGATATGCCCCCATGCACCAGGAAGGTGCCATCGTCCTGGGAACCGGCGGTGACAACAGCAATGGATCCGTCGGATCCTTCTTCGAAGGGGTCATGACGTCCGGCTACCCGACGGACGCGGCCGACAATGCCGTCCAGGCCAATATCGTCTCAGCCGGTTACGGCGGTTTCACCGGTCCCATCCACGCGGTGGGCTCGGGCAAGTGCCTGGATGTCACCGGCGCCTCACAGGCCGAGGGCACCTCCGCCGAGATCTGGGACTGCAACGGCGCCACCAACCAGACCTGGACGCAGACCGCCTCCGGTCAGCTCACCGTCTACGGCGGCACCAAGTGCCTGGACGCCTACGGCCAGGGGACCGGCTCCGGCACCAAGGTCGATATCTGGGACTGCAACGGCGGAACTAACCAGCAGTGGAAGATCAACTCCAACGGCACCATCACCGGCGTCCAATCCGGCCTGTGCCTCGACGTGACCGGAGCGTCCACCGCCGATGGTGCCGACATCGACCTGTGGACCTGCAACGGCCAAAGCAACCAGCAATGGACCCTCGGATAAGGCACTGGCACGAGCATCTATCTTCCAGAAAGGGAATAATATGATCTTGTGCGGTAAGAGAAAGCTCGTTTCATTCCTGACGGCCCTGCTGATGCTGGCCGCCTTGGTCACGGTGAACCTGGGCGGGGCGTCGACCGCCCAAGCCGCCGAAACCGTGACTGTCACCCCTTCTCAGGGATACCAGGTAATCCAGGGGTGGGGAACCACCCTGGCCTGGTGGGCTAATATCATTGGTGGTTGGAGCACGAGCCAGAAGACCGCTCTCGCCGACGCGCTCTTCAGCCCGACCTCGGGCATAGGCCTCAATGTCCTGCGCTATAATTTCGGTGCGGACGGGCCCGGCAATGTGTGCCAGAGCCAGATGCAGCCAGGCGGCAACGTACCGTCGTTCGAACCCACGAATGGTAATTACGTCTGGACGAACGATGCGAATCAGCTCTGGTTTGCGCAGGCTGCTAAGGCGCTCGGAGCCAATGTCTTCGAAGGATTCGCCAACTCGGCTCCGGCCTGGATGCTGGACAACAGTTGCACGGCGGGCGGCCCGGGGGGAGCGGACAACCTCAATCCCGCTTATAATGCGTCTTTCGCTAGTTACCTGGCTACCATAGACAAGCATTTCCATGATGACTTCGGTATCACGATGCAGACCATCGATGCGTTCAATGAGCCGAACCAGCCGTGGTGGACGTCGACGGGGAACCAGGAGGGGATGGCGGTGTCGACGGCCCAGCAGAACACCATAATCCCGCTGCTCGCAGCGGCTCTGCAGGCCAACGGTGCTTCCGCCTATACCTCGATCAGCGCACCTGACGATACCAGTGTCAGCTCGTCGATCAGCGACTATGACGGTTTCAGCAGCGCGACGCAGGCAGATATTGCCCAGTGGAATACGCATACCTATTCGGGCACCGATGCCGATCGTCAGAGCGCGTATGAGAACATCGGGCAGGCGGATCACAAGCGGCTGTGGATGTCCGAATGGAATGACGGGGCTAACGGGAACGAGGGCTCGGAGATAAATGCCGCCCTTGTGCTATCCAGCCACATCCTCGACGATGAGCATAATCTGCACCCCAGCTCCTGGGTCATCTGGCAGGCGGTGAACCAGGTAGGAGAATCAATCAACGGCGATCAGGGACTGGCCTACCGGGCTCCCGATAACACCATCTCGTATCTTCCGCGCTATTACGCCATGGGAAACTACAGCAAATACGTGCTCCCGGGATACCAGATGATTGGCAACAGCGACGCCAACAGCTTCACCGCGTATGACTCCGCCTCACACACGCTGGCGATTGTCACGACCAACAGTTCGTCCAGTGCGGTCTCCGTCAATTACAACCTCTCCGGCTTCAGCAGCGTGGGGGCGACGGCAACTCCGCATCAGACCACGGCCAGTGAGAACCTCGCGCAACTGGCGAATGTCAACATCGCAAACAAGACATTGAGCGTCTCGCTTCCGGCGCAATCAATTACGACTTTCGTCATCCCGGGCACGTACGTCACCGGGCCGGCCAGCGGCTCCGCGCAGGAGCTGGTCGGCGGCCAGTCGGGCAAGTGCCTCGACGTGCCGAACGCGTCCACCACCAACGGCACCCAGCTGGACATCTGGACCTGCAACGGCGGCACCAACCAGCAGTACACGCTGAACGCCAGCGGAACGATCACTGTCTACGGCGACAAGTGCCTGGACGCCTACCAGGGAGGAACAGCCCCCGGCACCATCGTCGACATCTACACCTGCGACGGGGGCACTAACCAGCAATGGCAAGAGCAATCCAACGGCACCATCACCAACGTCAGATCCGGCCTCTGCCTCGACGTGGCCGGCCAGGGCACTGCCAACGGCAGCCAGGTGGACCTGTGGACCTGCAACGGCGGCGCTAACCAGCAGTGGGCCGCAGGCTGAGAGCACCTGAGCAGGAGGTACGGGCCTTCCCCGGTCAGGCCCGGGCGCACCGCGGCCGCCCTGACCGCCTCCGGCGGCTAACATCCGATGACTCGGCCTCGTTATGACGCGGCCTGAAGGGGGCGGTCAGGGTCGTGTACCTCACTGATAGGCGATGTGCAGGGGCGTAACTTCCACTCCGGCGATATCTGGACATCTGACCAGACCAATGTTACGACGTATTCATCGGATCTTTACCGCCTGGATTTACCGGGAAGGGGCGTCCATGACTCCGCGACGAGCCTGGCTGCTGGGTGCTGTGTTCAGCTCAGCGCTGGCCCTGGTCCTGGCCCAGCCGGCCGCCGGGTCCGCCGCGGCCGACCGTGCGCTCTTAGCCGGAACGGACGCGGCAACGACCGCGTGGAGCGCGGGGGAGTTTCATCTATACGCGCCGGGGGTGGTGAACCGGAGCGACATCATCCTCGGCCAGGCCGACGCAGCCGCGTCGCAGTCCATGCCGCTGGGGAACGGCACGCTCGGCGCCGGAGTGTGGAACCCAGCTACCGGGTTCACCGCCCAGCTGAACCGCCAGGACACCCTGCCGGACTGGCTTTCACCCGGCTGGCTGGTCATTCCGGGCCTGGCTCAGCTGACCACAGCCGCCGACTTCTCGGCGCGCCTCGACCTCTATCACGGGCTCCTGACTGAGTCGGGCGGCGGCATGACCCTGACCGCCTATATCCGGGCCGATAAAGACGAGATGGTGGTCAACGTCACCGGGGCGAACCCGAGTACGACGCAGACCGCCTGGCTGGAGCTGTGGCAGTCATCGGCACGCTCGGTCAGCCAGTCGTCGGGCGGTTCCGTGGCGACCTTGTCCTCGACCTGGACCGCTCCGGGTCCGGGCGGGACGGGCCAGGAAACCTTCGGCATGATGTCGGGCATCACGGCGGGCGGCCGCGACGTCACCGCGGCCAGCGTGAACAGCGGATTCCCGGCGGGCTCGGCCGCCGGCGCCGCCTACGGGGCCAGGGTCAGCTTCCAGCCCAACACCGACGGCTCGTTCCGCGTCGTGGTCGTGTCCCCGCACTGGACGGGCGGCGACGCCCAGACGGCCGCCACGACGATGCTCGGCCAGGACGCCACGATGTCCGCCTCGGCCCTGGATGCGGCTCACCTGCAGTGGTGGCACAACTTCTGGGACTCGATCGGGCTGATGGAGCTCAGCTCCTCCGACGGGGCGGCCCAGTACTTCGAGAATCTCCGGATCATCGACCTGTACGCCGAGGCCGGCGAGAACCGGGATATCTACCCGGGGGACTCCTCCGGCGTCGCGCTCCTTTACCGCGATCAGGAGGACTACACCCCGTACGGCACCGGCGCCTGGTGGCAGTGGAACAACCGGATGCAAGTCGACGCCAACATGGGCGCGGGCGCCTTCTCGCTCAACGACCCCTACTTCAATCTCTACACCAGCAACCTGGCCAATATCGAGGCGTGGACCCGGGCGCAGGATCCCGGCAAAGCCGGCGCCTGTGTCCCCGAGACCATGACTTACAACGGTACCGGCGCCGCCCTGACCTGGGATTCACCGGATCCCAACGACGTCCCGCGCTGTTCCACCACGGCCTCGGCCTTCTACAACACCCGGACCATCACGACCGGCGCGGAAGTGAGCCTCTGGATCTGGCAGCAGTACCTGGACACCAATGACCTCAATTTCCTGCGCCAGAACTTCCCGCTCATGGCGGCCGCGGCCCAGTTCCTGCTCTCCTACACCACCACCGGGGCCACGGACGGCCTGCTCCACACTTATCCCTCCAACGCCCACGAGTCGCAGTGGGACGTCCGCGACCCGACGACCGACATCGCCGCGGAGACTGCTCTGTTCCCCGCCGTGGCGCAGGCCGCCACCGTGCTCGGCGAGGATCCCACGCTCGTCTCGCAGCTACAGACGGCCGAGACGAAGATCGAGCCCTTTGCGCGGGTCCCAGACACCTCCACCGGTACCGATCACGAGACCATGAACGCCACGCTGTGCAACGACCCGCCCGACTCGGCGACGGCATCGGCCGAGCAGGCCTCGGCGCTAGCTTGCGATAAAGCCGGCACGGACATGCTCTGGTACTCCTACGACGTCGATTCCACCGCGAAGAACGTCGAGAACATCGGCCTGGAGCCGGTGTGGCCCTACGGGGTGATCGGCGATGATACCGTGCTCGCCAACGGTGACAATCTGACGGCGCTGGAAGCGGCCCGGCTCGGCATGGCCACCGAGTTCGAGTCCGCGCTGGAGCAGGTCACCGAGCAGTACTCAACGAGCCCGTCCGCGATGGGCGCCGGCACCCCCCCGTTCTACGAGCAGATCGGCACGGTCGCCGCGGCCATGCAGGAAGCACTGGTGCAGGACTACGACGGGCTGCTGCGCATCGCCCCGGCCTGGCCGTCGGCCTGGAACGCGGCCGGCACCGTGTTCATCCAGGGCGGCAGCCGGGTCGACGTCCAGATCGCCGGCGGCCAGATCGGCACGGTGGCCATCCAGGCCGGCTCGACCGGGCAGATCCATATCCGCAACCCCTGGCCCGGCCAGAGCATCGAGGTCGTCGACGGCACCGGCGAAAGTACGGTCATCGTGCCGCCCACCTCGGCCGCCGACTTCACCATCCCGGTTACCGCCAATGACTCGTACCTGGTCCAGCGCACGGCCGCGCCAGTTTCGGGCATGGCGTTCCAGGAAATCACCGGCACCCCCAGCACGGCGGCCCGGAGCCTGAGCGTGATCCCGCCGCTGGAGGCCAAGGCCAGCGGGACGGCGCATATCGGGCTCGCCGGGCCCAACGCGCCCCCTCCGGTCGCGCAGACGGTCACGTCGGCCGCCGACACCCCCGGTCCGGGCAGCCCCGTCCGCGCCGCCGCCGAGGACGCGGCGCCCGATGTCCCGGCGCCGACCCGCACCGTGGTGACCAGCCTGGATCCGGACACGGCCGCGGGACAGCCGGCGACCTTCGCGGCCACCGTGACCCAGCCCGGTGGTCCGCCGGGCCGCAGTCCGGCCGGCCGCGTCCAGTTCTACGCCGACGGCTCACCGGTGGGGGCGCCGGTTACCCTGACCGGCGGCCGCGCCCGGCTCACCACCGGATCGACGTCACCGCAAGCGCGCAGCGTCACGGCCGAGTACCTGCCGGCCGCCGGCACCGGCCTGGCGCCGAGCGGGAGCCTGCCGGTCACGCAGCAGGTGAGCGCGCCAGTGACCACGATCCGGCTCGCGTTCTCCGGGCCGGCCCGGGGTGGCCGCCGGCTGGTCACGGCCACCGTGACCAGCAGCGACGGGTCGGTGCCCACGGGCACCGTCCAGTTCTACTCCGGGGCGGAGCCGGTAGCCAGCCCGGTTGCGCTGCACGGCGGGACCGCCACGGCCATCCTGGCCACGGCGGCCCGTGGCCCCCGCCTGAGCGCCAGCTACCAGTCAGACAGCACCTCCTGGCCGGACAGCATGAGCGGGCTGCTGCCGCCATCCCCCTAACGGAGCAGTGTTCATTCAAATATTTGTACCTTTTGGCGAGGAGCACCCACGATGCCATCTCCTGCTGACCACGGCCGCCGCGAGACCCACGGGGGGGCGCCCGTCTCCCGGCGGCAGCTGCTTTCCGGAGCGGCCGCCGCCGCGGCGGCCGGGTTCATGGCGCGGCCCGCGATGGCCAGGGCCGCGGCCTCGCGGCCGTCCGCGCCGGCCGCGGTGTCCGGCGGGGCGGCCGGCGGCGCCGCCGCCACTGGCGCCGCCGCCACGGCGCACCAGATCACGTTCGACAAGTACTCGCTGATGGTGGACGGCACCCGGCTGTTCGTCTGGTCGGGGGAATTTCACCCGTTCCGGCTGCCGTGCCCGTCGTACTGGCTCGACATCCTGCAGAAGATGAAGGCCAACGGTTACAACGCGGTCTGCATGTACTTCAACTGGAGCTACCACTCCACCGCGTCGGGGGTCTACGACTTCACCGGCATCCGCGACATGGACATGGTGCTGGACATGGCCGCGGACACCGGCATCTACGTCCTCGCCCGGCCCGGCCCGTACATCAACGGCGAGCTGAACGCAGGCGGGTTCCCCGGCTGGCTGACCCGGACGGCCGCGGTCGCGCGCACCGACGACCCGGGCTACCTGGCCGCCGCCGACCAGTGGCTCACCGCGATCAACGCCGTCCTCGCCCGGCACCAGGTGACGGACGGCTCCGGGACGCTGCTGCTCTACCAGATCGAGAACGAGTACGCCAGCAACGTGGGCACCACGACGGGCATCGACTACATGGCCCACCTGTACGCCAAGGCACGCGCGGACGGCATCACCGTGCCGATCTACCACAATGACAAGGGCCGGAACGGCGACTGGACGCCGGGCAGCTTCCCCACCGGGGATAACAACTACCTGTACGCGTTCGACGGGTACCCGTCGGCCACCGGCACGCCCCCGGACTGGGGCTACTACGGGTCAGGGGGCGCCACAGGGGGCGCCAGCGCCAGCCCCGGCACACCGGGGTTCGAGGCCGAGTTCGGCGGCGGCTACTTCGACCCGTGGGGGGGAAAGGGCTATGCCGCCGAGCGCAGCACCGACAACGCTGCCTACGAGCGGCAGTTCTACCTGACCAACGTGGCCAACGGCATCAAGATCCACAACGTCTACATGACGTTCGGCGGGACCTCATGGGGCTGGCTGCCCGCCTCTGTCGTCTACACCTCCTACGACTACGGCGCCGCCATCACCGAGGGGCGCCAGTTGACGTCGAAGGTCCCGGCCATGAAGGAGATGGGGTACTTCCTGGCGTCGGTCGCCGACATCGGCCAGCTGGCGACCGCGGCCCCGGTTACCGCTTCCAACTCCGGAGTGAAGACCTACCACCTGGCCAATCCCAGCACCGGCACGCAGTTTTACTTCCTGCGCAACGACAGCACGGCCGCCCTGACCTTCACCCTGCCGTTCAGCACGTCCGACGGCTCATACACCGTGCCCTATTCCGGCACGCTGCAGCTCAACGGCAAGGACATGAAGGTGATCGTGGCCGATTACGCCATGGACTCCGCTCACCTCGTCTTCAGCACCTCGCACCTGATGACGCACGGGCCGGTGTCCGGGCAGGACCTCGTCCTGCTCGCGAGCCGCCCCGGCGATACCGGGGAGACGATCCTCCGCTATCCAAAGGCACCCAGCGGCCCGCGGGTGACCGTCCTGGCGGGCTCGGGAGTGACCTCGACCTGGAACGCGGGCAACGGAGACCTCCGGCTCGACTATCCCCATCAGGGCCTGACCCGGATCCTGGTCACGCCGTCCAGCGGCGAGCCACTGCTCGTCCTGGCCGTGGACGACGGGACGGCCGCCTCGCTCTGGAGGTTCAGCACTTCCGATGGCCTGGTCCTGGTCAGCGGACCTGCCCTGGTCCGGACGGCCACCGTGAGCGGTTCGGTGCTCGAGCTCACCGGTGACACGTCCGCCAGCACGCCCCTGGAAGCCTGGGCGCCAGCGGGGGTCAGCTCCGTGTCCTGGAACGGCGCCGCGGTGCCCGTGACCGCGACATCGTCGGGAAGCCTGGCGTCCCGGGCCCCGCTCGCCGGACCGGGCTCGGTGACGCTGCCGGCTCTGGGGGGCTGGAAATACTCGACGGAGAACCCGGAGTCCGCAGTCGGCTTCGACGACAGCAGCTGGACGCCGGCCAACCTGACGACGTCGTACAGCAAGACCCCCGTTCCCGCCGGGCAGCCGGTGCTCTTCGCCGACGATTACGGCTTCCACTACGGTGACGTGTGGTACCGGGGGTCGTGGTCCGGCGCGGCCGGCGCGACCGCCGTGAGCATGAGCTATCAAAGCGGTCAGGTCGGGATGCTCCTGGCCTGGCTGGACGGGGAGTTCATCGGCTCCGGCCAGATACCCACGCCGACCTCCAGCGAGGGCACCACGCAGGGCTGGACGCAGACGGTCGAGGCCTCCATCCCGGCGAGCTCCCGGACCAGCGGGTCGCATGTGCTGGCCGTCCTGGTGCGGCCGATGTCGCATCAGGAGGACGGCGGCGCCGACAACTCCTTCAAGCAGGCGCTCGGCCTCACCAGCGTGACCTTCACCGGTGCGTCGCCGAAAGTCACCTGGCTGATCCAGGGCACCGCCGGCGGCGAGACCAAGTCCGTCCCGGCCCGCGGCCCGATGAACAACGGCGGACTCTACGGCGAGCGCTCGGGCTGGTACCTGCCCGCCTTCGAGGATGCAGCGTGGGCCGACGTGTCGCTGCCCAACACCGATCCGCGACCGGGCGTCTCCTGGTACCGGTCGACGTTCCCGCTGAACGTGCCGGCGGGGGTGGACGCGTCGCTGGGCCTGGCGATCAGCGACGAGGCGTCGAAGTCTTACCGGGCGCAAATCTTCCTGAACGGCTGGAACGTCGGGCAGTACGTCAACGGCGTGGGCCCACAGAGCACCTTCGTCCTCCCCGCCGGCCTGCTGAATCGCAGCAGCTCCAACACGCTGGCGATCGCGGTCCTGGCCGGCGGCAGCAGCGGCGGACTGGGCAGCGTGAGCCTGACGAACCTGGGAACGGTCGCCGGCGGCCCGCCCGCCTAGGAGGCCGCTGAATAACGGGGTTTCGAGGGCGGGAAGAGCGCCGGCCAGGCTGTCTATGCGGCGTAAGCCAGGCCTTTGCGGGACGGCAACGTGGTCACTCTTCCTGTGGCCGGCCTGGCAGGTTCGGAGGATGGCCGTAGCGGGCGTGGTGCCTGCCGGGCGGTTGCTCAGGCGAGTGCCCATGTTCCGTTTTCGCGGGCCAGGCCGCGGCTGATCAGGGTGCGCAGGTTCAGGGCGGCGGTCCGGTTCCTCAGCCAGGCGTTGTTGCGGGCGGTGCCGAGGTAACGGAGTTTGAGGCGCCCCCCAACGGCGCAGTCGGCCCAGTCCAGGCCCGGCCGAGGCTTGGTACGGCGCAACACGACCTCATGCCGCGGAACCAGCAGTTCCGCGTTCTTCTACGCCGATGAGCGGCCGAGCAGGACCAGCCAGCCGCAGACCCGGATGAAGATCAAGTAAAGAGGCGGAGGGACATGGCTGATCATCATGCCTGCTGCTGACCCGGTGCATCGCTGCAGCTCACAGGCCAGGCAGACTTCTGGCACCCCACAGGGTGATGGGCGCCGGATAGCAGAGCCAGCCCCCATTGCGGCGGAAAGCCCTATCCCCCGGACGGCTGCGGTCCCGGGCAAGAGCCCTGCCACCTGGGGGCGCCGTCACGGTGCTGCTGCTCGTCGCCGTTGGCGGCACGCGGTGGGTACCGATCTACGCGCGCTCCGTGCCGAAGCTGGGTGACTTCCCCTTCTTCTACTGGTATCAGCTCCTCTGGGTGCCGGTGGTCGCCATTCTGTGCTGGGCCAGCTACGTGCTGCTGAGAACCAAGCCGATCCCGGATGCCAGGCCCGGGGATGGCGGAAGAGTGCGGCCGTGAGGCACGTGAATGCGGTCGCGCTCACCATCCTCGTCGCCTCGTTCCTGATAGTGACCTTGATCGGCTTCGCCGCCGCCAGATGGCGCCCGGCGGAGGACCCCATGCAGCTCAGCGAGTGGGGTCTCGGCGGACGCGGGTTCGGAACTTTTGTCAGCTGGTTCCTGCTTGGCGGTGACCTGTACACGGCATATACCTTCATCGCCGTCCCGGCGCTGGTCTATGCGGTCGGCGCTGCGGGGTTCTACGCGCTGTCGTACACGGTCATGGTCTTCCCGGTCGTGTTCGTGTTCGCCCCGCGGCTCTGGTCGATCGCCCGCGCGCGTGGCTACGTCACGCCCGGCGAATTTGTCAGGGCAGGCATGGCTCGCAAGGTCTCGGGCTGGCGGTGACGGTGACCGGGATCCTGGCCACCATGCCATACATCGCGCTCCAGCTAGTTGGCATCGAGTCGGTGTTGACCGTCACGGGGGTCGGCGGCTCGGGCAACGCGTTCGTCAAGGACCTACCCCTGATCATCGCGTTCATTATCCTGGCTGCCTACACCCCGCTAGACGACCACCAGGCCTTCGCCGACATGATTGCCTTCAACGGCGGACAGCCACTGCGCTGCCAGGCTTGACCAGGCCGCCGACGACGCAGGCTGCCATATGAGGTACGCCCGCACCCACACCCCACACCTCCATGTGTCAGCCGGGAACACCGTCGCCGCGGGTCGGGCGGGTCGGAGCAATGGTGATCGAGCATCGGCTGCGGTTGCGGGCGGAGCAGCCGGCCGCCGTGACGACACTATTCGTCCGGAGCGGCCACGACACTCCGGACAAGCTGCGCCCACGTTCAGCGGACCGCGCGACGGCCGCTGGATGGCATCCCAGTCTTTGCAGTCAGATCACAGGTCGTACGCGGCGTGTCGACCGGACGCTGGAGGCCAAAGCCAGGGCACTGGCGGCTTGAACGGTTACATCACCAATCTCGCCGAATGCCTCGGGCGGCACGCCCCTGACCGCCGGATCGTAATCGATCCCTGCCACCGGCTCTTCCGGACGGGAAATCGTTCCATGTCCAAGCACGACCGACGAGCCCGGCCGGTCTACCACCCACGTACGCGACTCGATCGAAGCCGGCCGGGCTATCGTGTTCGCTGCCCTCGCCGCCAGCCGCTGGAGCGAACAGGACGCCCGCAGAACCGTCCGCCCGCTGCGAGCCATGGGGTCAGGGCGGGCCAGGCCCATCTCCCGGGGTGAATCATCAACACGCGGTGCAGCGACAAGTCCCGAGAATCTCGATTGGTCCGTTCATCACGCGCCCCCCGCGCCGGGTGCTGGTTCGGCGCAGGCGGGA
>Ga0302325_10019554_pt1 | contig 14243 bp, 10 predicted proteins | sample Palsa_T0_2_FD_201948 | JGI IMG/M metagenome (GOLD analysis project Ga0302325, IMG submission 201948) | Peat permafrost microbial communities from Stordalen Mire near Abisko, Sweden - Palsa_T0_2 | ecosystem: Environmental > Terrestrial > Soil > Palsa > Peat permafrost | place: Sweden: Abisko... | reverse complement strand
AGTTTGAGCCATACCGCCGCGATCGCTCTCACGATCATCGTGCCGAACTTCAGCCTCTCGGCATCTCCCAGCACCCTCAGCATTGCCCAAGGGAATAGCGGCGCCACCACCATCTCGATCAGTCCGCTGAACGGCTTCAATGGCAGCGTCAGCCTCGCCGCAACCGGTCTGCCGAGCGGTGTAACTACGTCCTTCAGTCCGGCGAGCACTACGGGAACAAGTACTCTGACATTGGCAGCCGGCACTTCAGTGACTGCTGGAACAGCGACCGTCACAGTGACAGGTACCTCAGCCAGTTTGAGCCATACCGCCACGATCGCTCTCACGATCATCGTGCCGAACTTCAGCCTCTCGGCATCTCCCAGCACCCTCAGCGTTGCCCAGGGCAGCAGCGGCGCCACCATCATCTCGATCAGTCCGCTCAACGGCTTCAGCGGCAGCGTCAGCCTCGCCGCAACCGGTCTGCCGAATGGCGTAACTGCGTCGTTCAGTCCGGCGAGCACTACGGGAACAAGTACTCTGACATTGGCAGCCGGCACTTCAGTGACTGCTGGAACATCGACCGTCACAGTCACAGGTGCCTCAGGTAGTTTGAGTCATACCGCCACGATCGGTCTCACGATCATCGTGCCGAACTTCAGCCTCTCGGCATCTCCCGGCACCCTCGGCGTTGCCCAAGGGAATAGTGGCGCCACCATCATCTCGATCAGTCCGCTGAACGGCTTCAGCGGCAGCGTCAGCCTCGCCGCAACCGGTCTGCCGAGTGGTGTAACTGCGTCCTTTAGTCCGGTGAGCACCTCCGGAGCGAGTACTCTGACATTTGCAGCCAGCACTTCCGCGGCCGGAGGAACATCGACCGTAACAGTCACTGGTACCTCTGGGAGTTTGAGTCATACAGCCGCGGTCAGTCTGACGGTCGTAGTACCGAGCGCCGGTGCTACGCTAGTGAATCTGGCTTCCGCATTTAACGTCTCCGGCATCGTCGCGGATGGCACTACCTTTACCACCGGCGGTTTGGACGGCGGTTCGAATGGAGTTGGCGAAGCCTACTCCGCGACCCTGCTTGGAGCGCAGAAGACCGTCAACGGCACAACCTTCTACTTCGGACCGGCGAACACGCCGGACGCAGTCAGCGGCCAGACTGTGCTTCTCCCGCCCGGCCAATTTTCCACATTGCAACTGCTGGCGACGGCGGTCAACGGAAGTCAGCTATCGCAAACCTTCACCGTGACTTACACTGATGGAACGACATCGTCATTCAAGCAAAGCCTGAGCGATTGGTTTACCCCGCAGAGCTTCGCGGGCGAGTCGAAGGCGGTAACCATGGTCTACCGTGACACCAGCAGCGGCGCGAGAGACAACCGGACCTTCCTGTTGTATGGATATTCCCTCAGTCTGAGCGCGGGCAAGCAGGTCAGTAGTATCACTCTGCCGAACAATCGGAGTGTGATCGTTCTTGCTATGAGCCTGACTGGGAGCGGGGCCCTGACGCCTACCGCGGCCCAGGTAAGTCTCTCGCCGGCTTTCAACATAACTGGAATCAGCACGGATGGCAAGACGTTTACCGGAGGTCTCGATGGAGTCGGTTATGCATACTCGGAGACTTTACTGGGCGCGACCCAGACCTTTGACAACGTACTATTCAACATCGGCCCGGCGAATTCTCCCGATGCTGTCAGCGCCAATGGCAGCGCTATCGGATTGCCGGCCGGACAATTCTCGGCGCTGCTGATGCTGGCAACCGGTGTCAACGGCAGCCAGACGGCGCAGAGTTTCACGGTTACATACAGCGACGGCGCGAGCGCCACCTTCACTCAAAGTCTCAGTGATTGGTTTAAGCCTCAAAATTTCGCCGGCGAAGCGGAGGCGGTGGTCATGACCCGCCGCAATTCGAGCCTCGGATTGCCCAACAATGGACCTTTCTATCTATACGGATATTCCTTCAGTTTGAATAACAGTAAGACGGTGACTAGCATTACCCTGCCAGGTAACGCCAACGTGAAAGTGTTTGCTTTGACGTTAGCCCCGTAACAAGCCTTTGAGCGTAATGCCGGCGTTGCGCAGCGCTTCCGACACGGCCGCCAGAATGCGCACGGACCCCGGCGTATCGCTGTGGACGCAGATGGTCTTGGCGCCGCCCTCGTACGCCAGTCTCAACGCCTGTGCGGCGGCTTGCTCCGGATCGGCGATGAGGGCGTCGTCAAATTTGCGCGATCGCAGGCTGCCGTCCGGCTCGTAGCGGCGGTCCGCGAAACCTTCGGCGGCGACGCGAAATCCCATCTCACGCCAGACTTCGAGCATGGCGGACCCGGCCAACCCCACCAGCACCAGTTCCCGGCCGACAGAGGCCACGCCTTCGCCGATGGCCCGCGCCACCCCGGCGTCTTTAGCCGCCACGTTGTAAAGCGCGCCGTGCGGCTTGACGTGGGTCAACTCTCCGGCGATATCCGCCAGCGCGCGAACCTGGCCGGCAACGGCGCCTGTAATTTCTGCGGAAGAGAGCGGCATCTCGACGCGCCCGAAATTCACCCGGTCCGGATAGCCGGGGTGCGCGCCGACCGCGACACCATATTGGCGCGCCAGACGCACTGTCCGCTCCATCGTGGCCGTGTCTCCCGCGTGCCCGCCGCATGCCACGTTCGCCGAGGTGACCCAGCGCATCAGGGCCTCTTCGAGCGCGACGTCAGCCAACTCCCCCATATCGCAATTCAAGTCCATGGTCATATAAGCTTCAGGTAAGTTTCCCGCCCCTGGTCTCCGGCAGTAGAAAGATCAGCGCTCCGCCGATCACGAAGAACAACGAGGTGAAGGCCAGGGCGCTCCCGATGCCAAAGCGGTCGGCCAGGGCGCCGATGGTGAATGGCGCGAGCGCGCCGGCGGCCCGTCCCACGTTGTAACACAGCCCTTGCGCCGTAGCGCGAATCGCGGAAGGAAATAATTCGGCCAGCATCGCGCCGAACACGCTGAAATAGCCGTGCCCGAAAAACCCGACTAACGGTCCCATGGCCAGCAGCGCGGCCGGGTGGCGTCCCCACTGGCCATAGATCGGAACCAGCACCGCGGCGCACCACACAAACGCCAGGAAGACAGGCCGCCGCCCGAAACGATCCGCCAGAAACCCGAATAGCGTATATCCGAAGAAAGCGCCCACCTGCATCGGCACAATCCAACCGGCGGACTGCACTACGGTCAGGCCTGCGCCGCCTCGCGCCACAGGGCTTGCAAGATAACTTGGAATCCAAGTGAAGAGGCCCCAATACGCAAATAGGACGCAACTGGTCACCGCCGAAGCCAGGCCGATTCGCCGCAACGTGGCAGACTGCCAGAGCGTCGCCGGCTCGCCCCCTCGCCCCATCGCCCCATCGCTCGCCCGCCCCGGTTCTGGAACGCTCCACAGCACCCACCCCGCCAGCAATGCCGGCGCAATCCCCACCACGAACAGCGGCCGCCATCCCCAGCGCGGCAGCACCACGGCCGCCAGCAGCGCCGCCAGAATGTAGCCGATCGCCCAACCCGATTGCATCAGTCCGATGGCTTTGCCGCGATGCTCGGCCGGCCAACTCTCCGCCACCAGCACAGACCCTGCCGACCACTCCCCGCCCAGCCCGATGCCTACCAGCGAGCGCCACAGCAGCAGCGTGGGGATGCCGCCGGCCGTAGCGGTCAGCGCGGTGAAGCCGGAATATGTCAGGATCGAATAGACCAGCGCGCGGGCTCTGCCGATGCGGTCGGCCAGCACCCCAAACAGCACTCCGCCGACCGCTGAAGCCAACAGAGTGGCGGACGCCATCGCGCCGGCCGCCGCGGAAGTCAGCCGGAATTCATCCCGAATGGCCGTCAGCGCGAAGGCGTACAGCATGACGTCCATGGCGTCCAGCATCCAGCCGAATTGCGCCGCGGCCAGCGTCTTCCATTGCGCGTGCGTGATGGAGCTATACCAGCGCATGGAGCCACTCCTCCTGCCGCCGCAGCAGTGCGAGCGCGGCCTCGATCGAAACCAACTCGAAGCGCACCTGGTCACGTGGGCGCAACTGCCCCAGCGCGTGGAAATCCGCCGAAATCACATTCGCGATTTTGGCATAGCCCCCGGTGGTCTGATGCTCCACGAACAGGATGATGGGCTGGCCGTCAGGTGGTAACTGCACGGCGCCCAGCGGTACGCCTTCGGTAAGCATATGGCCGGCGCCGCTCGCGAGGACCGGGCCGCACAGGCGCAGGCCCATGCGGTCGGAGTCTTCCGAGACCTGCCACGCCTGGCCACACAGATCGACAGACTCGCGCACCATAGTCACGCGAATCGCAGGGTGCGGCGCGGGCGCGGCCACCGTTCGCCGCGCAACATTGCCATTTGCGGGGCCATTCGCCGGATCGCTCGCCGACCCCAGCGTCAACACATCTCCACGCCTCAGTGCGCGCCCTTCGAATCCCCCCAGCCCTGTAACCAGATGCGTGGAAGCGCTGCCCAGCACCGGCGGCACCGCGATGCCGCCGCGCACGCACAAGTAGCACCGCGCACCCGATCGCGCATGGCCGCAGCGCACCTGCCCGCCCGGCTTCACCTCCGTGGTTTGCCAAAGGGGAATGCTCGCATCGAAATCCGCTCCAGTGAGCGCCACCAGCGCGCCGGAGTCGAACTCGAAGACGCCGCCCGCAAGCGTCATCTCCAATGCCGCCGCGCCTTCCGCATTTCCTACCAACAGGTTTCCGGCGCGCAGCGAGAGCGAGTCGGCGGCGCCCGAAGCCGAGATTCCCAGATGCGCGTACCCGTACCTGCCGGGATCCTGTACGGTCGAGAGCAGTCCTGGCGAAATGACGCGAATGCGGTTCAGAAGTCGCCCTTCGAAATCGGCACGAACTTTACATGATCGCCCATACGCAGCAGAACGGGCGGATCGCCATCAGGCTGAAAAAGGCGCAAGGGCGTGCGCCCGATGAGACGCCACCCGCCCGGCGACGCCAGCGGATACACCCCCGTCTGGCGGCCGCCAATCGCCACGCTGCCCGCCGGTACGCGGCTGCGTGGAGTGGCCAGACGCGGCGCCGCGATGGACTCGGGCATCCCGCTCAAATACGGAAATCCGGGCGAAAATCCCAGGAAGCACACCAGGTAGTCGGCGCCCGAATGAATCGCCACGACCTCCGCGGGACTGCGGCCGACCACCGCCGCGACATCCTGCAGATCCGGCCCATAATCTCCGCCATAGCACACTGGAATTTCCACCGTACGCGGCATGGGCAGGGGCGCGATTGCGGCCTGCGCGTAAAGTTCCCCCGCCGCGCGCTCCAGGTCGCAATGCCCGGTCTCGAGCGGATTGAACTCGATCAGAATCGAAGCATACGCCGGATGCACGTTCACCACGGCGCGCACGGCCTGCAGCAGCGGCGTAAGGCGTAGTACATCGCGCTGCGCCTCGAGCGAGATCTCATCGCCGAACACCAACAGCAGCGAACGGTCGCTGGAGTACACAAAGCGCATGGCATTTGACGGCATGGGATTGACTCACATCTACCAGTTTGATACGTTTCTGACTGGCGGGACATTATGGAACTGGCAACGGCACAGAGCGCAGAGGTGGTTTGGCAGGGTCACGACAAGAAACATAAAGGCTGGATGGTCCATCTTCAAGTCGGATCGGACGTCATTAAGTACACTCCTCCGGCGCCCGGTCCGGAGCAGAGCGCCGCCGACCCCGAACTGGTCTCGCTGGCCTTGAAGGCCGCGCTGGATGAGGGATACGAACTCAACCCCGGCGCCGTCAAGATCACGCGCTAATCACCACACCAGTTGCACCAGCGAGACGCCTTGCCGGGGCAGGCGGAATTCCACGGCCGCGGGGCCAGTGCCCGGCAAACGCCGCGGCGGCTCAAGCGATTCGAGTTGTGCCGCGTTCGCCAGCCGTGCGAGTTGTTCGGGCGACGGGCTTTCGGGCGAGCCCATCTGCTTCCAAACCGTATAAGCGTTGCTGTGCGTGGCATCGATCCGATAATGCCGCAGCTCGACGCGGCCACTGGGAAGGCCGGCTATCTCCAATTGGATATCGGCATCCGGAGCAGGCAAGTCGTCGTCATGATAATTCCACAGCAGCACGGATATGGTGCGCTCGCCGCGGCTGGCCATGGCGCCCATATCCGGACGTCCCCGCACGCCGTCCCTCAGCATGGAATCGAGTCCCACGGCGCCCGCGCTCTCGGTCCGCAAGCGTTGGCCGGTCATCATTCCCAGCATACGGAACAGGTTCAGCACCGGCTTATCCACGCCGTTGGTGGCTAGCGACCGGAAGCCTTCGAACCACGGCTGGTCTTCGAATTCGAACGCCCAGGTAACCACCCCAGCGAGGTTGATGGCGCGCGCCTCGGCCAAGTCCAGAATTCCATGTAGCGCGGCCGCCGTGTAGCAAGGATACAGCGCTCCGTTGCGATAAGCGTTCCGCGGGTTGGTTTTGGCGGAGCAGGCCGCGCAGCCCTCCGGGTCCGACTCGCCAATGATGACGGGCCTATTCCGCAACTCCGGGAACGATGCCACGATTTCGAAACCGCGCGCCACATCCTGCAATTGTTTTCGGATGCCCATCTGCACGCGGCCGTCCACAAGATGCGGGCTGCCCTTGGCGTGAAAACCTATGTAGTCGAGGGGCGCTCCGGTCTTGCCGGTGGCATAGTTCTTTCCGCGTATCGAATGTTCCAGGAACGCGCGCAGGAACGCCGCGGCCTTCTCACCGGCCGGACCCGTGGAGTGCGGACCTCCGATGCGTGCGGCCGGGAATGCCCGCTTCACCGCATCCGCCGTGAAATCGTAGAGCTTATAATACTCTTCCGGCGAGGCCAGCCAGTACGCACCGTCCGGCTCGTTCCACACTTCCCAATACCAGGACGCTACTTCGTCCTCGCCGTACCGCTCAACCTCGTGCCGCACCCACTTGAAAATCAGCTCCGCCCATGCCTGATAATCGTTCGGGGGATACGCCCACCCGGTCGCCAGGCCGCCTTTGGGCCATGTGTGCCGGTATGGCTCGGGATGCGTGGAAAGCGCCTCGGGCATGAACCCGATCTCGACCAGCGGCCGCAATTTGGCGGCGTGCCACGTGTCGAAGATGCGGTCCATAATGGTCCAGTCGTACATGGAGCTTCCGGCGGCCGCCTTCGTATAGACGTTGGTCGAACCCCACTTGAGCGCGGGCGTACCATCGCCGCTGGTCAGCAGGTTGTGTGCCCGAATATAGACTGGCGCCGGGCTCAGGGCCGCCAGTTCGCCCAACAGCTTGCGGCCGTTCGGCGCATAGGTGTAGTTAGGCTCGTCATAGCCGAAGAACGCCCACACCGGGCGGAACGGTCCCAGAGTGGCGGCCGCATCCACGCGTACCGTGATTTTGTCTCGCTCTTCTTGGGCAGGCGCCTGAGCCGTTGCCAATGCCAGCACTAACGCTGCGAGTCGCACGGTTGTTATTATCCAACATGAAATGCTTGATCTGACGCAGCATCCGCATCGCCGCTTCAACATGCTGAATGGATCGTGGGTCCTGGTCTCTCCGCATCGCACGCAAAGGCCCTGGCAGGGCCAGGTGGAGAAGAGCGCCACGACTGCCCAGCCGCCTTTCGACCCGGCCTGCTATCTTTGTCCCGGAAACGCGCGCGCGGGCGGCGTGCGCAATCCGCCCTATACCAGCACGTTCGTGTTCGATAACGATTTCGCCGCGCTGCTGCCCGGCACGCCCCTCGAAGGCTCGAACCGTGGAGGCCTGCTGATTGCAGAGGGCGAGCCGGGCATCTGCCGGGTGGCCTGCTTTTCGCCGCGCCACGACCTGACCGTGTCGCGCATGACTGCCCCCGATCTCGAGCTGGTGGTGGATACCTGGATTGCGCAATATATCGAGCTGGGCCGGTTGCCGTCGATCCACCACGTCCAGATTTTCGAGAATCGCGGCGAGATGATGGGTGCCAGCAATCCGCACCCACACTGCCAGATCTGGGCTTCGAACAGCATCCCCACCGAGGCCGCCGCCGAACAGCGCGCGCAAGCAGCCTATCGCGCCAGCCGTGGAACGTGCCTGCTGTGCGATTACCTGGCACTCGAGCGCGAGTGCGGCGAGCGCCTGGTCTGCGAGAACGACTCCTTCGCCGCGCTGGCGCCCTTCTGGGCCGTATGGCCGTTCGAAACGATGATCATCGGCAAGCGCCACCTGAGCGGTATGGACGAGTTCGACGCCGACGAGCGGCAGGGCCTGGCCGATATTCTGAAGCGCATCACTACGCGCTACGACAACCTGTTCGGCGTTCCCTTCCCGTATACCATGGGCTTCCATCAGCGGCCCACGGACGGCGAGCCGCATCCCGAATGGCATTTCCACGCGCATTTTTATCCGCCCCTGCTGCGTTCGGCGACCATCCGCAAGTTTATGGTCGGCTTTGAGATGCTGGGGATGCCGCAGCGGGATATCACCGCGGAGAATGCGGCAGCGCGGCTGCGGGCGATGGCGGAGATGCACTGACACAGCCGCCTCGATTGCCGCGCACAAAGCAAGGTTCGTTAGAGGGGCAGCCGGAATCGATCGATGTCCCCTTTTGACCGATAGCAGTCTGCTTCTGGCGAAGAACCCTTGCCATCGCTCGATTAGCACACCATCTCTCCAAATTCCTAAGATCGGACTCTGGTAAACCGGGTTAATCCCTGGGATAAACTTCTCAAAATCGCCCAGCGCCGGCATCTGCGATATGTCGAAGACATCGAGATAAAGAACCCCAAGTCGCCCATCGCGAACTCTAGCATACAGTTCATCCATCAGTTCTAGATCTTGCAGAGAATATCTCGCAGCCACGCCAAGAAGATATCTCTCACCGACCAAAGAGTACCCGTCCCCTGGCTGCCACAATCGCATTCCATGTGCCCGAAGCTCGTCCGGAAAATGTATCCCCGCAAGACGTTGCTGCTCCTCGGGGTTTGCTGAGCCTTTCATGAGCAAATCTCGGAACATCATGGGGCGCCACTATTCCATTATTGATCCACTGCCCATCCGCCCAAAGCGCCTGCCAGACTCCGTTCCGATCGAGCTAGGCGCGAATGGAACGGCCGAATTGGACCGAACTGATTGTCTATGGCTTGCATTTGAGCCATTCCCCTACGGCGTAATCTTCCCCAATAACACCGCATGCCTTGCGCCTGTCGCGGACGGCAGGTTCGACGGTCTTCGCCGCCATGTCTCATACGCCAGCACGGCAAACGCAATGGCTTCCTTCGCGTCGATATCCACGCCATAATCCGCCGAAGTCTGGATCGCCACGCCCGGAAGGAAGGCCGCCAGATACCCCAGAATCTGCGGATTGTTCGCGCCGCCGCCGGAGACAATCAACTCGGTCGGTGCATATAGCGCCGCCGCCGTCGCAATGGTTGCCGCCGTCAGCACCGTGGCCGTAGCGATAAGATCGGGCAAAGGTAGCTCCGTCTGCTTCAGGCCGGCTACAAATTCCGCGCCATATTGTTCCCGTCCCGCGCTCTTGGGCGGCGCTTTGCGGTAGTAAGGGTCGGCCAGCAGGCGCTGCAGCAGCGCGCGGTCCACCTTGCCCCGCGCGGCGATCCGGCCGCCGCGATCGAAATTTCGCTTCCCGGCCGTGTACTCATTCGCCAGGGCGTCGATGACCATATTGCCCGGACCGGTATCGAACGCCACCACCTCCTCCCGCGCCGCGCCCGCGGGAATCACCGTAATATTCGCGATCCCGCCGATGTTGAGCGCCACGCGCGTACGTCTTGGATGCCGAAACAGCAGGTAATCCAAGTACGGCACCAGCGGCGCCCCCTGGCCTCCCGCGGCAATGTCCCGCTTGCGGAAATCGGAGACCACCGGAACCCCCGTGCGCTCCGCAATCACCGCCGCCTCGCCGATCTGCAGCGTGCTGGAGCCGCCTTCGTGATACACGGTTTGGCCATGGCACCCGATCAGCTTCACCGGCCCATAGCTCCGGCAGGCCCGCAGGACCGCCCTGGCGTAGATTTCGCCCATCCGAAAGTTGAGATCGGAGATCTCGCGCGTGGTGGTCGTAGTGTTGGAAACGGCCAGAATTGCCCGGCGCACATTTTCCGAATATGGCGTCGATTGAAAGCCGATAGTGGAGACGCGGTGTGCGTGAATCTCCACGATGGCCACGTCGACGCCGTCGAGCGAAGTGCCGCTCATGACCCCGGCTACTCGCATGCGCGCCTCAATTCGTCCTGCAATTCCGCCAGCAGCCGCAGCGCTTCGATGGGCCGTAGCTCATCGATCTTCAGGTTGCGTATGCGCTGCGCAATGCCGTAGTTCAGCGGCTCGAAAAGCTGAATCTGGATCGCCTGCGCGGGAGCCGCCGCCAGCTCTCCGGTAACCACGTGCTCGCTTCTCTCGTGCAGCCGCAGCACTTCGAAAGCCCGCTCGATCACGCGCACCGGCAAGCCCGCCAGGCGCGCCACCTCGATGCCATAGCTGCGGTCGGCCTTGCCCGGCTCGACTTTCCACAGGAAGATGATGCGATCGCCGGCTTCCTTCACCGAGACCCGCAGGTTGCGAATGCCCTCCAGCTTCCCGGCTAACTCGGTCAGCTCGTGATAGTGCGTGGCAAACAGCGTTTTGGCTCGCGTGCGCGCGTGGATATGTTCCACCACCGCCCAGGCCAGAGCCAGGCCATCGTAGGTCGCGGTGCCGCGGCCGATCTCGTCGAGCACAATAAAGCTGCGCGGCGTGGCGGTGTTCAGAATCACGGCTGTCTCTGTCATTTCCACCATGAACGTCGAGCGCCCCCGCGCCAGATTATCGGAGGCGCCGATACGCGTGAAGATACGGTCGATCAGCGGCAGGCTGGCCGCTTCGGCGGGCACGAACGAGCCCATCTGGGCCAGTATGGCGATCAGCGCCGCCTGCCGCAGATAAGTGGACTTGCCGCCCATATTGGGGCCGGTAATGATGGCGATCAAGTCGCTGTCCGGGTTCAGGTACAGATCGTTGGGAATGAATCGCCCGGCTTCCTGCCCGGTCAGCCGCTCGATTACCGGATGCCGGCCGGCCAGGATACGCATCTCGCCGTCGGCGGAAAACGAAGGCCGCGCATAGCGATTCTCCGCGGCTACCTGCGCCAGTGCGGAGGTCACATCGATTTCGGCGATGGCCGCGGCGGCGCCCCGTACACGCTGCGCGTGCGCGGCGGCGAACTTGCGCACTTCGGCGAACAGCTCTTTTTCGAGCGTAAGGATCTTATCCTCGGCGTCCAGAACTTTGCGCTCGTAGTCCTTGAGCTCCGGCGTGGTGAAGCGCTCCGCGTTCACCAGAGTCTGCTTGCGCTCGTAATCGGCGGGGGCCAGGTGCTGGTTCGCCTTCGAGATCTCGATATAGTAGCCAAAGACATTGTTAAAGCGGATCTTGAGCGACTGTATGCCGGTACGGCCGCGCTCGCGCGCTTCGATCTGCGCGATGTACTGCCGGCCGTTGCGGCTGAGATCGCGCAGTTCGTCGAGTTCGGCATTGAAGCCTGCCCGAATCGCGCCGCCGTCGGCCAGGTTGAGCGGCGGCTCGCCGGCGATGGCTTCGAGGATGCGGTCGCGTGCTTCCGGAACCTCGTCCAGGCGGTCGTAGAGTTCCCGCAGCCGCGCGGCCCTCTGCGTTTCGAAGGTGGCTTTCAGCGCGGGAATCTTCTCCAGCGACCGGCCCAACGCCAGCACGTCGCGCGGCCCGGCGATGCCCATGGTGATTTTTGCCAGCAGCCGCTCCATGTCCTGGATGCCGCCCAACTGGCGACGCAGTTCCGCGCGCAGGATGGTCTGCTGCAGCAGTTCGCCCAGCGCATCGAGACGCCGCTCGATTTCGCTCCCGTCGAGCGACGGACAGAGCAGGCGCTGGCGCAGCAGCCGCCCGCCCATGCCGGTCAGCGTCTCATCTAGGACGCTCAGCAGTGTGGCGTCCACCGCCTCGCCGGCGAAGAGCGGCTCCACCAGTTCGAGGTTGCGCACGGTGACGGTGTCGAGCGCCATGTTGTCGGCGCGATCGTAGTAAGCCGGGCGGTCCAGGTGCTCCAGCGCGGCCCGCTGCGTCTCGCGCAGGTAATGCAGGATCGCGCCGGCCGCGCAAACCGCCGCCGGACGCTCCGCCAGGCCGCACCCATCGAGCGAGAGCAGCCGGAAATGATCGCGCAGCGTGCGCTCGGCGTAATCGAAGCTGAACACCCAGTCTTCGAGCTCCGTGCGGAGATAGCGTGCCCCCTGCTCTTCGCCCGCCAGCAGCGGCACTTCCGCCGGAAACAGCGCCTCGCGGGCACCCAGCTGTTCGAGCGCCGCGCCCACCTCCGCCGCATCCATCTCGGTGACGCGGAACTCGCCGGTCGAAACGTCCACGTGCGCCACTCCGGCCCGCTTGCCCAGCCGCGACACTGCCGCCAGATAGTTGTTCTCGTGCGAGCGCAGCGCCAGCGAATCCGTGGCCGTGCCGGGCGTGATCACCCGCATGATTTCGCGGTTCACCAGCTTCTTACCGGCCCCGGCCTCTTCCATCTGGTCGCAGACAGCCACCCTATGGCCCTTCTGTATGAGCCTGGCGATGTAGCCTTCCGCTGCGTGATATGGCACGCCGCACATCGGTATGGCCATCCCTTTTTCTTTATTCCGGGAGGTGAGCGTGATCGCCAGATCGCGCGCGGCAATAATCGCGTCTTCAAAAAACAGCTCGTAGAAATCGCCGAGCCGGAACATCAACAGAGTATTCGGAACCTGCTGCTTCAGAGCGTTGTATTGCCGCATCAGCGGCGTGGAAGCCTCCCCGCCCACTATGCGTAAATCCCGCGCAGCTTGATGGCCACCGCCACCCGGTCCAGCGCGAGCATGTAGGCGGCCGTCCGGTTGTTAACGCTGTGTTTCCCGGCGTACTCCACCACGGCGTCGAAGCTATCCACCATAATTTCCTCGAGCCGCGTATTGACCAGCTGCTCGTTCCAGAAAAACCCCTGGCGGTCCTGCACCCATTCGAAGTAGGACACCGTAACGCCGCCGGCATTGGCCAGGATGTCCGGAATCACAAAGACCCTCTTATCCGCCAGGATCTGGTCGGCCACCGATGTCGTCGGACCATTGGCGCCCTCGCACAGGATCTTGCAGCGCAGCCGGTCCGCGTTCTCCGAAGTAATCACGTTCTCGGTGGCCGCCGGCAGCAGCACGTCGCACGGCAAAAATAAGGCTTCCGTGCGGTCCATGGTCTCACCGCCCGAAAAATCCCGGATTGAGCCGGTCTCCTTGCGATGCTCCATGACCGCTGTCGGATCGAGCCCGTTGGGATTGTACACCGCGCCGTCATTTTCGATAAGGCAGACGATCCTAAAGCCTTCCCGCACCATCAGCTTTGCGGCCATGCCGCCCACATTGCCGAGTCCCTGAATCACCACGCTGGTCGATGCCGGGTCCTTGCCGAACACTTTCAGAGCCTGCTTGATGACGATGAGGCAGCCTCGGCCAGTGGCTTCCGGGCGCCCGCGCGAGCCGCCCAGCGCCATGGGTTTCCCGGTCACCACCGCTGTCACCGTGTGCCGCGCGTGCATCGAGTAGGTGTCCATGATCCAGGCCATCACCTGGTCGTTGGTATTCACGTCCGGCGCCGGCACGTCGCGCTCGGGACCCAAAAAATCCATCAGCTCGGCGGTGTAGCGCCGTGTGAGTTTTTCCAGTTCGCTGGCCGATAGCAGGTGCGGATCGCAGATCACGCCGCCCTTCGCTCCGCCGAAAGGGATGTTGACCACGGCGCACTTCCACGTCATCCACGAGGCCAGCGCGCGCACTTCATCCAGCGTGACATCGGGGGCGAAACGGATCCCGCCTTTGCCCGGACCGCGGGCTATGGAATGCTGAACTCTGTATCCGGTGAATACTTCTAGGCGCCCGTCATCCAGTTGCACCGGGATGTGGACCGTGATTTCCTTGGCCGAGGTGCGCAGCACTTTGCGCAGCCCATCGTCCATATTGAGGCGACTGGCAGCCTCGTCAAAGCGGGCCTCCGCGGCCAGCCAAGGGTTTTTCTCCTGCTCGAGCGACAACGTGGCGCTTGCCAAAAGTGAAGCCTCCCGGTTTCATTATGGCACCGCACCGAGCGCTATCCTATCTGAGCCGCGACCGTATCCGAGATGGTATGAGAAGGCCGGCCTCCCGGGATGCGTTAAGCTGCCCAATAGACGCACTCGATCAGGGGCAAAAAGGAGACCGGCTATGAAAAAGCATACCACTGCGAAGAAGAAGCATCAGGCAC
>Ga0302325_10019553_pt1 | contig 14244 bp, 8 predicted proteins | sample Palsa_T0_2_FD_201948 | JGI IMG/M metagenome (GOLD analysis project Ga0302325, IMG submission 201948) | Peat permafrost microbial communities from Stordalen Mire near Abisko, Sweden - Palsa_T0_2 | ecosystem: Environmental > Terrestrial > Soil > Palsa > Peat permafrost | place: Sweden: Abisko... | reverse complement strand
CGTTCAGCCGTTTGAAGTTGCCATCGATGAGCAGAACACCGGCAATCGCATCCTCACGCAACTGGCCGGCTTCTTCGGTTTGGTGGCGATGCTGCTCGGAGCAATCGGAATTTACGGCGTAATGGCTCACACCGTCGAGCAGCGCACGCGCGAAATGGGAATCCGAAGGGCGTTGGGCGCGAGCCCCGGCGATGTGACGCGGATCGTGCTGGGCCAGGGCTTGAAGCTGACTCTGGCGGGCGTCGCGATTGGAGTCGTGGTCGCTGCGGGAACGACTCGCGGCATGGGCGCCATTTTGTACAGGGTGAAGACGGGAGATCCGATTACGTTCATCGCTGTTGCGGCGTTTTTTACAGTCGTGGCGCTAGCGGCGTGTTACATCCCGGCGCGGCGCGCGATGCGCGTCGATCCGATGGTGGCGTTGCGGTATGAGTGAGAGAGCGCGCGTAGCGATGGCGCTACGACCACATTTCTGCATGGAATGGCGTGAAACGGAGGCGAGATGGGCACTCTGATTCAGGACGTCAAATACGCGCTTCGCATGCTTCGCAAATCGCCGGGCTTCACCATCATCGCCATGCTCACCATCGCGCTCGGCGTCGGCGCGAATACGGCCATCTTCTCCATCGTCCATGCCGTCCTCCTGAAGCCTTTGCCATTCCACAATCCCGACCGGCTCGTCGAGCTTTGGGAAACGGAATCGTCCGCCGGCAATTTTCCGCTCACGGATCAGGATTTCCTTGATTGGCGGGCACAGAATCGTGCGTTTGACGACATGGCAGTGTTCACGTGGCCGGAGCCAAGCAACGTCAGCGGCGCCGGCGTACCCGAGCAAGTGCGTCTTGTCGAGGCGCAGGCGAATTTCTTCTCGGTTCTCGGCGTCGCGCCGCAACTGGGCCGCGCGTTCGTTGCGGGCGAAGACACGAAAGGCCGGAACCACGTCGCGATAGTGACCAACGCATTTTGGAAAACGCATTTCGGCGGCCGCGGGGACGCCATCAACAAAACAATCCAGCTGAACGGCGAAGCCTATACGGTCGTCGGGGTGATGCCCGCATGGTACAGAGCGCCTGGCACCGCTGACGTGTGGACTCCAATTGATTTCTCGCCGTCTGCGCTGCGTGGCCGCGACAGCCACTATCTCCGCGCTCTTGGACGCGTCAAAACTGGCGTGACAATCGAGCAAGCGCGCACGGATCTTGGCGCGATCTCGGCGCATCTCGCGAAGGATTTTCCGAAAACGAACAGCAACGCGACGCCAATCGTCGTCCCGCTGCAGAAGGAATTGACCGGCGAATCAAGAACTCCGCTATGGACGCTGTTCGGCGCGGTCGGACTGGTGCTGCTGATCGCTTGCGCCAACGTCGCGAATCTCTTGCTCGCGCGCTCGATTGGAAGGCGCCGAGAGATGGCGCTGCGCGGCGCAGTGGGAGCGAGCCGGTGGCGATTGGTGCGGCAACTTCTCACGGAAAGCGTGATCCTCGCGCTCGCTGGAGGCGCTATCGGCGCGCTCATCGCGTATAACGCAGTTGATCTCCTGGTGGCGCTCAAAGGCGTGCAGGTGGTGCCGTCGAATCCGATTCGGCTGGACGTTTGCGTGCTGTTTTTCTGCTTCGCCGTGAGCGCTGCGGTTGGAATTCTCTTTGGGCTGGCGCCCGCGTTCCAGATTTCGGATATGGATTTCATCGAGGAGCTTAAATCGAGATCGGCCGGCGCAGCGCGGAATGGCCGAAGCGTTTTGCTGCGCGATGGGCTGGTGACCGTTGAGATCGCGCTGTCGCTCGCGCTACTTGCGGGCGCGGGCCTGCTGCTGCGCACGTTTGCAAATCTTCGCGCAGTGAATCTGGGTATACGCACCGATCACGTCCTTACCGGGTACGTCATGGTTCCCGATAAGGACGACGCGACGTTTGATCAGGCGAAGTCGTTCATTGACACCCTCCTCTCGAAGCTGAAGAGCGCGCCGGGAATCCGCGACGCCGCGTTTAATACATTGGCTCCGCTTTCATCGGACTCAAACGGATATGTAACGGCGGATGGCCAGTCCGAGGACTACCGAGGCGGGCCGCTCGTCGCTTTTAATGAAATCACGCCGAGTTACTTCCACACGATGGGCATCCGGCTAATTGCCGGCCGCGAACTGACGGAGGAAGACGTACAGAGCGCCGGCGATGCCTGGCGACAGATACTTCCCGTCGAGAAGGCGCACGACCAGAAAGCTGAGGAAGCGCTCGAGGGTAAGTTCACGACGTCCGCGGTGATCAGTAAGGACATGGCGGTGCACTTTTGGCCCAATCAGGATCCACTCGGCAAAATGTTTCACAGCGGCGGCGCGCCGTATCAGGTTGTCGGCGTCGCCGAAGTTGTCCGCAATAACGGCTTGCGCGATCCCGCGATGTACGCGGCGTACATTCCCGCGGCGGTCGGCCTCGGCGACGGCGCGTATGTCCTGTACATCTCTGTGCTCACCGATGGGCCGCCGCAAGGCGCTGAAAGCACCATGCGCGCCGAGTTGCGGTCGTTGAACAGCACGCTGGCGCTTTCCGAAGTGAAGACGATCCCTCAGCTCGTCGGCGACGGGATGGCGGACACGAATGACGAAGCGCTGCTGCTCGGTGCGCTCGCGGGCCTGGCGCTGCTTCTGGCGGGCGTGGGGACTTACGGAGTGATGTCCTACGTTGTCAGCCAGCGGACGAATGAGATCGGGATTCGCATGGCTCTTGGGGCGCAACGCAGGGACGTCGTGCGAATAGTTTTGCGGCAGGGAGGGGTTTTGATTGCCGCAGGGGTGGGCTTGGGGATGTTGCTGGCCTTGGGTGGCGCGCGATTGATGCGGGATTTGCTGTTCGGTGTCGCGCCGTTCGATGCGTTGACGTATGTGAGTGTGGCGCTGCTGCTGGGGAGCATTGCGTTGATCGCGTGCGCGATTCCCGCGCGGCGGGCGATGCGCGTGGACCCGATGGTGGCGTTGCGATATGAGTGATTACGAGAAGAGGGCAACTGGGCAATCGTAGCGCGGGCTTCCAGCCGGTGGTTTTCCGCGCCCAAACGGCGAACGAAATCGCCGGCAAGATGCCGGCGCTACGATCACAGTCTCGAGGCTCGCGCGAGAGGCCGAGCGGTTGGGCACACGAACGGGAAAGGAGGCGGGATGGGCATCGTTATGCAGGATGTGAAATTCGCTGTGCGCATGCTGCGCAAATCGCCGGGGTTTACGTTCATCGCCATTATGACGCTTGCGCTCGGCATCGGCGCGAACACGGCCGTCTTCACCGTGGTGAATAGCATTTTGCTGCGGCCGTTGCCATACCCGGAATCGCAGCGCCTCGCGTCACTCCGGACGATCATGCCGATGTTTCCCGATTTCCGTCTCGATGATTCCATCGCCAACGTAAACGATATTCTCGCGCAGAACGACGTCTTCGAAGGCTCGGCAATGTTTCGCGAGTGGCCAATGAATCTTTCCGGCGACGGCGTTCCCGTTCGCGCCGAAGTGGTGCGAGCGACGCCTGACATTTTTGCGCTGCTGGGCGCAGTTCCCGAACGCGGACGCCTTTTCACCCAAGCCGAGGATGCTCCGGGCAAAGATGGCGTTGCCGTGATCAGCGATGCCCTGTGGCGCGGCCGCTATGGTGCCGATCCGAAGCTGATCGGACGCAGCGTGCACCTCGATGGCAAGCTCTATGCTGTCATCGGCGTAACGGCGCCGGGTTTTCAGTTCGAGAAGACTGAGATTTGGCTGCCGCTCGCGCTGGCGCCGAAGGACAAAGCCGACCGCAGTATGAATGGTTGTTCCGTTTTTCTTCGGCTGAAGCGGGGAGTTTCACTCAAGCAAACGCAGTCCGAGCTGGACGCGATTGCAGCGCGATTGAGCAAGGAATATCCGAACGAAGACAAAGGCATCAAGTTCACTATTGCGTTGGTTCGGGACGAGGCGACACAGAATGCCCGCCCTGCTTTGCTCGTTCTGATGGGTGCGGTCGCGCTGGTACTTCTGATTGGTTGCGCGAATGTAGGGAGTCTTGCGTTGGCGCGAAGCCTGACGCGGCAGAAAGAAATTGCGGTGCGGGCAGCCCTGGGGGCGAGCCGCGCAAGAATTCTGCGGCAATTTTTTGTTGAGAGCTTGGTTCTCGCCCTCCTTGGAGGCGCGGTTGGATGGATGTTTGGAGTTTATGGTGTGGAAGCCTTCCGCCATTTGGCTCCGGCGGATACTCCGCGGCTTGCGGATTTGCGAATGGACTACGGCGTCTTCGCCTTCACGCTGGGAATCTCTGTACTGTCGGCCGTTCTTTTTGGTCTTGCACCCGCGTTGCAAAGTTCGCGCACGGAAGCTGGCGGGGCGCTGAAGGAATCGGGACCAGTAGGCTCGACCGGAACGCGCTCACGGCGACACGTTAGGAGCGCACTTGTGGTTCTCGAGGTGAGCCTCGCGCTTGTGTTACTCGCAAGCTCCGTGCTTCTGATCAAGAGTCTGATGCGGTTGACGCACGTGGATCCCGGATTCCGCACCGATCATCTCCTGACGGCTGGTGTCGCGCTGCCGCCTGCTAAGTATTCCACCGCCGCGCAGCAAGCCGCATTTCTGAACGAACTGATGGAGCGAATGAAATCACTGCCCACGGAGGGCGTGGCGGCGGGTGGATCGATACTCAACGACTATTTAATGGTCATGGTTTTAAGCTCGCAAGGGCTCACGGACGCTCGGGCAACCGATACTGCCAGTATCGAGACGCAATACGTCACACGCGAATATTTTGGCGTCGTCGGCATTCCGATTATTCGCGGGCAGAATTTCTCGCCAACGGATACGCCCAACTCTTCGCGCGTGGCCATCGTAAACGAATCTTTCGTCCGCCGCTATTTCCCGAACTCCGATCCGATTGGCAAGCAGCTGAATTTCAATATCGACCCGAAAGAAAAAGCGGATTGGCGCCGCGTGATTGGCGTCGTGCGCGATGTTCGCGACGTCGAGCTATCGAAGACGGCGCGGCCGGAAATTTATCTCTCCCTTGAGCAGAACACTACGAGCGCCTTTGCGCTCTTTGTGCGTACTAAATCGGATCCGCGCGCGATGGTGCCTGCGCTGCGCTCGATCGTTCAGACAATTGATCCTGATTTACCGCTCACGGATGTGGGCACGATGGACGAGACGATGTACGCGGCCACGACCACGCCGCGTTTTCGCTCGATCTTGCTGACCGTGTTCGCGGGGCTGGGGCTGCTGCTCTCGCTGATTGGCATCTATGGCGTGATTGCTATTACGGTGACGCAGCAGACGCGCGAAATTGGAATTCGCATGGCGCTCGGCGCGCACCCGCGGGACGTGCTGCGGCTGATGTTGGGGCGCGGGATGTTGTGGGTGCTCGCGGGAACCGCGGGAGGATTGGCTGGCGCGTATGCCGCCACGCGGCTGCTCGAAAGCTTGTTGTATGAAGTGAAGGCAACGGATCCGGCATCGTTCGCGATTGCTACGGCGCTGCTCGTCGCGTCGGCCATCGCGGCATGTTACATCCCCGCGCGCCGCGCGATGCGCGTTGATCCGATGGTCGCCTTGCGATACGAGTGAATGTGTAGTGGCGGCGGGATCGCGGCGCGGAAAATCGCCGGCACCGCGAGGCTCAGGGTTTTCGACACCCGCGCCACGAATGTATTTCGCATGAAACGGAGACGGAATGAACACATTGATGCAGGACATCAGATTCGCCGCGCGCATGCTGCGCAAATCGCCGGGATTCGCGCTGATTGCCATCCTCACTCTCGCCCTCGGCATCGGCGCGAACACGGCAATTTTCTCCGTCGTCGACGCCGTGTTGCTCAAGCCGCTGCCGTATCCGCAGCCGGACCGCATCGCGGCGGTGTGGGGCACGCATTCGAAGATGGGCGAAACCTCGCGCGCCATCTCGTTTCCCGACTTCAGGGATTTGCAGGAGCAGAATCACGTCTTCGAGCACATCGCCGTGTACACCGATGACACGACTTCACTCACCGGCACGGGCGAGCCACTGCATCTCTTCGCCGAAAAAGTCAGCGCGGACATGTTCTCCGTTCTCGGCATCCAGCCGATTCTCGGCCGCGCGTTTCTTCCCGGCGAGGACCAGCGCGGGCACTACGTCGCGATGATCAGCTACAGGCTGTGGCAAAGCCACTTCGGCGCCGATCCCGGAATCGTCGGCCGCGCAGTCACATTCGGCGGCCGCGACTACACGATCGTCGGCGTGCTTCCCGCGTCCCTCGTCTATCCGTTCAATTCGGACGTGCCCGACGTATGGAGAACGTTCGCGGAAGACGCGACGCCCAGCAGTAGCGATCCGCCAATGACCGAGGAGCGCGGGGCGCATTTTGTGGGCTCACTGGCGCGATTGCGGCCGGGAATAACATACGCCCAGGCCAACTCCGAGGTCGATGCGATCGGCAACCGCCTTGCCGATCAGTATCCGGACACGAACAAGTACACGACCTTCAGGATTGAATCGGCGCTCGACAGTCTCGTCGGCAGCTTGAAGCCGCAGCTTCGCGTGCTGCTCGGAGCAGTGGCGTTCGTGCTGCTGATCGGCTGCGCGAATATTGCGAATCTTCTCCTCGCTCGCACAACGGCGCGGCAGCGGGAAATGGCAATTCGCTCCGCGATGGGCGCGGGCCGTGCGCGGATCATGCGTCAGCTGTTGATCGAAGCAGGAATGATTTCGCTCGCCGGTGGAGCGTGCGGCCTGATCGTCGCCGCGTGGGGCACGGAGTATCTCGTCAAGCTCGCGTCGGACCAGTTTCCGCGCGTCGCCGGAACTGCTCTCGACGCGCGCGTGCTCGCTTTCACTTTCATCGCTTCCGTAGTGACGGGATTTCTTTTCGGCATCGCTCCCGCGCTCCAGCTATCCAGCCAGCCACTTTCCGAAATTTTGAGAGAAGGCGGCCGCAGCTCGAGCCAGAGCGCGCGGCAGCACCGCCTGCGAAATATTCTGATCGTCGGAGAAATGGCGCTGGCCGTAATTCTTCTCACCTGCGCGGGATTGCTGATTGAAAGCCTCTCGAACTTGCAGCACGTGAATCCGGGATTTAATTCGCATGGCGTGCTCACTTTCGCGATTGACTTGCCGAGTTCGCGCTACTCGAAGCCCGAAGCGATCAAGTCGTTCTTCCGGCAGTTGAGCGATCGCATACGCGCGCTTCCCGGCGTCAAATCGGCCAGCACGGGAGTGCCGCTGCCGTTCAGCGACGCGGTGATCCGCACGACCTATCAAATCGAAGGGCGTCCCGTGCCGAAGAGCGAAGAGCCGCACGTGCATTTCCGCGCCGTCAACGTGGATTATTTCCGGACGATGCAAATTCCGCTGCTGAAGGGCAGGGCGTTTGCCGCTACGGACACGGCCACCTCGCCGAACGTGATCGTCATCAATCAAGCGCTCGCGAGCAAAGCGTTTCCCGGCGAGGATCCCATCGGCAAGCACATCAAGCCCGGGGTCTCCGAGAGCGGGCCAGCGCCGTTCCGCGAGATCGTCGGCGTGGCCGGCAACGTAAAAGTCCGCAGGCTCGACTCCGCGGACGAGGCGGAATGCTACACGCCCGAGGAGCAAACGGGTTTCGACTGGCAATATGGAGTGGTGCGGACGTCGGTGCCGCCCGCGACGCTGATTCCCGCGATCCGCGATCAGGTGCTCGCGATTGATAAGGACGTGGCGATCTTCGACGCGAAGACGATCGACGAATATCTCGTGAAGGCTACGGCGCAGCCGCGGCTCGATTCCGCGCTGCTCGCGCTCTTCGCGGGGCTCGCGCTGATTCTTGCCATGGTGGGAATCTATGGCGTGATGTCTTACGGTGTTGCTCAGCGTACGAATGAGTTTGGAATTCGCATGACGCTCGGAGCTCAGCGCGGGGACATGATGGGGCTAGTTCTGAAGCAGGGGCTGGGTGTCGCGGCAATCGGAGCGGCGGTGGGCATAGCAGCGGCCGTCGGCGCGACGCGGCTGCTTTCGAGCCTGCTTTTCGGCGTGAAGCCGGGCGATCCGATAACGCTGCTAGCTGTTTCGGCGATTCTGCTTGTGTGCGCGCTTGTTGCATGCTACCTCCCGGCGCGCCGGGCGATGCGCGTGGATCCAATTGTAGCGCTGCGATACGAATAATCGGTTGGGTGTAAGCGACGGGCAATTGGGCGTTCGGGGCGCCGGCATCTTGTCGGCGGTTTTCCGACGAGTGCCGCCGAACAAAATCGCCGGCCCTTCGGGGCTCAGGGTAAACAAGATGCCGGCGCTACGAATTCGTTCTCGGTCGTAATCGAGCGGCACGGTGGATCGGCGGTCGTGCTACAGGAATCCTTTCTTCTCGTATTCGCGGAATCCTGCGATGGTCAACACGGCCAACTCCGTAAACAGGATCATGTCGACTTCGGTGAAATTGAAACATGCCTTGCCCTGCATGTGCTTCTTCAACGCGGGCGAGATGCCGGAGAGCAGCCCTGGATTCATGTAAACCGGGAACAGGTGATAGCTGACGTAGTTTTTCTTCAGTTGAACTGCGGCGAAAAAAAGCGGCTTGCCTTTCCAGCTTGGCGATGCGGTGTTGAGATAATAGTTGTCGGGCTTGTCGGCCACCACGCTGAGCTGCGGAGCGAGAGTCTCGAGCATCCCGTGAATCGCCTGGAATGCGCCGCGGAATTGCTGGTTCTGGCCGGTTTTTGGGGGACGCTCCGGCACGCTTCTGCGCGCTGCGGGCTTCGCGGAACGGTTTGGCTTGGCTTTCTTTGATTTCCTGGTCGGCATATCGCGTCCGTCCTTCGCTTGAGAATTCTCGCTCTACAATTTCCATTCGCAGCGAGCGCCCCGAAATTAGAGATGCCGCTGCAAAAATTTGAGTGTTTCGCGCCAGGCGACCACGCGCGCTTGCGCGGTCGCCTGCGGCTTGCCGCCGAACGCGACTCGTAGATCGAAAGTCGGCACTTTTGACGCCACCGTCGTCGCGGGCGTATGCGGCAGGCGCAGAAGATGTCCCGCGCCGGGGTTCTTCACGTGCAGTGCCTCGTATTCGAAGCCGCGCGCCCGGAGCCGCCTTACCGCTGCTTCCGCCATGGCCTCGGACGGCCACACTGCGTCGTCACTCGCAGACACGAGCAAAATCGGCGCTCGAATGTGCTCGACGGGAATTCCCGCGAGCTCGACGAAGTGACGTTGCCGAAGCGAATCGTGATGTAGATCGAGGAAGCGCACCGCCTTGCGAAACGTAATCACGCGCACCGCGGTCCAGATGCGAAACCAGCTCATCGCGTATGGCACGAACGGAATCTGCTCTCCGCGAAATGTCCACGACGATCGCGCCCCATTTCTTCCCGCGCCTGGAGATTTACCGACCTCCGGCGCTCGTCCGGTACCTTGCCACGCCACATGGCCTGGTACTATTCCGATCACTACGCGCAGAAGCGGAATCTTCGACGCCAGCAGCAGCGCCAGTTCGGCACCGCGCGAAATCCCGTACACCGCAATTCTATTGGGATCGATTTCCGGTTGGCGACAAAGCCACGCGATTGCCCGCTCGAAATATTCGAGCGGAATGCTGTTGAGCGAAGGCGGCAGCGGATCGAATCCGAAGTAGGGAAGCGCGAATGCGGCATAACCGTGGCCCGCGAGCGCCGCCGCCACTTCCCAATCGAGCCCGCCGCCCGTACCGCCGAGCGTGATGACGACGGGCAAGCGCTCGTCCTCGATCGCGCCGGCTGCCGGCGATTTCTTCGAAGCGCTCAGGAGTGACTGCGTCACGGCGCGAGGTGTTCCGTCCGCGTCGAAATATTCCTGTTCGCGAACTTCACCCGAAGGCAGGAATAGCAATCCCGCCAGGCCTTCTTCCTCGACCGCACGCACGATTGTTCCTTGCGGCACAAATTGCTTTTCAAGCCGTTCGCGCGCGGTGTGCAGCATGTCCGGCGTGGTCGCTTCGAATGTGATCTCGCTCGGCTCGAGTTCCTTTTTCAAGTATTGGTCGTTCTGTCCCGCATCGCCGGGATTGAGCCGCATGGACCAGAAGAGCCCGGCGGGGTCCACGCCGCTATACGTTCCGGAGCGTGGCGCGTCTTGGCTGAGGATCACGGTACCGTCCAAGCGCGACATAAATTCCGCGTACGACTCCCAGCGGCGACTCTGATCGTCCATCGTCCAGGCGACGATTTTTACCAGCGTGCGCGGAGGCGCGCCGGTGATGCGTATGCGCACTTCATCGTCGACGAGCGCGGGATTGGGAGTGATGATGATTTTCAGCGGTATGTCTGACATGGTTGGGGATTCATGTGTAGCGAAATTCTATGATACTTCGAAATTGTTATTTTTAGCGCCGGCATCTTGCTGGTGGTTTTCCGCACGGTGATGTAAAACAAAATCGCGGCAAGCCCGATTTCAGGACTCGGGCGGACTCCATCGGACTCCAGAAACCGGAAATGCCGGCGCTAGGATGCGTATCGCGCGATTCACGCGGTCAGTCCGCCACTATTCGCTCACTTCTTTGCGTAGACCAGCACGACAAACGATCCAGGCAAGATCGCCGGGCGCGGATGGGGATTGTCGGCCGTGGCTGCGGGCGGCGAGCCGAAATCGGCGGCGACCAGGAAAACTTGATGGGTTTCGCGGTCGAGTGTCATCGTGCGCGCGCCTTTGCGCGTGGGAACATCCTCGACGACCGTGAAGTTCGACGGCGAATCTTCATGCACGACGGTGAGCGTGGCGCTTTGCCCATTCGAAGCGAACGCGTAGCCGGTTCCGGGGTCAAACCCCGTTGCGTCTACGCCTTCGCCGATCGGGAGCGACGCGATCACTTTGCCCGAATCCGCGTTCATGATGGTCATCAGTTTATTATCGCAGCCGGAAAAGAGCCGCCGGTTGACGCGGTCCATCGCCAAGCCCGATGGCGATTCGCACGGCGCGAGAGGCCAAGTGTTGGTGAGTGTGAGCTTTTCCGCGTCAATGCGCACCATTTCGCTTTTGTCTTCAATGTTCACGAAGATTCCTCCGCGGCCTCCGGACACCGCAAATTCCGGTTTGCCCGGCAGCACAATCGTGCTGAGCACTTTCCCGGCGACCGCATCGATCGCGGTGGAATCCTTGCTGCGACCGTTCATCGTGAAGACGCGTTTCGTTCCTGCGTCATAGACAATTGCATCGGGATTTGTTCCCGCCGCGACGGTGCCGAGTGTCTTGAGTGTTTTCATATCGAAAATCGTTACGTCGTTCGCGCGGCCGTCGGAGATAAAGCCCTTTTCGAGTTCCATCGCCAGCGCGATGCCGTGCACGCCCTGCGTATTTGGAATTTCGCCGACGACTTTTTCGCTGTCCACGTCGAGGACAACGACTTTCGTCGCGCGGGAAACATAGAGGTGGCGCGTCTCGGAATCGAACGTGATGTAGTCCCAGCCGCCTTCGCCTCCGAGCTTGATAGTTTTGAGCAGCGAATAGCCCGAGGGCCCGGCAGGAGCCGCGCTCCCAGGATAGAATTCTCCGTTGCTGTACGAGGCTGTGGCTATGATCGCGGCGAGAATCCCCGCGCTAGCCGTCAGTCCCAAGCGACTGCGTCGTTTCATTCAGCTTGTCTCCCGTGAAATCATTATCACGGACGCTGCATTGCCGCAATATCGCATCGTGGAACAATATGCAGCTGACGATGCCGCGATCACCTTCAAAAAACGGCTACAGAATGAGTCAGCTCTGGTGTCACGGGACCGTCAAATTATTGCCTGCGTTCGCGCTCGAATCCGAGGCAAAAAAGACCAACGTGACGGTGTAAGCCTGCAACTCCGACGCACCCCGGAACGTCAAATGAGTTAGAATGAGAGACAGTCCCCGGAAGGAGCCGATCATGCAGGATATCCGCTGCTCCGAATCCAACGAGGGTAATCCCGGCGAGCATCTGAAGAATTCCGACGCGGTAATGTCGCGCCCGGGCGTGTTGCCACTTGCTGCAGCGCTTCTTGCGTTGGCTTGGCTGTGCATTGCTCCGCGCCCAGCGTTTGCGCAGCATAGCGGCGGGGGGCATGCCGGTGGCGGTGGTGGACACGCATCGGGCGGAGGTCATACTAGCGGTGCGGCTCCCGCGAGTCATCCAGGGGGCACTTCGCCGGCCGCGCATCCATCTGCTTCGAGCAGCGTCGTGAGCACGCGCACGTCTGTGCCATCGGCGTCGTCTGTAAGAGCCGGAGAGCGCGGAGAATCAGGAAGCGGCTCTGAGACCGGGCAACATGGTGATCTAGGTGAGGGTGCGGAACGCGGAGGGGCGGACGCTACTCCTGAACCCGCGCCGCACGTCGTTTATGGCGGCTACGGATATTTCGTTCGCGAGAATGAATCCGCGCCGGCCCAACACTACACGGCGTCAAGCCACATCTGGCAAGAACCTGCTTCGCGCCCGCCAACGACCGTAACATTGCCTTCGAATTCGTTCACCGCAGCCAACCACATGATCGCCGCCCCGACGCAACCTGCCATTCGGCTTCGCGGAACCGATGCGGCGAGGACGGCTCCGAGAGGTGTTAGCGTGAACTCCGCTCTCATCCCGATTCCCGTATTCGGCACCGGCGGCAGCCGGTTTGGCGTCAACAATTTTGGATTCGGCGCACGAAGAGGTTTCCGGGGTAGAGGCGGCTTCGGCTGTTCTAATTTCGCGTTCGGACCCTGCGGCGGATTTGGTTATGGATTTGGTCTCGGTTACGGGTATGGGTATGGCTACGGTTACGGAGCGGGATACGGCTACTGGGGCGGTGGTTATGACATCAATCCGGCAGACTTCAACGCGCAGGATGTGACAGCGCCAAATCCCTGGATGGGTGATTACGTCTACGAGGGAAGCGACGAGGCTGCTCAAGTGGAAGCGGCGACTGCACCCGGACCGCTCACCGTAATTTATTTCAAGGACGGCTCGAGCTACGGCGTTCGCGATTATTGGTTGGATGCAGGACAACTTCACTACGTGACTTCGTACGGCGGCGAGAATTCAGTGGATGCGGACCGTGTGGACCTGCAGCGTACCGTGGATGAGAATGCCAAGAACGGAATTGACTTCACGTTGCGTCCTGCGCAGCCGGGATCTGAAAAGCGGTAAAAGCGCGAATCGTAACTGCCTAAAACGGTCAACGGAAGATCTGCGACGCGTTTCTCTTCCTGTGCATTGGGCTACCGACTTCGCTGCTTGTTCGCAGAAGCGTGGCGCCGCGATAGAAATACGCGAGAAATGGGCGCCAACCGGCGGGGATTTCACTCTCGAAAATGCGAGTTGCGGCGTTGTCGCGGCCTTACACGCAGCCGTGAACTAAAAATCCTTACGATTTAGTCATTTGACAAACGCACGACACTCGTGTAGAAATCTTAACTGTAAGCTCGATTTGTGTAGCAAGCGCCTCCCCTGATTTTTTCCGAGCAGCAAATCTCAATCAAGGCTATCGGGCAATTCTAGCGCCGGCATCGAGCCGACGATTTTCTTCGCGCCAACTTCGGCCGAGAACGCCAGCATGATGCCGCCGCTATGATTGCCTGGTAGCTATCCACAGGCGTCGCCGTTCACTCGTCTGTTTACCCTAGAGCCGCGACAGCGGCTGAATGGGCTACTTGTCATTCGTCACTGACTTTTCAGGAGACATCATGCCGAACTACAATACGCAGAATCCGCCGTACGCCATTTTCCCCGGCGATGTTGCGCTGGCATTTAACACCGAGGCGCCGGCCGCAGCTCAGGCCAGCCAGCAATTCTCGCTGCCGGATTATTCCGGACGGGGCGAACAGGGCCGAACGGTTCGCTGGCAGACGCTCTACGGCACGGCGCCGAGCGCCGTCAATATCGCGCTGCAGGTGGCGCTTCAGGATGTTGACGCGCAATATCAGACGATTGATTCGTCTACAGCCACTGCAGGGGAATCGCGGAGTGTTTCGGGCGTAAACGCTTTGTTCATTCGCGCTAAAGTGACGTCAATCACCGGTGGCAGCGGCGTTACTGTGCAGATCCTCGCGTGACATTTGTGCAGGAAAACTGGACGGCCTGCCGGCCAGCGCTACGAACGGCAAGAATGACCGATTGCCACTCGTGAAATTATTCGATCGTCGGAACGGTCCTCCCTAAAATGCCAACCAAAAAACCCAAATCGGCGCGCACGAAGGGCGCTGCGCCGGCATCGCACGCAAAAGCGTCGAAGCCGGGTTCGCGCACGAAGCCGGCGGCAAAAGCGGCCTCAAAAACTTCCGTGAAATCGGTGAAAGTTGCGGAGACGCAGGATAAGGCCCCGAAGCG
>Ga0302325_10019552_pt1 | contig 14244 bp, 10 predicted proteins | sample Palsa_T0_2_FD_201948 | JGI IMG/M metagenome (GOLD analysis project Ga0302325, IMG submission 201948) | Peat permafrost microbial communities from Stordalen Mire near Abisko, Sweden - Palsa_T0_2 | ecosystem: Environmental > Terrestrial > Soil > Palsa > Peat permafrost | place: Sweden: Abisko... | reverse complement strand
GAACCGGCCCGTTCCACTCGCCGACGGCCAGCGCGACTCGATTTAACTCCTCAAATTTCCCGGGCTCCACGTAGATCAGTTCCCCGCAGCCGCGGCCAATGGCCTCGTCGCGGGTCCAGCCGTAGATGCGCTCGGCGCCCTGGTTCCAATAGATTATCTTCCCTTCGGGGTCGCGGACGAGGATTGCGTCACGGGCTTTGTCGAGGAATGCCGCCTGTTCCGCGATTTTTTCCTCCGCCTTCTTTCCCTCTGAAATGTCGCGCTCGGTGGCGGCGAAATGCGTGCATTTGCCCGAGGAGTCGAAAATTGGAACGATGTCGATATCCAAGCAAAACTCGTTCCCGCTCTTGCCGTAGTTGATGAGCTGCCTCCGGATCGGCCGCCGCTCCGACAGCGCCGTGTGGATTTCGGCGAGTACATTCTTGTCCGTCTTGGGCCCGTGGAGAAACGAAGGGGTTAGGCCAAGGGCCTCCGCCGTCGAATAGCCGGTGATTCGTTCGAACGCTCGGTTGACTAGGACAATTTTCGGGCTTGCTTCGCCGATCGGGTCCGCCTCCGTGACGATGACAATATCGTTGAGGTTGGCGACACAGGCCGCGAGCAGGCGCATTTGCTGCTCCGCCTTCTTCCTTTCGGTAATATCGCGGATATTGCATTGGGCCACGTCCTTTCCGTCCTCCTCATAGACATTGCAAACGAACTCCACGGCGATCCGCCGACCGTCCTTGGTTTCCAGGGGAAGATTATCGTAGCGGACGTAGCCCGTCTCCTGAAGTCGCTCGAGCATCGCCTGGTTCCGGACGAAGTCTTTGAACGGACTAACTTCGCCCACGGTCTTGCCGATTATTTCGACAGCTGTAAATCCAAGTAAATCGCAAAGAAAGGGGTTAACGTCGCTGATGCACCCGGACTCCAGAATCAGTATCAGTATGCCATCCTTTGCCGCTTCAAATAACCGACGGTATTTTGTTTCGGAGGAACAAGGATCACGTTGGAAATGCTCGAATTCCACTGATGAATTAGGCTGTGTCCTGTATTGCGTCATCGCAGGGTATTATGCAAACATCGGCTCCGGGCTAATCTTCAATCGCGGATGGGGTTCTTTAGTACTCGGAAACGCAAGGGTCCCCGGCGTCTGCCACAATAAGCCCGAAACTTTACGTAGGCGATAGGGTATAGACCCCAAGCGATTGTTCAGTGCCTCGATCAAATAACGTGTATCAGGTTGGCTGAACGTCCACGGCTTGAATGTAACATGGCCTTGAAGCGCAAGGTGTGCGTATTTGCCCGTCCGGAGCGGAGAGATTATGGCTTCCGCATTCCCTGCCGTATCAACTCGGCCTTTTGTGGCCGGGCGATCTTTGAGAGTTCCTTGGCAATGTCTTCAGGCGCCAGGACAAAATCGATGCACCCGCTTGCAACCGCACTTTCCGGCATTTCCGGCTGTGCCGCCGTGTCCGATTTTTGGGCGATAGTGATACCTCCAACTTCCTTTATGCCGCATAGTGCGGCCGAGCCATCACCGTCATAACCAGAAACAATGACGGCAACAATTTTGCCGTTCCAATGTTTGGTCAGGGATTTCAGAAAAACCGTTATGACGTCGGGCCATCCTCGCGGCTTCGAAATCGGTTTGAGTCGGAATTCTCCTTTGAGAATATGCAAGTCGCGCTGTTCCGGTATAATGAACACATGGTTCGGTTGGATCAAGAGGCGTTCCGTTATCAGATCCACAGGCATCGCAGTGTATCGGGGAAGGATTTCGTGGAGCCTCGTGGCAACCGTTCTCAGGTGATTGACGATGACAACCGCGATGCCGAGAGTTGCCGGCAAATGGCTTAGCAGCCGAATATATGCGTCTAGGCCACCGGCGGAACCACCTACGCAGATTACAGGGAAATCGTTCTGAATCCCCTTAGGTTTCATTGTCGCCTTAGATTTTTCTGATCTGGGCGCTATCCATCATCCACGGCCAAAGAAATGATCAGTTTTTTGCGCGAAACCCGCCCATTAAGAAAACAATCAGGCAGACCAAAAGTATCAGGCCTACTCCACCGCCACCGATCGCGGGACCCCCGAAATAGAAGCCGCCACCACCAAAGAGGAGAAGAAGCACGACCATCAAAAGTAAAAGGTTCATTGCGAAAGTTAACAGGACACTTAGGTGTCTGCTATGGGGTCTTCGCCTGACATGGCGTATATACCGCTGGTCAGCTGCAATCATATGCTCGCGGGGCTTGTTCGCCATCGCGTGACGGTGTTTGTGCTGGTCGAACATTGGCTGGTTTCCTGCCAGCTAGGGGCGCCGCAAATGTGGACCCGTTGATCGCGCATAGTTCGGAATAGAGTTCCGCGGGTGGAAGCCCTTTATTGACACCTCATACTTGCCAAGTCCGTCTATTTTATACTGAAGATATTTGGACAAGATTGGGACAAAAGTTTACTTCTGGATTGAATTCGTTATTACTCGTTGCATCTTGTTTCTGTTCTAACTCACTCGTAACAATACAAAAGCACGGTTAGCGAACGACTTGTGTTGTCAGGGCCCGGGGGTTCGAATCCCACTCTCTCCGCCATTTCAACGAGTTACGACATGGATACTTCTCGGGAGTGGAGTACAGGATTACGTGCAGTTCCAGATAGGTAATCGAATTTGCCAGGTCAAGAAGGGCTGATCCAGATTCAGTAGCATTACACATTTCCGGGCCTGACCCCCTTGAGCCCGCCCCAGACACGCCATCACAGTGAAAGTCGTCCCCTCCAACATCGAAGTCGCCCGCCAGGCCAAAATGCTGCCGATTGAAAAAATCGCAGCACGTTTAGGCATCGCCGAGGAGGACCTCGATCGCTACGGCAAATATAAAGGCAAGCTTTCGCTCGATCTCTTCCGGCGGCTGGAGAGCGCCAAGCCGGGCAAACTCATCCTCGTCAGCGCAATCTCTCCGACGCCCGCCGGGGAGGGAAAGACGACCACCACCATCGGCCTGGGCGACGCGTTGAACCGCATCGGCAAACGTGCCGCGATCTGCCTGCGCGAACCCTCCCTCGGGCCCTGCTTCGGCATCAAAGGCGGCGCCGCCGGCGGCGGCTATTCCCAGGTCGTGCCGATGGAGGACATCAACCTCCATTTCAACGGCGACTTCCACGCCATCACGAGCGCCCACAACCTGTTGTCGGCGGTGCTCGACAATCACCTGGCCCGCGGCAATGCCCTGGGCATCGATCTGGCGCGCATCGTCTGGAAGCGGGTGATGGATATGAACGATCGCGCCCTGCGCCAGATCGTCGTCGGCCTCGGCGGCGCGGGCAACGGCGTCTGCCGCGAGAGCGGATTTGCCATCACGGCGGCCTCCGAAGTCATGGCCGTCTTGTGTCTCTCCCAGTCCGTCGCCGAACTGCGCGAGCGCCTCGGACGCATCGTCGTGTCCTTTACGCGCGACAAGAAGCCCGTCACCGCCGCCAACCTCAAGGCTAACGGCGCGATGACCGTCCTGCTGCGCGACGCTCTCAAGCCCAACCTCGTGCAGACCCTGGAAGGCAACCCCGCTTTTGTCCACGGCGGCCCCTTCGGCAACATCGCCCATGGCTGCAACAGCGTGCTTGCCACCAAGCTTGCCTTGCGTCTCAGCGATTACACGGTCACTGAAGCCGGTTTCGGCGCGGACCTCGGGGCGGAGAAGTTCTTCGACATCAAGTGCCGCGCCGCAGGCATCCGACCCGACGCCGTGGTCATTGTCGCCACGGTTCGCGCCCTGAAAATGCACGGCGGCGTGGAGAAAACCGACCTCAAGACCCCCAATCCCAAGGCGGTCGCCCTTGGCGTGGCCAACCTCGAGAAACATCTCGAAAACATCAAGAAATTTGGCCTGCCCGCCATCGTGGCGATCAACCATTTTACCGCCGACACCGAAGAGGAGCTGGGCGTGATACAAAAAAGCTGCGAGGAGCGGGGCGTCGAGGCCGTCAACGCTCGACATTGGGCGGAGGGCGGCGCCGGCGCCGTGGAGCTGGCCACAAAGGTTGTGGACCTGATCGAACGCGAGCCGGGCAACTTCCGGTTCCTCTATCCTGACGAGGTGACCCTATGGAACAAGGTCAGGACCGTTGCCCAGGAGATCTACGGTGCCGATGACATTGTGGCTGATGCAAAGGTTCGGGACAAATTCCAGGACCTGGAAAAGGCCGGGTTTGGCAGCCTGCCGGTTTGCCTGGCCAAGACGCAGTATTCCTTCTCCACAGACCCCGAGCTGCGCGGCCGCCCGAAAGGATTCAACGTGCCGATCCGCGACATCAACGTCTCGGCTGGCGCCGGCTTCGCCGTGGTCTTGACGGGCGACATCATGACCATGCCCGGACTGCCCAAGGTGCCATCGGCGGAACAGATCGACATCGACTCGGACGGCCACGTCGTCGGCCTATTTTAGTATAACCCTTATCCTGAACCCACCACACCCCTGTCCCCATTTCGTGGTGGAGAGCCAAATTTTGTCCCCTTATTGTCCCCCTCTGCATCACGGCCGAGATTCTTCTCTACCGCGTTGCACGCCACATATCGGGATAGGTCAGACTGAAGATGTAGGATGCCGTAGTTCTGCTTGTAGATGCCGGGCTTCGCCTCTGCGGGCGTCGGACCACTGCTGTCCTTTTGGTCCCAAATTGCGAGAATGCGGGTCTTCCCCGCGCCGTCGTGAAACGCCTCGTGCAGGACGTCGATACCTCCGTCAATGATCGCCACAATCGCTCCGGCCCCGTTTTCTCCGTAAGGAGCATTGCGAACTGCTGGTACATTGATCCACGGCATGGATGTAGCGCATTCGGTTAATCCGCCGCGTCGACTGGCTTCGATCGCGATCACGTTCGGATCGTCCGTTAAGGTTGCAATAGCTTCCTGGGTAGCTCGGCCCGTGAGGATCTGTCCAAGAAGAGAACCCCTTTCGAAACCGGCCACATCGCGGTTCCAATCAGAGCTTTTCAGATGCAACAGCACCGGGACCCACGGGCGCCGGGCCGTTGCCTGCAGGGATTGGACCGTTTCACCTTCAAGTAACGAACGCCGGGCCGCCGGACTGGCCGAAATGGCCAGCATCGCTTTATTGCTGGGCGCGACCTCCACCGGACCCAGAACTCGTACACCGGTCACATTCCGAACGGCACCGATCTTGTCGCTATCACGATTTCCATCAACAAATCAGCGCGGCTCAAAACACCTCATAAACCTCCACAAGCGCGATGCCCGTGTCGTTGCTGTCTCCGGACACTTGAGCCGTATAGGCTCCCGGTGGAAGGGTGATGAGGATGGCCGAATCCTTGCTGGCAGTTGAGGCCCAGGGAAAGGCACCCACCGCGGCTGCCGTCTCTGCGAACTGCGGGTCGCCGCCCCACCCGTTGTTGCTCACCAGGACACCGGCGCCATTGAGCGTCAACTGGGGGTCTGGCAGGGCGCCCGCAACGCCGAACGGAACCAGTGCCGGGCCTGAAGCGCGTATGAGCACGGTCTTCGATGTGCTGCCTCCGATCACGAATCCCGCAATGAGTGTGTTGCTTCCCGTTCCCACCATGACGCGGGCCGACAGGTTTACCAGGCGGGCCGAGGTGGGCAAATAAACGCCCGGGGGGGTGGCATCGTAGACCTCCGCCAACGCCACGCCGGTGTCCTTACTCTGGCCGGAAACCTGCGCGGTATAGGGGCCCGCTCCCAGCGATGTGGCGACAGCCGAATCGTGACTCGACGGTAGAGTCCACGGAAAGGCACCGACCGCGACCGCTTCCTCGGCTATATTCATATCACCCGCCCAGCCATTATTGGTGAGGAGCACCGCGGACCCGCTGTAGAGCTGCAGCTCTGGGTCGGGCAGGATGCCGGTTACGCCGAAGGAGGCGAGGGCAGGGCCGGACGCTCGCACCAGCAGCGACTCGTTCTGACCCCCTTCCACGGCAAAGCCCAGAATGAGGATGTTTCCGCCTGTGCCTACTTGGGCCCGTGTGGAGAGGTTTTTTAGGCGGCCAGGATCCGCTGTGTCCACCACATCGAGTGATGCAGCGGTTGAGGTGACCGATCCCAATGCGTTTGTCGCAGTGCAACTGTAGGTTCCCGCATTCGTCTGCGTCGTGCCGCGGATCAGCAATGAGGGGCTTGTCGCCCCGGCGACGGGCGAACCGTTGAAATTCCATTGGTAGGTCGTCGCGGAATTGCCGGGCACTTGTGCGTTGAAGTTCACCGAACTCCCGGTTGCGACCGTTTGGGACGTGGGTTGGCTGGCAAATTTTGGGGGCACCTCTGAATCAATGAAAGCGCTCATGGCAACCGTGGGTGCCCCGTTGCTGCCGAAAGCGCCCATCGTATAGCCCTGCCAGCTGTTATAGGATTCGGGCTCCCAGTAACATACGCCCAGCCCATTTCCGCCAGGTACCGACTTCACCTTCGTTATAAGATCGGCTATAAACGATTCGCAGATCGAGGCTGCGCTCACGTCCATGCCCACTTCAACGACCATTACCTGCTTTCCATAGGTGGCAACCATGTCGTTCATCGTGCTCAGGCACTCGGTATTGAGGCTAGCCCAATTGCTGGTCGTGGGATAGAGCGACATGCCGATGACGTCATATTTGGCGCCGTATTGGGTAAGGCCGCCGAAAACAAACCTGAAGAGCGAGTCATCAAAGCCGTTGGAGACATGAACGATCACCAGCGCGCTTGGAAAAACGGATTTCACCGCATTGTAGCCGCTGGTCACAAGGCTCGCGAAGTTGGCCATGTTCGTGGAGGCCATGCCGTCAGGCCAGAGCATGCCGTTGTTCGTTTCATTTCCGACCTGAACCCATTCGGGAGTTACGCCGGCCGCCTTCAACGCGCTCAGGACGGAAGTCGTATGGTTCGCCACATCAATGATGAGTTGGGCAATACCATCATTTGCCCAAGCGGCGGGTTTTGTCTGGTCGCCGGGGTCAGCCCACGTGTCGCTGTAGTGAAAATCGATCAGTACCCGCAACCCAAGGTTTTTGGCCCGCACGGCCTTGGCGACAACATCAGCCTGCCCGCACCACCCGGCGGGGGGATTGACCCACACCCTGAGTCGGATCGCATTGATGCCAACCCCGTGCAGCACCCGTAGGCAATCCTGCTGCGCCCCGCTTCCATTGTAAAATTTAATGCCACTGGCTTCCATCTGGGTAATCCAGCTTGCGTCAGAGCCATTCGCGAAGGAGGCGCCCTTCGCTTCCATCGCAACGAACAAGAAAAGGAAGGCGCCGGTCAGCCTGTGCGCTAGAGTCACCGCGGCGCGGCGCTGCGGTCGAAAAGCCAGGATTCTGACCGGCGGCATGATCGGGGTTACTGGGAGAACAGTTCTACAATGCGCTTAACAGTGTCAAATATCAAGGATCTGGCAAAGCCATGGCGCAAACCTTTGAAACCCCGACAACTAGCCCAAGTTGCCGGCGAACGCCTTGCTGCAGGGTGAGCTCAAGATTCCAGCGATTGCCGCTCAATCTGCGGGCCACCATCGGCCTTAGCGCCACGTCCCGTGTCGGTTTCTGACCCGCAGCGCAGTGGGCGCAAGGACAACGGGTTTGAAGGACATTGTGACTGATGTCTTTCAGAAGGATGGCCTAAAGAAAGATTCAACCGGGTGGCCGGGGAGCGCTTTGCCGATGGAGGGGACTCGGAATGGGGATAGCCATCGCTATATGCGCCGCTCGACATTACAATTGAACCACTCGCCCGAAGCGTCCGGGGAGCCCAAATCAATCAACCCCACAACAAGAAGATGTGCCACGCGTGACTGCTCACATTCCGGCAGCGGATTCTTAAGTTTCGCCTCCAACGGGAGCATCCCTCTTGCGACCGACCTGCTCTCCCAGAACCATGAAACCATCGCCGGCATTCAACGCGGAAGGCGCCCGTCTCCCCGGCGGCGCGACGGAGGTCATCACCGAGGTTCGTCGTCAGGCGGCTATCCTCAAGGCCGGGGCACTGCAGAACGCGATTCTCAATAGCGCGAACTTCTCAAGCATCGCTACCGACGAGGAGGGCGTCATCCAAGTCTTCAACGTCGGAGCGGAGCGCATGCTGGGCCATTCGGCCGCCGATGTCCTGAACCGGATCACCCCGGCTGATATTTCCGATCCACAGGAACTGATAGAGCGGGCCCAGGCTCTGAGTCTGGAATACGGGACTTTGATCACGCCGGGATTTGAAGCGCTGGTCTTCAAGGCATCACGCGGCATCGAGGACATATATGAGCTCACCTACATCCGAAAGGACGGAAGCCATTTTCCGGCGATCGTATCGGTCACGGCGCTGCACGATGAGAGGAGCGCGATCATTGGCTACCTGCTGATTGGAACGGACAACAGCGCGCGCAAGAAAGCGGAAGAGGCGCTGCTCAAGGCGGGGGCGCTGCAGGAAGCCATTTTCAGCAGCGCCTACTTCTCATGCATCGCCACCGACGAAAAAGGCGTGATCCAACTCTTCAATGTGGGCGCTGAGAAAATGATGGGCTATATGGCCTGCGACGTGGTGAATAAGATCACGCCCGCCGACCTGCACGACCCGCTGGAGGTGATTGCGCGCGCGAACGCTCTGAGCCTTGAATCCGGCATTCCGATAACGCCGGGATTTGAGGCGTTGGTCTTCAAGGCATCGCGCGGGATCGAGGACATCTACGAGTTGACCAAAGTCCGCAAGGACGGCAGCCGATTTCCGGCCATAGTGTCAGTGACGGCGCTGCGCGACGAGCGGGCCCGGATCATAGGATATCTGCTGATCGGTACTGACAATAGCGCCCGCAAGCGGGCAGAAGAAGCGCTGCTCAAGGCGGCGGCCGACCAGAGCGCCACTATCCGGCAACTCAACGCGGACCTGGAAGAGCGGGTGAAGGTGCGCACTGCCCAGCTCGAGTCCGCCAACCATGAGCTGGAGGCGTTTTCCTACACCGTGTCACATGACCTGCGCACCCCCCTTCGTGCAATCGACGGGTTTTCGCAGGTGGTTCTGGATCGGTTTGGGCCTCAGCTGCCCGATGACGGGCAACGCTTTCTGAGGACAATCCGCGAGGGAGCGCAAAAGATGGGCGCTTTGATTGACGATCTGCTCACGTTCGCGCGGCTCAACCGCCAGGCGCTCAACAAGAGGTCATTCGATACCGGTAACCTTGTCCGCGGCGCTCTCGAGGATTTGGGATCTCCGTGGCCGGAGCGGAGCGTGGAGCTCCGTTTGGGAGAGATGCCGCCGAGTGTCGGTGACCCCGCGCTGTTGAAACAGGTGTGGTTGAATCTCCTTGCGAACGCGCTTAAGTACACGCGGAAGCGGGAGGCGGCGCTTATAGAGGTCGGATGCACCAAGGTCGACGGGGCCGAAACGTTCTTTGTCCGCGACAACGGCACGGGTTTTGACATGCGATTCGCCGATAAACTCTTCGGGGTGTTCCAGCGGCTGCACCGCGCCGAGGACTATGAAGGTACCGGCGTCGGCTTGGCGATTGTGCAGCGGATCGTTCATCGCCACGGCGGGAGGATTTGGGCGGATGCGTCCGTCGACCGAGGGGCCACCTTCTATTTCACGCTCACGTCGGGAACCCAATTATGAACGAATCCCATTCAGTCCAGCTCCTGCTCGTCGAGGACAACCCGCAGGACCTGGAGCTGGCCTTGCTCGCGCTCCAGCAGGCCAGTCCGTCCCTCCGTATTCACGTTGCCCGAGATGGCGACGAGGCCCTGAACTTCATCTTTTGCGAGGGTCCATACACCTCCCGCCTGATCCGCGACCAGCCCAATGTGATCCTTCTTGACCTGAAACTGCCGAAGATCGACGGACTCGCCGTTCTGAAGCGAATAAAAGGCGATTCGCGCACCTCGGCAATTCCTGTTGTTGTCCTGACGTCGTCGAGCGAGCAGCGGGACATGGTCGAGAGCTACCAACTCGGCGTAAACAGCTATATCGTCAAGCCGGTGAATTTCGAGCGATACACCGAGGCGGTGCGGGAATTGGGGCTCTATTGGATGCTGTTCAACCAGCCATTGAAGGCCGCGAACTAACCCTTAAGCATGCGCCGTCCGCTCAAGCTTCTATTGGTCGAGGACAATCCTAACGACGCCGAACTCGCGTTGGCAGAATTGCGGCGCGCGGGATTTGATCCGGACTGGCAGCGGGTCGACACGGAGGCGGCCTACCTTGAGAAACTTCACAGCGGACTGGATCTTGTGCTGTCGGATTACCAAATGCCTGGCTTCGACGGGCTTCGCGCTCTCGAGCTGCTGGGGCAGCGCGGAATTGATGTACCCTTCATAATTGTCTCCGGAACAATCGGCGAGGAGACGGCTGCAAAGGCGATAAGAATGGGCGCGGCGGACTATCTGATAAAGGATCGCCTGAGCCGGCTGGGTGCTGCGGTGACTCACGCGCTGGAAGAGACCCGATTGCGCCGCGAGCGGCGGCTGTCCGACGAGGCGCTCCGGATAGCCGATGCCCAATTGGGGCAGCTGCTTGAGCACAGTCCCGCCGTCCTCTACATGCTGAAGCTGAAGGGCGACAAAGCCATACCACACCTTGTCAGCGAGAACATTACCAAGATGTTGGGCTACACGATGGAGGAAACGATGAGCCCCGCGTGGTGGCCGGAGCAATTGCATCCGGAAGATAAGGAACGCGCCGTGGGCAGTCTCGCCGAGACGATCACCTCGGGATCCAGCCTGACGGAATACCGGATCCGGCACAAGGACGGGCACTATTGCTGGGTCGACGACGCTCGTCGCATGATCCGCAATGCTTCGGGCGAGCCGATAGAGCTGATCGGCGTGTGGACGGACATCACCGAACGGAAACGCGCTGAAGAGACCGTCAGCCGCATGTCCGGGCATGCGGCTCGAGGTCAGAAAAAACAGGTGCGTTTCGAGCTGGCGATCCTATTTGCGGCGACGGTGGCCGTCTACGCGCTCGCATCGCGATTCGACTGGTTCGAGGGCATCACAAAATGGTTTCTTGCCCACGACGCCACTCAATTGGATGACATGATCCTTGCCGTCTTCTTCATCTCGATCGGGCTCGCGGTGTTTGCATTTCGGCGTTGGCGCGAGACCGAGACTGCCCTGACGAGCCAGCAGCAGGTCCAGGCCGCGTTGGGACTGCTGCACGACGAGCTGGAGCGGCGAGTGCGGCAGAGGACGATGGAGCTAAAATACGCCAACCAGGCCCTGGTCGTTGAGATCGCCGGTCACAAGCAAACGGAGACTGGATTGACGGAGTCGAATCGCAGGTTTCATGAGATGCTCGAAAATGTGGAACTGATTGCGATGACGCTTAGCAAGGAGGGCCTCGTCACGTTCTGCAACGACTACCTGCTGGCTCTCACCGGTTGGCGACGGGAAGAGGTCGTTGGATTCGATTGGTGCGACAAATTCCTGCCGGAATCGGCCGGATCGGTCAGGGAGATATTCTTTTCTACAATCGATAAGGGCGGGGCGCCCTCGCACCTCGAAAACGCGATAAAAACCCGCTCGGGCGAAACGCGAGACATTGCGTGGAACAACACGGTCCTCCGAGACACCGCCGGAAATATCATAGGTACCGCCAGCATAGGGGAGGACGTGACCATTCGTAACAGGGCCGGGAAAATTCTGCAGGAAAGCGAGGAGCGGTTCCGGCAGCTCGCAGAGAATATTCACGAGGTGTTCTGGATTTCCGACACGCGGGGCAAGAGAATAGTCTACGTCAGCCCGGCCTATGAGGTCATTTGGGGCCGCACTTGCGCGAGCCTGTACGACGCCCCGGAGACGTGGCTCGAATCGATTCGGGCGGAGGACCGCGGGCGTGTGGAGATGGCCGTGAGGATGAAGCAGGCCCGGGGCACATACGACGAGGAATACCGAATTGTTCGTCCCGATGGGACCGAGCGGTGGATCCGCGACAGAGCCTTCCCGGTGGGCGCCGCGAATGGATTGGCCACCCGCTGTGTCGGAGTCGCTGAGGACATCACGGAAAGTAAGAAGATGCAGGAACAGTTTTTTCGCGCGCAGCGAATGGAAGCGGTCGGGACGCTGGCCGGGGGCATTGCCCATGACCTGAACAACATCCTTGCGCCCATCCTGATGGCGCCGGCACTCCTACGAGACTACGCTCGGAGCGACCAGGAGCGGAGGCTGCTCGACTTGATCGAACAGTCAGCCCAGCGGGGGGCGCACGTCGTGCGCCAGCTGCTTACATTTAGCCGCGGCTCCGGCGGAGACCGGTTGGGCGTCCAGTTGCTCCCGCTGCTCGACGAGATGACCGGGATCATGCGCGAAACATTTCCCCGGCAGATAGCGATCAAGGAAGTGGCGCCTCCGGGCCTGCGCGTCGTATTGGCTGATCCGACTCAGCTTCACCAGGTAATCTTGAACCTGTGCGTCAACGCGCGTGACGCCATGCCGGATGGAGGTGTGCTGTTGCTCGAGGCGAAGAACGTCGAATTGAGCGCTATGGACGTGCAGACACACCCACCGGCAAAGCCGGGACTTCACGTGGCGGTCAGCGTAACGGATACGGGATGCGGCATCGCGCCGGCAATCCTCGACCGGATTTTCGATCCATTCTTTACCACAAAGGCGCCGAGCAAGGGCACCGGGCTGGGATTATCGACGGTCTTGGGCATCATTCGCAGCCATCGCGGATTCGTCTCCGTGAAAAGCAAGGTCGGCTTCGGCACAACATTTACAATCTATCTGCCGGCAATGGCGGACACTCTCGACGTAGCCGCCGCTCCGGCCTCCGACGTCGCGCCCCGCGGCCATGGCGAACTCATATTGGTGGTCGATGACGAGGAGCTTGTTTGCACCGCAACCCGCCTGACGTTGGAGAGCCATGGATATCGTGTCTTGACGGCCGGTGAAGGCGCCGCGGGTCTCGCCATCTTTGTCGAACACCGTGACGACGTGCGGCTGGTGTTGACTGACTTGATGATGCCAGTGATGGGAGGAGTGACATTGATTCGGGCGCTTCGCATCCTGGAACCCGGCGTCAAGGTGCTCGCGACAAGCGGACTCACCGATCAGGAGAATCGCACGACACTCAATGAGATCGGCGTCGATGGCATCATCACGAAACCTTGCGACCCGGGCGAGTTGCTGAACACGGTAGCGCAGCATCTGGCCAAGACGGAGCCGCTCGTCAGAATCCCGGGGAAGTTCGACAAGGCCCTGTCCGCTTAGCCATAACGATTTACGGGCCTGCCTTTGGTCCGGGAACGGTCTCGCTCAAACCGAGACGACGGTCCTGCGGGGTGCGCGCGGCCCGCGCGATCGCGTCAGTGAGTTCCTTCTCGAGACCTTCAAAGTATCTGATGGCACCCGCGTCGCCCAGTGAGCGGGCGTATTGCAGCAGGGGCTGCAGCAGCCATTTCTCTGTCGGAGCCAAGCCCGGACCAACCGTCCCGGCGCGGAGCTGCAGTCCCAGCAGTTGCAGGCTGCTGGGCACGTGAGCGGCCGTCGATCTCAGCAGTTCCTCCAGGTGGGCAAATATGTCGATCGACGACTCATTTGCAGCAAAGACTCCCACGCCCTGACCGACGCGCATTACGGCTTCCACGAGTTCGAGGATTCGCTCGCGCGCCACGCTCTGCGTGATCTCGCCCACCGTAAGCATGCGAAACCGCCCATCGGCGTCGATCGCCGCCAATTGCCCGATCACGTTCATGGCAAGATTGACCAGCGCCTTATTGAATTCGACACGGGTGGGCTGGACGTCGCCGACGTCCTCAAACCAGCCGCCGCACGCGGTAAGCTGCCGGGCCGCCTCGGCACGGGCCAGCCGGTCGCCGCCGGTCAGCTGTGTCCGTCCGGGCGGCCCGGGCCGGTAAACCGCCGTGGAACCCGCGCCATTCCTCGAAGCCGTCTGTATCGTGACTCCGCGCATAAGGCGCCCCACCACGGTCGGCATCAGATGCGGCCACAGGTCAGGCAGGCGCCCCAGCAGCGTCGATTCCTCAAGGAGCTCGACAAAGCTGCTCCGAATGCGCTGGAAATAGATCCCGTTTGCGCACAGCACAAGCAGGGGCAGGTGCGCCGTCCCCGACTCCAACCTCCCTTTGCGGTGCTCATATTCGACGACGGCGACATAATCGGCGACGACGTCGAAGAGCTGATCCGGATTTGTGCAGACCAGGATAACCTCCGGCAAACGGCCGCCGGCTGCCGCGTCCGGCAGGCTCCCCGCGAGCCGGCCGGCCAGAGGCAGGTCCTGCCGACCGGCGGCGGTCTCCATTCGCACGCTGG
>Ga0302325_10019551_pt1 | contig 14244 bp, 14 predicted proteins | sample Palsa_T0_2_FD_201948 | JGI IMG/M metagenome (GOLD analysis project Ga0302325, IMG submission 201948) | Peat permafrost microbial communities from Stordalen Mire near Abisko, Sweden - Palsa_T0_2 | ecosystem: Environmental > Terrestrial > Soil > Palsa > Peat permafrost | place: Sweden: Abisko... | reverse complement strand
CGCAAGAGCTAAAGCGTTGGGTTGGGTCCGGGGTCTACAAGAGAAGACGCCGTGGCTGCGCGAACCTTCCCGCATCTACGACATTACGTAGTTTATTTTGTCGTGCGCTCGTGATCATGCGGCCGCCCGGGATGGGACGCCGGGTACTCCGAAGAATCTGGCTTCGGCGAGGCCTAAGGGTGATGTCGGAAGCGAGTCGTATATCCATTCGGACATGATGCGGTGCCAGTTGGCCGTGGCTCTGAGCTGGCCAACGGTGCCGAGGGTCATTGCTTGCATACGGCTGGCGAACACGGACTCGGGCGGGATTGTCTCGTTCTTCATCAGGTCCCAATACTCCGAGCGTGGATCCCCGGCATGGGCCAGCAGGGCGGACACGTATTGTGGGGTGAGGGCGACGGGTTCATCGTTTGTGTACCAGGCGTTGATGGCGCGGACCTGCTCGAGCACGCGCGCGGGATCGAAGCGGGGGTCGTCTCGCTCAAAGAACCCGAGCGCCGCAAATCCGGCGTGCACGCCGGCGGGGTCATGCTCGAGGGCAGCGCGAAGCAAGCCGAGCTCGGCAACGATCCTGGTGCGAGCGACCGTCTTTGTCATGCCGAAGTCGAGGAATGCGACCCGCCCGTCGGGCTGGAGTCGGAAGTTGCCGGGATGCGGATCGCCGGAGAACTGTCCAAAGCGGTAAAGGGAGCCATAGAAGAAGCGCAGGATGATCTCGCCGACCCGATCGCGGGTAGCTTGGGGCGCTTGCTTTAGCTGCTCGAACTCGATCCCATCGATCCATTCGGTGACGAGCACGCGGGTGCGGCACAGGTCGGTGACGACGTTCGGTATGAAGATGAATGGGTGTCCGCGCCATCGGCGCGCGAACGTGCGCTGGGCCTGGGCCTCGTGTTCGTAGTCGAGTTCCTCGCTGATGCGCTCGCGCATCTCGTGAGCTGTCGCCTTGGCGTCCAGACCCGGCGCAAGACGCTTCGCCGCCCGGAGGATCAGCCCGAGGTTCTGTAGATCGGCGCGCACGGCGCCGGCGACGTGCGGGTACTGCACCTTGACCGCGACTTCGCGGCCGTCGTGCAGGCGCGCGCGGTAGACCTGTCCGACCGAGGCCGCGGCGGCGGCATCGGGTTCGAACTCGGCAAACAGATTGCCGAGTCGATCGCCGAGGTCCTGCTCGATCACCTTGCGCATCTCCTTGAACGATGCTTGAGGCGCGCGGTCGCGGAGCTCGGCCAGCTTGGCCTGAAGCCCTTCCAACTCGTCGGGTGGCAGTCCGCCCAGGTCCAACATCGAGGCCATCTGCCCTACCTTCATGGCAGGACCCTTCATCGCTCCGAGCACCTCGACGACGTGCTCGGCTGCCTCCAGGCGTCGGCGTGCGTCAGCGGTGCTCCGATCCTCGTCGGAGCGGACGAGGTTGGCGGCTTTGGTCGCGTACGCCCTGGCTACCTCCGAGCCGACCAGGCCGCCGACCTTCGCCGTGCGCCGGACGCGTCCGGTAGGCATTGGTCTGGTGTGCACGATCATCGTCTAGCGCTCAGGAGGTGATGGCGGGGAGGGTGGGTTGCATGCCGGCGAGCAAGAGCCGCCGGGGGCGCTCGCGCTCGCTCGGGATAGGTACGCCCGGCTCGGTCGTGGCTGCTTGGGGTGGCGATGCAACATGTCGGGGCGACCTAGTGGTCTTCACGGGTTCGGCGTGACTCACTCAGGACCATACTACTACATATTGTCGTAGATGCCTCGGCCCAGTCGCGACCTGCTGGAATGTTCGCGCCATTGCTCTCGTCGCCCAGTGCGGAGACGTGGCGCTGAGCCACTTCGCGCAGCAGATGGCCAGCCTGGTCCCGGCGCGGCGCCGCGCTCGCCAGCGGCTGGCGCGCAAGACCTGAGCACGACAGCCTCTGGCGCTCGAGCGAGCACCCACGCAGGTTCGCCAGGGGAACCAAGGCCAAAGGTGCTTGCTAATAACGACGCAGTGTAGTAGAATGACTAGCAGCCGTGAATACAGCCGCGACATGCAACTCGCCGCCGGACGCGCGACCGCCCGACAAGGCCGACGATCGCCGCTCGAAGGCCAAACTTCCACGGACGGCGTGGACGCGGCTTGGCGCGTGTATTGCCGCGGCGGCGTTGCTGCAGCTCGACGGCACACTGATCACCGTCGCGTTGCCATCCGTCGCGCGCGGCCTGCACACGACGACCGCGTTCACCTCGCTCCTGCTGAGCGCATACTTCGCCGCCTACGCATTGATGCTGCTGCCCGCGGGCGCGCTGGTGGACCGCTTGGGCGCACGTCGCCTCGCACTGCTGGGGCTATGCCTGTTCGCCGCCGGCGCAATCGCCGGCGCGCTCACATCGAGCACGGGCACATTGCTCGCCACGCGCGTCATTCAGGGCGCCGGGGCGGGCATCGTGAGCCCGGCGGCACTTGCGGGCGCCGTGAGCGGATTCCCCCCGGAGCGGCGCGGGAGCGCGCTCGGGATCTGGGGCGCCAGCGCGGGCGTCGCCAACCTGCTTGGACCGCTGCTCGGAGGACTGCTCACCTTGACGCTCGGCTGGCGCGCAGACTGGTGGGCGCTGGTGCCGCTGGCGCTGGTAGCGATCTCTTTGATTGTCCGTCACCTCCCCGCGACCACGGGCGGCGTTCGCAGCGCGACAAACCATCCTGCGTCTAACTCCGTTGTGCTCGCGGCCACGCTGGTCGCCGCGATCACATTCGCGGTGATGATCGGCTCGTTCTACCTCGCCGAGCAGTACCTCCAGCGCGCGGCCGGTTACTCACCGCTGAGCGCCTCGACGGTGCTCGTGGCGGTCGCGTTGCTGGTCGGCGCCGCGGCGCCACTTGCCGGCCGACTCGTGGACCGGCGCGGCGAGCGGCTGCCGGCGATCCTGGGCTTCCTCGCCGCGAGCCTCGGCCTTGGGATCCTCGCGATTCCCGCGGTTTCGCTGCGAAGCGCCGCCAGCATCGTGCCGCTGGTCCCGATCGGGCTAGGGCTCGGAATGCTATTCGTCGCCACGTCGCGCGCCGCGCTGAACGCCACGCCCCCCGCCTCCCACGGGCGGACGTCCGCCGTGCTGTCCCTCGGTCGGCTTGTCGGCGCGGCCGCTGGCGCCAGCCTCGCTGGAGCCACGCTCGCGGGCGGCCTGAGCGCGGCGGCGCTACACACAGAGCTGCTCTACGCGTTCGCGCTCTGCATCCTCGTCGGAATACCTGCCTCAGCGCTGTTCGGCGGACCGCCACGCGATCTCAAGCCACGAGGCTGGCGCATCCACGCACAAACAGCCGCGGACGCCGTCTCACAACCGAGCGGGCTGGCCCACGACCTCCAGGTCAACCGCCACGCGGTCCGCTCACGGGCGCAACGCACGGGCGTCCATTTCAAGCGGTCCTAAACACCAGAGCCGGGGGGGAAGAGCGCCTTTTTGCGCCTGCTCATCGCCCAGGGGTGCGGACGCTCGCGGCGGATGATCACCCGCGACCCGTCCGGCCACGGGGTGAGATCGAACCGTTCGACGTGCGTGATGTCACTCCCTGAGCAGCATCGGGTCTCGGCGGGTTCCTCGCACACACCTGCCGTGGGTTGCCTGCGGGTGCGGTGGGATCTAGTCTAGGCGTCGCGTGCTCAGGGTGATCGGGCGACAGGCCTCTTGTGGTGTCCAGCGGCGGTTTTCTTCTTTTTAGTCCAGCGATGTCATTGGTCGGTCGCGAGAGCGATGCGGCGAGTGTGTGCGCATTGCTGCGCCGGGCTGATGTGCGTCTGGTGACGTTGACTGGTCCGGGCGGGGTGGGTAAGACCAGTCTGGCGCGGCGGGTGGCGGCGCAGTTGGCGTCGGGCTATGGGGATGGCGCGTGTTTTGTGGCGCTTGAGGCGGTGCGCGATCCGGCCCTGGTGCCGGCGGCGATCGCCCAGGCGTTGAGCCTGCGCGAGGCGGGCGCGGTGAGACTGGTGGATCGTGTCGCCTTGTTTCTGTTTGACCGGCGGATGCTGCTTGTGCTTGACAACTTCGAGCATGTTGCGTCGGCCGCGCTTGTGGTGGCTGAGTTGTTGGCGGCCTGCCCGTTGCTTGATGTGTTGGCCACCAGTCTGGGTCGTCTGCGGCTGTCGGGCGAGCATGAGTTTCCCGTCCAGCCGCTCGCGTTGCCCGATCCCGAGCACCGCTACGAGCTCGACGCGTTGGGCGCCTATCCGGGAGTCGAGTTGTTTCTGGAGCGAGCCAGGGCCGTGCGTCCGGATTTCTGTCTTTCGGAGGATAATGCGGGAGCGGTCGGCGCGATCTGTGCCCGCGTCGATGGTCTGCCGTTGGCGGTCGAACTGGCGGCCGCGCGGGTGGGGCTGCTCTCGCCAGCTGAGATCGTCGCGCGGCTGGCGCACCCGTTTGAGCTGCTCACGGGCGGGCCGCGCGACCGGCCCGACCGCCAACGCACGTTGGCTGACACGATCTCGTGGAGTCTTGCCCTGCTGGATGGCGACGCGCGGACGATGTTTGCCCGCCTGGGAGTGTTTGCGGGCGGTTTTACGGTCGCTGCGGCGGAGGCGGTCGCCGGTGACACCGACGCGGCGGGGGTGATCGACGTCCTCGCGAAGCTGATCGATCACGGCCTGGTCCAGCGTCCGGCCGAGACGGGTCCTGCCTCGCGACCGAGGCTGCTGGAGACGATCCGTGAATTTGCGCTCGAAGAGCTTGCCGCCAGTGGCGAGCAGGACGAGGTTCGGGCTGCGCACGCGGCCTTCTACCTGGCGCTGGCTCGCAGCGGTGACAGCGTGCGCCTTGAGCCCGAGCAGGCGAACCTGCGGGCCGCGATGCGCTGGTATCTGGCCGGCGGACATCAGGCTGGCGCGCTGGCGCTGTCGTCGGCGTCGTCGGCGTTTTGGTTGTCGCGGGGCCATTTGAGTGAGGGTCGAGGTTGGCTTGAGCAGGCGATCGCCCTGTGCGACGGTCCGCCCACGCCCGAACGGTCTCGAGCGTCGGTCGCCGCCGGTCTGCTCGCCTACCATCAGGCTGACTACGCCGTGGCGGTGTCGCATTTGCAGCGGGGTCTTGATCAGTGCCGCGAGCTCGGCGACGAGGCGGACGTCGCGCGGGCGTTGGGGGCGCTGGCGCTTGCTCGCACCCGCGCGGGCGACCTAGCACCCGCGCTGCGCCTGGCCGAGGAGGCTTTGGCCGCGTACCGCCGGCTCGATGACGAGGCGGGCGTGGGCCGCTCGCTGGAGACGCTGGGGCGGGTGCTGTGGATTCGGGGTGACTACGGGCAGGCACGCGCCCGGCTGCAGGAGAGCTGCGCCGTGGCCCGTGGGCTCGGCGCTCGCGATCTCCTCGCGCGCGCGTCGCAGGGTCTTGGCTATGTGGCCCTCGCCGACGGTGACCTGGAAGCCGCTGACGCGCTGTTGGAGGAATCCCTGGCCGAGTTTCGGAAGCTCGGCGATCGCTGGTGGGAACTGCGCGGGATGTGCGCACTGGGTCACGTCGCCGCCCGGCGGGGCGCGCACGCGGCCGCCCGCCTGCGGTTCGCGCAGGGGTTCGAGCTCGCGCGCGAGCTCGGCGACCCGATGCTCGAGGCGGCGTGCCTGCAGGGGTTGGCGGGCGCCCACGGGCCTGCCCTGGCGGCGCGATTGCTCGGGGCCGCCGAAAGCCTGCGTGAGCTGGCCGGTGCCGCATGGCCGGCATTCGTGGATGCCGACTGCGAACGCAGCAGCGACCGCGCGCGGCGCGTCCTGGGGGTCGAGCGGTTCGCCGTCGAGTGGGCACGCGGGCGGGCGATGGGCGCTGCCGAGATTCTCGGGCTTGCGCGTCCCCGTCCGCCAGGGCATCCAGCCGGGCTCACCCGGCGCGAGGTGGAGGTGCTGGGGCTGGTCGCGGCCGGCCTGACCGACGCCCAGGTAGCCGAACGGCTGGTGCTCAGCGTGCGCACCGTCCACTCGCACGTGCGCTCGATCTATCGCAAGCTCGGCGTGAGCTCCCGCACGGCGGCCACCGGTTACGCGTTGCGCCAGGGGCTGGGCTAGGCAAAACTGCCTAGCCTCCGCTCGCGCGATCCGGTAACCGGTTCGGCATCCCTGCCGTTGGCGAGCGCCACGGCCGGGGGTAGCGTGGCGTCGATCATGAGGACCGACGCTGTCATGACACCACCGGCCGAACTGCTGTGGGGCGAGCGCCGTTCGCAAAACGCGGCCGCGGCGCTTCAGGGCTTCACCTCTGTAGTTCGTCGCCAGCTGTCGCCCGACCGGCAATGCGCGCGCGGGAGCTCATGGTCACGTACCCCCAGGCCTATCGGTTGGCCATTGAGTTCGCCGACCTCGATCCCTTCGATCACCTGCTCGAGCGCCCAAAAGCGCCGCGACGCATGCGGCGCGGCGCCTGCTCGAGGAGGCACTCGCACTCGTGCGCGGCACTTCGCCGTGGTATTGGAGTCTTCTCGTGACCGGTAGGAGCGGCACGCCACCGCGCATCGCGACGGTGGAGTACCTCGTCGAGGTGGCCAAGGACTGGACGCTCGCTCGCTTCGCGGCCGCACAGAGCAGCGAGTTCGTACTCGGTCCGCATCGCTTCGAACTGAGCGGTGCCGGCGTTCGGCGGCACGCCCTCGCGACAGACTCCCCCGAGGCGGCATCTCCCTTCGACGTGGTTCGGCGAGCGCCGACACCGACCGCGTGGTCACACAGCACCCTCGTCACCTTGCTCGCTGACTCCGACGCCGGGACGGTGGAGTTCGAGCAAGAAATGGTCGAGATCTTGGCGATGGACGGCGAGATGGTGCTGGCGGAGGCTGCCGCAGTGATTCGGATCGCCGGTCTTGCGCCGTGCCTGGGCCCCTTCCACTGTCCCTAATGATCCCGCACGAGCCGCGCTAGCCGCCATCGCGCGGGTCCTACTACTGACGCTCGTAATTTTTTTGCTGGGGCGGGAAGTTTTGACGCGGAACGGCGTCTTAGCACCCAGAAGTTCCTACTATTACGTGTCGTACTCAGCTACTATTACGTGTCGTAATCCGACCGGCACGCTGTAGTAGCCCTGGCGGACCGCCGGTTTGGGCGCCGGGAGAGCTGGACTCGATGTATCGGATGATTTCATTACTCAAAAGAGAAGGGCATTACACATGAGCAAGCAACACGGTTTGGCCGCCGGTCCGGTTGACCCACACCGGCCGTCCATCGACGGTGACCTTGACAGCCACTGGCAGAAGGCGGTAGGAAGGCGCTCGTTTCTGAAGGGGATGGGGGTGGCGGGAGCCATGGCGGTGCCCGGCAGCGCCCTGCTCGCGAGCCAGGCGAGCGCTAAGGCGAGCAGCAGGCTCACCAAGGGCGACGTGGACATCCTGCGCATGCTCGCGGCTGCGGAGCTGATCGAGGCTGATCTGTGGCAGCAGTACGACGAGATCGGCGGCGTCCACGGCGGTAACCCGGCCTACATGGCGGCGCTGACGAACATCGATGGCGACATGCCGACCTACGTACACCTCAACAACAACGATGAGCAGAGCCACGTGGCGTTTCTCAACGGCTACCTGAAGTCCAAGGGCGCCGATCCGGTCAACCTCGACAAGTTCCGCACCCTGCCGAGCAGCAAGGCGAAGGGCGCCAAGCAGATCGGGAGACTCACGTCGCTGACCTCGCTGGACGTCGACACGAGCTGGTACACCCGCTATCGCAGCACGACTAACCCCGACTTCGGGGCGAAGTACCCGCAGGCGATCAAGATCCGCAAACAGCCGGCGATCCCGATCAGTGACGCCGACACCCCGCCAAACATGCACGCTCCTCTGCCAGCAAAGACGCCGGCGGAGCGCCGCATGCAGGTAATCGCCTGCACCGCAGCCTTCCACTTCGGCTACATCGAGCAGGGTGGCTCGAGCCTGTATGCGACCTTGATCCAAAAGGCCACCAGCGACGAGGTGGTACGTATTCTCGCCAGCATCGGCGGCGCCGAGGCCATGCACTTCGCCACCTGGCAGGACGACGCCGGCAACGCCGCCAACGCCCCAATCGCCCCCGTCACCGACCCAGTGACCGGGCTAACCATCCCCAACCTGGACCACGACCCGCGCGGCGCACTAGTCCAAGCGAATCTGATCTTCCCGACTCCGTGCGAGTTCATCAGCCCCAAGCTGCCTCACTGCGCGATCGTGCGGCCAACGCTCGACCAGAACGGAGGCGCTGTGGCAACGATCAAGTCATTCACCGCTGACGGGCTGTTCCAAGGCCAGCCACCCAGCTTCTTCACGACTGTCAACGAGATCGCCAGGAAAGCGGACGCCGCGCGGCGCCAGGCCGGCTAACGCCGGCCGGTCCGCCCCGTCACGATCCACCCGATCTGACCATCGCTCTTCGCTGGACCGGCTGTGGCCCGCCTTGGGGCCACGGCCGGTTCTCGCCTACCAAAGGACACCGCCATGCTCACCGACATTCTCCAACCCACCCACCTGATCATCCTCCTGATCGTCGCGCTCATCGTCCTCGGACCCAAACGACTGCCAGACGCTGGCCGCGCCCTCGGCCAAGGACTGAAGGAATTCAAGACCTCCATCACCGCCGGGCACGACGACAACCCCGACCCGGCAGCACCCCGCGCCGCCCCCCACCCGCTAGACCCACCGCCTGCCGATACGCCGCATTAACCCCTGTACGCCACACGGTCCGCGCGTGCTCGTCATCAGCTTCTCGGTGTTCGGGCTGCCCGCAGTCCTCGTGCTGCTGATCGCTCACGTGCGACTCGCGCGCTGAAGGAGTGTGGCGCGTTCGGCGCGGACCGGCAGCATCGACGGCCGCCGCGCCGAGCTGAGGCCAGCTGGAAAGGATGGCATCGGCGATCAGCGCGAACTGGATCCGCGCGGGCGACCCCCTGCTGCTGGCCGCCGGAGAGCTGGCGCGGGTAGGCGTCGCCCTTGTCGTCCAGGCCGACGCAGCGCAGCAGCTCCGACCCGGTCGCACGAGCCTCGTTGCGGACGTCGCCGGCGGCGACGTCGAGGTCGACGCCCAGATCGAGGCCACGATCAGCAGCGGGATCACCTGGAAGATGTTGGCGTAGATCAGCTGGACCGAGTAGAGCAGTCGGTCATCGAGATCACGCTGACGAGGCTCGAGTCCTTGAGCAGTGCGATCTCCGTGGTGGTCGGCGGGATGATCACCCGCATCGCCTGGGCAGCACGATCCGGCGCATCGCGCGGCTGATCGGCTTCTGCCTCTGGATCTTCGTAATTTGGCGGCGCTTTCGAGACCTTTGCCACAAGCTCGACGGACCTGAGAGAAACTGTCACAAACGTGTTACAAAGTTCGACCGGAAGCGCTATATTGAGTTCACGTTGACCGGAAGGTTTGGGCGAGCGAAGAATCGCTGAAATCATCGAGTACGATTGCGCGCCGGTCCTCGTTGTGGTGCCACCGACCCCACGGACTTGACTTGAGAAGCCTGTCGACACCCATCGATCACGCCTGCGCGGCCGCGGATAGCCCGCAGCAGACGCCGGCGACCGCGGCGGGTCGTGAGAGGGCCGCCAGTTGGCGATAGAGGCCGCCGTCGGCGCCGGACAGCGTCGGGTGGCCGGGTTCCAGATGCTGACACTCCGCTATCTCGATGTCGCCGTCGCCGCGATCGCCGCGATCGCCGCGATCGCACTCGGCGCGCCCGTCCTCGGCTGTGCGCTGGGTGGCGGCGGCTGGCTGCTGCAGCGGTTGGTCCAGCTGATCGATCGCAATTGGGCGCGACGGCTGCGTGAGCCGCGCGCGCAACTCGGCGTCAGCCTGTTCGAGCGGTTCGGCCGGATCTGGCTGCTGGTCGGCGTGATCGTCGTGGCCGGCCTGGCCGGCGGGCGCACGGACGGTCTCGCCGCCGCGCTGATCATCTTCGGCGCCTACACGATCCGGTTCGTGGTCGGGTTGGTGACCGGTCCCCCGCCCGCCCACGCCGACGCCACCCCGCCCCCGGCACCGCCGCCGAATCCCACCACCGCACCGCCGGCGTCGAATCCCACCACCCCACCTCCTGCCGCCCGGGGCGGACGATGAGCGCGACCACCCCGGACGTGCCCAAGAGCGGCGGTATGAGCACTGGCAGGAAGCTCCTGTGGAGCGTCGGCGGCGTCTGGCTGGCCGGCATCATCTTCTTCGTCGCGGTCGTCGGGTTCGGCTCCGACAAGGCGCCGTCGGTCGCCAGCGGCACGTTCTCTCCGACCAACGAGTTCAAGCTCGACACGTGGTTCAGCGCCGGCCCGATCGACTTCAACAAGGGCGTTCTGTACCTGATCCTCGCGGTCGTGATCACGATCGGGGTGCTGCTGTACATAGTGCGGCGGCTGAAAGAGCGCCCGGGCAGGCTGCAGGTGGCGGTCGAGGCGTTCTACGACCTGACCGCGAACATGGCCGACGGATCGATGGACAAGTCGATGAGCCGCAAGTACTTCCCGCTGATCGCGACGCTGTTCGTCTTCATCCTGGTCTCGAACATGATCGGCTACATCCCGCTGCCGATCGACACCGGCGAGAAGTTCCTGCTGTTCGGGATCCATTGGCCGTCGTTCCAGATCTACGCGGCCGACACGAACATCGCGTTCCCGCTGATCCTCGCGCTCGGCGTGTTCATCGCGTTCACGTACGAGGGGGTCCGTGCGCACGGGCCGATCGGGTATCTCAAGAGTCTCCTGCCGCCGGGTCTCAGCGGCGCGATGGCGGTGCCGATCTTCGGGATCGAGTTGCTTTCCAACTTCCTGCGGCTGATCTCGTTGACCGTCCGGCTCTGGGCCAACCTGTTGGCGGGCCACCTGCTGATCGCGTTCATGGGCGGCGAACTGGGCGTGCTCACGGGCAATACCGTTGTGTCCTGGGCGCTGCTGCCGTTCGGGATCGCGATCTTCCTGTTCGAGGCGATTCTGATCGCCGGACTGCAGGCATTCATCTTCTCGATCTTGACCGCGATCTATCTCGGTAGCGCGGTCTCCGAACACTGACCCTCACCAAGGAGCCACCGAGTCAATGTTGTTTCTTCATTTCATGGTCATCTTCCATCCGGTGATCGCCGCGGCGAGTTCAGTCACCAACGCCCAGGATGCGGGTCGCGCGATCGCGCTCGGCGCGGGCGCCGGCGGCGGCGCCGCGGGCGCCGGGGCCGGCATCGGCCTCGTGTTCAACGCCTCGATCCAGGCCAAGACCCGTCAGCCCGAGTTGCGCGCCGACATCGAGCGCGACCAGTGGCTGGGCTTCGCGTTGACCGAGGCGACCTTCTTCTACGGCCTCGTCGGCGGGTTCATCGCCTTCTTCCTCTAGGCCGACGATGCACGCGCTTGCCGCACATCTCCCGCTGGCCGCCGGCGGCTCGTTCCTGATCACCCCGAACGTGGGGCTGATGGTCTGGACGCTGGTCGTCTTCCTGATCTCGTTCCTGGTCCTGCGCAAGTGGGTGTTCCCGCGGATCCGCGACGCGCTGGACGCCCGCGCCAACCGGATCACCGAGTCGATCGACGCGGCCGACAAGACCCGCCAAGAGGCCGATCAACTGCTGGCCGACTACCGCGAGCGGCTCAAGGACGCGCGCGGCCAGGCCGATGAGATCATCGCCCGCGCGCGAACCGCCGCGGAGAGCCACGAACGCACCGCGTCCGAGGAGGCCAAGGTCAAGCGTGATCAGATGATGGAGCAGACCCGTCGTGACATCGAGGCCGAGACCCGCCGCGCGATCCAGGAGATCCGCAAGGAGGTCGCCGACCTGACGGTGCTGGCGACCGAGAAGGTGACGCGCAAGACGCTCACCGAGGACGACCAGCGCCGCCTGATCGAGGATGCGATGTCGGAGCTGGACTTCTCGGCGCTCGGCGGCGGCGAGGACCACGGCTAACCGACATGCAGGAGATCGCCCAGGTCTACGCACGCGCCCTGTTCGAGGTCGCGACCGAGCACGACTCGCTGGACGAGACCCGCGATCAGCTCGGCGCGTTCGCGGACGCGATGCACGGCAGCCGCCAGTTCGCGGTGTTCTTCTTCTCGCCGTACTTCTCGGTGCCGGAGAAGAAGGACGGACTCCGGCGGACGGTCAAGGACCCCAATCCGGAGTTCGAGAACTTCCTGGAGGCGCTGATCGAGCGTCACCGGATGCCGGCGATCTTCCGGATCCGGACCGAGTTCGAGTCGCTGTGGGACGAGGAGCGGCGGCTGCTGCCCGTGAAGATCACCTCGGCCGTCACGCTCGACGAGGCGACCGTCAAGGGGATCAGCGATCGGATCGGCTCTCAGGTCGACCGCCAGATCGAGGTCTCGGCCGAGGTCGATCCCGACATCCTCGGCGGGATCGTGCTGCGGGTGGGCAACCTGATCCTTGACGCCTCGATCAAGAACCGTCTCGAACAACTTCGACAGCAAGTCGCCCAGGCATAGGCCTGCACCCGGCGGCCAAGGAGCACTGACCCAAGATATGCAGATCAACCCCGACGAGATCACCTCGATCCTCAAGAGCCGGATCGAGGGCCTCGACACCTCAAACGCCGACCTGACCGAGGTCGGGACCGTGCTGTCGATCGCCGACGGCATCTGCCGCGTGCACGGCCTCGAGAACTGCATGTCGTTCGAGATGCTCGACCTGCCCCACGGCGTGACCGGGCTGGCGCTCAACCTCGAGTCCGACAACGTCGGCGTGGTGCTGTTCGGCGAATGGGAGCACGTCTCCGAGGGCGACACCGTCAAGCGCACCGGTCGCCTGCTGGACATCCCCGTCGGCGACGCGTTGCTGGGCCGGATCGTCGACCCGCTGGGCAACCCGCTCGACGGCAAGGGCGAGATCGAGACGACGGAGACGCGGCCGGCCGAGCACAAGGCGCCCGGCGTCGTTCAGCGTCAGCCCGTGACCGAGCCGATGCTGACCGGCCTGAAGGCGATCGACTCGATGATCCCGATCGGCCGCGGCCAGCGCGAGCTGATCATCGGCGACCGCCAGACCGGCAAGAGCTCGATCGCGATCGACACGATCATCAACAACAAGGACCGGGACCTGATCTCGATCTACGTCGCGATCGGCCAGCGCAAGGCGACCGTCGTGGCATTGGCCAACGTGCTCGAAGAGGCCGGTGCGATGGAGAATACGATCATCGTGATGGCGGCGGCCGACGAATCGGCGCCGATCAAGTTCCTGGCTCCGTACGCGGGCTGCGCGATGGGCGAGCACTTCCTTTACAACGGCAAGGCCGCACTGACGATCTACGACGATCTCACCAAGCACGCCTACGCCTATCGGCAGATGTCGCTGCTGCTGCGCCGCCCGCCGGGCCGCGAGGCATACCCCGGCGACGTGTTCTACCTGCACTCGCGCCTGCTGGAGCGTGCGGTCAAGCTCAACGAGGACCTCGGCGGCGGCTCGCTGACGTCGCTGCCCGTGATCGAGACGCAGGCCGGCGACGTGTCGGCGTACATCCCGACGAACGTGATCTCGATCACCGACGGCCAGATCTTCCTGGAGCCGAAGCTGTTCTACAGCGGCGTGCGGCCGGCGATCAACGTCGGCATCTCGGTCTCCCGCGTCGGTGGCAACGCCCAGATCACGCCGATGCGCAAGGTCGCGGGCACGCTGAAGCTCTCGCTGTCGCAGTACCGGGACCTGGAGGCGTTCTCGCAGTTCGGCTCAGACCTCGACGCCGACACGCGCGCGACGCTGGCCCGCGGCGAGCGGCTGGTGGCGACGCTCAACCAGAACGAGCGCCACCCGATGCCGGTCGAGGATCAGGTCGTCCAGATCTACGCGGCGACCAACGGGTTCGTCGACCGGATCACGCTCGATCGCGTTCCGAAGTTCCTGGTCGACCTGATCGAATCGGTCCGTGGCAACGAGCCGGAACTGCTCAAGACGATCGCGGGGGGCGACTGGTCAGACGACACCCAGGACAAGCTCAAGCAGACGATCGGCCGGTTCGCCGAGGACTTCGGATACGACCTCGACGAGGAGGGTCACCCGGTCGAGGGCGACGATCTGCCGCCGGCACAGTCGGGCGGTGACAGGTCGAGCAACGGGTCAGACGACGTCGAGGCCAATGCCCGGCAGGCCGAGGAAGAGGCGGGCGTCGCGGCCTGATGGCCGCCGATCGCCTGCAATCAGGAGCGAGGACGGGTTAGATGGCATCGCAGCGAGACGTTCGCAACCGGATCGCATCGATCAAGAACATCCAGAAGATCACCCGGGCGATGGAGATGGTCGCCGCCGCCCGGCTGCGCCGCGCCGAGCAGCGGATCGAGTCGCTGCGACCGTACGCGGACGCGATCCGCCGGATGACCCGCC
>Ga0302325_10019550_pt1 | contig 14244 bp, 11 predicted proteins | sample Palsa_T0_2_FD_201948 | JGI IMG/M metagenome (GOLD analysis project Ga0302325, IMG submission 201948) | Peat permafrost microbial communities from Stordalen Mire near Abisko, Sweden - Palsa_T0_2 | ecosystem: Environmental > Terrestrial > Soil > Palsa > Peat permafrost | place: Sweden: Abisko... | reverse complement strand
TTTGAAACCAGTTCAGGCCGGCTGGTGTCCAGCCACCGCTACTCACCATTGGCGGCGTGGTCCCCGCTGGCCCGCCAAAATGGCTCCCTCCCTAGCCGCCGCTAACAGCCCAATGGGAGAATCAGAACCCGATACTGGCCGCCGATGAGCGCCAACCAGCAGTGAGCCACGGTCCGTGACCAGCCTCCAACCGCGCATGGCTGGCCGAGCGCCTACACAAGGATACCCATGTCATCTCGTCCCCGTAACGACCTTGGGTTTCAGTCGCCTCTTGCCTGCAACTACCGCGCGCGATGGGGTACCCATGTCACAGCGTCGCCACCACGCGAAAAATGCAGTCCTTCTGCCACCGATATTGTGGACCGGTTGGCGAGTTGTCAGTGCACGCGCGCAACACGGAATACGTGTGCGCTGCCGTACGGGGTCCACGATGGACGCAAGCGTGCTATTAGAGTGGCCGCTCAGCGGGCGCCGTGGCCTTTGCAGACCCGGCGGATGGTTTGCAGGATGATGGCACAGTCAAAGAAGATCGACATATTCTTCAAATAGAACAAATCGTATTCCAACTTGTGAGCCGCATCTTCCTCGGATGCGCCGTAAGGATATTGGACTTGCGCCCATCCGGTCAGCCCGGGACGCACCGAGTGGCGTTCATCGTAGTAGGAAATTTTCTGCCGCAGCCGATCGACAAAAAAAGGTCTTTCCGGGCGCGGGCCGACGAAGCTCATTTCACCCCGCAGGATGTTGATGAACTGGGGCAGCTCATCGAGGCGGAACTTTCGAAGATACTTTCCCAACCAGGTGACACGCGGATCGTCCACCTTGGCCCACTGCGCCCCGGTACCCTGTTCGGCATCGGCGCGCATGGAGCGAAATTTCAAGAGCTCGAAGGTGGCTCCCCGCAATCCCACGCGGGTTTGACGGAAGATCACCGGACCCTTGGATTCCAGCCGTATCGCCAAAGCCAGGAGAAGCATCACCGGCAGCGAAACCAGGAACCCGACCATGCTAAATACGAGATCGCACAGCCGCTTCAAGAACATGGTCACGCGGGAACGGTGGAATCCGTCGGAGAACACAAACCAACTTGGCTTCACGGTGGACAGCCAGACACGGCCATTGAGAGCGGAGATTGTAGAGTGTGCGTCCTCCACGCGGATGCCCTGGATACGCAGCCGAACCAGAGCGCGTACCGGCAGGACGCCGCGAAAATCTTCCAAAGCCACCACAATGCGCGTAATACGATGCGCCGCGACCAGCGCGTCCAATTGGGCGGCGGAACCCAAAATGGGGCGGCCGAAGAGTTGCTTGCCGCCGTGGGAACCGGAGGTCTCCACATAGCCGGCCAGTTCGATATTCAAATCGTCGCGCCGGGAGAATTCGCGAGCCACGGTAACAGCCAGATCTCCGGCGCCAAAGAGCAGGATACGTTCCTTGGGGGAGGCGAACCGCCAGGCGCGGTCGAGAGCCAGGCGGTTGGCGAAGGTGCTCACAGCCGCCAGACTGACACCGATGAAGAAGATGCCGTGCTCGAGCAGGAGACCCGGGAAAATATAGTACACGCCTCCAAGAAACAGGCAGGCAGCACCGAGAGATTCCGTCAGGCCAATGACCAGTTGGGGATGCTCGCGCAAAATCGTCAGGTTGTAGAGATCGCTGTAATAAAAGCAAATCTGAAGGACGACGACTACAACGAGAATCTGAAAAATAAATTCCGGCCAGTGAACATAGTTCGTAAACTCGCCCGCCCGGTTGAAGAAGCGAAGACGGGCCCCGATGACCAGGCTGAGGGCCATGAGCACGGTCTCCAGGCCGATGAGGAGGAGACTCTTGGGTGAGACGTATTGGCTAAAGATGCGGATCATGCCAAAGCCTCAGTGCAACAAACCTGGACCCGGGCGCCAGACCATGGCGATGCGAACCGCATTAGGAGATATGGTGCCAAACGTGCCGCCAGAGTACCGCATGTACCCGTACTCCGCGGTTAGCTGGAAGTACCGAGTAAGCGATCTGCCCGCGCTGAACGCGATTTGCCGGGTGCGAACGGTCGCGAAGACGCCATGCTCCAGTTGCTGCTCCCCGCCGCTAGTCCGGAAAGACCAGGGCGACCCCGGCCGCGCCCAATTCCAGGAAGCCAACGCGGAGATGGTCGCGGCAGATCCCAAACCGTACGGGTCGCCGACGGTGCGGTCGAAGGAAGCCTGCAGGGTAAGTGCCGGCGTCCTGTAACCTATGGTTCCGCCAGCCAGATATTGAGGACCGGTGTCGAGGTTCGCCACCGGTTGGACCGGGCGGATGAAGCCGGCGCCGCCGCGCACGGCTGCGAACCAACGCTGGCTGAACGCGCGGCTCAAAGATACGCTGGCGCTCTGCGACCAGGCGTCAAGATATCCGGATATCAGCCGGTTCGTCCCGAAGGTCACGCCCACCTGCGTGCGCGGGCTGATGGAGTGAGAAACATCGAACCCGGCACTGGCGGTAGTACTTTGGCGCAACCAGGAGACCAATCCTGGCTGCGTGCCGGGGAGGTTGTTCGCCAAGCTTTGAAGCCGCGCTCCGCCGACGTGCCAGGTGAGGGACGTCCGGCTGGAAAGCTTGTAGACCAGGGACGCAATGGCCGAAGAGTTGAACACGCGATCGCCATACAGCAATAGAGACGCCGATACGGGAGCGGCTGCCGAGAACTGGCCGCCGAGGAGGACTAACTGATCGGTAGTGGCGACCCCTACGCCGACCGCAAGGCGGAAATCCCACAAGGGAGTTAACTGGTGGGCGGCGTTCATCGAGAGCCGATGATTCAGGGCATCCCACGCCGAATAGCGCACGCGCCCGGAGTAATCCGCCGTGTAGGTAAGAGAAAGGTCGGACCGTTCGGTGGCGTGCACCCAGGTAAGCGTGGCAGCCGCCCCCATTCCTACGTCGGGGGCGAGGAGCGAAGATTGTAAAGGCACCAGATTGGCGGTAAGGCCATCTGAGTAGTAAGCCGCGAAGGCCGAGACCGAATCCAACTGAAGACCCGAGTGCGGTTGCATCACCTGAGGGTCCTCGGTTTGCGCGGCGGCCGGCCAGACGGTCAATATTACCGACCCGAACAGCGCGATCACAAACGCCGGCGATCGCCCGAACCGCAACGGTGTTCTGTTTAGCCGCGTCATCGCCTTAGCTAGCTAATCGAAATAGGCAATTCGCGTACCAACGCCTAACTCCTGTTACTCAATTAGATTGCGACACATATCGGAGTCGCGGTTAGATGCAGGATGATGTGGCGGGAAAGAACTTTTCCAGAAATCGCACTAAGTGGGATGTCCGATCCGGATCTATGAGCGCCACACAGTACCCGCGAGCTTTGCTCGCGGGGCTGGAGTTTGGACATTCTGCGACCTGACGTGGCGCACGCTCTCTGCGTGCCGCGACCGCACTCTTGCGGTCGCCGCGGGCGTAGCCCGCGTTACCCGCGAGCTTTGCTCGCGGGGAGAGCCGCCTGAAAGCCGGCTGCGGGCAGAATTGCCCGCCCCACGGTGAAAAGTTCCTAAGATGCAGCGCTCTGCCGGGTTTCCGGAAATTTCCTGGACGGCTGGCCGATCTTACTATCGATGCCGAGTTTTTTCATCTTGTACAGCAGGGCCTTGTAGTCGATTTTCAGAAGATTGGCGGCTTGCGTACGGTTCCAGCGCGTAGCATCCAACGCTGCGCGAATGGCCTCGATTTCGGCTTCCTCTTTGGCCTTGGTAACTTGCTCGAGGACCGGCGCGCGGACCGCGATAGGTTCGGGCGCCGGCAGGGGCATCTCAATAGGCCTGCGGACCGAACTCCGGCGCTCGGCTTTAGCGCGCAGCTCGCAGGCGACCTTGTCCGGATCCCTGTAAATGAGGAGTTTGCGCGCCACGTTCTCCAACTCCCGCACATTACCGGGCCAATCGTAGAGCGTCAGAGCCTGAGTGAGATAAGGGGTGAGAAAGGGAAAACTGGATCCCGGAGTCAGGTGCCTTTTCAAAAAGAAGTGCAGCATGGGCAGAATGTCTTCCTTACACTCGCGCAACGGCGGGAGGCGGAAGTTGATCACATTCAGCCGATAATAGAGGTCTTCCCGGAAATGGCCGGTGGCCATGGCCCGCTCCAGATCACAGTGGGTAGCGGCCATAACCCGCACATCGACGTGGATGAGATCCTTTCCGCCCAGCCGTCGAAAGGTACGATCCTGGAGTACCTGCAAGAGCTTGGCCTGGAGCTTGAAGTCCATGTCGCCAATCTCATCCAACAAGATGGTTCCACCGTCGGCCTGCTCGAACATGCCCGGTTTCTTTTGAACAGCGCCGGTAAAGGCGCCGCGTTCATAGCCGAAAAGCTCACTTTCCACCAGTTCGGAAGGCAGCGCGGCGCAGTTCAGCTTGAGAAGGGGTTTGGCGCCTCGCGGAGAGCGGGAATGCAATTGGCGCGCGAGTATTTCCTTGCCGACGCCGGTTTCGCCCTGGATCAGGACAGGCGCCTCCGACCAGCCGACCTGGGCCACTGACGCGTATATCTCCCGCATCTGCAAATTAGTCCCGAGATAAACATCCTCGGAAGGCGTGGCGGCGTTACTGTCCGGAGTGGGGAGTGAACCGGGGCGCGTATCGAGAGCGAGCTTGACGACTTTACGGAGCTCTTCATAGTCGACCGGTTTTCCCAAGAAGTCTGTCGCCCCGCAACGCATAGCTTCCACAACAGTGGGCAAGGAAGTCGCTCCAGAAACCATGATGACCGGTAAATAAGGATTGAGGCTCCGTATTTCGCGCAGGGTCTTCAGGCCATCTTGCCGCGGCATCACGACGTCCAACAGCACTGCCGAGATGGGCGGCGAAGCGTTCCGAAGGCAGAGCATGGCGTCCTCCCCATCCGCCGCCGATTCGATAGAATAACCATCGCAACGGAGCGACATTTCCAAGTAGCCGCGCACCTCGATTTCATCCTCGACCAATAGGATAGACTTGCCGTTCTTTTCAGATCGCATTTGACGTTCCTCCCAGCGGCATCAGGCCACTGCGTATTGCATCTTCCGAATTTCTTCTCCAGCTTCGATTGAAGAAAATGGAACCACAAAGGAGAACGTTGCGCCGGATTCCCCGGATTCAGCCCAAATTCTGCCGTGGTGCCCGTTTATCAGCATTTTGCAGATCGCCAAACCGAGGCCTCCCCCGGTGCGATCCTGAATATCCGAATAACGTGTGTACTGTTCGAAAACCGATTCCAAGCGCTCCGCCGGGATGCCTGGCCCAGAGTCCCGAATATCCAAGCGAAAAGAATTCGGCGCGGGCGAAGTCAGGCGCCGGCGCTCCGTGGCATCGTACATTCGCGAACGAAGGTTGCGGCGATCCCAGAAGAAAGAACATCCGGAGATCCGTATAGAGCCGCCTTCGGGTGTGAATTTGCAGGCGTTGTCCAGCAAATTGAGCAACACCTCTTCGATCTGGTTCTTGTCAAGCAGCAGCGGGCCCCGTGGGGAACTCAGATCCACACAAACGTCGATACGCTTATTCGCGATGGACGGCGCCATTTCATGCATGGCCTGATCGATGCAGTCTTGCAGGTCGACTGGCTCAAGATTCGGATGCGCGGCCTTCACCTGCCCGTGAACGCTGAGCTGGAACATGGCGGACGTTATCCGCGACAGGCGTTTGGCACTCTGCTGCATGCGCCTTAATACTTCCTTTTGATTCGGGTTGAGAGAACCCAACGGCTCGGCGAGCAGGATTCCACAATAACCGCAAATCGCGGTTAAAGGCGCGCGAAAATCATGGACGGCCCGGGCCAAGAAATTAGTACGTTCCTGGTCGTAGTCCTGGAGCCTTAAGTTCGTCTGGATCAGACACTGAAGCAACTCGTCGCAGCTTGCACGCATGTCGGCCACGGGCGAGGACAGTCCGCCGGCGGATGCCGCGAGTGCCTGGCCCAGAAAAGCCGCTAATGTTCCACGAGTAATCGGCTTGAGCAAAATAGCCAGTCCCAGAAACCAATCATTCTGGCGGAAAAGGCCCAGATCCTTAGGGTTTACCAGGAACAAGTGTTTCCAGGCAGGCTGGCTGGCGAGATCCTCCGGAAGCGCATATTCGGGCTGGACGTCCCAAATGTAAACGTCTCCGGCAGGCGGCACAGCATTGGCGTCAGCAAGGATCAGGTTACACTCCCCAGTCAGCTCGCTGAGCACCTCCCAGCACAGCCGACGGAGTTCACGATCTGCCGATACCAGGATCAGTTCCACGACACGACTCCTCGGATGGTCGATTGCTTGTGGCGATTTTGGCGGTCGCGGCACATCTGGGCGCACTCAAAGAAACCGATGCGCGCCGCACGCCACTGCATTCGCAGGGTCGCGTGGATCTGTTTCCAACGCCACGCCAGTAGTTATCGTGGCCGACTTTTAGCTGGTGATCCACCCGGCGCGTATAGGTCGATCAATTACCTACTTAGGATAATATGATTTGATATCGAAGGTTTGTCAAGGGAATTCTTTCTATTGTCAAACGAATGTAAGATTTACCCGGCCTATTACCACCAGTAAGGAAATCGTAAACCACCCCGCGACGCAGGGCCGCGGAAGAATCTACCAGGCAACCGGAGCGAGTAAGTTCCAAGAATCTTGAAGCTTCGCAGGCTGCCGAGGTACGTTACGACGCGGAAACGAGTGTCTGCACGCCTGACGGCCTTAAAAATCCGCCGCAACGGGAGTTAATTCCTGAGGGGAAATAGTGCCACTTTACAACCTCCACGCGACACCGGAGAGCATCTCCGAATGGGCCGAACCGCAGCGGCAAGGTCATTTCAGCAACGTCGAATTAATCAGACCGCACAAGATGGACGAACATAGTCGGGTAATTACCCGGGAAATGGCAGAAACGCCCAGTTAATGGGATTTCTTGCGGGCAGGCAGGATTTGGCAAGGGAAGTGCATCGTCGTAGCGATCTTCCATGTATTCCGAGACGTTTCTCGAAGCTGCGGCGGTTACAAGGCTGCCCGAAATGGCCAGGGCTACGATTGAGCGCCGCCGATGGCCACGCGCCCATCTGCACTGGCAGGTGCAGTTCTTCGGCCCGGATGGCGGTCCAATTCTCTGCACTACACGGGATGTCTGTTCCGGCGGGTTTTACGTTCTCAGCGAGCGGGCGTTCGCGCCCGGCGAGCGCTTGCATGCCATTCTATCGATGCCCTCTTACCGGTCAAGGGGAGGTGACGAGTCGCTCTTTGTTCGGTGCCGCGTGGAGGTGGTCAGAGTGGAGCGCGGCACGCCAGAGAACTGGTCCGGGATCGCGTGCCGAATTTTAGATTATCGTGCTTTGGGAGGGGTGGTACCGGGGTAACGGCTCACCCGCAAAATGTAGGATGTGCGCAAAGGAGGAAGGGTTTTTGGTTTACAAAATGCACGGCCCGCCAACAGCATGATCCCTCGATACCTTTTAGTAACACTTTTGACGCTTGGCTCGATCATTTCCGCGGAGAGCGCAGCGGAGAAGGGGCCCGATATCTCGCGATTGCCGGCCGCCAAAGATGACCGCGTAACGAGCGGATACCGAATCGGCGCAGGCGACGTTCTGCAGATCATGGTCTGGAAAGAGCCGGACGCTTCCGTGCCGGCGGTGGTGGTGCGTCCCGACGGAAAAATCGCCATGCCCCTTTTGAAGGATGTGGAGGTGTTGGGACTGACGCCTACAGAGGCGGAACAAGCGTTGACGGAACGGCTGTCAAAATTCATTCCCGCGGCGGACGTCACCGTGGTAGTCACTGCTATTCACAGCAAGAGGGTTTACCTGGTGGGAGGCGTCAAGAAGGAAGGCCCCATCGAGATGCAGCACGACATGAGCGTTCTGCAGGCGCTTAGCGAGGCGGGCGGGCTCACGGACTATGCCAAGCGGAAGAGTATCTACGTACTGCGCACGTCAAACGGAAAACAGTATAAGCTCCCCTTCAACTACGATGCAGTGCTCAAGGGCGAGCGGATACAGGAAAACATAATGATCGAACCGGACGATGTGATCGTTGTTCCGCACTAACGACACAGAATCGGGACTATCGTTTTAGTACTTACAGGACGTAAGCGCTACGGCAGGCATCGTCATAGAACATCTGGACCGTTTCACGCGAATATTCGTGTAGGTCCTTTCCTATGATGTTGAGCTTCTTCAGGGTATCGCTCGTAACAGTGATGATATGGCATCCTATGGCGTCTGCCTGAAAGACGTTCAGCAATTCCCGAGGGCTGGCCCAAATCAATTCGATGTTCGGGTAAGGACCCAGCATCTCAACTGCGGCAGCCATCACAGGAACCGGGTCACGGCCAGTGTCGGCGATGCGGCCGGCGAAAACCGAAACGTAACATGCAGGGCCTCCGGCGAGCACCGCCGAGACCTCGCGCACCTGGTCAAGCGCGAGCAAGGCGGTGGCATTCACCTTCACGCCGGAGTGAGCCAAGTGGCAGATCAGGTTGACCGAGGACTCGCCCTGCGTGTTGGTAATCGGGATTTTCACGTAGACATTGTCCCCCCACCGCGCTATTTTCCTGGCCTGGCGTTCCATCTCCGGGAACGAGTCGGCAAAAACCTCAAATGAAATCGGCCGGTCCGGAATGCATGCCAGGATGTTGCGAGCAAAGGCTTCGTAATCGCTCACTCCGGCCTTGCGCATCAGCGTGGGGTTGGTCGTAAAGCCCTCTATCCAGGGGTTTTTATAGAGTTCCAACATGGTTGCCTGGTCGGCGCCGTCGGCAAAGAGCTTGATCCGCAGATCGATGAGGGGTTTCACGATACAATCCTTTCGAAACATTGGGTTTTGAGCCGCACAGATCGCCAGTGACCCAGGCGACTGCTTACCCGGATAGGTTACTCCTTGGCAATCCACATACCACGGAGTGTCCGGACGCGGATTGTGCGAAGAGGGCTTTGAACAGCGCGGGATCCGGCGATTCCATGATAGCCGGCTGGTTCCCGGGCGGCTCGCGGCAGACACGAAGTTTGGGGAAAAAAGATGAATTTGTCACTGAAAATGCGAAAAGCCGCGCCTACGGTTCAGTGCACCGATTCCCACTTGGTTTCGGCCTGTTTGAGGTCCGGATGCGAGACCAACAGGTGCCACACGACCGCTTGAAACGCCTCGGCGTGAGGCGTAGTATGCGTGGGATTCACGGTCGGAATAATCACGCAGACATCGGCGACCTGCGCCGTATACCCTCCGTCGCGGCCCACAATTCCCAGAATTCTGGCGCCGGCGGATTTGGCAAATCGCAGTGCGGCCACCAAGTTCGGGCTGACGTTCTTTTCCAGATTGCCGCCTCCAACCGAAAGGACCAGGACCGCATCGGCAGATCGCAGCCGGCTGCCGCGCAGCCAGGCTTCAAAAACCGTGGCCCAACCTTCATCGTTGGTACGGGCTGTCAGCTCGGAAGCGTTATCTGTGGGAGCGTAGGCTTCCAGACCCACGATCTTCCGAAAATCGTTCACCGCATGGGACGCATTGGCGGCGCTGCCACCGACTCCCAGAATGAACAGCCGCCCTCCGGAAGATCTGACTTCCCCAAGAACGGCGGCCATTTGTTCGATGGCCTGGACCGGCAACCGGTCGACGATCGTCTTGGTTTCGGATAGATATTGTTCAATGAAAGTCATCGCGTCTCCTTACGACTGTGCTAGTACCCGGGTACCTTCGAAATCGAAACGAAAGCGAGTCTCGCGAAGGCCGGCCTCGGTCATGACACGGCGCAGCCTGGTTTTGTCTTCCGTGTGGAACATGAGGAAGCCGCCGCCACCAGCTCCAATCAGCTTCCCACCCAAGGCGCCGTTATCCCGTGCCAGCGTATAGTATTGGTCGATGCACGGGTTAGTCATACCGTTCGAACGCGCCTTCTTGTGCTCCCAGTGTACGTGCATCAAATCGGCGAACTTGCGGAGGTCTCCGCGTTCCAACGCATCCTTGCTTTCGAAGCCCAATTGTTTCAGGAAGTGCAGGTTGTCGACCATGTCCCGGTCGTTTTGCCGGCTGCGGGTGTCCTGATCCTTCAGGATGTCGGAGGCTTTGCGGCTGAAGCCCGTAAAAAAGAGGATCAGGTTGTCCTCGAGCGTATGCAGGGCTTCCCGCGGCATCTGAAGGGGCTTCACGTCAACGTGGCCGTTGGTGTGGAAGGTGAAGCAAGTAAGACCGCCGAACGCGGCAATGTACTGGTCCTGCTTGCCGATGGGCTCACCCAGCAGATCGATCTCAATGTGGCAGGCTTCTTCGGCTAATTCGCGCGGCGAAATGGAGTCCTTCATAAGTAGGTGCAGGGCCCGCAACAGCGCCGTCGTGAAGCTGCCCGAAGATCCGAGACCGGTTCCCGCGGGGATGTCGGCCATACTGGTAACCTCCAGCCGGGTGTGAATGCCAGCCAGCTTGAGCGCCTCCCGAATAATGGGATGCTTTACCTCGTCCACGGTGGCCACCAGTTCCATCTTCGAGTACTTCAGGATGATCTCATCGATGAATGGTTCATGCAGATTGACGTAGACGTACTTGTCGAGCGCGGCGGCGATCAGGAACCCAGTGTGGCAACGATAGTAAGAGGGCAAATCGGTGCCGCCTCCGCCCAGGGTGATGCGCAGGGGACTACGAGTGATAATCATGGTTGGAACTTTCTTGATGCGAATAGAAAAATGGACGCTGCCGTGCTAAACGACCGGTTACACTACGATATCGCCAGGCAGTCGGGAGAATGCAAAACATGAAGTTCTTGGTCACCGGAGCAGCCGGGTTCATTGGGAGCAACCTGGCAGATCGCTTGTTGGCGCTGGGGCACGAGGTGGTGGGCTACGACAATTTCTCAACCGGCCAGGAGGCATTCATTGCAACCGCTTTGGCATGCCCGCACTACCAAATGATACGCGCCGACTTGCTCGACCGCGAAGCCCTCGCGAGAGCGATGGCCGGAGTCGAGTTTGTCTGCCATCTGGCGGCCAACGCCGACGTGCGCTACGGTCCGAATCGACGGAGGAAAGATCTGGAACAGAATACCATCGCGACGTGGAACGTGCTGGAGGCCATGCATGAAAACGGTGTGCGGCGGATGGCCTTTTCCTCGACCGGTTCGGTTTATGGCGAGCCCGACGTATTCCCCACGCCCGAGACCTGTCCCTTTCCGGTTCAAACGTCTTTCTATGCGGCGTCGAAACTGGCAGCGGAAGCTCTGATCCAGGCCTATTGCGAAGCCTTCGAAATGCAGGCGTACATCTTCCGGTTTGTGTCCATTCTGGGCGAGCGTTATTCGCACGGCCATGTGCTGGACTTCTACCAGCAGTTACTGGAACATCCCGGGGCACTGCGCGTACTGGGCAACGGCAAGCAGCGCAAATCGTATCTGTACGTGCAGGACTGCATCGAAGCGATGTTACTGGCGATCGGGAAGGCGACGGAGAAGGTGAACATCTTCAATCTGGGCACCGACGAATACTGCGAAGTAGACGATTCCGTGGGGTGGATCTGCCAGCACCTGAATCTGAATCCCGAAGTAGTCCATAGCGGGGGCGAGCGGGGATGGGTGGGCGACAGCCCGTTTATTTTTCTCGACTGTAGCCGGATTCGCGGGCTGGGTTGGGCTCCGCGGTCGACTATTCGCGCAGCGGTGGTTCGCACGCTGGAGTTTCTACAGGCGAACGACTGGCTACTGCGGGTTCGGGGGGGTGGGTAAAGGGCGTAGCCGGGCTTACACCCGCGGGGCTTGACCTGACGTGGCGCACGCTCTCAGCGTGCCGCGACCGCACTCTTGCGGTCGCCGCGAGCTTCGCTCGCGGGGAGAGCCGGCTGAAAGCCGGCTGCGGGCAGAATTGCCCGCCCCACGGTGAAAAAGCTGGTCAGATGCGCTCACTGCCCCAAACGGGCGGCCGCCCCTGCTTCCGCGTATACCAACCGTAAAGACGCTTGACGATGCGGCTGCCACGACGTTTTTCACCTTCCACGGGCGGCCGGACAGGGCGCTCGGCGCGCATCAGCAGGATCTCTCCGAGATTGCTCAGCCCTGGGGTCAAACTCATCCAGCGCGCCGCGCGCACTCCCCACTTCAGCGGCAACCGGTGCATAAATGGCACTTTGGGGCGAATGGCGCGGATGGTCAGCTTAGAGAAATAAGGTGCGGCTTCGCAACGCATCTTGGCGCGGTCGAAATGTTCAATGAATATTCCGCCCGGCGAGTAGCGCCTTACGGAGGGCAAGCCCAAGACGCGGCGGGCGAGGTCGTCGTGCTCGACGCCGCCGACGAATCGGCCTCCGTCGTGAAGCGCATCCGCGATGCTCCGATACATTGCCATGCGCTCGTCGCGGCAATCCAAGGGCGTGGCCGAAAGCACCCGCGCCAAACTCCTGGGCGCCACGTGGAGGCGACCCGCGTGGGCTTGAACCAGCCCGACGCGGCGACGGAAGTCGGCACTTGGGCAGCGCGAGACGATTCGATAGCTGGTGGGGGCTAGCCCGGACGGTAACCGCTGAGCCAGCTTTTGCAGCGCGCCGATGGAAAAGTCGACCGCCAGAACCCGCGCTCCCAGATGCGCCATCAGCATCGTGAACCGGCCGTCGCCACAGCCGACTTCCAGCACCGTGCAATTCTCCAGCGGCTCGAGCGCATCCAGATGAGGAGGGATCTCGATCAAGTCGTTCAGCTCCGAGCGCCAACTCCGATCGGGTGGGACAAAGGCCGTCGGCGGCATGCTGCCGTATTCGGCGTTGCGCAGAGAGATCTCGTGTTCGTTTTCAGGAGTCAAGCCGCCATCCATCAAGCGCGCGATGCCGTCCTGAATGCGGTACTCAGCCGCGCAGGCCTCGCATCGCAGGAGGGCATCGACCACGCCCTGGAGGCCGCCGCGCTTTTCGTCAACTCTAAACTGCCCGCCGTCGCGGCTACAGCGCAGAAGGGGCAACATATCGCGAGGGAACTCCACCTGGGCGGCGCCGCTCGAGGGGTAAACCGGTTTGAGTATTCCGACGGTCTGGTGTGTCATCGCTTGGAGTTCAGTGCTTCCCGGCCGACGGCTTCCGGCGCCGCACAGCGGGAAGGCTCGAAAATCGCGTTGAGTCCGCGCCGGGCGCCGGTGCGGGGGATCCAGCCGAGATTCACTTGGGCCGCCGAACAATCGCAGGGGCTCAGTGGCCGGGCGGATCGCAATCGATATCGGGAAACTGGCGCGTCGCGGTGCAGCAAGCCGCAGAGCATCTCGACGCCCACGGACGCTCCCAAGAGAAGCCAACGCGGGAGACGCCAGATGCGGAGCGCATTGCCGGGAACCTTCCGGCATAACTCCAGATACTCGTTCTGGGTTACGACGGCGGGATCCACCAAATGGAAAACTGCTCCAGGCTGAACGTTGCGCTCCTCGGCCATCAGCAAGGCATCCACGACGTCGTCCACATAAACGAGAGGCAACCGAAGTTTCCCGCTGCCGATGACTACCCAACGCCCGGCGATCGCGATGGTTCCGGAAGGAGCTGTCTTTTCGGCGCCGGCGCCAAAGATCTGGCCAGGGCGCAGGATCACGGCAGGGAGGTCATAGTTGTGGACCGCGTCGAGGACGATCTTCTCGGCCTCCAGCTTAGATTGCGTGTAGAAACCCCGCGCCGCGGCGCGCGGCTCCAGTGGCGAGGCTTCGGTGACCGGCTCTCCGCGGCGGTGATTCGCGTGATCCAGAACCGTGAGGGAACTCACGTAGACTAATTTCCGGATGCCATGCCGCAGGCAGGCGTCCACGATATTGCGCGTGCCCCAAACAGTGCCGCGCCCGAAATCGGCCTTACCGCCGCGCATGGCGGCTCCGACATGATACACGAGATCGACTCCAGACACGGCGCGGTCGACAGCTTCGGGGTCGCCCAGGTCACCGCAGACCTGATGAATCAGGGGATCGTGCGCTAACGACTCCGACGGCCGGCGCACGAGCACGCGAATGGGTTCACCACGCTGCCGCAAACGTTGGAGTAGAGCCCGGCCTAGAAATCCCGTTGCCCCGGTTACTAATATCTTGGCGGGCGGGATTGGCGCGCCGGCTCCCAACCTGCGCTCCTTCTCGGCGTTGGCCTCGCGGGAAACCTGCTGTATCCAGGCCACCATGCGGCGCCCTTCGTCCGCAGTGACCGGAGGCGGCGCACCCACGGCAAGAGAATCGTAGAACGCCTGAATAGAGGTGTGTATTCCAGGCGAGGACAGCAGCTTGCCCGTAGCAAATCGCAGGACATTCCATGGCACGCTCACCAAGGTCGATGCA